>Ga0070733_10001571_pt1 | contig 16888 bp, 17 predicted proteins | sample Coa_R1_9_FD_66450 | JGI IMG/M metagenome (GOLD analysis project Ga0070733, IMG submission 66450) | Surface soil microbial communities from Centralia Pennsylvania, which are recovering from an underground coalmine fire - Coalmine... | ecosystem: Environmental > Terrestrial > Soil > Unclassified ... | reverse complement strand
AACATCCAAAAACTCCTGTTGGCACGCGAGCTCTCGTTCGACCCAAAAGTCGTCGTCTTCCACAAACCCACGTACGGCCTCGACGTGCGAACGACAGAGAACGTGCGGGCCACCATCCGTCGACTTGTCGCCCGGGGGGCGGCGGCAGTCCTCATCTCGACTGACCTCGACGAGCTGCTCGAATTGTCGGGAGAAATAGTCGTGCTTTCGCGTGGGCGGCTCGTCGGCACCGTCGAAAACGGCCGTGACGCGGCGGAACGCATCGGCGAGCTGATGATTGGCGACACCCGCACCACCGAGGTGGTGGCGTGATTACGGCTCCACCAGCCCTGGACTCGAGCGGGGTGCGGACGTGGCGATAGCAACAGAACCGCGCCTCGACTCTCCGAGCGAGCTCGACACCGAGCCGGCACGGGCGCCCGCGCGACGCGGCCACGCGTTTGTCGTCAACGTCGTTCGCTCGCTCGTGCCGATGGTGCTCGCCTTGCTGGCCGGGGCGCTCGTTCTTTTGATACTCGGTCGAAGCCCGGTCAAGTTCTACTCAGACGTTTGGCGATATGGGGTCGAGCTAAACGGCTGGCAGAACAGCGCCGTCCTCATGGCCCCGCTTCTTTTGGTGGCGGTCGCTTTGATCGTCGTCTTCCGCGCCAACATCTGGAACCTCGGCTACGACGCGCAATATCTCCTCGGCGCCACCCTCGTCGCCGGATACGGGCCGTGGTTGCTCACCCACTGGCCGGCACCACTCGCCTACATCGCGCTCTTTTTGATGTCAGGCGCCGCCGGCGCGCTTTGGACCATCATCCCGGCGCTTCTTCGCGCGTACTACGGGACGAACGAGATCATTACGACCCTCATGATGTCGTTCGTCGGGATCGACCTCGCCAACATCCTCATCAAGGGTCCCTTCCAGGACCCGACCGTGAACATCCCTCAGACAAAGACGATCCCGTACAACGCGACGCTTCCGAACATCCCGGGAACCCAGATCCACATCGGCTTTCTCGTCGCCCTCGGCATCGCTCTCGCCATGCACTACCTGCTGACCCGCACCTCATTCGGCCTTCGCCTCCAAGTCCTCGGTGCGAACCCAAAGGCCGCTCGCCACGTCGGGATCAACGTGCGGCGTCTCATCATCTCCGCGTTCTTGTGGAGCGGCTTTCTCATCGGGGTGTCAGCTGCAATCGACATTCTCGGGCTCTGGACATACGTGCGCGCCAATTGGAACCCCGGCTACGGCAATTCGATCATCCCTTTCGTCTTCCTCGCCCGCTTGAACATCCTCGCTGTCATCCCGTTCGTCGCCTTCTACGCGATCTTGTCGACCGGGGGTGACCTCGCCACCCAGTCAGTCAACTTGCCGACCGACTTTCTGCTCGTGCTCGTCGCCCTGATCCTTTTGTTCATGACGATCATCGAGTTCCTCGGACGTCGCCGCGAACTCGGCCAGAGCTACCTCACCCAAGGCTTGAAGGACGCGCTGCGCCAACCCCTCATCCGGCGGAGGGAACCGAAATGAGCGGCCTTTTCGCCGCCACGACGGGGCTGTTCACCCAGACGTTCATCACCGCGCTCATCTCGGGCGGCGTGCTCGCCTCGGTACCGCTCATGTTCACCGCGGTCGGTGAATCGATCTCTGAGCGGGCGGGCGTACTCAACATTGGCCTCGAAGGCATGATGCTCGTCGGCGCGTACACGGGCTTCCTCGGTGCGTACGAGGCGCACTCGATGTGGGTCGGATTTCTCACCGGGGTGCTCGGCGGCGCCGTCGCCGCCTCTTTGATGGCGCTTTTGAGCGTCAGAATGGGGCTCGACCAGATCGTCGTCGGGATCGCGATCACCCTGGCCGGTGAAGGAATCACGAGCGTCCTCCAACAGGCTCAGTTCGGCGGGCAGTACCCACGTCTGCCGGCCTACCCACAGGTCGCCGTGCCGGGACTCGATTCGATCCCGATCCTCGGCAAGAGCCTGTTTGACCAGCCACTGCTCGTCTACTTGGGAGCGGGGTTCATCGTCTTGGTCGGCTTGACGTTCACCCGCACGCGGTGGGGCCTCGAGCTTCGCGCCGCGGGCGAAAAGCCTGAGGCGCTCGACGCCGCCGGCGTGAGCGTGCTGAGGACGAGGACGTACGCCACCCTCGTCACCGGCGGGCTGGCCGGTCTTGGGGGTGCATATCTCTCGGTCATCGCGGCAGGCACGTTCACGCCCTTCATGACCCAAGGGCAGGGCTACATGGCGATCGTCATCGCCATGCTGGCGAGGGGACGGCCGGTCTGGGTCGCCGTCGCCTCGTTTGCCTTCGGGATCTCGTTGTCGCTCACGACGGCTCTGCAACTGACGGGCATCAACATCTCGACCGACGTCATCAACATGCTGCCGTTCGTCGCCATCATCCTCGCCCTAGTCGTCTTCGCGCGCAGCGCCTACCTGCCCCCGGCGCTCGCCCTTCCCTACGAGCGGGGGGCGCGGTAAGAGACGAAGAAAGAGCTGAGAGGAAAAAGGACAACCATGAGGAGAGAGCCGATGGAAGGGATCCCGAAAGCAGACTTCACGTTGTCGGCCGGGCCGACGGTCGCCACCGCACGGACCCTCGCCGCGCTCGGTTCGCCGATCGAATACCACTACGACCCGGAGTTCATCGCCACGTTCCGGCGCACCGAGAGCAAAGTGGCGGCGATCTTGAGAACGAGCAATTCCGTCGTGCTCATGCAGGGCGAAGCGGTTCTCGGCCTCGAGGCAGCGGCGAGATCGCTGGTGGGAGAGGGAACGAAGGTGCTCAACGTCGTCTCCGGCGTCTTCGGCAAGGGAATGGGGCTTTGGCTTCGCGATTTTGGAGCCGAGGTCGACGAGCTCGAGTCGGCCTACGACGACGTCGTCGATCCGACCGACGTCGACCATTTCCTCGACGACCACCCCGGCATCGAACTCGTCTGTCTCGTCCACTGCGAAACACCGTCGGGGACCCGGACCGACTGCGAGACGATCACCAAGGTCGCCCGCGCTCACGGGGCGCTCACTTTGGTCGACTGCGTGTCCTCGGTCGGCGGGATGGCGTTCGACGCAGACGCCTGGGGAGTCGACGTCTGCGTGCTCGGGCCGCAAAAATGTCTCGGGGGTCCCCCCGGCATGTCGTTGATGGCGATCAGCGAGGGGGCGTGGCAAGTCATCGCGAAGAACCGCTCCGCGCCGCGGGCCTCGTTCTTGTCACTCCTTGATTGGAAAGAGCGCTGGATCGAAGGAGGTCGCTTCCCCTACACACCCTCGGTCGTCGACGTCCATGGCGTCGAGGCGGTCTGTGACCAGCTCCTAGAAGAGGGCCTCGAGGCGTCGATCGCCCGACACGAGGCAGCTGCAAAGACCTGCCGGGCGGGCGTGCGCGCGATGGGCCTGCGCGTCTGGCCGCGATCCGAGGAGATCGCCGCCAGCTGCGTGACGTCGATCGCAGTACCCGACGGTCTCGACCATGACCAGGTCCGGGCACACGCCCGCCAGCGCTACGGAGTGATGCTTTCCGGCGGCCAAGGAGCAGGCAATCTCGTTCGAATCGGTCACATGGGCCCGATGGCAAACGGCCTCTTCCCGCTCGTTGGCCTGATGGCGCTCGGACGCACTCTCGCCGATCTCGGGGCGAAGCCCGACATCGGCGCCGGCATCGAAGAGGCGCTCGCCACAGTCGCCAGCCGCGGCGAGGGGCTTCTGCCTTGAGCATTGTCGGGCGCGACGACCGCCGCTGCACAAAGTTGGCAGTTACCAGTTGACAGTTAGAGAACCGCTGTGTTCGTATGGCGGGCGGGGTCCGTACCAGTGTGTTGGCGGGCATCCAGTCGAGCCTGCAAACCCTTAAGGAAGAGGTGCCCGAGTGGAATTCGGTGTCAATCTCAACAACCGCGAGCCGCTGATCGCACCCGACTACAACCTCGCTGACCTTCTCGATCTTGCGGTGCTCGCCGAGGACGTCGGCTTCGACTCGGTCTGGGTTGGCGACAGCCTGTTCTCCAAACCACGCTACGAGCCGCTCTCCTTGATGTCCGCGCTCACCCAGCGCACGTCCCGGGTGAGGATCGGCACCGCTTGCCTTGTCACCTCGACGCGCAATCCGCTCTATCTCGCTCTCGAGTGGGCGACGATGGACCACCTCTCGAACGGACGCTCGATCCTCGGCGCGTGCATGGGCAACCCCGAGGTCGGTGTCCGCCGCGAGTTCGACGCCCTCGGGCTCGACTTCGAAGACAGAGCCACGATCTTCGAAGAGGCGCTCGGTGTGCTCCGCGCCCTTTGGACCGAAGGGCGGGTCACGTTCCGCGGCAAGTACTACACGTACGAGGACGTCGCCTTCCATTCCGGCACGGAGATGGCACCGTTGATGCCGGTGCAAAAGCCGCCACCGACGTGGGTCGTTTCGAACATCCGTCTCACGGGTGACCTTCCAAAGGAGGTCGCCGCTCGGCGCCTCGAACGCGCTTGTGAGCGGGTCATCCGCTATGGCGACGGCTGGATGACGTGCTGTCGGGCGACGCACCCAGAAGAGGTCGTCGAGCAGATCGCTCAGCTGAGGACCTCGGCGGCCAAGCTCGGAGCCGACTTCGACCGCTACGTCGTTTCGTACCAGGTAACGATGAACATCGGGGACTCGACAGAGCAAGCGCGCTCGGCGTTCGGGAGCTACATCTCGAACTACTACCCCGAGCTCAGTAAGTCGGTCGACCTTTCCAACTGGGGACCGGTCGGGAACCCCGACACGATCATCGAGTGGTTCGAAGCGTTCAAGGCGGCCGGTGTCGACCACTTCATCTGTCGCTTCGGTGACATGGCGCAGTTTGCCCAGGTCGAGCGTTTTGCGAAAGAGATCCTCCCGGCGCTTCGCGAGAGCGGCGTCGAGGCGAGCCGCAACTAAGGAGGTAACCATGGCCGAAGAAGAAACGCCGCGAACCGAAGCGCAAATGCGTCAAGCGGCAGAGCTCATTGTCGATACCTGCTTCGAAGTGAAAGACGGCGACGTCGTCACGATCATCACGGACAACCGCCGTCGTGAAGAGGCAGAAATGGTTGCGACCGTCGTCTCCGAGCGGGGCGGCTGGCCGATCGTGGCGAATAACGACACTCAGGTGCGCAGAGCCCTAAAGGACACTTCGTTCCCGATGGCGCCGCCGCAGAACCTACACACGGCGATCATCAATTCCGACGACATCATCATCATGACGAACCTCGAGTGGGCGAACCGGTTCGCCCACGTCTCGGCGGTGAAAGAAGCGGTGGCGCGGAACTCGCGAATCGGGTCGGTGGAAGAGGGCTTCGGCCGTTGGCCGATCTCGGTCGAGGACATCCGTCGCACCATCGGCAACGCTCAGACGGCAATTCGCCTCCTCGAAGGCAAAAGCCGGGTGCGCGTGACGTCTCCCGCCGGTACCGACGTCGAGGTGAGCATCGAAGGACGTCCGGCGCTCGAGGTCGTACCGGTGAAAGGACGCGGGGCGATGATGGGACCGGTGCCGCTGTGGGGCGAGGTCGCCTACGGCGCGGTTGAGACCGAGACTGCGGGCACGATCGTCGTCGATGGGAACATGCTCGGGATCGGCGTTCCCGGTCACGTGGAAAAGCCGATCACCTGGCATGTCGAGGGAGGTCGTTACACCGCGATCGAAGGCGGCGCCGAGGCGCGGCGATTGCTCGACGCCATCACCGACGTTCCGGGCACCGAGATCGTCGGCGAGTTCGCGTTCGGGACGAGCGACTTCGCCCCGCTCGGCTCGCCGTCGGAAAAGGGACGCAAAGGAACGGCCCACTTCGCCCTTGGCGACAACCAGAACTGCTACCCCGGGGGTCAGAACAAGAGCTCTCTCCACCTCGACGGTGTCAACCTCGACGTGACGATCCAGATCCTCGACACGGGCGAGTACATCGTGAAGGACGGTGTCTGGCAGCTATGACGACTCCGTGCGCCCGAGTCGTCGAACTAGCCGACGTTGCGCCGATCGAGCTACGCCACGACAGCTGGTCGCGCGTGCTCATCAGCGACAGAACCGTCGACGGGAACGAGACGTGCCTCGGGTACTCGGTCTTCGGGCCGGGGCTCGTCACCGCCGACCTGTCCCACTCGGTCGACGAGTTGTGCTTCGTCGTCTCGGGGGGCGGCAAGATCCGCCTCGAGACCGAGGAGGTGGAGGTCCGCCCGCAAAGCGCCCTTTTCATCCCTGCGAGGGTTTGGCACACGGTGGTGAACGACCGCGACGAGGACCTCGTCATGGTCTTCTGCTTCCCCTACCGCGACTATCCACCGACCGAGCGTCAAGAGTCGCGGCCGTGAGCGTGCTCGGGCAGCTCGAGGTAACTAGCGGGCACTCGCCGAATACCGCCGAAGAAGCGCGGCTCCAGGTCGCCTCCGCTTGCCGAATCATCGCCCGCTACGGACACGAAGACCTGACCCTCGGTCATGTCAGCGTGCGAGGGCCCGACCCGCACGACCTCTACATCAAGGCGAAGGGCAAGGCGCTGAGCGAGGTAACGCCTGATGACGTATTGGTCGTCAGCCTCGATGACCAAGACGGCCACCTCGCACCCGGCGCTCATCTCGAGACGGTCATGCATACCGAGACGTACCGGGCGAGGCCAGACGTCGGCGCGGCAATTCACACGCACGCCATCTACGCGACGGCCCTCGGGGCGACCTCGTCGTCTCTCGCCTACCTCTCTCACGACGCGGCGCTGTTCGACAACGGGGTCGGTCTTTACAACGCCTCGGTCGGCATGGTCATGACGCGCGAAGACGGCCACGCCGTTGCCGATGCCCTCGGCAATCGCCGTGCGCTCTTGCTCCAGAACCACGGCATGTTCGCCGTCGGAACGGACATCCGCTGGGCGGTCCTTGCGGCGCTCACTTTGGAGCGGGCGATCCGCGTCCAGTCGATCGCCTCGAACCTTGGCGAGTTCACGCCGATCCCGGATTCACAGATCGCGGACATCCGCCTGGCCAAGTACCAGGAGTCATTCCTCGACGAATACTGGTCGGCGTGGAACCGATGCCCGACGCGACAGACGACCGGCCTCGAAACGGAACTCGAATAATGCAAGAGCACGTCACCGCGACGATCAACGGACGACGGTTCGAAGGCGACATCGCCCCCAACGAGTTACTCCTCGACTTCTTGAGGGAGCGCCTCGGCCTGATTGGTGTCCGCCAGTCCTGCGAGGTCCAGGTATGCGGCACGTGCACGGCGCTCGTCGACGGCGCGCCCGTGAGTTCGTGCTGCTTCCTCGCCTGCGACATCGACGGGCGCGTTGTCGAGACGATCGAGGGGCTCGTCGGATCCGAGTTCCACGAACTGATCAGCGACGCCTTCGTCCGCCATGCTGCCGTGCAATGCGGCTTTTGCACGCCCGGGGTCGTTCTCACCGCCAAGGCATTGATCGAAGACGGAACTGTTCCGAGCGAAGAGACGATCCGCGAGGCGATGAGCGGAAACATCTGCCGTTGCACCGGCTATCGCTCGATCCTCGATGCGCTCGCCGAGGCGTTCGACTCTTATGTGACAGCGCGGACTTGAAAGAAGCGCCATGACACAGGTGCTCGAGGCGCCGACCAGGGCGTGGACCGCCGTCGGTCAAAGCGTCGACCGGGTCGACGCCCGCGACAAGCTCGCCGGCAAGGCCGAGTTCACCGGCGACCTCAAACCGCCGTTCATGCTCTACGGGGCGGTGCTTCGAAGTCCGTTCGCGCACGCCGCCATCGAACACATCGACGCGAGCGGGGCCGAGGCGCTCGAAGGAGTCGTCGCTGTGCTGACGGCCGCCGATCTGAAGGACATCGACCCCTACTACGGACACGCGCTACGGGACCGGCCGATCGTGGCGATCGAAAAAGTGCGCTTTTGCGGTGAGCCTGTCGCCGTCGTCGCGGCCATCACCCAATCGATTGCCGAGGCGGCCCTCAGCGCGATCGAGGTCGACTACCACCCGCTGAAAGTGGCGGCCGGGATCGACGCCGCTCTCGACGCCAACGCTCCCCTCGTCCACGACGGAGTGAACAGGGCGGGGTTCGCGCACGGCCTCGGCGCGCTCCCCGATCGGGACAGGAACGTCTGTTACCGGTACGGCTTTGCGCGCGGCAAGCTCGAAGACATCTTCGAGCGAGCGGCCGAGGTCGTCGAGGGCGAGTATCTCTTCCCGGCCGTGTACCAGTACTCGATGGAGACTCACACGACGATCGCGCACCACAAGGGCAGCGAGATCGTCGTGTGGTCGTCGTGCCAGCACCCGTTCCTCGTCCGCCAAGAAATCGCAGAGCTGTTCGGGCTGGCGCTCGACAGCGTCGAGGTGATCGTCCCGTTCCTCGGCGGCGGATTCGGCAGCAAGTCCTATACGAAAATGGAGCCGATCGCCGTTGCGATCTCACGCAAGGCGGGGCGCCCTGTCCGCATCCTCAATCGCGTCGACGAGTCGATGGTGACGACGCGACGCCACGGCATGAAATGCCGAATGCGAACCGCGGCGAGCGCCGAGGGTGAGCTTCTTGCCCGCGAGGTCGAGTTTTGGCTCGACACCGGCGCCTACGCCGACAACGGTCCGCGGGTAACGGCGACCGCAGGCGACGCGGCACCCGGCCCGTACCGCTGGGGAGCGGTGAAGGTCGACGCCAACTGCGTGTACACGAACACGGGTCCGGCGGGTTCGTACCGTGCCTTCGGGGCGGCGCACCTGCAGTGGATCGGTGAATCTCAGATCGACGAGATCGCCCGGCGCCTCGATCTCGACCGCCTCGAGATCCGGCGGGCAAACCTTCTCCACCCGGGCGAGGAGGTCCGACCGGGCGGAAAGCCTCTGGACGCCGACCTGGTCGCCGACATCGAAAAGGCGGCCGACGCACTGGACTGGCATGCCCCTCGCCCACCTGGATGCGGCGTCGGGATCTCGGTCGGGCTCCTCGCTGCCGGCGCCCACCCCGTCTCGACCGCTTCGGTCCGCCTCGGCGCCGACGGCGGCGTGACCGTGCTCGTCGGAACGACCGAGGTCGGGCAGGGAGCACGGACGGTGATGGGCCAGATCGCCGCCGAGGTGCTCGGTTTGCCGGCGACGCGCGTCGTCGTGCGGGCGACCGACACCAAGTACACCCCGTACGATCGCTCGACCGGCGCGAGCCGATCGACGACGGTTGCGGGTAAGGCCGTCGAGCAGGCCGCGCTCGACGTCCTCGACGCGCTGTTCGAGACCGCGGTGGTTGCACTCGGTGTGCCCCGCGAGGAACTGACTGCGTCACAAGGCACGATCACCTCGGGTGAACGCTCGCTCACCTACAAAGAGCTCGTCGAACGGCGGTTCGGTTACGCGGGTGGCGAAATCATCGGCAACGGCCGCGTGCAGCCCCTCACGGGTAGCGGCTCGTACGCCGAGGGGCCCGTGTTCTGGGAGGTCTGCGTAGCGGGAGCCGAGGTCGAGGTCGACACCGACACCGGCGTCGTCACCGTGCTACGCACGTCGAGCGTCGCCGACGTCGGGCGGGCGATCAACCCCCGCCTGATCGAGTGCCAAGACGAGGGCGGCACCTTGCAAGGTATCGGCAACGCCTTGTTCGAAGAGATGCGCTTCAACGAAGACGGACTGTTGTTGAACGACACGCTCCTTGACTACCGCGTGCCTTCGTTCGAGGACGTTCCCTCCTCGATGACATGCTCGATCGTCGAGAACGGTGACGGCCCGGGACCGTTCGGCGCCAAGGGCTGTGGTGAAGGCGTCCTCGCCGCCATCCCGGCGGCGATCGTCAACGCGCTCGCCGACGCCGGCGTGCACATGAAGGAGCTGCCGCTCACGCCCGAACGAGTGTGGAGGCAGATTCAACGACAACGCAGTGACCACGACAAGGAGAGAACATGACCATTCCACAGACGACGGCGGTCATCGGTGCCGGGACGATGGGACCCGGCATCGCCGCCACGCTGTCTCGGTGCGGATCGGCCGTACGACTGAACGACGTGGACGAGTCGGTCCTCGAACGTGCGAAGGGCGCCACCGATCTCGCCGCGCAGGTCCTCGACCGGCTCGAGGCGCCGTCGGCGCCGGGTGGTTCAGTCTCTTTCGAGCCCGATCTCGAAAAGGCCGTCGCGGGCGCCAACCTCGTCATCGAGGCGGTCCCAGAAAAGCTCGAACTCAAGCGCGAGGTCTTCGCCAAGTTCGAAGAGCACGTCTCAAACGAGACGATCCTTGCGACGAACACATCGGGGATCCCGATCTCGGACATCGCCGCGGAACTCAAGCACCCCGAACGGGTCATCGGCATGCACTGGTCCAACCCACCACATCTGATTCCGATGATCGAGGTCGTGCCGGGCAAAAAGACGTCCGACGAAGTCCGCGACTCGCTCGTCGAGATCATCAATGCGTTCGGCTTCGCCCCGGTCGTCGAAAAGGAAGTCCCCGGCTTCGTCGAGAATCGCATCCTCTACGCGATCCTCCGCGAGTGCGTCTCGCTCGTCGAGCGCGGGATCGTCACACAGGCCGACATGGACACCGCCGTCAAGTGGGGGATCGGCTACAAGCTGGCGGTCATCGGTCCGATGCGCTTGCTCGACATGGCGGGGCTCGACATCTACCAGAGCGTCTCGAGCTACCTCAATCGCGATTTGTCCAATGAAGCCGGCGTCTCGCCGCTCATCACCGAACGAACCTCGCAGGGCAAGCTCGGCATGAAAACGCTCGGCGGCATGTACGACTACGCCGACAACGACGACGTTGCAAAGCGCCGCGCCGAGATCGCGGCGGGGCTGGTCGCTGTCCGCAAGACGCTCTCTTCGCTGTAGGGAAAAGGAGGAGCCTCGGATGGCACCGAAGAAGGTCTACCTGCTCGACGGAGGGTCGCTCGTCATCGACCGCTCGCAGCTGCTTTGGCACATCGACATCGGCACTCCGGTGCGCTTCCCGGTCTACAGCGTGCTCATTGAGCACCCTGACGGGCTTTTCATGTACGACACCGGATACGACCTCGACCATGTGAATCGGGTGCTGCCGTTCGAACAACCTCAGCAGACTGATTCCCAGTCCCTCACCGAACAACTACTGCTCTGCGGTTTCGAGCCAGAGCAGGTGAATTTCGTCGTCAACTCCCACTTCCACTTCGACCACGTAGGAGGGAACAGGTTCCTCACCGCGGCGACCACCCTTGTCAGCAAAGAGGAGCTGCGCCACGCCAAGGTTCCCGAGCCCTTCGAACACCTCGGCTATTCCGACCTGACCTTCGACTACCCGGGCGTGCGGTACGAGCAAGTGAGCGGCGACATCGAGATCGCCGACGGGATCTGGCTGTTTGAGACGCCCGGTCACACGGCCGGGCACTACTCGTTGCTCGTCGAGATGGACGACGAACCGTCGATGCTGTTCACGGGCGACGCCGCTTACTCCTACGAAAGCCTCAATCGAGAGATCATCGCCGGATTCCACCTGGACCCGATGGCTTCGGTCCAGTCGATCAAGCGCCTCAAGCGCCTGGCGAAACAGCGCGGCGCGCAGATCTACCCGTCGCACGAAATGGAGCCTTTCCAGTCTTGGAAGCGCGCCCCGGATCACTACGGATGACCCATTCCACTCAATCGAAAAGGAAGCGAACACGTTGAAACTGGCTGACCGAGTTGCCATCGTCACCGGCGCGGGACAAGGGATCGGGCGGGCGATCGCCGAGAAACTGAGCGCCGAAGGCGCAAGGGTTGTCGTAGCGGATCGCAACGCCGCGACGGCCGCCGAGACCGCCGCCGAGATCGGCGGGGAATCCCACGAAGTCGATGTGAGCGACGAAGCTCAGGTCGCAGGGCTCGTCGAGGCGGTGATCGCCCAACATAACAAGGTCGACATCCTTGTCAATGATGCTGCCATCGTCCCGTTCGTCGCCTGGGACGACATCGACTTCGCCGAGTGGCGCCGCATCATGTCGGTGAACCTCGACGGCGTCTTTCTCACCTGCCGCGCCGTCTATCCGCACATGCGCGATGCAGGTTACGGACGGATCATCAACATCGCCTCGAACGTGATCCTGGCCGGCACGCCAAACCTCGCCCATTACGTCGCGTCGAAGGGCGGTGTCTACGCCTTCACACGCGCCCTTGCTACCGAGCTCGGCAAGTACGGGATCACCGTCAACTCCGTCGCACCCGGTCTTACCGAGACCGAAGGGGTGCTCGCGAGCCCACACGCAGCGGCCTTCGACTTCGTCGTCGGTCTTCAAGCGATCGGACGCCGCGGGGTGCCCTCGGACATCGCCCCGGCGGTTGCCTTCCTTGCCTCGGAGGAGGCCGGATGGGTGACCGGATCGATGATCGTCGCCGACGGCGGCCACACGCGCCATTGACGACTCGGTGGAGGCGAACTCGTTCAGCGCGTGGGCGGCGGCCTTTGCCGGCCGCGTCGCGTGACGTGACCAAGGAGCGCTCGACAAGATGAAGCTCCCGCCGTTCGAGATCCATCGGCCGGCGTCGCTCGCCGACGCGTCCCGGATGCTTTTGGATCTCGGCGATGACGCTGTCGCTGTGAACGGTGGCACCGAGCTGCTTTTGGCGATGAAGCTCGGCCTTGCGAGCTACGGGCACCTCGTCGATTTGAAAGGGGTGGCCGAACTGCGCGGCACGTCAAACGGGGGCGGAACCTTGTCGATCGGGGCGGGAATGACGCACCATGCACTCGAGACCTCCGCCCAAGTCAACGCGGCTCTGCCCGCCTTGACCGCAATGCTCCGCAAGGTGGCGAACCTAAGGGTCCGATCGGTCGGCACGATCGGAGGGAACCTCTGCTTCGCCGACCCGCATTCGGACCCGGCGACGTTTCTTGCAGCAATGGGCGCATCGTTCGTCTTGGGGGACGGACGCAATTCACGCACGCTTCCCGCCGAGGCGTTCCTTCGCGGCCCGTACGAGACGGTGCTCGAAGCAGGTGAGCTGCTCGTCGCGGTCGAGATCCCACTGCCGGACAAGACCAGCGGACTGTCCCACGTGCGCATGAAGACGCACGAGCGGCCGACGGTCACAGTCGGGGCGAGGATCGAGCTCGAAAAGGGCGCGGTCGCGTCCGCCCGGGTCGCCGTCGGGTCAGTCGTCGGAGTTCCGTTTCTTGCCGACTCGCTCGAACCCCTTGTCGGCGCGGGACCCGATCTGTGGAGCGATCGGGTCGGCGCTTGCGCGTCCGCCACCGCGGCTGGGATCGAGCCGGTCGCCGACGCCGACGGCTCGAGCGAGTACAAGCGCGCTCTCGTCGAAGTGTTCGTCCGCCGGGGTCTCGAAGCCGCCCTCGCGTCCGCATTGAGCGCGGCGTAACTCGGGAGGAGGTCAGCGATGAGACTCGCCACTTCGTTCAGCGTGCCACTTCCCGTCGAAGACGCCTGGAAGACGTTGTTGGACGTCAAGCGGGTGGCCGGATGGTTCCCGGGTGCCCGGCTCGATGCGGTCGAAGAGGACGCTTTCAAGGGAACCGTGCGAGTGAAACTCGGGCCGATGATGGTCGACTACCGCGGGTCAGCCCGTTTTTCCGAGCGCGACGAAAAGGCCCATCGCGTCGTGCTCGAGGCCTCCGGTCGAGAGCAACGTGGTGCCGGCACCGCCAAGGCGATCGCAGTAACCGAGCTCAATTCGGCGGGGGGAACCACCGAGGTTTCCGTCTCGATCGAATTGGACGTGACCGGCCGGCCCGCGCAACTCGGACAGAGCCTGATGCAGGACGTCACCGAACGGCTCGTCAGCGAGTTTGCAGCCCGCATGCAGGCCGATCTTTCGCAACCGAGAACGGGCGAAGATTTACCGACAACCCTGCCTGCGCACCAGGGCGACGACGTTTTTGATCTCGGGCAGATGGCGGGTCGGGCGATGGCACGAAAGGCTGCCCGATTTGTCGCGCTCTTATTCGGCGCGGTCCTCGTCTGGCGAAAGCTCGCCTCGCGATCTTCAAAACGATCGCCACTCCAACTTCCAAGTTCGATCAAACGGCAACGTGGGTTGCTCAAAGGAGGCCAAGATGAAACGTGAGACAGGGCGGCGGCTAATTGGGAAAAGCGACGCCAAAAAGATAAGGAGTTCCGTTCTGGTGGCGTCGCTCGGCGTGACCGCACTCGTCCTTGGGGCGACGCCAGCAATGGGCGCGTTCAGAGGTCAGGATGCGGCCCGGGTTGCGCGCTCTCGTTCCGGCTCAATCGAAATCGCGATCTTTCACGACTACTCCGGCCCGAACGCGGCTTACGGTCCAGAGGCGGGCGCAGGATGCTTCCCGGCGGAGCGGGTGATCAACGCGGCCGGAGGCGTGCTCGGCCATCAGCTCACCTGTGTTCCGACTGACGCCAAGGGCGACCCTGCTGACGCCGTCCCCGCCGCCAACCGTCTCATCGCCTCGTCGAGTTCGCTCGTCGGCGTGCTCGGTGGGGGCTCCGACGATGCGACTGCCGTGGTCCCGCTGTTCCAGCAGGCGCACATCCCGATCTTTTCTACGACCGGTCAGTCGACGTTCAGTCACTCGACGTTCTCGTACTTCTGGCGGATCCTGTCACCGGACTCGGCCCAGGGAAGCGCGATGGCGGCCGCGGCGAAGAAGCTCGGCTTCACCAAGGTGGCGACTCTGTTCGGCAACGACGCCGCCGCCCAGGGCTCTGCTCCGAGCGCGATCGCCGGAGTGAGGAAGCTCCACCTCAATCTCGTCATCTCCCAGACGATCGCCATCGGCCAGCTCTCGTACCGCTCCGAAGTGCAAAAGCTCGCCAGCGCAAAGCCGCAGGCGATCATCAGCGAAGCCGACCCGCAAACGAGCGCGACGTACCTGTCGGAGCTCTCACAGCTCGGAACTGTCCCGGCCCTCATCACGGACCCCGTCTCCCAAGAGCCGAGCTGGCGCAAAGCGGTCATCGGGGCGATCGGCAAGTCCAAGCTGAACGCGAACGATTACGCCGTCGTCGCCTACTCGTCGATGACGTCCGACGCGTACAAGACCTACATCACGGCGCTTCTCGCCTCGGCCAAACAGGTCCCCCAACCGAGTCAGTGGGAAGCCGATCTCTACTCGGTGGCGGACTACGACTCGGTGGTGATCATGGCCCTCGCCATGGACCTCGCCCACTCGGTCTCACCGTCGGTCTACAACAGCTACATCACGAAGGTGACGAACCCCTCGAAGGGCGCGGTCGTCGTCCACACGTACGCCGAGGGCAAGGCGGCGATAGCCAAGGGAAAGCGAATCCAATACGTCGGCGCGGTCGGCTCGATCGTCTTCGACCGCTGGCACAACGCCGGGCAGGGCTTCGCGATCGAGCGATACAAGTCCGGAAACTGGGCCCTGTCCTCGATCCTCACCTCGTCAGAGATCAAGGCGGCTGCCTGATCGCTTAGCGCTCCGTCGAGCTAGTCCGAATAGAAAGTCGCGATCAACGCCGTGGCGGTGTTCGAGTCGGCTGTCGGCTTCGGCATCGTCACGGCCGCGATCCTGGCGGTCAGCGCGGTCGCCTTCACGCTCCAGTTCAGCGTGACCAATATCTTCAACATCGCCTTCGGAAGTGTGATGACAGGCACTGGTTTCATCGCTTACGCGGTGAACTCGTCGGGGGTGAACATTTGGATTTCGATGGCCGTCGCCGCGCTGTCCGGCGGAGTCATTTCAGTGGCGATGAACTCGCTGATTTTCGCCCCGTTCATTCGACACGGACTCAGCCGGTTCGCGATGGTGATCGTCACCATCGCGACCGGGCTCATGTGCGAGAACACGATCCAAGCTGTTGTCGGCCCGACCTTCTACTCCTACACGGTCCCGGCGGAACATGCGTACAACCTCGGGGGGTTGCTGCTGACCGCGCAGCAACTCGTCATCATCGCCATCGCCGTAGTGCTTATGACCATGACTCACCTCGGCCTCAAGTACACCCGCGTTGGAACCGCGATGCGCGGTCTGTCGGTTAACACATCGCTCGCACGTGCCTGCGGGATCCCGACAAGACGTGTCGTCGCGGTGACGTGGTTCGCGTCCGGTGTCATGGCCGGAATCGGGTCGGTCGCCTTGTTCCTCGACACGAGCACATTTTCAAGCACAACCGGTACCGACTTCTTGATTGTTGTCATCGCCGCCGCGGTCCTCGGCGGAGTCGGCTCGGCCGAAGGAGCGGTGGTCGGGGCGCTCGTCGTCGGTCTCGCCATCGAGATCGAGGCGGCGTACTGGAACCCCGAACTGAAAGAGGTCACCGCCTTCGTGGTGCTCATCCTCGTATTGCTGCTTCGGCCGCAGGGCATCTTCTCCCAGCTAGCGAGCGAACGAACGGCGGTCGGATGAGCGCCGCCACCCAGCTCTACTTGGCAACGCTCTCCGTTTACATCTGCGTCAACGTCATCGCGTCGTGGGCACTCGACATTCAGTTCGGCGTCACCGGCGTTCTCAATTTCTCCTTCATCGTGTTTCAAGCAGCCGGTGCCTACACCGCCGCGATCCTGAGCCTCGGACCGTCGAGTACGAGCGGCGGCTTCCAGCAGTACGTCGGTGGATGGAAACTGCCGTTCCCGCTGCCGATCCTCGGGGCGATGGTTGTCGGCGGCGTGCTCGCCGGCATTGTCGGCCTCATCGGCCTTCGGCGGCTTCGCTCCGACTACCAGGCGATGGTGATGCTCGTCGTGTCCGTCATCGCGACGGTCGTCGCCGAGTCCGAGACCGGACTCGTCAATGGCCCGGCCGGCGTCTCACTGGTCGTCAATCCGGTGGTGTCGCTCGTCCATGCGACGAGACAGACCCAGACCTGGATCTTCGTCGCGCTCTGTGCAGCTGTGACGGTCGTCGTCGGCTTCGGTATGCACGCGCTGCTGTACTCCCCTTACGGCCGCGTGCTGCGGGGCGTGCGCGAGAACGATCGGGCGGTCGAGGCACTCGGGCGGAACGCGACCCTGGCGCGGATGCAGGTGTT
>Ga0070733_10001569_pt1 | contig 16895 bp, 11 predicted proteins | sample Coa_R1_9_FD_66450 | JGI IMG/M metagenome (GOLD analysis project Ga0070733, IMG submission 66450) | Surface soil microbial communities from Centralia Pennsylvania, which are recovering from an underground coalmine fire - Coalmine... | ecosystem: Environmental > Terrestrial > Soil > Unclassified ... | reverse complement strand
AGCCGTTCGCCCGTCAGGTTATGCCGCAAAAACTCCACCGCGTACGCGTTTGACAAGTAGATTTCCGGATCGGCATCCAACCGTTTCAACCACGAGTTCCACTCCCGTTCCTCGAACACGCCGAGCAGGTTCTTCAGGTCCGATGCTTTTACACCCGGGTGATACTTCACCGCCTGCCAGAAGTGTTCCGTCGAATCGTAAGTCGCGCCGTAGAGCCGAATCCCTTCTTCGATCGGATACCAATTGGACAGCACACGCGCTGGGATGGACGGTGCCGCGCTCCAGCAATTCAGAGAGTGCTTCCATTTTTCTTGCACCGCGAGAAAAGCTTCTGCATAACCGTCTGGAGTTTGCTCCTTAACCCCCGCGAGCGCGTTCGCGAGTTCCGCACGCGTATGTGTAATTAGAGTTTCCAGCGGACGCTCATCTGTCATCGAAACCACTCGGCTCTCGATGCCACGCCGAAGCAGTTCCTTACGGAGTTCGCGCCGGGCCGTTTCACCAAAACTGGGGTCTGTCGGCCACCGTTGAGCCTGCGACTCGATGTACGGAAACAACTCGCTCAGCGACTGGAATTCCAGGAATCCGTGCACCGCGAAGGTGACAACCTTGCCATCCTTCTCGATTCTGCTGGAGGGGGTCACAAGTGATTGCAAAGACAATGGTTGCGCATGAACCATGCCCCCGAGGAGGAACATCATAACAGCGACAATGTCACTGCACCGGCACCTAATAGTTCTCATCGGTTTCAGATGTCGACGACTTCGTTCCGCGACTGTACAACGATCCCAGGTTTGTCAACCTTCCTCGAGTTTCGTTCACGGTTACCGAAGTTTCTGGAAAATCTCCCAAATCATTGTTTCTAAATAGCTTAGCTGTTATCTATGAGGGTGGACGGTCTGACTTCCTCCTACAGCACTGTCTCATTCGTATGACTGGCGCAACCGGTATTCCTATTGGTCTGCCCGAGCACTCCCGCTCGTGGAAGGGTATGTCCATCCCTGCCAAGTTGTACATCTCTCTGGTGGTCGTGGTTGGCATGGCGACCCTCCTCTATGGAGGCGTCCACCAGAGTAGCAAGAATATTGCGCAATTCATCTGCTATCTCGGCATCGCCATTCTGGCTTCACGTCTCAAGGTAAACCTGCCGGGTATCACCGGCACGTTGTCTGTCAACTTTCTCTTCATTCTGATCGGCGTTCTGGAGCTCAGCTTCACAGAGACGCTGATTCTCGGTGCCATCTCGATGGTGGCACAGTGCCTGTATCCCGACCGTCCCAAGGCGATGCAGGTGACGTTTAATGTTTGCGCCGGCTGCGTCTCGACCGCGCTCGCTTACGTTGCTTACCACCATCCGTTGATGAACCTTCTGGTGGATAGCCGCCCCGTGTTGTTAGGGCTGTCGGCCACCGTTTATTTCATTTCGAACGCTGGGTCTATCGCGGCCGTCATTTCCCTTACCGAGCGACGGCCTTTAACTCGCATCCTGGTCGACTGCTACTTCTGGTCTTTCCCTTATTACTTGGTCGGGGCGGGCATCGCCGGCGTCATCGCTTGGCTGAACGAATCGTTCAACTGGGAAACGTCGCTGCTGATTCTTCCTGCCGTCTATCTGATCTACCGGTCCTATCGCCTTTACCTCGGCAAGCTGGAAGACGAGAAGCGGCACGTGGAGGAGATGGCGAATCTGCACCTCCGCACGATCGAGGCGCTCGCGCTCGCGATTGAGGCGAAAGACCATACGACCCACGAACATCTCCAACGCGTCCGCGTGTACGCGATCGAAGTGGCGAAAGAACTGGGCGTGAACGGGCCTGAGCTGGAAGCATTGCATGCTGCAGCGCTTCTGCACGATATCGGCAAGCTCGCCGTCCCCGAACACATCATCTCGAAGCCAGGGCGTCTGACACCCGAAGAATTCGAGAAGATGAAAATCCACACGCTGGTTGGTGCCGAGATTTTGGAGCGAGTACGATTCCCCTACCCCGTCGTCCCAATCGTTCGTGCCCACCACGAAAAGTGGGATGGGTCGGGCTATCCGATGGGTTTGAAAGGAGCGGAGATTCCCATTGGAGCGCGCATCCTCTCGGCCGTCGACTACCTCGACGCGCTCGCTTCCGACCGTCAGTACAGGCGCGCCCTGCCACTCAAAGACGTGATGCAGAAGCTCGCGGCGGAGTCAGGAAAGTCCTTCGATCCCGCCGTAGTCGATGTCCTGCAAAAGCGCTATCAGCACCTGGAACGGCTGGCGATCGCCAAGTCTGCGGAAGATCCGAACGCACTGCTCTCCACCGGAATCAGAATCGAACGGGGACTGGAGCCGGCGGCCGGCTTTGAAAGCAATCTCGCGCAAGACTACGCCGGACGCGAAAATACGTTCTTGTCCTCCATCGCGGCTGCCCGCCAGGAAGCGCAGGCTCTATTCGAGTTGAGTCAGGATTTGGGCGCTTCCCTCAGCCTGGGGGAAACGCTATCTGTGTTCTCCGTGAAGCTCAAGCCGATGGTTCCCTATGATGCCATTGCGATCTACATAAAGCGCGAAGAAGAACTTGTTCCCGAATATGTGAATGGCGACAACTACCGCCTGTTCTCATCGTTGCGCATCCCCATCGGGCAAGGCCTCTCGGGCTGGGTCGCGCACAATCGTAAGCCGATCATCAACGGCAATCCATCGGTCGAGCCGGGATATTTGAACGATCCGTCGAAGTTCAGCAGTCTTCGCTCGGCATTGGCAGTCCCGCTGGAAGGTGTCTCTGGAGTGATCGGCGTGCTGGCGCTGTATCGGGGCGAGCGCGACGCATTCACTTCCGACCATCTTCGCATTCTGCTTGCCGTCAGCGGCAAAATGGCGTTAGCGATTGAGAACGCCCTGAAGTATCAACAAGCAGAAAATTCAGCGATCACCGACTACTTGACCGGTTTGCCCAACGCGAGATCCCTGTTCCTCCAACTGGATCGCGAACTGGCCCGCTGCAAGCGCGACAATTCAACCCTCACCGTCATGGTTTCGGACATGGACGGATTCAAGCAGATCAACGACCGGTTTGGCCATCTGGAAGGGAATCGAGTCTTGCGCCTGTTCGCCCAAGCCTTGAAGGACAGCTGCCGCGAGTATGACTACGTCGCACGCATGGGTGGCGATGAATTCGTTGTCATTGCCCCAGGGCTCGCCTCTGATGCCGCGGGCAAGAAGGCAGAGCAGATGCGAGCGCTCGCGCGTCAGGCAGGCAGCGAAGTCTGCGGAGAAGAGATTCTATCTTTGAGCGTCGGACGAGTGTTGTATCCGGAAGACGGCCAGGATGCCGAGCAACTTCTGGCTGAAGCCGACCGGCGCATGTATCTGGAAAAACAGAAACAGATTTCCTACAAAGATCGACGCGCTCATCCCCGGCTCAAGTGCCGCGTGACGATCGAAGTTCAAATGCAGGAAGGCGGCGTTCCCGTATTTGCCAACATCACCGATATCAGTCTGGGGGGTTGCTACGTAGAAACCAGCACGATTCTGTCTCCGGGCAGCAAAATCAAACTCGGATTCTCGATGGATGATTCATCCCTGTCGGCCGATGGCGTGGTGGCCCGATTGGATCCCGGTTTGGGCCTCGCCATCCAGTTCCGTGAGATGAATCGCGAAGGACGCGAGCGCATGTTCCGAATCCTCGAGTTCGTACAGAAAGCAAATTCGTTTCACAACAAGCGATACCTCGACAGCTTGACCAAGATTTGATTTCGAGCTTTATCAGAGTCAGGCTTGCGTTCGAGCAGAAACCTGCAGGGTCGTGGCCCGGACGATCTCAGCGCCAATTTGCCGCAAAGGTAAAACCTTGTCGGCTAAACCGGCGCGAGCGACGAAGCCCGGCATGCCCCAAACAACACTGCTCGCCTCGTCTTGTACGTAAACTCGAGCGCCGAGCGCATGCAACATTTCGCAACCTTTCAAGCCATCTTGTCCCATCCCCGTAAGAATCACCGCCAGCGCTCTCCCGCCATAAACACCGGCTACTGAGCGAAAGAGCACATCCACGGAGGGCCTGCAAAAATTCTCTCTTGCTCCCTGGTTCGTCGTGACGCGAGCATACCCGTCTTGCTGCTCGACCACCATATGAAAATCTCCGGGAGCAATCAGGGCGCACCCCGGCAACAGCGGCTCTCCCGAGACGCACTCCCGCACCGGCAGCACCGATTTCGCTGCTAGACGGTTCGCCAGCATGGAAGTGAAAACGGCCGGCATGTGTTGTGCGATCAGCAAAGGAACCGGAAATTCCGCGGGTATTGTCGGCAACAGCTGCGCCAGTGCGTCTGGCCCGCCGGTGGAGACGCCGATCACCACGATTTGCGCAGGTGACAACAGCCGCGGCGGAGCAGGAACCGCCAATGAAGGAATCAATGGTTTGGATTCGCCGATAAGACCTCGGCTATACGGCAAGCGGCACAGTGCGCGAATTTTCGGAATCAGTTCCCCGGTGATCGTCTCAAACGTGGCGGCGCCATTGACGTTGCTCGGCTTGGTGACGTAGTCCGTGGCGCCCAGTGCCAGCGCTTCGAGCGTTACCGCAGCCCCGCGTTCCGTTAGCGTGCTGAACATGATGATCGGAACGCGGGTATCGAGCTTCCGCAGCTCGCGCACCGTCTCCAAGCCGTCCATCTCCGGCATTTCGATGTCGAGCAGGACAATGTCCGGTTTCAGAGCGCCGAACTTCGTCAGGGCAATCCGCCCGTTCACCGCGGTCGCTGCAACTTCCAGGTCGGGGTCCTGCTCGATCGCGGTGGATAACGCTTTCCGGACGACTACGGCGTCATCGACGAGCAACACTCGCTTTTTCTTGCTCAGCATCGTACCCATGGGCTCTCTTCAAACAGCGAAGCGCGACTCAAGCGGCACTGAGACGTGCCGTCGATCTCTACGAAGCCGCCTGCGCCGCGCGCGCTTTCCCATGCTCCTTCTGTCCGCCTGCGGTTGCGTCTTCCTCGAGCTTGAACTGCTCAACGAGGGTGCGCAGCTGCTTCGACATATCGGTCAACTGTTGCGCGGCCTTCAGCGTATCCTGTGCACCGCGAGTCGTGCTCTCGGCCGCCGCGGCAACGCCCTGAATGTTCTGCGAAATTTCCCCGGATCCCTTGGCGGCTTCCTGCACGTTACGCGACATTTCGTTGGTCGTCGCGCTCTGTTCCTCGACCGCGGTGGCGATTGTTCCGGAAATGTCATTAATCTGGTTGATAACGCCCGTTATGCTTCCAATCGACTCCACCGCTAGTTTGGTATCGTCCTGAATCGCGGTGATCTTTTGGCTGATGTCTTCGGTTGCCTTGGCCGTCTGCTTGGCCAGTTCCTTGACTTCGTTTGCTACAACCGCGAAACCTTTTCCCGCTTCTCCGGCACGAGCTGCTTCAATGGTCGCGTTGAGCGCCAGAAGATTGGTTTGCTGTGCGATCGAAGTAATGACCTTGATGACTTGGCCGATCTCCGCGCTCGACTCGCCCAACTTCGCCACCGTCACATTGGCGCCGTTCGCGGTCTTCACCGCCTCGCCGGCCACTTTGGCCGCTTCAGCGGCATTGCTCGAAATGCTCTGCACCGTCGAGGTCATCTCCTCCGCGCCTGTCGCTACGCTGTTCAGATTCGTGGTGACTTGCTGCGTGGCAGTGGCGACCGTGCTGGCCTGGGCCGAAGTCTCTTCTGCGTTGCTGCTCATTTGTTGGCTGGTTGCCGCCAACTGCTGGGAGGAACTGGACAGAGCCTGGGCGTTCTGCGCGATTGATTTCATGCTCGACTGCAGAGTGTCCGCTGTCTTGTTGGTAGCCGCGCCGACCCCCGCCAGCGCCTCGATACATGCGTTCAGGTTGTTCTTGATGGTATTGAAATCACCGTTGTATACGTCTGTGATCTTCACTCGCTTGTTGGAGTTCGAGACGCGTCGCGTGTAGTCATTCGCCGCCATCGCCTGTAACACTTCACTGGCTTCCGTCAGGCCTGTCGAAATGTCATCGACATATTTTGCGGCAACATTCAATGGACCGATGACGGCATCCAGCGTCTGGTTGACCCCCTCGACAACCTTCCGGTAATCGCCCCGATGCTTGCCGACATCGGCGCGCGTCGCGAGTTTGCCATCGACCGCTGCCTTCGACAGCATCATCGCGTCCGACATCATCGCGCTGACCGCGAGCTTTTGAGCCGTAATGTCGGTCGCGTACTTCACGACCTTGAACGGCTTTCCATTCAGATCAAGGATCGGATTGTAAGACGCCTGGATCCAGACCTCGCGACCGCCTTTGCCAATTCGTTTGTATTCGGCGGCCTGGTACTCGCCTCGCCGCAGCTTGGCCCAAAACTCCGCGTAGTCGGCGCTCTGCCGGTACGCTTCGTCGACGAAAAGGCTATGGTGCTTTCCCTTGATTTCGTCGAGGGTGTAACCCAAGGCTTTGAGGAAGTTGTCGTTGGCGGTAACGACAGTACCATCCATGTTGAACTCGATGACTGCCTGCGCCTTGCCAATCGCAGCGATTTGGCCCTGGTAGTCGGCGTTGATGAGCTTCTGCCGGGTGATATCCGTCGCATACTTCACGACTTTGAAAGGCTTCCCGTCGAGGTTCAGGATCGGATTGTAGGACGCCTGGATCCAGACCTCGCGCCCGCCCTTGCCGATGCGCTTGTATTCCGCGGCGTCGTATTCGCCGCGGTTCAGCTTGGCCCAGAATTCCTTGTAGGCGGGACTCTGTTTGTACGCTTCATCGACAAACATGCTGTGGTGCTTGCCTTTGATCTCGTCGAGGGTATAGCCAAGTGCATTCAGGAAATTGTCGTTAGCGACAATAATGGTTCCGTCCATATTGAACTCAATCACCGCTTGTGCCTTGCCGATAGCGGCGATCTGTCCCACCTGATCGGCAGCTGCGAGTTTCTGATTGGTAATGTCCCGAAAATAATTGACCACCTTGTACGGCTTGCCGGCAGAGTCGAGGACTGGATTGTAGGAGTAGTGCAGCCAGCGCTCGCTCCCCTGCTTCGTCGTGCGCTTTCCCTCGCCCTCACAGCATTCGCCCCGGCTGAGTTTGTCCCAAAGTTCCCTTTGAGATGCCACGTAATCCGCACTATGTCGTGTTTGTTCGTCGACGAAGATACTGACGTGCTTGCCTAACAATTCGTCACGGCTGTAACCGAGCAGTTTTTCGAAGTTTTCGTTCACATCCAGGATCGTGCCGTTCATACTGTAGTCACTGATCGGTTGCGCCCTGCTGAGGGCCGCGATCTGAGCGCGGTCCCCGTTGATCTGCTTTCGATCGACCTTGCCTGCTTTCTTTCCCCGCACGCTTTTCATTCCATTTCTCCTTACGGTTCTCCGCACTTCGGCGGGGCCGTTCTGAATTGATTTCAAAATTCGCGATTCGTTTTCGGCTTGGTGAGATCGCCCAAATCCACGACTCGGTCGATATCGAGCGCGAGCAACAGCCGACCAGACAGCTTGTACACCCCCCGCACCACTTCCCGGGCAAACCCTTGCAGCGTTTCGGGTGGGCTCTCGAGTGAGTCTTCTTCCACCTCGATCACGTCACCGATCTCATCCACCAGAAGGCTTACAGCCCCGTCGTTGGTGCGGACGACAACATTCATGGGTAGCTGGCCTTCGGGCCGTTTCGGCAGGCCCAACCGGCTACGCAGGTCGATAGCAGAGACAATCTGGCCGCGAAGGTTGATCAACCCGCTGACCACTTCGGGCGCCAGAGGCACCCGCGTCATCTCCTGGTGCTGGATCACCTCCTGAACCTTTGGCACGGGAGTGCCGAACACGTGGCCATCGAGAAGAAACGTGCAGAATTGCTGTGTTGCGCTCATTCTTGCTCCTCCTAGACTGTCGCGGCGGACTCGGCGAAGCCGGGTATAACTTCGCGCACGACGCTGGGAACATCCAGCAAGTCCGTCACGCGCTTCTGTATGACCGAGGATCCCAGCACTCCTTTGCGTGCGGCCGGATTTTGTACGACCAGCGTCTCGTCGACGATGTCGACGATCCGGTCTACTACGAGGCCCACGCTTCGCCCCGCCTCGGAATACACCACGACTTGCAGTCGCTCTTCCGGCGGAGCCGTGGCCTGTCCCTTTTCCGGCTTGGCAAGGATCTGCGATAAGCGGATCAGGGGCATGATGTGGCCGCGGTATTGCATGACTTCCTGGGTGCCGGCCACCTCGATCGATGCGGCGGGAAACTCCTCCAGACGCGCTACCAGCGATAGTGGAATTCCGATGCGACCCCGACTGCCACACTGCACCAAAAGCAACGTCTGGCGATCGTTTCGGACGTCGTCGCGCTTCGCGGCCTTTTCTTTCTCGCTTAAAGCCGACTCGTGCGTTTCGGAAATCACCTGCGCGCGTTGCGCCAGCCCGAGAATGTCGAGAATCAACGCGACACGACCATCGCCCATGATCGTGGCGCCCGAATACGCGCTGATTCCTTTGAGTTGCTTGCCCAGAGGTTTGACCACGATCTCTTCGGTGTCGGTGATCTCGTCCACCGCCAGGCCAAACTCCCGCCCATCGGCCTGGACGACCACGATGTTGGTGGGAATTTCCCCCGCGGCGGCCATTCCGTCGCGTGCCGGCAGTTCCAATTCACGATTCAAGTACACCAGCGGGAGCAAACGGCCGCGCAAACGGTACACCGGAGCACCATGAACCATCTCGATCCCTTTCTTTCCTTCTCCCGTCTCCAGCCGCACAAGTTCCAGCAGGCTCACCTGCGGAATGGCGAACCTTTCGCCACCGGCGGTCACCATCAGCGCTGGAATGATCGCGAGAGTGAGTGGAATTTTGATTCTTACTGTCGTTCCTCTCCCGGCGGTGGATTGCACATCGACGGTGCCTCCGATTTTCTCTACATTGGTCTTGACGACGTCCATACCCACACCACGGCCAGAAACATTGGTGACTTTCTCGGCGGTAGAGAATCCTGGCAGAAAGATCAGGTTGAAGATGTCCCGGTCGGACATACGCGACGCCTGCTGGCTGGAAACCAGCCCGCGTTCCATTGCCTTTTGCCGGATTCGCTCCCCATTCAGCCCCGCGCCGTCGTCGGTGATTTCGATGTTGACCTGCCCGCCTTCGTGAAAAGCCCGGAGCTTCAGAACACCTGCCGCAGCTTTGGCCCCTTGCTCGCGGACCTCCGGTAACTCGATGCCATGATCGATAGAATTCCGCACCAGATGCGTCAGCGGATCTTTGATGGCCTCAATAATCGTCCGGTCAAGCTCGGTGTCCTGCCCTTCCATCTCGAGACGCACGTCTTTCCCGCAGCTGAGCGCCAAGTCCCTTACGGTGCGCGGAAACTTATTCCACACATTTCCAATCGGCTGCATGCGGGTTTTCATCACTTCTTCCTGCAGTTCGGTCGCGATCAAGTTCATGCGCTGGGAGACTGTTTGAAATCCGGCATCCTGCAGGCTGTTGGAGAATTGCAGCAATTGGTTGCGAGCCAAGACGAGCTCGCCAACCAGGTTCATTAAACGGTCCAGAAGATTGACGCCGACCCGGATGGTTTCGACCGGCGCATCCGGATTTCGCTCCTGAACGACCTGTTGGGCGGACGCAACGTCCTCGGGGCGGGCCGCTCCCTTCGCTACCAGGATCTCGCCTATTTTTCGACGGCCGAGCTCCTGCAACTCGAGCGCGTGGGCCAGATCTTCCGGTCGGATGTGCCCGCGTTCAAGCAGTACGCCTCCGATTTTTGTCGGATCCGGTATCTCCGCGGGTGAACCGTCCAGGCTCGTCTGCGAGGATGCCTGCTCTGACCTTTTCGGGTCGGACCCACCTGCTTCTTTCCTTTCCGGTTGCAAATCGGGACTCGCCCCGACTGCTTTTGAGGTTGCCTTGATCTTTCGGCTTTGCAGTTCGTTCAGGTGAACAATGAGGGCCGCGTAGTCATCTTCGCCGTCATTCTCCGAGTCCCGAATCTTGGCCAACATGCTGCGAACTGCATCCACCATCGATAACAACCCGCTGGTGATTTCGGCATCCAGCGTAAGTTCTTCATCACGCAGGCGCGAGAGCAAGTTTTCGCCCGCATGCGCAACCTTTTCGAGGCGCGCAAATCCGAGGAAACCGCAGCTGCCTTTGATCGTATGAATTGTCCGGAAGATTCCCGCCAGAAGTTCCTTCGAGGATGGCTCCCCCTCCAGTTTCACCAGGTCCTGGTCCAGGCGGTCCAGATTTTCTGTGCTCTCGATTAGAAAATCTTTAACGATTTCATCCATGCTCGAGGACTCCTGCCGCGTGTCTTGCAAACCCTGCTCCGAACCGAGTGCGAGCAAACACCAAAGGGTCGTATCCTGGCAGCTGCGGTGGCAATTCGAACATCCGGATTGGTTCCAGATCTCGCGCGAGACGATCTCCCTGGCATCGAAAATCCGTACTCGTTGTGGCTTGAAGCCCGCCTTCCCGGCCCGTACACTTAAAAGGTGCACGTCCACGTCCACGGCGCGGGCAGCCCCACACGAGTCCTGAAAGTCTCGCTGGGGGTCACGCTCGCCTACATCGTGCTGCTGGTCGTGGCAGGCATTCGCGCTCATTCGCTGGCGCTGCTCTCCGAGGCGGGACACAACCTGTCCGATTTTCTGGCCCTGCTGCTCTCATTGGTCGCGGTTTATTTCCAATCTCGTCCCGCCAGCTCGACCAAAACTTTCGGCTACCACCGCGCGGGAGTGCTGGCTGCGCTGGTGAATGCCAGTTCCCTGGTTGTCGTATCGTTCTTCATCTTGTATGAGGCCTTCCGTCGCCTGCAGCATCCCGAACAGGTCCAGGCCGGCCTGATGATGTGGGTCGCCGGTGCGGGCGTCGTCATGAACGGCGTGATCGCGCTCTTGCTCTACCGATCCGGTGGAGACGTAAACATCCGCAGCGCGTTGCTGCACGAAATCGGCGACACGCTTTCGACGGCCGCTGTCATCGCTGGCGGCTGGCTCATCCTGATCACTCACAATTATTGGATTGATTCGGTTCTATCGCTGGGGATCGGCGTGCTGATTCTGTGGTCTGGCTTCGGCATCGTGCGGGAGACGTTGAACATCTTGCTGGAAGGCACGCCGCGCGGCATGAAACTGGAAAAGATCGAGTCGACGATCCGTGAAGTCGAAGGAGTCAACGACGTCCACGATCTTCACGTCTGGAGCATCGGATCCGAAACTCACGCGCTCTCCTGCCACATCTCGATCGCAGACATCCCTCCGTCGGTTAGCGAGCGTATTCTGCGCGACGTGAAAGACCGGCTGTTGCACGGTTTCCGTATCAACCACACCACAATCCAGTTCGAACACGTCGTCTGCGAAACGGCCCATGGCTGCGTGATTCCTGTCGTCGAGAGCGAAGAACACCAGCATCATCATCACAGCCACTAATCGAGGACGCTTTACGTCCGCTGGTTTTGGTAGATCTCCCTCACCCGCTTGATCGTGTCCGCATCTTCCGCCAACTTGTCCGGGCGCAGCCGCACAATCCTCGGAAATCGCAACGCATACCCGCTCTCGTGCCGCTCGGACTGCATCATGTTGTTGAAGGCAACTTCGAGCACGATCTTCGGTTCAACGATGCGCCGGAATCCCTGATCTTCAACTGTATGTTCGAGAAACCACTTCGTCATCTCGGCGATCTCCGCGTCCGTTAATCCGGAATACGCCTTCCCGATATTCACCAGGCGCTCGCCGTCCCAGACCGCGAACGTATAGTCGCTCAGCACGCCGATCCGCTTGCCATGACCATACTCGACCGCCGTGACGACCACATCGAGCGTCGCCAATTCCCGCTTCATTTTCAGCCACGACTTCCCGCGCTTGCCCGGCGTGTAAGGCGACGACAGATCCTTGATCATCAGCCCTTCGTTGCCCCGCTCTCGCGCCGCTGCAAACAATTCCTCCAACTCGCCCGCGGACGTTGCACGAAACACCGGAGCCCGAATGACGCTGGCCTGAGCAACAGCGTCCTGCACAGAATCTGAGCCAAAGGCGAGCAATCCCTGAACCTCGTTACCCTGTGCCCCTCTGTATCCCCTATGTTGAGCTGTTTTCCTTTCCGCAAGCAACAAATCCAGAATCCGCGCCCGCTCCGCAAGCGAACGATCAATCAGCAATTCGCCATCCGCGTACAAGACGTCGAATACCAGGTATGCAACCGGATTCTCCCGAAGCATTTTCTCGCTGACCTTTTTTCTCCCAAGCCGCTGTTGGAGAGCGCTGAAGGGTCGCGCCGATCCTAGATTCTTTGCCTTTTCCTTGCCCTCTTCCGTAATCGTTTCATCCACAACTGCGGTCGCGTCCTTAGGATTCACGGGAGACTCCCAGGCAACAATCTCGCCATCGAGAATTGCATCGTAGGAAAGTCCTGCCAGCACCTCCGGCAATTCGGGGAATGACTCGGTAATCTCATCGCGAGTTCGGGAGAAGATCTTCACCTGATCGCCAGAGACGTGGGCCTGCGCCCGGATGCCGTCGTATTTATCTTCGACCGCAGCCTGCGGGAAATAGCTCAAGGCCTCTTCCGTCGATTCGACCGGACTCGCCAGCATGAACCCTAATGGATGAAACAAGCGCATCTGCGCCTCGTTCAACCTTGCCCCCGCCGCCAGACGCAGAGCACCGCCGATGTCACCCAGAAGCATGTTGGCTCGTTGTACCTCCGGAAGCCCGCATCCATACGCCTTCGCGATCGCCTCCTCCACTAGACTCTCTTTCAGCCCGATCCGCAGATCGCCTGTCACGATCTTCACAATGTATTTCGCTTCAAGTGGCCTCGCACGCGAGAGCATCTCTCGGACAATCGCGGCCTTCTCTGCCGGCCCTCTCGTCGCGGCAATCTTGCGGAAGTCTTGCTCGACTTCGGTTACGCTCAGTCCCTGGCCGGTCCGCTCCGGGAGCAGTTCTCCCGCGACTGCGCCCAAGTCGCCGAGCTTCCGATAGGAAGCTGTAAGATCTCCCTCTTCTTTTCCCGAAAGTTCGGCCACGATTCGCCAAAGCCATCGCCCGCCGATCTGCAGCGTGGTTTCCTCCCATACCGGAAATGGCCGGCCCGAGAGAAATACGGCCGACACCGCCGCTTCCTCCAGGGTTCGAGATCGGAAGTAATCCGCAACCACCGCCGTCTTCACCAGTTTCTTGGTGGTGGTCGCAATGGTTTCGCAAGCCTTCGCGAGCAGTTGCATGGTTTTTGCTGCCCTCTTCCTTCCCGGCCAGTCTATCTTTGCAGAAGGCTAAGCCCTTCCCCTGCTGTCATTTACACGGCTTGAAGCCATCTTAAAGCACGCCGCCTTGTGGTAATCTAGGGATGCGTCGTCCCTCTTTTCAGGAGCATCCAATACACGTGCGTCGTCTGTTGAACTATCTCCGATTCCTGGCTGCTGTGCAGCTTCTACCCGCGCTTGAGAGCGGCGAAGAAACTCTTGTCGGCGGCCAAGCCGTACTAGAAGGCGTAATGATGCGCTCTCCACACGCATGGGCGATCGCATGCCGCAAGCCCTCGGGAGAGGTTGTGACAATGACCGAGCCCCTCGAACGCCCCTCGGAGAAGCATAAATGGATGGCATGGCCCATCGTTCGCGGAGTCATGACCCTGGGCTATGCAATGACCCTCGGCTACCGCGCACTGCGCTTCTCGGCGAACGTCGCAATCGAAGACATCCTGGTTGATGATAACGAGCGAAAAATTGCGGACGGTAAGAACCATGTGGAGACAGCTCCCTCGCCTGTCCCGCCAGCCCAAGACTCCTCGGGCTCTTCTCAATCGAAGTCCGGCGAGAAGGCCGCCACCATCAGCAGCTGGCTCGCGGCAGTGAACATCATTCTCTCGCTGGCCTTCTTCATCTTCATGTACAAATACATTCCGTTGCTCGCAGCGACGGAACTGAAGAAAATCGACCCCGCCCTCGGCGGACGTATCATCTTCAACCTGATCGACGGTGGCATCCGCCTCGCCCTCTTCCTGCTGTTCATCTGGGGCGTCTCATTGTGGAAGGATATCCGCCGGGTGTACGAGTATCACGGCGCCGAGCACAAAACGGTTTTCGCGTTTGAGAACGGCGATTCGCTCACCACGGCTGAGGTCCAGAAATATTCGACCTTCCATCCGCGCTGCGGTACCAGCTTTCTGATGACAGTAATGTTGATCTCGATCGGCTTTTACATGCTCGTGCCCTACACCACATTCTGGGCGCGCTTCGCAGCGCGCATCGTGCTGCTGCCGGTCATCGCCGGAGTCTCCTACGAGATTATCCGCTTTGCCGCCAAGCATCGCGGGTCGCTCTTCGCCCTCATGACGGCCCCGGGCCTGTGGCTGCAGCGCATCACCACCAAGGCTCCATCCGACGATCAGGCGCAGTGCGCAATTGTCGCTCTCGACCAGGCCATGTCGCTCGAAAAAGAGCGCGGCGGCGAGTTGGTGATTGCCTAGCGGTTCCCACCTTGGCGAACGATCCGCGAGAAAGCAGCATGAAGCGAAAAGCCGACGACCTGCGACCAGCAACGAACGCCTAATACCATGTTCGAACGCCTAGACCAAATCGAAAAGCGCTATGAAGAGCTGACCAATGCTCTCGCCTCGCCTGACATCGTCAACGATTCGTCCAAATACCAGAAGACTGCGAAGGCGCACGCTGAAATCACACCCATCGTCGAAAAATATCGCGAGTACAAGGATCTGACCAAGGGAATCGCCGACAGCAAGGCTATGCTGGCCGAAGAGAAAGATCCGGAGATGCGGGCATACGCGCAGGAAGAACTCGACAAGTTTGAAAGTCGCGTCGGCGCTGTCGAAGAAGAACTGAAAGTCCTGCTTTTGCCAAAGGATCCGAACGACGACAAAAACATCATCCTCGAAATCCGCGCCGGTACCGGAGGAGACGAAGCCACCCTCTTCGCTGCCGAAATCTTCCGCATGTATACCCGGTACGCCGAGACACAACACTGGAAGGTCGAAGTGCTTTCGTCTTCGGAGTCATCCGCCGGCGGATTGAAGGAAGTCATTGCCATCATTGAAGGCAATCGCGTCTACTCCCAGTTGAAATACGAAAGCGGCGTGCACCGCGTTCAGCGTGTGCCCGCTACCGAGCAGCAGGGACGTGTTCATACCTCCGCCGTGACGGTCGCGGTCCTGCCCGAAGCCGAAGACGTCGACATCAAGATCGAAGCCAAGGACCTGCGTATCGACACTTTTTGCTCCTCGGGCCCCGGCGGCCAGTCGGTAAATACCACTTACTCCGCAGTCCGCATTACCCACATTCCGACCAATACGGTCGTCAGTTGTCAGGACGAAAAATCACAGATCAAGAACCGCGAAAAAGGCATGCGCGTCTTGCGCTCGCGCCTGTACGAAATCGAAATGGAAAAGCAGCAGCAGGCATTAGCCAAGGAACGCAAAGCGATGGTGGGGTCTGGGGATCGCAGCGAAAAGATCCGTACCTACAACTTCCCGCAGAATCGCCTCACGGACCATCGTATCGGCTTCACTATTCACCAGCTTGAAGCAGTGATGGACGGCAAGATCCAGCCGCTCATCGAAGCTCTCATCACGCATTACCAGGCAGAAAAATTGAAGCAGGAAGCCGCCAGCGTGGTTTAGAGGAAAGCGCGAGAGTTCATGCGCGCGAAGCGGAAGATATGGTCGGACTCGACGTGACACTTGAATCTGTCCTTTGCGACCGCTACACGGCCAACGCAGCCCGCATTCGAGAGCTCGCTGCGCCGCTCACCAACACGCAGTTTTGGCAAAAACCGTTTCCTTACGGAAACAGTTTCGGCCATCTCGTACTTCATTTAACAGGCAACCTCAACTACTACATCGGTTCGCAAATCGCAAACACTGGATACGTTCGTGACCGTCCGCGCGAATTCAACGATCCGAAGCCTCCACCAAGAGAGGAGGCGCTCGATCGCCTAAACGACGCGGTCACGATGGTAATAAAGACGTTAGGGAATCAGAAGCCTGAAGACTGGGGGAAGGAATATTGGGGCGCTGGAACGGATTGCACCGACCGCCTTTCGATGTTCGTCCAGTGCGCCGCCCACATGCAGCATCACATCGGCCAAATGATCTACCTCCGCTACGAATGGCAGCGGCAGGCAGCTGGACAATCGCCTGAGCAACCTTGATCGTATGGAAGTCACCTAAGGCATATGTCTGCAAGATCACGCTCTCTCCTCGCGCTCGCCGGATTCGGCCTCGCCACCGCCGGAGCTGCCTGGTACGGCGCCCGTTTCAGCCGCAAAGGCAACCGTGACAGTTGGTACCGTAATCTCGAAAAGCCGCGATTCACACCTCCCGACGCGGCCTTCCCAGTCGTCTGGACGTCCCTCTATGTGCTGATCGCATGGTCCGGCTGGCGCGTTTGGAGCGCCGCCCCATCCCGCGAGCGCAACGCCGCTCTTCGCCTCTGGATGTCTCAGCTCGCCGCCAACGCCCAGTGGTCAAAGCTCTTCTTTGGCGAGAAACGACCGACGCTCGCTCTGGCGGACGTCTTGGCTCTGGAGGGCACGATCCTTTCCTATATCACTGCTGCCCGCAAGGTCGATCGGGGCGCCGCCAACGCCTTCATTCCGTATGCCGCATGGGTCGCCTTTGCCACGGTTCTGAACGCCGAGATCCTCCGACTAAACCCACAGGTACGCTAACCCCGCTGCTTCTCCGAACTCGTCGTGTGGTGAAATAGAGGCGTGCAGCTCAAGCAAGCCCTGGCGGCCGCCATCAGCAGCCTCACTGCGAATAACGTCCCGTCTCCGCGCCTGAATGCGGAGCTGCTCTTGATGTTCGTATTGAGCTGCGATCGCGCGTACTTATTCGCTCATCCCGAGCGCGAACTCTCCGCGGGCGAACAGTCGCGCTATGATGCGGCCGTGGCCGAGCGCTCTCGTGGAATTCCCGCCCAGTA
>Ga0070733_10001568_pt1 | contig 16901 bp, 18 predicted proteins | sample Coa_R1_9_FD_66450 | JGI IMG/M metagenome (GOLD analysis project Ga0070733, IMG submission 66450) | Surface soil microbial communities from Centralia Pennsylvania, which are recovering from an underground coalmine fire - Coalmine... | ecosystem: Environmental > Terrestrial > Soil > Unclassified ... | reverse complement strand
TGGGGTGGCGGCTCTCAGCGGTGCCGCCGCCGCAGCCGCCTGCCGGCATACAGGCCGGCGAATACGAGGATGGCGATGATGATCAGGCCGGTGAGCATGGCTCACTCTCCTTCGATGACCCGAGGGTCACGGGCCGTCAGCGGCGGGTGTTTCCCAGGTTCTGCCCTCAGCCTACACTGGAAACAGAAAACTAGCAATATATTTCTAGTATTGTTAATCTTGCGTCGGTGGAGAACCGGGCACTGCTGGCCAGCCACGCGCATGGTGCTGCCAGCGATTGCCGCCCAACGGCGCGGTGACGTCCGGGCCGGCGAATACGGCCGGCTGGCTGCCTGGGTCAGGGTGCTGATCCCGCTGGCGGCTCGGCGGCGCCGGCTCCGTAGCCGGCCTGGGCTAGCATCCGGCGCAGGTTGACCACTGCCTGGGTGTCGATGTCTTTGTCCCGGGGCGGGTCGAAGTATTCGGTCTGGGATCCGATGGTCACGGCAACCTTGCCGCCGGGCTGCTCTTCGGCTGAGCCGGTCACCTTGAGCAGCGACAGCACGGCGCGCCATTCGATGTTGTGGCCCGCCGGGTGCTGGAAGAGCTGGCACAGCGTGTTGCGGTGATGGTTGCTGAGGTGCGCTGGGCGCGATGGTGATGACATCCGTGCTCCTGTCCGCTCCGCCGCAAAGGGCGGAGCTGCGTGTATTTCGGCCGCCGGGCTCTGCTGCCGTGCCCGGCGGTTCCCCAGCGTGCCTCCGGCCGGTCACGGCGCCGGGTCGGGGCCGGCCAGCAGGGCCAGGATCTCGCCGACGGTACGTTCCCGGCCGGTGGACTCGGGGAGCGGGAGGTGGGCCTGGATCTGGTAGCGGTTGCGGCGGCCGTCCTTCTGCTTGACCACATAGCCGGCCTCGCCCAGCCCGGTGACAATGCCGTAGGCGCTGCGCTCGGTGATGCCCAGCCTGGCCGCGATGTCGCGCAGCCGCACCCCCGGGTCGTCCGCTATGCACAGCAGGACCCGGGCGTGGCTGGTCAGGAAGCTCCAGTTCGCCACTGTCATCCCCTTCGCCCTCCCTCCCAATTCTGGAAATAATTTGCTAGTTTTCTGCTGCTAGTATAGCGTCAAAGACACGCACCGAGAGTCAGCCGCCGATCGGTGGCCAGCTACCCGGGGCTCCCGGAGAAGGCCACGCCACCGTCCTGGTCACCAGGACTGTGCCGGATGGCGCCCGCATTGCCGCTACTCCGGCTGACTGCCAGTGCCCAGGCAAGCCGCCGGGTCGGGGGCACTGGCCTGGGCCGGCAGCTGCGATCATCAGCCGGTAGTGCGCCGGGTAGTCCCGCAGCGCCGCCCGCTCGCCGTCCGGACAGGCACCGCCGCTGTCGCGCGGATCCTCATCCGGGTCCACCCGCGTGTCCGGGCAGACGACTGCCTGGCTCCGCCGCTGGGGTCGGCCGTTCCCTCCAGCCATGATCCCGGCCACCACCCCCGCCACCGGATTGTCACGGCTCGCAGTGCCCGGATGGGTTGACTGCCGGATGGGTTGACTGACTGCTGTTCATGGGTGACCTTCTGGAGTACGGTTGAAGCAACATGAGCAACAATCGGTGCAAAGGTGAGTCATGACTGTTCGATCACTTGGCGGGAACACAGGCGACGACGGATCGCCTCATCTGTATGAGGACGGAAACGATTATCTGGTTCAGGGTTACACCGAGAGCGACCCGTCGGTCTTGGCTCAGCTCAAGGTGATCCCACCTGGTGAAACGGTGGTTCGCGTCCCCAAGAACCTCATGATCTACCTTCCGAAGGATGCTGGTGGAGTCTGTGACGCTTGAGGAGTTCCGGGCGCTCTTTCGGCGGCATCGAGATGCGTTCCACCTGGAGACACAGGAGACGTACTCTGTCGCGCAGGAGGACGAGCCGTTCCAGCGTTTCATGGCCGGTGAACCGGTGGACTTCGGCTATCGCCAGGGATACCTGGGGTTGATCAGGGAGGTGACGGCTGGCGGCACGACAGTTCGCCGGGTCAGGGTTGTAACCGAACCACTCAACGACTACGCCCGGTTCCTGCTGCACATCGCCACCGGAAATGTGGAAGCAGGGGAAGATGTCCGCTACCTAGCCAGGCACAATGCGGTCGATTTGAACTTGCCAGCGGATGACTGCTGGCTGTTCGATACGAGCACACTGATTCTGACGACTTTTGAGGGCCGTAATACCGGGTTCGTCCGTTGCAGCGACCCAGGTGTCGTGACTCGGTACCAAGAAGCGTGTCCGAAGGTCTGGGAACGGGCTATACCGTACGCAATCTATGTCCACGATCGATGACGCGAAGAAGACCCTGGGGCTACGGCTAAGGGAGATCCGGAAGGATGCCCGCCTGACCGGGCGGCAGCTCGCTGCCCTGGCGAGCTGGCACTACACCAAGGTCTCCAAGGTTGAACATGGCGTGACGATGCCTTCCGAGGCCGACCTCGAAGCCTGGACTTTCCACTGCATGGCGCAGTCCGAGCTACCGGACCTCATAGCCACGGCCAGGGAGATCGAGAAGGCGTACGCGGAGCTTCGTCGGCTGCACCGGGCAGGCACCGCTCAATATCAGCGTGAGCTCCTGAAACGCGTAGCCAAAGGCCGGCGGTTCCGGGTGTTCACCGTGAACCTTGTTCCAGCCGCATTCCAGACGGCCAGCTACGCGTCTACCGTCCTCGGGGATGCCGCTGAAATGCTCGGGCATCCCGCCGACATCGGGCCAACCGTTGAGGCTCGCCTGGCGCGCGCCCGGCTCTTCCGGTCAGAGGGGCGCTTGTATCACGCCGTGATCCTGCAGAACGTGCTCAACGCGGCTGTGGTGCCCAACGAGGTGATGACCGAGCAACTCCGCCACATGCTTGACCTGCAGCAGGCGCCGAGTCTGCGGCTGGGCATCGTGCCGGTGGGCACCCGGCGGTACATGCCCATGTGCGAGTTCAACATTACCGACGACACCGAGGTCAGAGTGGAGACGTTCTCCGCGATCGTTCGTGTGACGCAGCCCAGGGAGATCGCGGTCTACGCCAAGGTCTTCGATCACTATGCCCGCAGAGCGGTGTACGGAAGCGCAGCGGCAGAGATGATCAGGCGGGCACTTGAGGAGTTGGAGCAACAAGGAGCAACTTGCTAGATGGGCAGACGCTGGTCGTCTAGCGTCCTGGACATGGCCTGTCACCACTCCTGCGCCGCCTCGTTAATTCGCCGGGTCCCGGAGACTGGCGTCGTGCTGGGGGAGGCGTAAGCGGTGCGAGTTGAGCTGTGGGAGTGGGGTGTCTGCCAGGATGACCGGAAGAACCCTGTCGGCGTCTGCATGACGCGCCACGGCGCAATGGCCGCTCTCTCCCGAGCCTTGCTGGCTGCGGGACAACCGGGACATGGTGGCGTCGGACCGGTACTGCTGCTCGACACGGCTCCCCACTCGGACATTCATTATCTGCGATTCCCGGTAATGAATATTGCCGTTTACGATCAAGGTGTTATCCGCTGGGAACGACCGTCGGCATATGTGCGCTTGGATGAGATTAGATGAATGTTTCATGTTCAGCCTTTGGTGGAGAGGGTGATTCTTGGAATGGTTATCCCACTGGATGGGCCATCGGGCGCAGCAGTGCGTCGCGTCAAAGCCAGGAACGAGGCCCGGCGGAGAGTGCGAGCAATGCTGGCTGGATCTGGACTGCGCATCCGGGAATATGATCATGAGCTCGTGATCACTAATCCCCGCCATCCGGAGAAGGGGCGGATTCATGTTGAATACGGGGATGGCGCGGTCTCGCTGGTGCAAACCGTCTGGAGTTTCTGGGGCAACCTCCAGGGCTACGAGACCGAGGACGATGGACCCGGAGATGGGATAAGTGTGAATCAGATCCTTGACGCGCTCTGCGGTAGCGAGCGTGAGGTGAGTGGTTCACCGCAGGATCCGGGCGGCGCCACGGCTTGCCATACCGGGATGATGTCAACCGCCCCGGTCAGGAGCGGGCGGACTGGCCGCTGGCGTCCGGCCAGGTGATGTGACGACAACTTGCACGTTGTGCCGTATGCTGTCACATGAGTCCCGGCGCCCGTGGGCGCCGGGTGCACCGGGGGTGGCGTGGCCCCGCCCCAGGCCCCTGACGGGCCAACGGTGAACAGTGTGGATGGAGCGGCACAGTGACGGCAGCGGACAACAGCATGAAAGAGCCGGAGGCTGCGGCGGCGGAGCTGATCATTCCCGATGGGGGGTTCTGGCCAGCGCCGGCCATCGTCCAGCCGAACATCTACCCGATGGAGTGGCGGGTCGAGACACAGAAGCTCGCCGATATCTACCAGAAGTCCAAGCGGATGGCCTGGAACCCGGCTGACCTGCCGTGGGACGAGCTTCGGGCCGAGGATTTCACGGTGCAGCAGCGGCTGGGGATCATGTACTGGTTCTCGGTGCTGGCCAATTTTGACGCCTCCGGGCCGGCCGTGTTCGCCCGGGCGACGATCCATGCGTTCGAGCAGCATGAGGAAGATCCGGTCCGCAAGTGCTTCTTCTCGATCACCCGGGACGAGATGAACCACGAGGAATGCTGCCAGCGGAGTATCGCGGAAGTGTGGCCTGGTGGGCCGCTCGACTGGCAGCCGCGAACCGAACTGGAAAAAGCCGCACACAATAACATCAGCTGGCTCTACCATAATGGCGGGCGGTACTGGAACGGCTACAACAAGGCCGTTGGCAAGTATTCACTGCCGGTGCTGTTTACCAGCTTCATGATGGGCGAGATGGCGGCGTCCACGCTGTTCCGTGGGATGGCGTCGGGGACCAAGCACCCGGTGTTCGCCGGGATGTTCTCCAGGATCGGCCGGGATGAGTCACGGCATCTGCAGATTTGCATGACGATCCTGGAAAACGAGTGGCCGGGGCTGACGGACGATACCAAGAGCCTGATCACGCGGCAGCTTCGGGCCGGGTTCATCTTCCTGTCCATGATTTTGTGGGAGCCCCCGCCCGGCTTCTGGGATCTGCCGCCCTATTTCCTGCACAATCACCGGATCCTGATGGGCCATGCCAGGGACGCCGGGCTGGGTGTGCTGTCCTACGAGGAGCAGGCGGAGAACTGGCGGGTCGCCATGGCCAGGGTCCGGGCGATCGTGACCCGGTGGGGCATCGAGTTCCCGGCGATCCCCGAGCTGGACATCGACGGCGTGGACGTCGCCGACGACATCGACCCGGAAGACATCATCCCGGTCTTTTAGCGCGCGAGACGGCCAGCACCCCCGGTAGCCGGGGGTGCTTTGGCGTGCGCTGACGCCCGCACCGCTTGACGAGGGCGCGGGCGCGCTGTATCTATGTCTTATGACTATAGATAAAGGGATCAGCCGGGCGGAGGGCGGGCCCCGGGCGCCGTCGCCGATCGAGTTCCGGCTTGACCCCAGCTCCGGTGTGCCGACCTACCTGCAGCTCGTGCAACAGGTGGAGCATGCGCTGCGGCTGGGCTATCTCACCCCGGGCGATCAGTTGCCCAAGGTCAGGGATGTGGTCGCCGCACTGGCGATCAACCCGAACACGGTGCTGAAGGCCTACAAGGAGCTGGAGACCAAGGGGCTGGCGGCCGGGCGGCCCGGTCAGGGCACATTCGTCCAGGCCACCTTGAGCCAGGTCGCGCTGCCCGAGCTGACCGGGCTGCGCCGCAGCCTGCTCGGCTGGCTCGCCTCCGCCGACGAGACGGGGCTGGACGAGGACGGGATCGTGGCCCTGTTCACCAGCGTGCTGCGGGATTTCTATGAGCGCCGCCGCAGCGGCCGCCACGACGGCCAGGCACATACCGGATCGGAGGGCGTCGCATGAGCATCATCGAGACCAGCGGCCTGGGCAAGCGCTACGGCAAGTCATGGGCCCTGCGGGATTGCACGCTGGAGATCCCGTCCGGGCAGGTGGCCGCGCTGGTCGGGCCGAACGGCGCGGGCAAGTCAACGCTGATGAACATGGCGGCCGGGCTGACCGTCCCTACCGCCGGGACCGTCACCGTGCTCGGCGGCGAGCCCGCCGGGTCACCGGCCGCGCTGGACGGCATCGCGTTCGCCGCCCAGGACGCGCCGGTGTACAAGAACCTGTCCGTCCGGGACATGCTGCACCTGACCCGGAACCTGAACCGGCGCTTCGATCAGCGATCAGCGCAGGCCCGGCTGGCCGACCTCGGCATCCCGCTGGGGAAGAAGGCGGGCAAGCTGTCCGGCGGCCAGCAGGCGCAGCTCGCCCTGACCCTGGCGCTCGCCCGGCGGCCCCGGCTGCTCATCCTGGACGAGCCGCTGGCCGCCCTCGACCCGCTGGCCCGCCAGGACTTCCTGTCCACCGTGATGACGGCGATGGCCGACGACGGCGTGTCGGTGCTGCTGTCCTCGCACGCGCTTGCTGACCTGGAGCGGGTGGCCGACTACCTCGTCGTGCTGTCCGGCGGCGAGGTGCGGGTGGCCGGCCAGGTCGACGACCTGCTCGCCGGTCACCGCGTGCTGACGGGTCCCGCTGAAGCGGCGGACCAGTCCGCGGCCCAGCTTTCCACCGTCCAGGTCAAGCGCGCCGGGGCCCAGGCCCATCTGCTGGTCAGGACCAGCGGGCCGGACGATCCGGTGCCACCTGGCTGGGAGGCATACACGGTCGGCCTGGAAGAACTCACCCTGGCCTACCTGCGCGCACCAGGCACCCCAGGCCCCTCACTCGTTCAGCACACCCAGCCAACGGAGGTGGCGCGATGACCATGCTCACCCTGCCCGCCCAGCCACTCCCCGGTATCAAGCCCGTGCCGTGGCGGGGGATGGCCTGGGTCACCTGGCGCCAGCACCGGGCCACGCTGATCAGCGTGCCGGCGGTGCTCGGCGCGATAGCCGTCTTCCTGTGGATCATGGGCTTGAAGATCCACCACGACTACGCGGTCCTGACCGCCTGCCATCCGTTCGACTCGAACGCCTGCCAGACCCTGAACATCAACTTCAATCAAACCGACTGGACGACAGGAAATACCGTCAACATCCTGCTGCACCTGGTGCCGCCGCTGATCGGGGTGTTCGCGGGCGCCCCGGTGCTGGCCAGGGAGCTGGAGACCGGCACCTTCCGGTACGCCTGGACCCAGGGCATCGGCCGGGCCCGCTGGACGATCGCCAAGCTCACCCTGCTCGCCCTCGCGATCACCGCCGTAGCCGGGGCGTTCAGCCAGTTGTATGCCTGGTTCTTCCAGCCGTTCCTCGCCCAAGAGGACATGACCGTGTACACGGCGACGGTGTTCGACATGCGCGGGGTGGACTTCGCCGCCTGGACGCTGGCCGCCTTCTCGATCGGCGTGTTCTTCGGCATGCTGATCCGCCGGATCGTCCCGGCCATGGCCGCCACCCTGGGCGTCTACCTCGGCCTCGCCCTCACGACCTGGGGGATCCGCGCGCACTACCCGCTGGCGCTGGTCACCAGCAAGCCCGTCTCCCTCATCTTCTTCAACGTCAGCGAGCCGTTGGTGGTGGCCACCTGGTACACCCGGCCAGGCGGCCAGCCAGCCAGCCAATCCGTGGTCAGCCAGTTCCTCTCGAATTTCCATAACGGCAGCAGGCCGACGATGACGTGGACGCAGGGCCTGGCCCACTACGGCCTCACGCAGTGGACGCGCTACATCCCGGTCAGCCGGTTCTGGCCGATGCAGCTCTTTGAGGGCGGCTGGCTGCTCGTGTTCTCGGTGCTGGCCATCGCCGCCACCGTCTGGCTGGTCCGGCATCGCGCGGCCTAGCGAACCGCCGGTGAGCGGCCTGTCCGCTACCGCAGTTACTGCTGAGCCGGGTAGCGTTCGGTTCATGAGCAAGATTCAGGCCCCCGACGCCCCGTTCGGCCGGATGCTGACCGCGATGGTCACCCCGATGACGGCCGACGGCGCGGTTGACTACGACGGCGCGGCCCGGCTGGCCACCTACCTCGTGGACGAGCAGCGCAACGACGGCCTGGTGATCAGCGGCACCACCGGTGAGTCGCCGACCACCTCGGACGAGGAGAAGGACCGCCTGCTGCGGTCGGTGATCGACGCGGTGGGAGACAGAGCCTCCATCGTGGCCGGGGTCGGCACGTACAACACCGCCCACACGATCGAGCTGGCCAAGGCCGCCGAACGAGCGGGGGCCGACGGGCTGCTGGTCGTGACGCCGTTCTACAGCAAGCCACCGCAGAACGGCCTGTACGCGCACTTCACCGCCGTGGCGGACGCCACCGGCCTGCCGAACCTGCTGTACGACATACCGGGCCGCACCGGGGTGCCGATCAAGACCGAGACCATGCTGCGGCTGGCCGAGCACCCCCGGATCGCCGGCGTCAAGGACGCCAAGGACGACCCCTCGGCCACCTCGATGGTGCTGATGGCCCGGCCCGACTTCGTCTACTACTGCGGCAGCGACATGCTCAACCTGCCCTGGCTGTCCCTGGGCGCGGCCGGCTTCGTGAGCGTGGTCGGGCATGTGCTGGGGGACCGGCTGCACGACATGATCGATGCCTACGCCGCCGGTGACGTGAAGCAGGCCCGCGCGATCCACTACGAGGCGCTGCCGGTGTACACCGGGCTCTTCCGCAACCAGGGCGTCATCATGACCAAGGCGGCGCTGCGGATGCTCGGCCTGCCCGGCGGCCCGGTCCGCCCCCCGCTCGCCGACGCGACCCCACAGGAGACCGAACTGCTGCGGGCCGACCTGGCCGCGGGCGGCGTGAAGCTGCCGGGACTGGCCGAGTGAGCGGCCTCGGGAGCACGCCGCCCGGTCGTGCGGGGCAGGGCGCCTGGTGAGCCACCCACATCCCGAGCTCGCCACCCCCGAACCCCTGGTCCCGCACGGGCTGCGCATCGTCGGCCTCGGCGGGCTCGGCGAGATCGGCCGCAACATGACGGTGTTCGAGCACGAGGGCCGCCTGCTGATCGTCGACTGTGGCGTGCTGTTCCCCGAACCCGACCAGCCGGGCGTGGACCTGATCCTGCCCGACTTCGGCTACCTGGAGGACCGGCTCGATCAGGTCGAGGCGGTCGTGCTCACCCACGCCCACGAGGACCACATCGGCGGCGTGCCCTACCTGCTGCGCAGGCGGGCTGACATCCCGCTGGCCGGCTCGCGGCTGACCCTCGGGATGATCCGCAGCAAGCTCACCGAGCACCGGGTGACGCCGGTCACCGTCGAGGTGACCGAGGGGACCCGGCAGCAGTTCGGGGTCTTCGGCCTGGAGTTCTTCGCGGTGAACCACTCCATTCCGGACGCCATGGCGGTCGCCATCCGCACCCAGGCCGGTGTCGTGCTGCACACCGGCGACTTCAAGATGGACCAGCTCCCGCTGGATGGCAGGCTGACCGACCTCGGCGGGTTCGCCCGGCTCGGCAGTGAGGGCGTCGACCTGCTGATGTCCGACTCCACCAACGCCGAAGTGCCGGGGATCGTGACCGCCGAGCGGGAGATCGCGCCGGTGCTCGGTGACATCTTCACCGGCGCCCACCAGCGGATCATCGTCGCCTGCTTCTCCAGCCACGTACACCGGGTGCAGCAGGTCCTGGACACGGCGGTGGCGCACCGCCGGAAGGTGGCCTTCGTCGGCCGGTCCATGATCAGGAACATGGGCGTGGCCCGCGATCTGGGGTACCTGCGCGTGCCCGGCGAGCTGGTGGTCGACCTGCGGGAGGCCGAGCAGCTGCCGCCCAGCGAGGTCGTGCTGATCTCCACCGGATCCCAGGGCGAGCCGATGTCGGCGCTGTCCCGGATGGCCGGGCGGGACCACCAGATCCGGGTGACCGAGGGCGACACGGTGATCCTGGCTTCCTCGCTGATCCCCGGCAACGAGACCGCCGTGTACCGGGTGATCAACGGGCTGACCCGGCTGGGTGCCCGGGTGGTGCACAAGGGCAATGCGCTGGTGCACGTCTCCGGGCACGCGTCCGCGGGCGAGCTGCTGTATGTGCTCAACCTGGTACGGCCGAGCAACTTCATGCCGGTGCACGGCGAATGGCGGCACCTGCGCGCGCACGCCCGGCTGGCCGCGCTCACCGGTGTGCCGGAGAACAACATCGTGATCGCCGAGGACGGCGTCGTGGTCGACCTGGTGGACGGCCAGGCCGCCATCGCCGGCTCGGTGCCGTGCGGCTACGTGTACGTGGATGGGCTGTCGGTAGGCGAGGTGACCGAGGCCTCGCTGAAGGACCGGCGGATCCTCGGCGAGGAAGGCTTCGTCTCCGTGGTCATCGTGGTGGACTCGACCAGCGGCAAGCTGGTGGCCGGCCCCGAGATCCACGCCCGCGGCTCCGGCATCGACGACGCGGCGTTCGGTGACATGCGGCCGCGGATCGAGGAAGCGCTGGTGTTCGCGGCGACCGAGGGAATCAACGACGTCCATCAGCTCAGCCAGATGGTCAGGCGGGTGGTCGGCCGCTGGGTGAACGAGAACTACCGCCGCCGCCCGATGATCATTCCCGTGCTCGTCGAGGTGTGAGAGCGAGGATCTTCGGTAGAACACCCGGTGTGCTCATTCCCTCCAGGCAGGCGGTACTGTCGCTAGGGTAGAGCGCCCGGGTTCCGGCGATGGGTGATTCATGTGGGCAGGCACTCGTACGGCAGGGGAGAAAGACCCCGTTCCGTGACGTTCGCCGGCACCCTCATCGGGCAGGTCAGGCACCTCTGGCACGAGGTGGCCAAGTTCGGCGTCGTCGGCGGCATCGGTTTCGTGGTGACCGAGATCGGCTTCAACCTCATGCACTTCGACGCCGGGCTCGGCCTGTTCACCTCGAACGCCCTGGCCACCGCCGTCGCGGCGGTCGTCACCTTCGTGGGGAACAAGTACTGGACGTTCCGCCACCGGGCCGGCCATGGCACGCGCAGGGAAACGATCATCTTCATCGTGCTGAACGGCGTCGGCATACTGATTCAGTACGCCTCTGTCTGGATCACCCAGAACGCCTTCGGCATCACCAGCAAGTACCTGCTCAACGTTGCCTACTTCATCGGGATCGGGCTGGCCACGCTGTTCCGGTTCTGGTCCTACCGCAAATGGGTCTGGGGCCGGGTGGCGGCCGGCGGGCCACCGGCCGAGCCCACCCACCGCGGCGACCTGGTCAGCCGCCACTGATGCCCGGGGAAGATCCTTCTTCCCTCAGCCGGAAGCGCTGCAGCTTCCCGGTGCTGGTGCGTGGCAGCGACGGCAGGAAGGTGATCGCCCTCGGGTACTTGTACGGCGCGATCTGCTGCTTCACGAACTCCTGCAGCTCCGCCGCCGTCGCCTCGGTCGCCGCGACACCCTGCCGCAGGACCACGTAGGCCTTGACGATCTGCCCGCGCACCTCGTCCGGCACCCCGACCACCCCGCACTCGGCCACGTCGGGATGGAGCAGCAGCGCCTCCTCGATCTCCGGCCCGGCGATGTTGTAACCGGCCGAGACGATCATGTCGTCGGACCGGGCCTGGTACCAGAAGTAGCCCTGGGCGTCCCGCAGGTAGGTGTCCCCGGTGATGTTCCAGCCGTTGCTGACGTAGCCGCGCTGCCGGCCGTCGGCCAGGTAGCGGCAGCCGGTCGGTCCCTTCACCGCCAGCCGTCCAGGAGTTCCATCTGGCACCGGCTGGCCGTCGGCGTCGAAGATCGTGGCCACGTAGCCCGGCACGACCTTGCCGGTGGCGCCGGGCACGATCTCGTCACCGGCCGACGAGATGAACACGTGCAGCATCTCCGTGCTGCCGATGCCGTCCACGATCCGCACCCCGGTCGCCTGGTAGAACGCCTGCCAGGTGCTGGCCGGCAGATGCTCACCGGCCGAGACCGCCAGCCGCAGGCCGCGCAGCTCCGCCGTCCGGCCGGACGCGAGCATCGCCCGGTAGCCGGTGGGCGCGGTGGCGCAGACGGTGACCCCGCGCGTGGCGATGTGCCCGGCCAGTTCCTCCGGCGTCGCCTTCTCCAGCAACAGCGTCGCGGCACCCGCCCGCAGCGGGAACACGAGCTGGCAGCCGAGCCCGTAGGTGAAGGCCAGCGGCGGCGTCCCGGTGAACACGTCGTCCGGCGCCGGGTTCAGCACCCGGGCGGAGAACGTGTCGGCGATGGCCAGCACGTCCCGGTGGAAGTGCATGGTCGCCTTGGGCCTGCCGGTCGTCCCCGAGGTGAAGGCGATCATCGCCACGTCGTCGGCGGCCGTGGCGACGGCGGTGTAGTCGCCGGGCTTACCCGAGGTGAGCTCGATCAGGTCGCCGGGCTGGGGGGAGCCGTACCGCACGATCTCCAGACCAGGTATCCCGGCGTTCTCCAGGTCCCAGGTGAACCGGTGATCGCACAGCGCCAGCACCGGCTTGGCGATCTCGCCGATGGTGGCCAGCTCCCCGGCGCGCAGCAGCGGCATGGTGGTGACGGCGACCGCACCGGCCTTGATCACGCCGGCCCAGCAGGCAGCCAGCCACGGGTTGTTAGGCCCGCGCAGCAGCACCCGGTTGCCCGCCACGATGCCCAGGTCCTCGGTCAGCACGTGCGCGACCCGGTTGACGACACCGAGCAGGTCGCCGTAGGTCCAGTCGCCCGCCGGGGACAGCAGGCACGGCCGGTCCGCACCGTGCCGTTTGATCGTCGCGTCGATCAGTTCCTCGGCGCAGTTGAGCCGATCCGGGTAGTTCAGCTCGGGCAGCGTGAAGACGAACTCGGGCCACAGCTCCGGCGGCGGGAGGTTGTCCCGGCAGAACGTGTCCACATGCGCGGTCGGCGATAGCTCCATGGCCTGCATCGCAGCACATAGAACCCATTGAGAACAAGAGATTCACCCGCAGTCGTCACGGTATATAATCTAGTTTTATAATCGTTTTAGTTGCCTTAAAAGGGTTCCTTCCACACGCACCGGCAACGGTGATGCGGATATCGTCCCGGCATGGCTATCGCACGCTCCACCGAAGGGTAGCCCTCCGGTGGAGCCACCCAGCGGCCCGCGGCCCAGAGCCGTGATCGTGACGATCTACGGCCTGTACGCCAGGGAACACGACGGCTGGTTCAGCGTCGCTTCGCTGATCCGGCTGATGGCCGGGCTCGGCGCCGACGAGCCCGCCGTGCGCTCATCCATCTCCCGGCTCAAGCGCCGCGGGATCCTCGACCAGCAGCGCCGCGACGGCGTGGCCGGGTACGGGCTGTCCGCTGCGGGCCTGCGCACCCTGGCCGAGGGCGACCGGCGGATCTTCGGCCGGTCCAGGGCCAAGCTCTCGGATGGCTGGGTGCTCGCGGTGTTCAGCGTGCCCGAGTCGCAACGCCAGCAGCGGCACGCGCTGCGGTCCCGCCTCACCTGGCTCGGCTTCGGCACGGTATCGGCGGGGGTCTGGATCGCGCCGGGCCAGCTCGCCGAGGAGACCGCCGAGGTGCTGGAGCGCAGTGGCCTGTCCGGCTACGTCAGCCTCTTCCGGGCCGGCTACCTGGCCTTCGGCGACATCGCCCGACAGGTCGGCCAATGGTGGGATCTGGACCGCCTGCAGGACATGTACCAGGAGTTCCGCGACGCCTACGCCCCCTTGGCCGAGGCGGCCAGCCCGGACGACGCCACCGCGTTCGCCGGGTACGTGCGGATGCTCACCGACTGGCGCAGGCTCCCGTTCCTCGACCCCGGCCTGCCCGCCGAGCTGCTGCCCGCCGACTGGCCCGGCAGCGCGGCCGCAGACCTGTTCGCCCGCCTCCGGGCCCGGCTGGACGCCCCGGCCCGCCGCCATGTACAGACCGTTGTGGGGCCGAACCCGGACGTAGTCTCCGATGCCACGTAGTCCGCTGGCGCCGTAATGGAGTATTTAGATCAAAATTCTCCATTACGATGCGGTGCAGACACCCGGCAACCCGGAACAGGCGCGGGGCAACCCAGAACCCGGGCATCACGGGATGACCGCGTGCCCCTGGATTTCGACCAGTGCCCCGGGGTCCCACAGGCGGCTGACGCCGATCGCCGCCATGGCCGGGTAGTGCCGCCCAGCCAGCCGCCGCCACACCTCCCCGATCTCGCGGCCGTGCGCCCGGTAGTCCGCCAGGTCCACGGCGTAGATCGTCAGGCTGGCCAGGTGCTCCGGCTCCCCGCCTGCCGCCCGCAGCGCTGCCAGCAGGTTCGCCAGCGCCTGCTCGAACTGCCCGGTCACGGTCGTCCCGGTGATCCGGCCACCGGCGTCCAGGGCCGTCTGCCCGGCCAGGAACACCAGCCGGCCCCCGGCCGCCACCACCGCGTGGGAGAAGCCCGACGGCCTGGCCAGCCCCGGCGGATTCACATGCTCGATGCTCACGATCCCTCCCGCGGTCGGCGAACCATTTCATGATCACATACGTGGCACGATGGGAGCGGGCGAGCGGGAGGCGAGCGCCGATGGGCAGGTTGGTGCGGACGGTCCTGGCCGCGGCGATGGTCATGACCGTGGCCGCGGGGTTTGCCCCGGCCTCGGTGGCCGATCATGTGCTGGTCAGCTTCGGCGGGCCGAACGGCGCCGGGCCGCTGTCGGGCGTGTCCGCGGGCCCCGGCGGCGGACCCGGCTGCGGCACCGTCTACACGATCAAGCCCTGACGGCCGGGCGCCACCGCTGGTGCCTCGTGCCCGCCCCGCCGCGGGTGATGAGCTCCAGCCGCGGCTTGGGCCCGTCCGTCCGCCCCGTCTGTGGCTTGCGGCTGCCCGCCGCCCAGGGCTGCGGCCAGGTCACGCCGGGCCCGGTGTAGGACTGCTCGGCGGCGGCGTGCAGCGTCCAGTTCGGGTCGTACAGGTGGGCGCGGCCGATGGCGCACAGGTCGGCCCGCCCGGCCAGGATCAGCGAGTTCACGTCGTCATAAGAGGAGATCACGCCGACGGCGATGGTGGCGATGCCCACCTGGTTGCGGATGGCGTCCGCGAACGGCGCCTGGTAGGAACGGCCGAAGGCCGGCCTCTCGCCGGGCGTGACCTGGCCGGTGGACACGTCGATGGCGTCCGCGCCGGCCCGCTGGAAGGCCCGCGCGATCTCGATCGCGTCCGCTCCGGTGATCCCGCCCGGATGCCAGTCGGTGGCCGAGATCCGCACGGTCATCGGCTTGCCGGCCGGCCAGACCGCGCGCATCGCCGCGAACACCTCGAGCGGATAGCGCAGCCGGCCGGCCAGCGACCCGCCGTAGCCGTCGGAGCGCTGGTTGGCCAGCGGCGAGATGAACGACGACAGCAGGTAGCCGTGGGCGCAGTGCAGTTCGGCCAGGTCGAAGCCGCACCGCTCCGCCGCCACCGTGGCGGCCACGAACTGCTCCTTGATCACCGCCATGTCATCGGTGCTCAGCTCGGCCGGCACCTGGCTGATCCCGGGCAGGTAGGGCAGCGGCGACGGTGCGCACAGCGGCCAGTTGCCATCGTCCAGCGGCTGGTCGATGCCCTCCCACATCAGCTTCGTCGACCCCTTGCGGCCCGAATGCCCGAGCTGCAGCCCGATCTTCGCCGCGGACTCGGCGTGCACGAAGTCCACGATGCGCCGCCAGGCGCTCTCCTGCTCCGCGGTGTAAAGCCCCGTGCAGCCGGGCGAGATCCGCCCCTCCGGCGACACGCACACCATCTCGGTCATGACCAGGCCTGCCCCGCCCAGCGCCTTGCCGCCCAGGTGCACCAGGTGGAAGTCGGCCGGCACCCCGTCCCGCGCCGAGTACATGTCCATGGCACTGACCACCACCCGGTTGGCCAGTTCGAGGTCGCGCAGCCGCAGCGGCTGGAACATCGGCGGCGCCACCTCGCCCGAGCCCATGCCGCGCCGCTTCTCATGCCCGGCGAACCAGGCGTCCATCCGCGCCGCGAACTCCGGATCCCGCAGCCGCAGGTTGTCGTGAGTGACCCGGCGGCTGCGGGTGATGATGTTGAACGCGAACTGCTCGGGCTCCTGGTGGACGTACTGCCCCAGGTTCTCGAACCACTCCAGGCTCGCCTGGGCGGCCCGCTGCACCGAGGCGACCACGGGCCGGCGCTCGTCCTCGTAGGCGGCCAGCGCGGCATCCACGGACGGCTGCTCGTGCAGGCAGGCGGCCAGCGCCAGCGCGTCCTCCATGGCCAGCTTGGTGCCCGACCCGATGGAGAAGTGCGCGGTGTGGGCGGCGTCGCCGAGCAGGATCACGTTGCCGTGCCGCCAGCTGGCGCAGCGCAGCGTGCCGAAGCTGATCCACTTCGAGTTGTTGGCGTGCACCGCGTGGCCGTCCAGCACCCCGGCGAACATCTCCCTGATCCGCTCGATGGACGGCTCGTCCGACGCGCCGGGCGGAAGGACACTCGCGGCCGCGCTCAGCTCGCCGAACCCGGCCGCCCGCCACACATCCTCGTGCATCTCCACGATGAACGTGCTTCCGGTCGCGTCGTAGGGGTAGCCGTGGATCTGCATCACGCCATGGGGCGTCTGCTCGATGTAGAACTTGAACGCGTCGAAGACCAGGTCGGTGCCGAGCCACATGTACTTGCAGCGCCGGGTCTCGATGTCCGGGCCGAACTCCCCGGCCAGTTTTGCGCGGATCGCGGAGTTGGCCCCGTCGGCCGCGATCACCAGGTCGTAGTCCGCCATCAGCTCGGCGATGGGCGGCGCCTCGGTACGGAAATGCAGCGTGACGCCGAGGCCGGCGCAGCGCTGCTGCAGGATCCCCAGCAGCCGCCGCCTGCTCATTGCCGCGAAGCCGTGCCCGCCGCTGGTGATCGTCTCGCCGCGGTAGTGCACGTCGATGTCGTCCCAGCGGGCGAACTCACGCTCCATCGCCTGGTAGATGGCCCGATCGGCGTGCTCGATGCCGCCCAGCGTCTCGTCGGAGAACACGACGCCGAAGCCGAACGTGTCGTCCGGCGCATTGCGCTCCCAGATCGTTATTTGGTGCCCGGGACCGAGCTGCCTGGCCAGGGCGGCGAAGTAGAGCCCGCCAGGGCCGCCGCCCGCGATCGCGATCCGCACACCGCCTCCCTTCACC
>Ga0070733_10001567_pt1 | contig 16904 bp, 14 predicted proteins | sample Coa_R1_9_FD_66450 | JGI IMG/M metagenome (GOLD analysis project Ga0070733, IMG submission 66450) | Surface soil microbial communities from Centralia Pennsylvania, which are recovering from an underground coalmine fire - Coalmine... | ecosystem: Environmental > Terrestrial > Soil > Unclassified ... | reverse complement strand
GTGAGGGCGACGTCGCCTGCTTCCCGCGCGGGTCGGCGGGCGCCCACGCGCTGCGCGGCCCCGGCCGCGTGATGCTCTTCTCCTGCGGCGGTCCGCCCTACATCTCCGTCTACCCCGATTCGGACAAGGTCGGCGCGCGGCCCGGGCCGGGCGGTGAGCGCCTGATGTTCCGCCGCGGCGACGCCGTCGACTACTGGGAGGGCGAGTGATCAACGTCGGCGAGGTCGAGCTCGCCGAGGAGGAGGGGCTGCCCGAGGGCTACCGGGTGCGCGCCGCGAGACTGCGCACGGCGCTCGGCTCGGAGTTGCTTGGCGCGACCGTCTACGAGCTCGACGAGGGCCAGAGCGTTGGCCCCTACCACTACGAGATCGGCATCGAGGAGTGGCTGATCGTCCTCTCAGGCTCGCCGCTGCTGCGCACGCCCGAGGGCGAGGATCGTCTGAGTGCCGGCGACGTCGTCTACTTCCCCGAGGGCGAGCCGGGCGCGCACAAGGTGACCAACGTCGACGCCGCTGCAGTTCGCGTGCTGATGATCTCCACGCAGGAGCAGGTTTCGGCGTGCGTCTACCCGGACTCCGGAAAGATCGGCGTCTGGCCGCCGGGCAAGCTCTTCCGCGAGACCGACGAGGTTCCCTACTGGACCGGCGAGGCCTGAACCGAGTCGGCCCGGGCAAGGCGATCGACCGCCCAGCGCGTGATGGCCGCGCGCAGGTCCGCGTGGCGAAGCGGCTTACTCAGGTAGTCGTCCATCCCGGCGTCGAGGCAGCGCTGCCTGTCGCCGGCGAGGGCGTGGGCGGTCATCGCGATGATTGGAGTGCGGTTCGCGCCCTCGAGGCGCCTGATCTGCGCTGTCGCCTCGTAGCCGTCGAGGTGCGGCATCTGGCAGTCCATGAGCACCAGGTCGTAGCGGCCGGTGCGCCATGCCTCGACCGCGGCAAGACCGTCGCTTACCACCTGGGCCGTGCAGCCGCAGCGCTCGAGCATGCGCTCGGCGACGATCTGGTTGACCGGGTTGTCCTCGGCGATGAGCACGCTCGGAGCGCTCTCGAATGTCGCGGACTCCTCCTCGGCCTTGCCCGCAGGCGCCGCATCCGCCGCGGCGACGTTGTCCATCTCGACGTCGAAGCGGAAGGTGCTTCCCCGACCCGGCTCGCTCGCGGCGGTGATGCTCCCGTCCATCAGCTCGACCAGCTCCCGCACGATCGCCAGACCGAGTCCGGTACCCCCGTACACCCTGGTCGTCGAAGCGTCCGCTTGGGTGAAGGGGTCGAAGACTCGATCCAGGGCGTCCGCTGCGATGCCGATGCCGCTGTCTGTCACCGCGATGCTGATCGCCGTTTTAGCCTCCGACCGCGCCGTGGCTTCGACGCGCACCGAGATCGACCCGGTCGCCGTGAACTTCACCGCGTTGGTGAGCAGGTTCAGGAGCACCTGCTGCAACCTTCGCGCGTCGCCTCGCAGACGAGGCGGCACGCCCTCGTCGACCGCGATCTCAAGCGTCAGCCCCTTCGTGGCCGCGAGTGTGCTCGCCGAGTCACACGTCTGTCTCACCGCCGCGCCGAGGTCGAACTCCTCGAGCTCGAGCTCGAGGTGGCCGCTCTCGATCTTTGAGAGGTCGAGGATGTCGTTGATCACCGACAGCATCTGCTCGCCCGAGCGTGCGACATGCACCGCGTACTCGCGCTGCTCCTCGGTGAGGTCGGTCTCCAGCAGAAGCTCCGTCATTCCGATCACGCCGTTCATGGGCGTGCGGACCTCGTGGCTGACGTTCGCAAGGAACGCCGACTTGGCGTTGGACGCTTCAACGGCCTGGTCGCGCGCGACCATCGCCTCCGCGGCGATCCGGTTGCGGAGGGTCACATCGTTCATGAGCGCGATGCGGCACGGTCGACCGTCGAGGTCGAGGTTCGTGCTCGTGATCTCGACGTCGATGATCGTTCCGTCCTTGAGCCGGTGATTGCTGGGATAGCCCTCGCCCTCCGTCTCGCTCAGGCCGTCGGAGGGTCGCGTCCCGTCCGGATGCGCGGCGATGAAGGCCAGCAGCCTGGCGACATCCTCAGTTCGCAGAAGGTCCTTGATGGTCATCGAGGCGAACTCTTCGCGCGTGTAGCCGTAGTGCTCGACCATGGCCTCGCTGACGGCGACGATCTGGAGCGTCTCGCGGTCGTAGAGCACCATCGGCTGAGGGTTGCGCTCGAAGATCGTGCGGTAGCGCTCCTCGCTTGCGCGCTGGCGCTCGCGGGCCTGCGCGAGCTCGTCCGCGACACGCTCTCGCTCGGTCACGTCCTGGAGGACCAGCAGCCGGCATTGGCGTCCGCCAAGCTCGAGGTTGTCGCTGGTTATCTCGACCTCGATCTCGCTGCCGTCCTTGCGCAGATGGCGCCGCTGGATCATCTCGACCACGCCGAGCTCCTCCACCGGGGCCAGCGAGCGCTGGAGCTCGTCGAACTCCTCCATCTCATCGACCGGAATCAGGTCACGCACGGTCATCGAGGTGAACTCTTCGCGCGAGTAACCGTAGGCGCGCGCGGCCGCGTCGCTGACGGCCAGGATGCGCAGCGACCCCCGCTCGAAGACCATCATCGGATGCGGGTTGCGCTCGAACAGCAGCCGGTGCTGCAGCTCACCCCAGTCCCGCGATTCTGCCGCGCCAGGCGACTCCGCCGGCTTGGTCTCCCCGCGAAGCTCGGTGTCGGGATCCGGCGCGGAGCTCCGCGGCGGGTGCCCGGTCACACCAGTCAACCAGCCTCGGCCGGTGCTGGGACTTTGGGCGCCGCTCGTGATGAGCGCCCGCATGCGCGCATTCGGTAAATATCGGCCGAAAGCTGGTCCTACGTTAGTGCGCAACAGCTAGGACGGCGCAACCTGGCCCCGTCTACCGCCGGCCGCACGTCGACAGGGCCGACTAGGCCGTGCGGTCCGGCGCGGTCTGAGCTACGCGCAGGCCGCTCGTCACCGTCGACTCGAGCAGGGGCCGCGCCGCATACGGCAGGATCGTCGCGGCGGCCGCCCCCGACCTCCCGCCCGCCGCCGTGAAGCTCCGCATCGCCGCGGCGAAGGCGGGCTTGCCGCAGCCCTTGTGAGCGCGCGTGAGCTCGGCGTTGAGCGTCTTTGCCGCCGGCGCCGCGAGCGTCCCCTGCGCCGCGAGCCCGTTGACGATCGCGCGCAGGTCCGAGAGATTCATCGCGAAGTAGGCCTTCGCGAAGCGGATGGCGGGAAGCGGCGCCGCGAATGCGCTCGCACCGTCGATCGTCCCGTTCGCCGTGTCGAGCTCCGCGACGATCGCGGCGCCGGCGCGACCGACGGGCCGCTGAGCGTCAGTGCCGCCGCCGCGCCGAGCAGAGCCAGCAGGAGAGCAAACCGCGAGCCCAACCGGCGGCGCGGACTTCCACCGCCGTGCCGTCCTTGCCGGCGTGTCGAGCCCTCCGCTCCCAGATGCGCAAAATCGTCCGCAGCCCCGTCGCTGCGGCGAGCGTAGCCGCGTCGCCCCGTGGCGTCAACCCGCATAGGATCGCGTTCGTGGTCATCGGATTCGCGATCCTGCTCGGCGTGCTGGCACTGCTGGCGCTGGGGCTTCTGGTGGCCAATCTCCTCGCGCTCGAGCCGGCCTGGCTCGCCGATGCCAGGCACTCCCTCGCGGAGGCTCGCCACCGCGCGGGAGGGGTTCTCGCGGAGTTCGGCGACTGGCTTCGATTGGGTCGCTGAGCAGGGCTTTTTCAGGCGTGTTCGGACGCCGTTAGCCGCCTCTGCCGAGGAGGCGTAAGGAGTAAAATTGGTGGCCCTCAGAGCACGTCGTCGCGCCCGATCCGGGCGGCCGTTCCGTCCGAACGGAGGCGGAACATCTTCGACCCCACCGGATCAAGCAAAGGGCGTCGGCGACACGACGCAGAGAGGGTTATGAGCATGGGAACACGGACCGTCGAAACCACCAAAGCAGGCGAGGCACTTGTCCTCCGCCGCGTCTTCACGACCGCAGGGAAGCACCCCTTCGACACGGTCCAATGGGAGATACGCGACGCCCGCATCGGCCACGGCGACCGGGTCGCCTTCGAACAGCGAGACGTCGAGTTCCCGGCCTCGTGGTCGCAGAACGCGACCAACATCGTCGCCCAGAAGTACTTCCGCGGCCAGCTCGGATCGGACGACCGCGAGCGCTCGGTCAAGCAGATGATCGGCCGTGTCGCCGGCACGATCGCCGACTGGGGCCGCTCGCGCGGCTACTTCGCGACTCCCGAGGACGGCGCCACCTTCGAGGACGAGCTGACCTACATCCTGCTGCACCAGCTGGCGGCCTTCAACTCGCCGGTCTGGTTCAACGTCGGATTCGAGGAGAGCCCGCAGTGCTCCGCCTGCTTCATCCTCTCCGTCCAGGACACGATGGAGTCGATCCTCGAGTGGAACACCAAGGAAGGCAAGATCTTCCGCGGCGGCTCGGGCTCGGGCATCAACCTCTCAAACATCCGCGGCTCGATGGAGCCGCTCTCCAAGGGCGGCACCGCATCGGGTCCCGTCTCCTTCATGCGCGGCGCCGACTCATGGGCGGGCACGATCAAGTCCGGTGGCAAGACGCGCCGCGCGGCAAAGATGGTCGTCCTCAACGTCGACCACCCCGACATCCGCGACTTCATCTGGTGCAAGGCCAAGGAGGAGGACAAAGCCGCCGCACTGCGCGACGCCGGCTTCGACATGTCGATCGACGGCGACGGCTTCCTCTCGATCCAGTACCAGAACGCCAACAACTCCGTCCGTGTCACCGACGAGTTCATGAAGGCCGTCGAGGAGGACCGCGAGTGGCGCCTGATCGCGCGCGCCACCGGTGAGCCGATCGGCGACCCGATCCCTGCGCGCGAGCTGATGAGCGAGATCGCCGAGGCGGCCTGGCGTTGCGCCGATCCGGGCGTTCAGTACGACACGACGATCAACCGCTGGCACACAAATCCGGTCAGCGGCCGCATCAATGCATCTAATCCCTGTAGTGAGTACCTGAGCGTCGACGACTCAGCTTGCAACCTCGCATCGCTGAATCTCATGAAGTTCCGCCGGGCCGATGGCAGCATCGATGTGCCCACCTTCGAGCACGTCGTCGACATCATGCTTCTCGCTCAGGAGATCGTCGTCGGCCCGTCGAGCTACCCGACCGAGGAGATCGGCGTCAACGCCCGCGCCTTCCGCCAGCTCGGACTCGGCTACGCCAACCTCGGCGCCTACCTGATGTCCAACGGCATGCCCTACGACTCCGACGAGGGGCGCGCGACCTCGGCCGCGATCACTGCGCTCATGACAGGTCGCGCGTACGCCGAGTCGGCGCGGGTCGCTGCAGCTCTCGGCCCATACGAGCGCTACGAAGAGAATCGCGAGGCCCACAACGCTGTGATGCGCATGCATCGCGACGCCTCGTATGCGATCCCTGACGACGACCTGGGGGATGCAGAGCTCCTGTCGGCCGCACGACGCGCGTGGGATGAGGCCGTCGCACTCGGCGACGAACACGGCTACCGCAACGCTCAGGCCACGGTGCTCGCGCCTACGGGCTGCCTCGTCGCCGGCTCGCTCGTGAGCACGAACCGCGGACTTGTGCGCCTGCGCAGCCTCGGAGACACAGACGGAGCGAAGTGGCAGGACGTAGCGCTTGAGGTTGCGACCGACGACGGACCCCGAGAGGCGACGAAGTTCTACGTCAACGGAAGCGAGCAGGTCGTCTCCATCGAGACCAACCGCGGCTATCGCATCCAGGGAACGCCGGCCCACCGAATCAAGCTCGTAGACGCGCACGGCGACTGGGTCTGGCGCCGCTTGGCGGAGGTCGAGCCCGGCGACCGCGTGCCGATGATGCTTGAGAGCATGGTCGGCGAGCCCTGCGAAGTGGTGCTCCCACCGCTCGGGGACCTGCATTGGAACGTCGCACAGCGCGTCACGGTCCCGCGGCTGATGAGCTCCGAGCTCGCCGAGTTCGTGGGCTACTTCATGGGCGATGGATCGCTTCACGCCAAGGGCATCCGGCTCTGCGTGGCCGACGGCGACGACGATGTGGTCGACCGCCTCGTCGAGCTCGGCCGAAAGTTGTTCGGACTCCAAGCGCACCTGCTTCCGTGCACCGGCTACACCGAGGTCGCCTTCCACTCCGTGCCGCTGACCATCTGGTGGGAGGCCTGCGGCTTCGCGAAGCAGCCCCCCTTCGAAGGGCACAGCGGGAAGGGCTGGTCTCCGCACATCCCTGACGCGGTCCTCCATGCCAACGATTCGGCGATCTACGCGGCTTTCGTGCGGGGCCTGTTCGAGGCCGATGGCAACGCAAATAACGGCTACGCCTACTGGAACACCACGTGCGAGGAGTTCTCCCGCGACGTGCAGACGCTCCTGCTCACGCTGGGTTTTGTCACGACTCGCGACATCCAGGATTCGCGGGCGAAGTGGGGAGCACCGTGCCACAGGTTGCGCCTCCTCAACGCGTCGATGGCATTTCGCTTCGTGGAGGAGGTCGGCTTCATGTCCGCCCGCAAGAACGAGGGACTGAGCGGCAACGACCACGGTCAGGCGGCCCGCTACGACCACATTCCGGTGACACGCGAGCTCGTTGACCGCCTTGCGCCGCAGAACGACCGCCTCCGCAAGGTTCTTCTGCTCCAGTTGTCGAGGAACGGCGCCGTCACGCGGCGTTCAGCAACGCTGCTAGCGGAGCGCGAGGAGAACGCCGAACTCGAACACCTGCTCGGCTACTTCTACGACGACGTCGCGAGCGTCGAGCTCAAGGACGACGAGCCGACGTTCGACCTCTCGGTGCCCGACAACGTGACCTACGTCGCGAACGGTTTCATCAGCCACAACACCATCTCGTTCCTGATGGATTGCGACACGACCGGCGTGGAGCCGGACTTCTCGCTCGTGAAGTTCAAGGAGCTCGTTGGCGGCGGGCAGATGACGATCGTCAACCGCACCGTCCCGCAGGCGCTCCAGACCCTCGGGTACTCAGATGAGCAGATCGAACAAATCACCGCTCACGTCAATGAACACGGCACGATCGTTGGTGCTCCGGGACTCGCCGATGACCATTTGCCGGTGTTCGACGTTGCGGTCGGCGAGCGCGCGATCTCCCATATGGGGCACATCCGCATGATGGGCGCGGTGCAGCCATTCATCTCGGGCGCCATCTCGAAGACGGTCAACATGCCGTCGACCGCGACCGTCGAGGACATCGCCGACGCCTACACCCAGGCATGGCATCTCGGCATCAAGGCGCTTGCGATCTACCGCGACGGCTCGAAGACCGCCCAGGCGCTGCGCACCGATGCGCAGGAGTCGAAGCCGAGCGAGTCGGACGTCGACGCGCGCATCGCCGCGGCCGTCGCCGAGGCGATCGCCGAGACCGGGCCGCGCCGTCAGCGGATGCCGCGCGAGCGCCAGTCGATCACGCATAAGTTCTCACTCGGCGGCCACGAGGGCTACATCACGGCGGGCATGTACGAGGACGGGACGGTCGGCGAGATCTTCCTGACCGACATCGGCAAGGAGGGCTCGACGCTGCGCGGCATGATGAACGCGTTCGCGACGGCGATCTCGATCGCGCTGCAGTACGGCGTCCCGCTTGAGACGCTCGTGCAGAAGTTCAGCTACATGCGCTTCGAGCCGGAGGGGATCACGACCAACCCGGAGATCCCGTTCGCCAAGTCGATGCCCGACTACATCATGCGCTGGCTGGCCTCGCGGTTCCTGGACACCGACGCCCAGGAGGAACTCGGCATCCTCACCCCGGCGGTGCGGGCCCGCGCCGCCGCACAGGAGGCGGCGACATCGCTGCACTCCTCGGACACCGCGGTTCCCGCGGCGGATCTCGACACGGTGACCGCTCCCTCAAACGGCGGCAACGGGTCCTCGCACGCGCCGACCACCGCGTTCACAGACACCCCGCCGGTCGTCCCGGCCAAGCTCGCAGGTCTCGATCTAGGCCCTGCGTGCACCCAGTGCGGCGGCATGATGCAGCGGACCGGCTCCTGCTACACCTGCCCGAGCTGCGGCAACAACACCGGTTGCGGGTAGAGCTCCGTCTCAAGGCGTGATCCGTGCAATGAGTGCCGCTTCGGCGGCGCTCATGTGACGGCGCATACCGCGCTCCGCGAGCGCTAGAACCGCCGATCCGAGCGGGTTTCACCTTTCGGCGACCCTGTCAGGGACATCCCTGATACACACGTGCCGCTCGGCGCGCCACGATTAGGGGATGCAGGCAGGGGATCACCCGCACCAACTGCGCCGCCGCCTAGATCGTGCGCTGATCGGCGGCGTGTGCGCCGGAATCGCCGACTACCTGGGGGTCGAGCCGCTCCTGGCCCGCGCCGGCATGCTCGTCATCGCCGGTCTCAGCGGAATCGGATTCGCGCTCTATCCGCTTGCCTGGGCACTCATTCCAGCCACCGGGCACCGGCCGGAGTCGTGGCGCACGCGCCTGACCGGCTGGCGCGAGGCCGTCGCCATCGCGATCCTCACAGCCGGTGCGGTCGTCGCTCTGCGATGGCTCGGGCTGTGGCTCGGCGACGCGGTCGTCTGGCCGCTGATCACGTTGTCCTGCGGCCTGGCACTCGTCCTACGCCAGGTCACGGCGCCCGAATGGCTCTCGACCGCTGCGCCATCCGAGCCCGACGCCGGCGGGCTGGGCGCAGCCTGGCGGCGGTGGCCGGCGGGAGTGCTCGGGACCGTGCTCGTGTTCGGCGCCGCGGTGGCCTTCCTGCGGACAGCCGGCATCCTGACCGACTCGGGCAAGGTGTTCCTCGGAACCGCGGTTCTCGTGGTGGCGCTGGCCTTGGTCGTCGCCCCGTACCTCCTCGGCCTGGCCCGCAAGCTCACCTCCGAGCGCCTGCAACGCATCCGCAGCGAGGAGCGTGCCGAGATGGGCGCGCATCTTCACGATTCGGTGCTCCAGACGCTGGCCCTCATTCAGCGCCGGGCCGATGACCCGGCCCAGGTCGTCGGGCTCGCCCGCAGCCAGGAGCGCGAGCTCCGGGACTGGCTGCTCGCTCGCGACGGGACGGCCGGGCCGCCGACCAGCTTGCGCGCCGGGCTCGAGCAGGTCGCACAGGAGACTGAGGCCACGCATGCGGTCCGCGTCGAGACGGTCGTGGTCGGCGACTGTCCGCTGGATGAGCGGCTGCAGGCACTCATCGCCGCCGCGCGCGAGGCGCTCGTCAACGCGGCGAAGTTCGCTGGGGCCGCTCAGATCAACATCTACGCGGAGGCAGGCGAGGAGCGCGTCGAGGTCTTTGTTCGCGACCGCGGGACGGGGTTTGACCCGGAGGCGATTCCGGGCGACCGACAGGGCATTCGCCTATCGATCCGCGAGCGGATGGCGCGCCACGGCGGGATGGCGCACGTGCGCAGCACGTCCGGTCAGGGGACGGAGGTCGAGCTGATCATGGAGCGAGCGGCCGCGTGACTGGCGAGGAGTCAGTCACGGTCGTCGTGGTCGACGACCATGCGCTGTTCCGGGCCGGCGTCCGGTCTGAGCTGGGGCGACGCGCCGCGGTTGTCGGGGAGGCTGGGACCGTGGCGGACGGGATCGAGGTCGTCCTCAAGCTCCGACCGCAGGTCGTGCTCCTCGACGTCCACATGCCCGACGGCGGCGGCGTGGCTGTGATCGCCGGCGCCGCACCGCAGGCGCCCAATGTCCGTTACCTCGCGTTGTCGGTCTCCGACGCGCCCGAGGACGTGATCGCAACGATCCGGTCAGGCGCGCGCGGCTACGTGACCAAGACGATCGCCACCGAGGAGCTCGAGGACGCGATCGTGCGGGTGGCCGCCGGCGACGCCTACTTCTCACCCCGTCTGGCCGGATTCGTGCTCGACGCCTTCGCCGCACCGGCACCGACCGCACCCGATCCCGACCTGGATCAGCTCACGTCGCGCGAGCGCGAGGTGCTGCGCCATATCGCTCGCGGCTACATGTACAAAGAGATAGCCCAGCGCCTCACGATCTCGAGCAAGACCGTCGAGGCGCATGTTTCGGCGGTCCTGCGCAAGCTCCAGCTCTCCAACCGCCACCAGCTGAGCCGGTGGGCGGTGGAGCGCGATCTCGACTGACGTTCGCTCCGTCGCCCCGGACCCCTAAGGGCAATTCCCAATGGCGCGCGGCGACCGCGACGCCGATCCTTGAGCGGCCATGTTTCGCAACCCAACAAGGAGAACCATGCCAGCGATAGACGCCGAGTGGCCGTCCGGCGATTTCTTGGAGCCTGCGGTGGTCACGCGCGGCCTGACAAAGCGCTTCGGCGAGCGCGTGGCGGTGAACGATGTTCACCTCGAGGTGCCCGCCGGCTCCGCCTTCGGCTTCCTCGGCCCCAACGGCGCCGGCAAGACCACGATGATCCGGATGCTGCTCGGACTCACGTCGATCAGCTCCGGCTCCGCCTCGCTGCTCGGCCAGCCGATTCCCCGCGCGCGGGCCAAGGCGCTGTCGCGCGTCGGCGCGATCGTCGAGGAACCGAGCTTCCGCAAACACCTCTCGGGACGAGAAAATCTCGAGATTGTGGCCGCCGTGCGCGGTCCCGAGGCCTACCCGCGGATCGCTCCGGCGCTTGAGCGCGTCGGCCTGGCCGAGCGAGCCGACGACAGGGTCAGCCGTTACTCGCTTGGCATGCGCCAGCGGCTGGGGGTGGCCCGCTGCCTACTCGCGGATCCGAAGCTACTCATCCTCGACGAGCCGACCAACGGCCTCGACCCCCACGGCATCCAGGAGTTCCGGACCATGGTGCGTGCGCTCGTGCAGGACGAGGGGCGCACGGTCTTCCTCTCCTCCCACTTGCTGGACGAGGTCGAGCGCGTGTGCGACCACGTGGCCATCGTCGATCACGGCCGCGTGATCGTGCAGGGCTCGATCGAGGAGCTGACCGGCCGCGCGGGTCAGCAGGTCATCGTCGGCGTCGATGCGCCGGACCTGGCCATCATGACTCTTGAGGAGCTACCCGCCGTACGCGAGGTGCTCCCTGTGGACGGCGTGCTAAAGGTGCGACTCGACGGCCGGCCCGACGCCGTGTCCGAGCTCGCTGCCGCGCTCGTCTACGCAGGAGTCGCCGTTTCGCGCCTGGAGCCCACACGTCATTCGCTCGAGGAGCGGTTCCTTGAGATCACGTCCCTGCAGCAGGAGGTGGCCGCATGAGTCTCACCATCGCACGCCGAATGGTCGGCGCCGAATTTCTCAAGTTGCGCAAGTCGCGCAGCACCGTCATCTGGTCGCTGCTGCTCGCGGTGGGATCAGTTGTGATCTTCTTTGTCTGGAGGCAGTTGAGCCGGCACGGCGGTCAGCCCACCGGCGGGACCGACGGCTTCTGGCACGGTCTGGAGCTGATCGGAATCTTCATTGCACCGTTGGCCGCGGTTCTGATCGGGGCTGAGGCCGGCGCCGGCGATACCGGATCCGGGGTGTTCCGCGATCTCGTGGTCACGGGCCGCTCGCGCGTAGCGCTCTTCGCGGCTCGCATACCCGGCGCACTGATGCTGGTCTGCATTGTGGTGTCGCTGAGTTACGGCGCCATGCTTGCCGCCACGTTCGCGTTTGCCGGCTCGCTGCCCAACCCGAGCGCGAGCGACGTGCTGGCGGGTTGGGGCTGGGCGCTCCTGGTCGACGGCGCCGTATGCGTGGTGGCGGTGGGCCTCGCGTCCCTGACCCAGTCGCGACCGGCCACCATCACGGTTCTGGTCGGCTTCGAGCTGGTCGCCAGCCCGCTGCTGCTCCAGACCAGCTCGCTGGGGCACGCGCGAGACGCGTTGCTCGACGCTTCGGTGCTCAGGCTGTCCCCTGTCGACCTGCACGGCGCTCCGGTGGTCGGCGAGACGGCCGTTCTGGCCGTCATCGTCATGCTCGCCTGGATGGTTGTCGCTGCCGCGGCGGGCGCATGGCGCACGCATCGGGCCGATGCCTAGATGGTTGATTCCGCGCACGCGGTGTGTGGGGTGAGAGGTCGTCACGCTTCGTGTCGTGTTGCCCGTTTGCTCGGGCAACACGACATCTTGCTGAGCGGTCAACTAGACGCCGAGATACCGCCGCACCCTGCCAACGGCGTGCAGCGCCCGCGCCCTGTAGGGCCAACGTCTAGCGCCCAACGCTTCATTACCGAGCAGTTCACAGAGCACTGAGAGTGACTCGCCGGAAGGCTCGGGGGGCCAACTAGACTTGGCCGTGATGGAGCAGCCAGTCGACGCAGATCCCACCGGCACGCTCTACACGCAGGGCTCCTACCTGGCTCAGAACCCTGACTGGCACGTCGAAGACTCGGCCTGGAAGGCACGCCAGGTTCTTTCGATGATCAAGCGAAACAGGCTCTTGCCACGGCAAGTCTGCGATGTTGGCTGCGGCGCCGGCCAAGTAGTGGCAGAGCTCGCACGCATGCTCGACCCCGGCGTCGTATTCACCGGCTTCGACATTTCCCCGCAGGCAATTGAGCTCGCCAACGCGCGGGCGGCAGCCAACGTGACTTTTGTCCTGGGCGACATCACCACCCTGCCCACCCCCCGTTTCGACCTGCTAATCGGGATGGACGTCGTCGAGCACGTCGAGGACCCGTTCGCCTTTCTGCGCTCGCTGAAAACCCACGCAGATCTGTCCATCTTCCACATCCCGCTCGACATGACGGCGCACGCCGTGGCCCGCAACCTGATCATCGGGACCTGCCGCGAGCCGTACGGGCACCTCAACTACTTCCAGAAAGAAACGGCCTTGGCCACGCTCGCTGACGCCGGCTACGAGGTAGTCGACTGGTTCTACACGCCGTCGGCGTTTGCTCGTCCCCCCGAAGGCAGCCGCGAGCGGCTGATCCGGGGCCTTAGACGTACGCTCTTCAAAGCTGCGCCCGACCTGACTCAGCGCCTGCTGGGAGGCTGGTCGCTGCTCGTCCTCGCCCGCTGAGGGCCGCCGGCGCGCAAACCATGTGCTAACGGGTGGGGCAGACTCCGAGATCCTTCTGCACGCCGCGGGGGATCCGGGGCACGGGGCAGTGGTAGCTGCTGCCCTCGAAGAGCACCTTCCAGCGCCCGTCGCTCTCTCGCTCGAGCACGTTGACCCCGTTGAACGCCCAGCGAGCGCAGCGCGAGGTGAGCCGCGGCTGCACCTCGCCGTAGCGGCGATCTGACTGCGCTAGCCGGACCACCAGGCATGACGATGCCGACGCCGGGTCACCGAAGCCGCGGATGATCGCGGCGCGCTGGCTCGCCGTCGGTGCGACCGTGGCGGCCGCTGCCGCCGAGGCCAGCGCGACCATCGCCACGACTACGCCGGCGATCGAAACCACGCGTTGTGCGTGAGAACCCATCGTGCGGCGCACTCTAGCTTGGCTCCCAGACCTGTCTTCGGTGCTCACGAACGCGCGTGATTGTCACGGTTTGCTGGGTTTATGGGAGGTCCGCGCGGTTACGCGCCGGTTTGTTGGCACGCGCTACGCGTCGCGACCCTCCGCACCGAGCGCCGCCAAGCCGTTTTCGCTCTCCTCGCCGAGGGGTAGGCACGTAGCGGACACGTCGTGGCGTGCTGAGCCGCGCCATGCCTGAGGAGGCTTCGCGAAATGGCTGCACCGTTGCTCCTGCTGTTGATCGTCGCATTGTTCGGGGCGCTCGGTTTCGTCGCCCACGGGCTGTGGTCCGTTCTCGTCGCCGCGGTGGTGCTGTGGATCGTGGGCGTCTTCGTCAGCGGACTTCGCTCCGGTGACGGCCGCCGCGTCGGGCACCGATGAGGCAGCCGCGTCGCACGAACGCGGCGTGCCAGGGCCGAAGACGCACGCGAGCGTGTGGCCTTCCTGAGGGTGTGAAAGATCTGTGAAAGCGGCTACGGTGGGCGGAGTGGCGGGCTTTGATTCGGGCAGCTGGTTCTTCTTCGACGTGCTCGCGCACGACGCCGCGGCCGGCGCCCACGTGGCGATGGTGCTCCGCCTCGCCCTTCCCGGGGCCACGATTCATTCGACTCCGGCAACGTCGGCCTCGGCCGACAAGGAGCTGCCGCACCTGCTTCACTGCCGCGCCGCGGTCTACGGGATGAGCGCTGAGGACACCCGCGACGCGCTTGAGTCCGCGCTGGCCGCCGTGCCGAGCTCGCGCGCCCGCCTCGCCTTCCGCGACAACGCGTAACGGTTGCCCATAACGCGGCGGTGGGCCGGCCGCGCGAGGCGACCGGCCCACCGGGAGCGAGAGCGGGACTGGCTACTTGGACTTCGTCTTCGCCGCCAGGCGAATGTGAATCGTGTGGTTGTGGGTGTTGAAGCTGCCCGTCGTCGCGGTGACCGTCAGGGTCAGCCGGTTGTGACGCGCCGCTGTGCTCGCGAACTGCGGCAGGCGCGCCGAGACCGTTCGCTTGGCGCCTGCGTTCATCTTCACCGCCGCCCATGCCGCACGCCACGAACCGACGTGCACATAGACCGTCGTGTGGCAGCCGCCGGTCAGCTTCGCCGGGCAACTCAGCGCGACGTGCAGCTTGCCGGAGCTGTAGGTGACCTTGCCAATCTGCGTTCCGATCTTGGCGCTGGCCGCCGGCGAGCCGCCAGCGGCACTTCCACCGGAGGAGCTAGCGCCCGAGCCGCCTGCGCCGCCGGCTCCGCCGGCGCCACCTGCCGGCGGAGTTGAGCCAAGCGACGTTCCGAGCGCACTGACCAGCGAGCCGAGTCCGGGACCCGTTACCGGGACCGAGTCGAGGCTCGGGACGACGCTCTCGATCGCCGGGACCAGCGAGGAAAGCGTCGACGGCGAGAGTGGGTTGCCCGAGTCGAGCGTGCTCGCGATGTTCTCCAGCGCGCTCGCAACCGCGCGCGGCACGCCGGCCTGGGAAGCCACGCTGTCAAGCGCACCGCCAAGAGCCGAAAGCGCACCTGCCGGTACGGTCGCTCCGGGCGCCAGGCCCTGCAGGCCGTTCAGCTCACCGATGATCGACTGGATCTCCTGGGAGCTCAGCGGGCTACCCGCCTGTCCGAGCAGCGCGGGCAGGTTCGCCGTCGTCAGGGCTCCGGCGAGCTGGTCGGCGGCGTTTGTGACGGTCGCCGGCACGCCCGAGTTGTTGGCGAGCGTCTCCAGCTGACTGATGATGTTGTCGATGTCAGCCGGCGTGGCCGTGCCGTGGAGGACGTCGTTCAGCGCGGTCGTTACCGCCGGCACGAGCCCCGATACGCCGCTGTCGCCGGCGATCGTGCCGAGGATGTTGTTCAGGTCGGTTCCGAGCGTCGCCGGCGATCCGCCGTTGGCCACGGAGTTGAGGTCGTCGACGAGCGTCTGCACCTGACTCTGCTTGACGCCCGGGAGGGAGTTGAGCGCCGTCTGCAGAGCGGACGTGTCGATCGATGGGGTGGTGGCGGCCTGCGCACCGACAGCGACCGGAAGCGACAGGACGAGGATCGCGGCGGTGACGCCGGCAAGCCGGCCGGTCACGCGTCGGCGTGTGGACTTGTGCGGGAGATGCGGATCTTGCGGGTTCATCGACTCCTCCTAGCAGGTGGGTGACTGTCTGCTTGGAGGCGCGCGGCCGAGACCTGTTAGCAGCCTGCGACAGATGTCCAGTCACCGCCCGAGCAGAGCGCGCGTGTACTAGGAGGCGGTCGCGTTCCAGCGCACGCCGCTCGCGCGGCAGGCGCCGTTGCGCGTCGTGACGCTAAGCGTTCCGGACGCCCGTGTGGACGAGCGGAAGGCCCCGTGAATCTGGTAGCGCCAGCCGCGCCGATCCCTGAATGCCGCGGCGAACGACCAAGCGCTGCCCTTGAGCTTTACGGCGACCGCAATCCGCTCCCGGGCGTGAATCGGCCGCTTCGCCGCACCGCCGCAATGCAACGTGAAGGTGGCGGCGAGCGTCTTAATGCGCGCGCCGTCGATGGTCAGCTGCAGGCGCCCGCCCTGCTGGGCGGTGTGGCCGCTGAAGGCCCCGGACTGCGGCCGCGTCGAGCTCGCGCGGTGAGCGCTCGGTGACCAAACGCTCGATGCCGGCGTCGGCGAGGGCGTCGTCGACTGTGCGGTGCCGCCGACGGGCGCCGTGGGTGCCGGCGCCGGCGGCGCCGGCGTCTGCGCAATCACGCTCGCGACCCAGCCCGAGACCGCGTCGGCGCGGGTGAAGACGCTTGGGTAGGCGGGGTTGCAGTTGGGGTCGCCGTGGCTTGTTATCCCGATCTCGACCTCCGCGCCCGCGGCGGTGGTTGCGACAAGCGGACCTCCGCTGTCGCCGTGGCAAGCGGAGACGGCAAAGCTCGGAGTGTCTGCCGCGCAGAGGTTCTCGGCGGGGTCGTAGAGCACTCCGTCAAGCGCTTCCTGCTGGGTGCAGTAGACCGCGCTCTGCACGACCGTGGAGCCCTGATACAGGGCGGTAGGCGGCGTGGACTCGCCGGCGTAGGTGTAGCCCCAGCCGGCGAGCTGCGCCGGCGTGCCGGCCTGCGTGAGCGAGCTGTCAGCCGGGTTCGCGAGCTCGATCGCGGGGGCGTTCGTCGGCGTCGCGAGCACGAGCAGTGCCGCGTCATCATCGAGCGTCGTCGCATCGAAGGCGGGATCGATCTCGACCTGCGAAACACCGAGCACCTGTCCCGAGGCGCGGTTGGTCCAGTCAAGCGAGCCGGTCACGACGCGAAAGGCCGCGGGCGCCGTGGCGGTTCCCGCGCTGATGTTCTCGACGCAGTGGGCGGCAGTCAGTACCAGCATCGGCGAGACGACCGTTCCCGAGCACGCCGTGCCGTCGGTCACATCGGCGATGAACGCTGCGAACGGCCAGCTGCCGGCCGGCGCCGTGGTACCGCCGACGACGCTCGCGCGGGCTCGCGCGCGCGAGGAGCTCGCCGGCGGACCGTGACGCGGCATTGCAGCGCCCGCCACGGGCGCGCACACCGCCAGCACAAGCGCCACGGCGATGGCGTGCGAGAAGCGGCGCCGCCGGCTGGGGCGGAAGTGGCTCTTGGAATGGTCGGGCATCG
>Ga0070733_10001565_pt1 | contig 16919 bp, 16 predicted proteins | sample Coa_R1_9_FD_66450 | JGI IMG/M metagenome (GOLD analysis project Ga0070733, IMG submission 66450) | Surface soil microbial communities from Centralia Pennsylvania, which are recovering from an underground coalmine fire - Coalmine... | ecosystem: Environmental > Terrestrial > Soil > Unclassified ... | reverse complement strand
TCCACATCGTACGCCTCGATTAAGCGCATTCCGGCGTAGGCGAGTTGAGAATTCACTTTCGCTCGTGCCGCGTAATAATGCAGGCAAGCGTAGAAGTGCCCAGGGTCGTTGAGCAGCGCGTAATCGGGAGTGGTCCTGCGCAAGGGAGCCACGCGCAGATGGTTCCATCGGCTAATTGCGTATTTAGCGCAGTTGGAAGCGAACCTGACCGGGTTCGAAGACCACTCCAACCGAGGACCGGAAAACGCTTTTTTGTAATGAATGTTGTGCGAAGAAAACGCCAGGATCCCGCCTCCGCGAAGGACCCGGCTGGCCTCCTGCAGCGCCCGCAATCGATCTCCATGCGAAAGTGCGTCAATCACATTGTCGGTGGCGAAAACGAAGTCGAACGATCGGTCTTCAAAGGCGCTCAAATCCCGAAAATCTGTTTGACGAACGCTGATTTCCGGCATCGCTTGTTGAACGTAGCTGACCATCACGGGCGAGTAATCCACGGCTTCATAGCGCCGCGCCAGTGGGGCCAGGTAGCGGGCAGTGCGTCCGGCGCCCACGCCGATATCCAGAACGTCTCGTCCGGAAACATGCGGTTGGTGCTTCAACAGGCAGGCGGTCTCAGCCGGTGTCAGAGCTTTGGACAAATAGTAGCGATGAATCCCGGGCGAGTGATAGACAGCGCGGTTGACTTCATCCTGCCGGGGCGAGACGGCGACGTTGGCCGAGGTCAACGGAGTCATTTTCGACTAGCCTGCAGCAGGTTTTTGGAAACCGAATTCGGCTGGCGAAGGACCGCTTCGATTTCACTGTCGATGAGTTCATGAGCCATTTTCTGCGCCCATAATGGCCGGAATGTGTGTCCGCAATTCGCAATTCGGATGCATCGAACATGCGAACTTGTGGACGGAAGATGCCCCTCTTCTTCCATCTCGCGCAAAAGTGGTTCACCCTCCGTGAAGATGAGAGCGAGCCGGTTTTGGTTGCGCTCCAGCGCTTCCCACGCATACGCCATCCCTTCGGGATAAATCTGAAAGCGCCGGCCACCATGGCCATGAGTGGCACGGAACGTGTCGAGCACGATTCGTGTTACTCGCTTGAAACTTTTGAGCGAAAAGTAGCCGCGAGCCAACCGGCGCCAATCGGTAGTGTCAATCAATAATCCTGCGGTGCGCCGCAGGATCCTGCGCCGATCCACCTCCGGGTCCCAGAAGAAAAGACGCGGGTTCAGGAGAATGGCCGTCTGAACGTCGCGATTGCGGATCGCCGCATGGAACGCCCAAAACGCACCCGAGCAGAGACCGATTACCGCAAACCGGCGCGCGCCGAGGCGGGAACGCAATGAGTCCATGACGACTTCAATCTGTTCCACCAGGCGCTCCTGGTACAGACCGGCCACCTCAAGGTTTTGCTCACCATCGCTTTCGCCAATGCCCCGGAGGTCCAGCCGAAGCGAACTTATTCCGCGCGCCGCCCAACGCCGCGCCGCCTCCACCCACATGCGGTTCGGTCCGATGTGGCGCACAGCGCCCGGATTCAAAAATAATACGCAGAATTCGCTAGACCGCATCTCCGGACGGGGCGTCGAGAGGATTCCGAAAATCGAACCGGACTGGCCTTCAATCGTATAGATCGTTTCGAACCGGGCGCCGGACCCTTGATCGATGCATGACGCGGACTGGGCTACGGGACCATTGGTACCAGGATCTGCCTGGACTTGCTGCTTTTCGGGCGACTCCTTTGTGAGGAAGTCGATCATCGTGCGGCCTGTCGCCAGGGGGGGGAGCGCTTCGTCCGGCACCGCCATCATGGCCGCGTAGCCGCTCCCGTTTCTCACCTCTACCGTGCATCCCGACGACTCGAGCGCGGCCACCAGCTTTCGGTCCGCGGGAAGATCCTCGCGCGACAAAACCAGCACGCGCCGCCCATCGAGCGGCAGCGGCTTCGATAGGTCGAGCGTCTCCAGGGCGTGTTGCGTCTCAGGAGTTATCAGAAAACCGCCGATTTCAAGGCCTGGGACCGGCTGCGGCGGAGGGGGAGTATCGTTGGCATATTCCGTACGCGCCATTTTGTTGAAAGCTTGGAACTCGCGCAGCAGCGCACGCCCGGTGGCCGCTGGCGCCCAAAGAATCAAGTCCTGGATGTCGGCTCCGCGAGTCGCGGCGACGAGAGCGAGCATTGCCCCGGTCCGGATACCCACCACGGCCACGTTTTCCACGCCGCTCACGGCCCGTAAAGCAGCGGCTGCGTCGCCCACCGATTGAATCCACGCATCGAACAGCCCGGAATCGCGCGCGTCACCCGAGCTATCGCCGGTACCGGGCAGATCAAAGCGCATCGCGGGAATTCCCTCGGCGGCGAAGGTACGCGCCAGGAAGCGGAGAGGGCGATAGGAGCATACATCCTCCCAGCCGAACGACGGCACGATGAGAACCCCTAGGGTTCCGCAGGTCGTTGGGGGACGGTCGACGTGTGCCAGAAGCGAATGGGCGCCCGAGCGGAACCAGCGGTGGACGGTGCTCATGCACACCCCCCGATAGGCACCGCGAAACGGCCCTCGGCATTCAACGTCGTTACGGACAGGTTCGCCGGCGTATTGCCGGTGCGTACGGGGGTGAGCACAATTCGGCGTTTACCGCCAGGCTCGATGCCGAAATAAGCATCATCCGGGGAGAATCCCGGAACCACCACTCTCACTCCCCACGCGAATCGTCGCGAGCCGAGAAGCACTTCGATGGATCCATCGGCGTGTACTTTCGATTCGCCCGCTAAGCCCAATTCAGAGATGGGTATTCGTTCGCTTGTGCGCCCCGCAGGAAATCGGAAGGACTGTGCAAATGGTATATCGCGGGGGCTCGCGTGAAGGCTGACGGCGATGACGTCATGACCGGGAGGACCGAAGCGATAAGCGTAAGAAGCGTCGACGAAGCGACCCAGAACGTGTTCCACGCCGAAGGTCCGCGTGGTGTGCTCCGGGATATTGATGGGGAGATCGGACTCCTGGACCCGCTGCTCCCCCATCCGGTAGAGCGCCACGCGGAGCCAGCCGACCAGCGGCGCGCAGCCGTCATTGGCGACGTGAAGGTCGACGCCGTTCAGGCCTTCATCCGTGGTCCAGACCGCACACGTGGCCAAGGCGCGCTTCAAGAACCAATACGCAGCCTTGGGCCTGCCTTCCGAATCGAGAATACCCCAGCCCGCCCCCGGCTCGAGATCCGCGCCCCACAATATGATCCCGCCGCCGCAGGGAGACCCGGGACGGCGCCATTCGCCGAACACCTCCGCCATCACTTCGCCTGAAACCATGCGCGACAACTCCCAATACCGGCCGGCGTCGGCATAGCGCAACGCAGGCGGATCCGCCGAGTAGAGCAGCTTCAAATAATGATCGCGAACGTCTTCAAAATCCCAGCCCGCGCCCGAGTCGCGCGGCACCGCGCGCTTCCAGGCGGGATGCGTAGGCGAGATTCCGCCGGGCGTCGCGAGCGCCATTTTATCCAGCATCTCCGGTTCGGGGACATTGGCGAAGGCGAGGCATTCGGAAGCGAATCGGACCTCGGCCCGACGCGCATCTTCGAGCGGGCGCAGATAAGCGCCCACGCCGAAATAATTCGCGACGCCGCTGCACGTGCGAAACGGCAAATCGCCGCCGCAGGGAGCCGAGGGAACATAAGGGACGCCGGGACAGAGCCGTGCGGCGATGCGCGGAAGTTCTTCGCCGAACCAAGGACTCCGGCCCGCCGCGGGGTCCAGGCCTAGCATGCTTACCTGTTGCTCTATCTCCGAATTCCCGCAGATGACCGCCGTGCTGGGGTGCCTTCCAAGGCGCGACAGTTCGGCCTCCGCTTCCGCGCACACGGCTTCGCGGAAGGCGGGATCTTCAAACGGATAGTCCATGTTGGCGAACATCATGTCCTGCCAGACCATCAAACCCAGCTCGTCGCACAGGCGGTGGAAGTTCTCGCTTTCGTAAACCGTGGTACCCGCCAAACGAATCAGATTGAAGCCGCCGTCACGGAGCAATTGCAAGCGCTCGCGCAACCCAGAGGGAGACACGGCCAACCCGACCGCATCGGGCGGTGTCCAGACGACGCCGCGGCAAAAAATAGAAACTCCATTGATTCTCAAAGCAAGCCCTTGCTCGCGAGGATTGGCGCCGGTCTCGATGGAGCGGAAACCTGCCGGAACGTCCTCAAACGTCGCGGTCGATCCATCGACAAGCTTTAATTCCACGCGCACGGGATACAAGGCTGGTTCGCCGTGCGTGTGAGGGAACCAGCGCCGCACTTTCGGTACGCGAAGATCCGCGCAGGCCTGGTACCGATCCCCGTGTCGTTCGAGCTGCAGAGGTGCGACGGTGTCTCCTGCGAGCAGCCGTCCCGATACCGGCTTGGCGCCTGATTCGACAGTCCGAAGATGGAGATCGACGCTGATCAGCCCGTCTGATCCATCGGCGTCTACCTGACGCAACCAGTCTTCGACCACAATTTGGCGGCGCCGCACCAGCGTCACCGGACGCCACGGCCCGACGGGTTCAGGCTCGGGCGCGAAGCCGGGGGCTCTGCCCAGCAGGGTCGTGCGAAACCAGCGCAACTGTTGTTCGGCGACCACGCGTGTCCGCCAGCGGGCCACTGGTGGTTGGCGCCTGCGCTCGCGAAGTGCGGCCGAAAGTGACCGGCACACAATCAACAGCTCGTTGCAATCGCGAACCAAAGTGGAGACATCCACCTCATGGCAGGCGAACATCGAAACGCTCGTCAGGATCTTCCCGCCATTGAGCCAGGCCTCCGCTAGTGTTGCGATCCCGCCGAGTCGCAGGATGATTTGTTCGCCGGGCTCAGCAGGCGCGGCGTTGAAGCGGCAACGGAACCAGTGTTCGGACGCGTCGAAACGGATACCATCCCCAAAATGCCAAGCTTTCTGCTCGCGCAGCGCAGACGCCACGGTGCCGGGCACGCGGGCGGGAGTAAAACGCAAGCCGCTCAAATTTCCGGGCGTTGCCGGCTCCGCCGTGGAAGCCATCTCCCAGCCGATATCGAGCGGAATGCTGAGCGATAACTCCTCGCGCCGAACTGGAAGGTGAGCGATCATGCCGCACCGCGCCGGGCAACCACCGCTAAATGATCGAGCGCGTCCATCGCGGCTTCCCAGTCTTCGGCCAGTTGCTTGATTGTAGGTGAAGGGTCAAAAACCCGCCGCCGGGCAAGTCTGAACAGCAGGGCCTTTGCGCCCGTCACTTGGCGCCCGAGGGCTTCCGCCGCGGCGCTCGCGTGGGCGGAGCAGGGATCGGCCAGCCACTCGACGAAGCTCCTGGCCACTTCGAACGCAGCTCCGCACTGGCGTACAGTGGCGAAGGCATAAGCGTGATAGGCGCTGTCGGTACCGGCCAGCAGTTCCGGAAGATCTCTCGAAAGCCGATCCCCGAATGCCAGCCAGGGATTGCGCTCAGGCCTGAGCGCCAACTGGCGTCCGAGCATTTCATGCGCCGCCCGCCGGAGATCCGCTCCTTTCAACCGGGGACCGGCGTCGAATCGCACCACCTCCGTGTAGGGCGGCAGCACATCGCCTGAAAACGTCCTGCCCAATCGAAATACGCCCCGGTAATCCTCCCCGGAAAGTTCGTAATAGCCGGGACCGTGGAAGTAGCGTAGCCGCTCTCCCGCTGCGTCAATCGCCTCGATGGCGATCGAAGACTTTACATGCTCGCGCCGGTAGGACGTCGCGGCCCGATCCGGCATGTAGAAAGAATCGGCTTCGATAATGATCGTTCTGCGGGCCTTGAGTTGCTCGATGACATGGTCAACCGTCGGACGATAGAGCTGCATCTCGTGGACATCGATCCCGTAGAGCCGAATTAACTCCTCCGGCGGAGGCTTGAAGAAGGTCCACTGATCCCCCTCGAAGTCGATGGTGCACGCGAAGGCCATGGCGCTTGCCGGATTGATACCGAAGGCGTGCAGCAATTCAATCCATAGGTCGACGTAGCAATTGGTTTCGGGGAACGTGCGGTCGGGACGGTGCAAGGCGCTGGGCGTGTACGTCGCGGGATCGAGACCGAGCAGGCCGACCATCGTTCACCTCCGGTGCCCGGAGCCATTGGCCGTGGGCCAAAGGCGGCTGCGGACTGGCTGGGGCCAGTCGCCGATGTCCATGCCGTGCGCGCGGAACAAGGCCAAAGTGATCCGCTCCAAGCCGAAACCGAGGCACGCGCTATTGGCGACCCTTCCATCATGGAGCTGAATTCCAAACGCCGAGCCAAAGTGGTCCTGGTGAAAATTGAACGACGAGACGGCGGTGGGTTCGGGCGACGCAATGGGAACCAGCGCTTCAAACTTCAACCCCTGCTGCCGCTGGTTGTCCGCCATCAATTTCCCTCCGCGGCCGAAGAACGGATCGGAGGCCAGGTCGAACGTCGCGTTGAGGCCGCACTGTTCAAAAATGTTCTTGGCGCGAGTCATCCACGTTTCACGCCACGCGAGTATATCTTCGGCTTCGCCGATGCGCACCATTTCGCGCTGGTGAAACATCTGCAGCCGGGCAGGATCTCCTGAGGGCTCATTCCGGAACACGTAAGATCCGCCGAGATCGAGCGTGAGGCCGCCTTTGGGGAGCGGTCCGCGCGCCGCCATCGCAGGATACGCAGGATAGCAGGCGGCCGGAACCATCACCACGTCCGTCATCGAGAGGTGCATGCTCCAGTCCTCCCCACGGCCCGCGCGTTCGGCGAGATCAAGGGCTGCGGCGTCCTTGCCGGCAAAGCTATAGATGACTCCGCATAGTTGCGGAAACGATTTCAGATATCCGGCTTTTTCGAGGGTGCTCCGCGGAATGACGGGCGGAAATCGCGGCCTCTCCGGCTTATCTTCGGCGCCGGTTCGAGTGACGAATTCGTCAAAGCGGTTCCGAACCTCCTCGAAGACCATGCCCCGGCCATAAATGCCCATTTCACCGCTGGGAAGAAAATGTCCATGCCGAACCAGTTCTTCCAGAAACTGCTGTTGACCAGTGGTTCCCGCCGCGGCCGTCATCTCCCCTCCCGGTGGACCAGCAAGAGCGCGGCGTTGGTAGCCTGAAGACGGTCGTTGGCGATCATCAGCGCCGCGGAATGGGCGTCGCGCAGGTGTCGGCCTACCGAATACGGACCGGCGTTGCCATACCCCAGAAAGCCGCAAATCCGCAGGGCTCCCTGACACGTTTCGACCGCTGCCTCAGAGGCGGCGATTTTCAGATTATTGATGCGAACGGCGTAGCCTATGGTAGAAAGACCAGACCGGCCCGGTCCATCCGCCAAACTCAGATATTCGTTGGTCGCCGATTGAACCAGCGCGCGAAACTGTGCCATGCGAACCGACAGCTCAGACAGCCGCAGCGCGGTGGGCGGAGTGGTTCCGGGATTCTGGCGGGCTTGCGCCCGCACGAAGTTTTGCGCCCGGCTAAACGCTTCGTTAGATAGCCCTAACCAAACGTGTGCCCACAAAATATGCGAGAAGGGCACCATGGTTTCCGCCGCAATGGTGGCGAAAGGAACCGGCAGAACTTGATCCGGTGGGCATGTGGCCCCCACAACGAACCCCGGACTACAAGTGCCACGCATGCCCAGCGTGTCCCACTGGCTGGTTTGCTTCACCTCCGTTTCGGAGAGATGCGTAAGCACCATTACCTGGTCGCCGGGATCGGCCTTGGGACTCCGCCGAACGGTTGTGAGCAAGTCTTCCGCATGGGCGCCGTAAGAGATAGTAGAAGCCTTTTTTTCGAATCGGATCAGATCGCTTGAGGAGTCCGTCACGGACTCAAGGGCGGCTATGCTCCTGCGCACGTCGCCTCCGACGCCCACTTCCGAAGTTGCGGAGGCGATCAAGCGTTGCTCCCGGACCACGCGACGAAGGTAATTCTCGAACCAAACGGAGTGGGCCGCGTGCCGGACGAGGCAGGCCACCTGGATTTGGTGCATGGCGAAGATCATGCCGGTCGCGGCGCATTGGCGCGACAGCTCAAAGGTCGCGTCCGCCAGTTCGTCGACGCGCGCGCCGGCTCCGCCATATTTCTGCGGCACGCACCACCCGAGTGCACCGGCGGAACGAAGCGCGTCTAAGGCCTCGGAGGGAAATCGAGCGCGGCGGTCGACATCTTCGGCGTTCTGGGTGGCGATTTCGAGGGCGCGCCGGAATGCTTCGGACGCAGTTAATCTTTCAATGGCAACCGCTCCCGGCTGCGGGCTCATTGCTCCACCTGCTGCAGGCTTTCGAGCGCCTCTGCGATCGCGTCGATACTCTCAAAAACGCTGCGGTTCAACATGGCGTCTGGAAATTCCACACCAAACTCGTTTTCCAATGCGATCATGAGGACCACGCTGGCGTACGACGTCATGCCGGCCCGGTAAAGATCCGTCGAGCTATCAATTTCTTCAAAATGTGCTCCCAGCCCGGCATTCTCTCTGACGATTTTCTGAATTCTCTCTTTCATAGATGATCCAGTTTGTACCGCAGGTAATGTCGCACTTCGATAAGCCTCCTTCGGGCCAAACGTAAATTGGCCAGGGCGCCAGGACGGGATAATGGCTGCAAGTGGAATACCATTACGTGGCGGATATGCGCCGGGATGGGGACCTCGGAAGTGACGGAGAACTCAGGCAGTTTGCCGAAGCATGGGTTGGTTCAGGCGCACCAGTGGCAGCCGAATGCCATCGAACGGAAGGAAATGCGCAACCGCGCGGAACTGAGCCCTCCTCTCTCCGGGCGAGTTCACTCGCTGTAGTACCTTCAAATCCAAGTACTTGAAGACAACATCAAGGACGCCCTGGATGTGGCTCAGTTCCGTCGGAAATCAAGGCGAATACGTGCAACTTTTTCGCAGTGCCTATTCGCTAAACAGACAGTAAGCGATCGAAAAATGAGCGGTAGCGGCGCAGGGCCTGGCGTAGGTCTTCGGTAGAGACTTCGCCACCTTTGCTCCAGTTGCTTTCGAGTTGGGAACGCTCGTCCGCGAAGACCTGCGCGAGTCGCTGGATCACGGAGGCGACCAACTGATCAGCTTTCTCCACTGACGGTTTGGGTTCATCCACGAAGCTGGCTTGGATATCGTTCCAGCGCCGGCGAAAATCATCCGAGTCGGAAGCGGGGAAAAGAGCCTCGTGATCGCGGGAAACCGGATTCATGACTGGCCCATCCGATTTTCCGGCGCGCTGGAGCAAGTCGGCAGTCGTGATATTTTGATCTTGAGTTATGAGTTCTTGTGGCATGATTTATCTCCTAGTGATGCTGAAGTACGTGGGTGTCGAGCACGTGCTCGAATAAACTCCGGTAGCGCTGCATTGCGTTCCGCAAATCCTCGGTCGTGGCCGATCCTTCGGCGTCGCGCAGGGCGATGGCATGAGCGGCGCGGTAATCCTCGACCGCGGTCGGGTGATCCACCGAGAGGTCGGCCGCGCGCTGCTCAAAATCCGACATGGGGTATCCGCGAACCCGCATCGCGTCCGTAATTAACGCATCGGCTTGGGCGACGGCGTCGCGCGGATCGTCGACAAAGTGCTCCTGGACGGTCCGCCATTTAGCGGCGTACATGTCGGACTCCTCTCGCGTGAGCGGACGGATCTGATACTTCTGGACGCGTTTTTGCCGCTCCTCGAGCAAGGCCTCGGCTTTGTGCGAGCTTTTTTCCTGCTCAATCGCGCGGTCGTACTCCGGTCCAAACCTATCCTTCAGTTTGCGCGTTTTTTCCCGCTGGATGAGGGCCCACGCCGCAAGAGCGAACGCCACGATTGCCACAATAAGAAGAACGATGTCTACGGTGCTCATAGGAATTCTCCCTCTATTAAAAGCTGCAGGCCGAAGGCCAATCCGTGAATCGCTTTACTTTCAACAGGGGGTTGGTGAAACGCGCTTGACGCGGCATGAGGAACGCGCGTAAGAACTACAGAAATGCAGATTGTGAAGCTCAGCGCAGACAACTATTGTGTGACATTCTCGTTGTCATGTTGCGCCTTGAGCCACTCATCGGCGCGTTTCTCAGCCTGTTCCTTACCGAACCCGTACCGCTCTTGCAGTTTGCCGGCGAATTTATCGCGGCTCCCGGCTATATAATCGAGGTCGTCATCGGTCAGATTGCCCCACCGCTGTTTGATCGAACCCTTGACTTGCTTCCACTTTCCTTCGATCTCAGCCCAGTTCATGGTGACCCTCCACATCGACTTGACGCCGTGCTCTTGGCAATTAGACGTTGAGCACGCAAGCGGCCAAATTCTTAAACACGAATCAGCATGGGGGAACTCGGCAGTTACGTGGGCGAGATATGCCGAATGGGGCGGTAGCGTTGCGATCTCTTTTTGTGCTAGTGTCCACGGTGGAGGTGTCCATGAAGTTCAGGCGAGTAGCGTGTTTGGGGTTGATTGCGGGTTTTTTAATGGCGTGCATCCCGGTGTTCGCACACCACGGAAGTACAGCCTACGATACGAGCAAGGTGGTGGTCTTGAAGGGAGCTACGGTAACGAAATTCCTATGGGCCAATCCGCATGCCATTATCAGTTTCGACGTGAAAGATGAGAAGGGAAATGTCCAACATTGGAATGCGGAAGCGGGCACTCCGCAAACCATAGCCCTCTCCGGTTGGACCAAGACTTCGGTGCAGCCCGGGGACGTAATTACGGTGTACGTCTTTCAATCGAAAACCGGCAACTTGGTGGGCCGTCTGAACAAGATCGTGCTGGCCGACGGCTCGGAGTTAAGGGATAGCGCGTTGGGGTATAAAGACACCGACAAGTAATAAACCCCAAAATAGGCGAGTCAAGGAGAGAGGGTATGCGAAATTTGTTCATGAGCTCGGCCGTTACCGTAGCGGCACTGATGGCTTGTTCGCCGATTGCGGTGGCGCAGCGTCCCCAGACCCTATATCAAAAGCTGTTGGCGGCCGGCAACACGGGGGGGCCCGCGCCGCGTCGCGATATCACCGGTTTTTGGACCGGGCCTCTCACGCCTAAAATGGCTGAAATGCCTCCGTTGACGCCTTTGGGGCAGCAGCGGTTCAAGCTCAACTTCCCCGACCCGTTCAGCGAGAAATCCAACGATCCTTGGGCGACGTGCGATCCTCTCGGATTTCCACGCAGCTCGACCAACGAAACCCGAGGAGTCGCATTCGCTCCGATGCCGGGCCGTATGGTGATCCTGAATCAGTACCAGAGGGTATTTCGCACGGCCTGGATGGACGGGCGTGAGCTTCCCAAAAATATAGGCGCCAAGGGTGGACCGAATTCCAACTGGTACGGATACTCGGTTGCCCGCTGGGATGGAGATTACACGCTGGTGGTTAATACCATCGGCCTGGACGACAAAACCTGGCTCGATCGGCGCGGCTATCCGCATAGCGAAGATCTGCGCGTGGAGGAGCGTTACACTCGCGTGGACCACGACACCTTGGATCTGGCACTTACGATCGACGATCCGAAGATGTACACCAAGCCGTTTGTGTTCGCGACGAACCGGTACAAGTGGATTCCGGATCAAGAAGACGAAGAACAGCTTTGCGTGCCGTCGGAGGCGATCGAGTATCGGAAGTTAATTGTCGTCCCCGCCGATCAGGATCAGGCGAAGGGCAACAAGTAAGGGGATGGGAGGTATCACATGCAACGCAGGCGCGTAATGTCTGTGGCCTTGGTGGTGGGCTGTATGATTTTGAGCGTTCCGCTGTTCGCACACCACGGGAACGTGGCGTACGATACGAGCAAAGCCGTCGTCCTGAAGGGGGCGACGGTGACCAAGTTCGTGTGGGCCAATCCGCACACATTCATCATGTTCGACGTAAAGGACGAGGCGGGGAACGTGCAACATTGGTCCGGGGAAGCAGGCAGCCCGTCCTCGCTAAGGCTTCTGGGCTGGACCCAGAGTTCCTTGCATCCCGGGGACTTGATTACGGTTTATATTTATGCGTCCAAGACCGGCAATCCTGTGGGGCGTCTAAACAGGATTGTTCTGGCCGATGGGACGGAGCTGAAGGACAGCGCGTTAGGATATCGAGAGGTTGAGTAGCGGGAGGGGTTGGTCGCTGGACGTTGCCACGGAAGGTGATATGCGAAATTCGGTGAGAGGCTCGGTCATTGCCGCGGGGGTAGGGCTCGCTTTTTCGTGGCAAGTGGCCGCGCAGACCGACGCCGCCACTCGGATCGTGGAGCAACGCCCCCCGACTTTGTATCAAAAATTGGAAAAGCTTGGCCCGGGAGGGCCCGCGCCGCGCCGCGATCTGCTGGGATCGTGGACGGGACCGCTTGAACCCCAACTGGGTGTAGCGCCCCCCATGACGCCGCTGGGAGAAGCGCGCTACAAGCTCAATGTTCCAGATCCCTTCAGTGCGCATTCCAACGATCCGTGGGGGACGTGCGATCCGTTCGGGTTTCCGCGCGGCATGACGAATGAAACCAGAGGCGTCGCGTTTGCTCAGATGCCGGGCCGGATCGTGATCATGACTCAGTACGGCAAGATTTGGCGCTCGGTCTGGATGGATGGGCGGGAGCTTCCCAAGGATGTGGGAGGCAAGGGCGGGCCGGACGCCACATGGTACGGATACTCAGTGGGCCACTGGGACGGGGATTACACGCTGGTTGTGAATACCAACGGCGTTGACGAACGGACCTGGCTTGACCGGCGCGGTTACCCGCATAGCTTAGATATGCGCGTGGAGGAGCGGTATAAGCGGGTAGACCACAACACGCTGGAACTCACAGTGACCGTCGACGATCCGAAGATTTATACCAAGCCTTTTGTGGTTGCGACGAACCGGTACAGGTGGATTCCGAATCAGGAAGACGAAGAGCAGCTGTGTGTGCCGTCAGAGATGATCGACTACATCAAAACGATTGCCATCCCCGCCGGGCAGGATCAGGCTGTGGGCAAGAAGTAGACCTAAGCGCAAACCAGATGGGTAAGATCCGGGCGATGTTTGCGAACGCCACACTGTGTGCCGTGGCCGCGCTTGTCATCCCCCTTCGAGCGCAGAATCCTTCGCCTGCCGCTCCCGGCAACATGGCGTTTTTGGAGCACGTGAATAATGCGAAGCTTCTCGCGGCGGGAGACCTGGCCGGGAGGAATCTGGTGGATTGCAGCATGCCGCCCCAAAGTGCCGCCCCGACGGGTGAACCGATCGTGGCGCCGCCCACCAAGGTCTTCGATCAACTTTATTATTTGGGAATGAATAGCGTGGCCTCGTGGGCTCTGGTGACCAGCGGAGGGATCATTCAAATCGACACGCTGGACAATGCCGAGGAAGCTGAGCGCATCATTATCGGCGGCTACAAAAAACTGGGGCTCGATCCGGCGCAGATGAAATATATCGTCCTTACGCACGGCCATGACGATCATTTCGGCGGCGCCAAGTATCTGCAGGACGCCTATCACCCGCGCGTTCTGATGAGCGCGCCGGACTGGGACATGGTCGCGAGAGTACGGCCGCGGGCGAACTTCGGTCCGCCGCCGGCGCGTGACATGGACATTACCGACGGGCAGACCCTGACTTTAGGCGGCACGACGCTGACGTTTTACGTGACGCCTGGCCACACGCCGGGGACGATTTCTTTTCTGGTTCCCGTCACGGACCACGGCGAGCCGCACCTGCTTTCCTTTTGGGGCGGAAGCGCGCTGCCGCGGGCATTGGAGCCGGGCGGGGAAATCGGCCGCGCGGATGCGGGACTGCTCGTATACAAGCAATCACTGGAGCGTTTCATCAAGATTGGCGAAGACGCCGGCGCGGATGGATACATCGCTAACCACCCATACCGCGATCAGACCTTCGTCGATGGCAAGGACAACAAAATAGCAAAGAATCGAGCGCGTAAGCCGGGCGATCTGAGTCCGTGGGTCGGCCGGAGCGAGTACATACGCTACATGCTCATTAGTCTGGAGTGCACCGAAGCGCTCACGGGCTGGATCCGGGCAGGCAGGCCGCAAGTCAGATTGGAGACACGATGAAGCTGAGATGGGGGCGAACGATCACAGGCGCGGTGGGAACAGCGTGCGTGTGCGTGCTGGGCATTGCGCCGGCAAGCGGCCAGACTGCACCTGAGAAGCCGCAGATGGCGGAAGATGTTTTCAAAAACGTCCAAGTTCTCAAGGGGATTTCGGTGAGCGAATTCATGGGGACCATGGGATTCTTTTCTGCTTCCCTGGGCTTGAACTGCACGGATTGCCACGTCTCGGACAGCTCGAGCGATTGGGCGAAGTATGCCGACGACACCGCGTTGAAGAGGATGGCACGCAGGATGATCGTGATGGTGAACACTCTCAACAAGGACAATTTTGGGGGACGGCGCGTGGTGACCTGCTACTCCTGCCATCGCTTCACGACGCGCCCGAAGGTGATTCCGAGCCTGGCGGAGCAGTACGGCACTCCGCCTCCGGATGATCCCAACGAAGTTGAAATTATCAAGCCGGCCGCCGGGGCGCCTTCCGCCGAACAAATTCTGGACAAATATATTCAGGCGGTCGGCGGGGCGCAGGCGCTGGCAAAACTGACGAGCTTTACCGCCAAGGGGACTTACCAGGGGTTTGACACCGATCTTGAGGCGCTGCCGCTGGAGGTGTTTGCCAAGGCACCGGGTGAGCGCACCGCCATCGTTCACATGCACGCCGGAGACAGCATCACGGCGTTCGACGGCCGCGCCGGATGGATTGCATCGCCCGACAAACCGGTAGCGTTGATCACGCTGGCCGGGGAGGATCTGGATGGCGTCAAGCTGGACGCGGTCCTGTCTTTTCCAGCCGGGATCAAACAGGCTCTCACGGGATGGCGCGCCGGTTTCCCGGCGGCCACCATCAACGAGCGGGCCGTGCTGATCGTCCAGGGAACGGCGGCTGGGAAATCTCGCGTAAAACTATTCTTCGACAAGGAGTCGGGTCTGCTGGTGCGAGTGTTGCGCTACACCGACACCGCGGTCGGCATCATTCCGGCGCAGACCGACTACTCCGATTATCGTGACGTCGCAGGAGTCAAGATGCCCTTTCACTGGGTCGCGACCTGGACGGACGGGCAGTCGACCATTGACTTGAGCGAGGTGCAAGCGAACGTCGCAATTGACGCAGCGAAATTCGCCAGACCGGCGCCGGCGGCGCCGCCGAAACGGTAAAAGAAGACAGAAGTCAGAAGCCAGGAGACAGAAGGCCGGAAAACAACCGGCACGCCGCGAAGTTCCGCTCGATTTGCACCTATTTTCTCTTAAAAAATGGAAGCGCGCTCCCGCCAGATGCACGCAACTTACGCTGCGGCTCCCAGCCGGCTGTAACCCTGACCAGGGGCCCATTTATCGATGATCGGCGATCGCCCATTGTTCAACAGCATTGCGCCGGGGTGGTCGCGCGAACTCTTCCGGGCTTTAGCGGTCCGGGAGGCCAACAGGCGCCTCCGTACTCTTGATCATAGTGTGGGGCAGGAGCGGAGGAGTGTGGGCGAGTAAAAGCTCGAACTGATGGAGGGGCGGGAAAAAGAGGCGAGGGATGGTTGTGATCGGGATGTTGCGAAATAATCGTACGCCGCCTCGAAGCACGGACAAATCGGACTGGCGACGTCAGGCGTGAGATAAGGGCGCGGGGAGCAAGAGCAACCTTCGTCGTCACAGATGTCACCATCGCCAAGGACGTCGAACGGATGGTCGCACATACTATTGAGGCCCTCGCGCCGCGCAGCCAGAACTACCTTGGCGCCTCGCGCCGCGAAGGCCCCCCTGTCGCCCGGCCAATTCCACTGCTGGCTCCGGTGATCAGCGCTACTTTGCCATTCATATCTGACATCCAGATCCTCCCACGACCCTGGCCGGCCTGAACGCCAGGAAACGCCGCTTCCCAAGGACCGTATGGCGATGTTTTTCCGTTGCGCCGGAAGATTGTGATTATAGCGAACGGGCTTGCGATTGGAGTCTTGCGAATTTCAGGTGAGCGCATAAATCCAGATCGATGCTCTGACAGGCCATCTGGCCGATCCTACAAGTGCGGTCACGGGGAGGGCGCAAAGAATAACAATCTCTAGTTCAAGCAGTTGGGAGTCGAGGTGTACGGGGAGCCTGGGCGGCCGATGCTAAGCTGCTGGCGCAAGGGGAAAGAAAGCCCGATGGTCCGAAAAACATGAAAAAAAAAACGAACAGGGCAGGGCGGCGGAGAGACGGGTAGAGAGACTGGCGGAGCAGGGAGGGAGAGCGGGAGTCGTCAGGAGACTGCTGAAGAATGTGGAGAAAAAACTCAGCGGGGAAGAGGTAAAGGCGACCCTGGGGGACTACATCAAGCTGGTTCAGTTGCAAAAGGAATTGGACGAGGAGCAGCAGCCGAGAGAAATCAAGGTGACGTGGGTGGAAGCGGAGGAAACCAAGTCCGGCGGCGAGGAATAACGTATAGCCCACTGCCGTCACAGAAACGGTTTCACGAGTCGGGGGCGCGGTTCAAGGGATTTTCGGGGCCGATCGGGTCGGGCAAGAGCCAGGCGCTGTGCCAGGAGGCGCTGAAGCTGACGTATTTGAATCCGGGGCGGACGGGGCTGATCGGCGCTCCGACGTACCCGATGCTGCGGGATGCGACGCAGGCGGGGCTGATTGAAATTCTGGACGGAAACGGGATTCCGTACGAATGGAACCGGGCCGAGAATTTTCTGATGCTGCGGGAGACCAGGTCGCGGATTCTGTTTCGCGCGGTGGAGGAATTCGAGCGGTTGAGGGGCAGCAACCTGGCGTGGTTCGGGCTGGACGAGCTGACGTATACGTCCGAGGAAGCGTGGCTGCGGCTGGAAGGAAGGTTGAGGGATCCGAAGGCGGCGAAATTATGCGGCTTCGCGGTGTGGACGCCGAAGGGTTACGACTGGGTGTACGAGCGGTTCGTGGCGTCGAGGGTGGAAGGTTACGAGACGGTGGTTGCCAAGCCGTTCGAGAACCGGTTTCTGCTGGATCGGATTCCGGATTACTACGAACG
>Ga0070733_10001564_pt1 | contig 16922 bp, 16 predicted proteins | sample Coa_R1_9_FD_66450 | JGI IMG/M metagenome (GOLD analysis project Ga0070733, IMG submission 66450) | Surface soil microbial communities from Centralia Pennsylvania, which are recovering from an underground coalmine fire - Coalmine... | ecosystem: Environmental > Terrestrial > Soil > Unclassified ... | reverse complement strand
AGCGTCATCGTCATCTACGAGCAAAACTCTGTGAGCAACGGTTGGTTCGATCGGAGTCATACGGCACAGCCTCTCATCACTAGTAAAGACAGTATGGCGCAGCGCTATTTTCAGAAATGTATAAAACAGATCAGTCATTCAGAGTGGTCACGCGTAGTGTGCTTCTAGGCTGTCAGGTCAAAGCGCAGTTTCGGGTTCGTGGCGGAAACCCTGCCATTCGGATCCGCACGACCGCGGTGGGTTTGTGGGCCCAGGTCAAACGTGCTTCCGGCCGGACTCTCACTGAGTTCGGCCTTTTTCGCCACGCGACAGGACACAGAATCTCGCAACGAGTAGGGGATTCCAAACTGGGTCGATCGACGCGGCAGAAGAACACCAGGAGGATGCAATGTCAGAAACGGTACTGGACAGAACGGCTGAACATATCGCCGAATCAGCTCGCCAGGCATCCCGCGCAACAAGTGCGGTCGCCGACGCAATCGAGGACGGAGTCGGAGTAGTGAGACGCGCTGCAAAACAGAGTGGCGATGCTGCGGAAGAGTTTCTGAATGACACGACTCTACGCATCCAGAGACACCCGGTGTTAATGGTTGCGACTACGTTTGCTGTGGGCTTTACCGCAGGAGCCCTCCTCGGCTGGGTGATCAAACAAAGATAACTCAAGCTACGCCTGCGGCGATCCACGGAGTCAGCAGACGCGAAGCGGCTTTCCGAAATTGCCAACGCAAAACTTGACCTTCCTTTTGTGGAGCACCGTCAAGGTGCGGATGAGGTTATTTAAACATGACTGCGAAACTCGCTACGCTGGGCGAATGCGTATCGGCTCGAGCCGAAGAGTCCGCCACCACCAGTACATCCACCCGTGCCGGCCGTAAACCGCAGGCTGGCAGAATGGAATTCGAGTCGGGATATCTCTCGCCCTACTTCATCACTGACCCAGGGCGCATGGAAGTCGCATTCGAGAATGCTTACATTCTCGTCCACGAAAAGAAAATCAATTCCAGGCAGGATCTGCTCCCGCTCTTGGAGCGGATCGCCGGCATCGGCAAGCCGCTGCTCATAATTGCAGGGGATATTAGTGATGATGTGCTGGCCACTCTCGTCGTGAACAAACTGTCTGGCCCACTGCAGGTTGCGGCGGTCAGAGTGCCCAGTGCTCCGGATCGACATGCAAGCCTTTTGCAAGGCATTGCTCTTCTCACTGGTGGAACGGCCGTTACAGGAGATTTCCAGATCGAACTGAAGGACATGCGCGTGTCCGACCTTGGTCAGGCAGCAAAGATCACGATCGACAATCGCCACACCGTAGTCGAAGGCCGGGGCAACGGCGATCAGCACTCCCATTCAGCTTGAGCCGGCTCACCATACGCAACAGCGGGCCAAGCCATCTTAAATTTATAGCTAAGCTTCGGACGCCCTCGCGCAAATCGCCCGAACGTGAATATATACGCCCGTTCTGAGCCATTCAGTACAGTATTCGCGGTGGGAATGGGCGAATCTATTGGTGCCTCAAGCGGGCCAGGTCTTCCGCCAAACCAGACGGTGTGACCTGTCCGCTCGGAGCTGGGACTCTTCTCAGAGCTGATTTTGCGGAGGCCAAGGAACACTGCGGGTTCAGGGCTCTGACAGCCCGCGTAACAAAGTCGAGGAGAAGAAATGGTCGTCGTCGGCAAAGTCGTGTGCGCGGGAATTATCTTCCTGCTGCTGACTACGTGGATATCGGGACCACCCCCAACGCCGCTTGATTCGGGAACCAATCTGCGCCGCGGAGCGCTCGGGGAAGCAGATCGCGACGATGTCAAGGAGATGCAGCAGACCCTTCAGGACAAAGGACAGTATCATGGCAAGATCGATGGCGTGCTGGCTCTGCGGACGCGGGCCAGTATCCGCGGATTTCAAAAGGCTGAGAATCTTCCGGCCACAGGGCAACTCGATCTCGAGACGGCGGGCAAACTCGGAGTCAGACCAGAGCGTCAAGTAGCGATGACCGACCAGCGTACTCAAGATAAACCTTCGGCGGGCATCACTTGGGCCGATGGTTCCAGTCGATCCGGCCGGAAACTGCGAAAGCCGGCAAAGAGGCCGGTTCGGAATGTCCCGCCAACTTTAGCCTCGATCAGGCCTCTCGATCGAGCACGATGAATCACCGCTACCGATCCAAGGCATAACCCGCACGAGGCCCAGTGAGGAATAACTTGAGGCCGTGGATTTACATCGCAACGATCTTCCCAATGTTTCTTGTCGCCGGCGGACCCCCTTCCATTCTCAAAATGTCTCCGCCCATTATCGGACTGGCCCTCGCCAACCTGCACGACTCGTTTGCAGAAGTTCACAACGGGCACCTGCATGAGGCAATCGACATCCTGGAGCCGAGAGGGACTCCCGTGCATGCGGTGGTATCGGGAACCATCCGCAAATTGTTCCTTAGCAAACCGGGCGGCAACACGATCTACCAGTTCGATGAAACGGGTGTCTATTGCTACTACTACGCGCATTTGGAGGGATACGCAGAAGGGTTGCAGGAGGGAATGCGGGTCGAGCGGGGGAACGTGATCGGGTTCGTAGGATCGACGGGGAATGCCGATTCCGGCACGCCACACTTGCACTTTGCGATCTTCGAGTTGTCGCGGGAAAGGCTTTGGTGGAAGGGGAAGGCCGTGAACCCATACCCTGCCTTAGTCGCTGCGGTGAAGCGCGAGCAATAGCAATCGCGTCGAGGAAACTACTCCAGATGCGGCCAAGACGATCCCTCAGCAGTTGGAGCTCTCTTCTCATTCCTCGAAGACCACGAGCGTCCCATCTTTCACCAGGTCGGCGACTCTGAGGGCGTCCCAGTTGGTCATCCGCACACAGCCATGAGACTGGGAATGTCCGATTTCCTCCGCATCGGGGGTGCCGTGGATCCCGTAGTGCGGTACATTGATCCCCATCCAGACAACCCCCACCGGATTGTTAGGACCCGCTGCGATCTTGACTTTGGCGTTGGCTTGATTGGCGTCCCAGAACAAATCTGGGTTGTAGTTGTAGGTTGGATTTCTCACTACATCCGTAATCACCCAATTTCCGAACGGGAGCGGATCGTGCTGGCTGCCGCTCGTCACCGGTGCATAAAAAATGACCTTGCCCTCCCGGTCATAAACCATCAGGACCGATGTCTTCTTCGAGACGACGATCTTAACGGCCCCAGCATGAGCCAGCTCGGCTTGTTTGGCGCCCAACACATTGGGGACACGGATGCGCTCTCCGGCCACGAAGCGAGCGCCATGGTTGAGGCGCTTGAGCAGGGTCGGCGCCGAGTGGAATTTCGCGCCGAGTTCTTCCAGCACGGATCTGTAGTAAAGGCCGGGTAATTTCGACTGCTCCGTCGCGTCTTCCGGAATCGCCTTGAGGAACGGCCCGGCGGCGTCCGCGGCGGTGATGGTGTAGTAGACGATCGATTTCACAGAACCAGCGCCGAGCGCCACAAGCGCGGCCTTGCGGCTCTGCGCACCTGGAGCAATCCCACGCGCGGCTTGGAATGCGGCCACGGCCTCGCGGCTGTTTTTTCCATTTTCGTCGTCGATCTGTCCGGGTGAGAAGTTGGCTCGATCCAGAAGAACCTGCAATTCAAGCTCTGCCAGACCGACCGCCCGAACTGCCGGAGTGGGGTGTTTGGCGGCAATCGCAGCGGATGCACCCAGAAGAATCGTCAAGACCGCAACGAAACGCCGGTTCGTGAGTTTGAAGTTCATGGCACCTCCTGGAACGGACAATGCGACTTCTCCTTTTAATTACGATGAGGAGCACGCAAGACAAACTTAACAGCCGCGATCCAACATGTCTGTTCAACTCCGCTCAGGTTAGCGAAAACGATGAAAGCCTCGGGAGCGTCCATTTCGGGTCAGTTCTTGGCTGTGACCCGGTCCGCGATTTTGTCGTATGCAGCCTTCGGCATGATGCGCCGCGTCACCACTTCACCGGGTTCGGTGTAGGGACGCCCCGCAATCACGCGATTGGCTTCTGAGCCGGTAACGCCCGGCAGGCCAAGCAACTGCTCTTTTGTGGCAGTGTTCAAGTCGAGTGGCTTGTCGCGGCTCCAGCCCTCGCGTATTCCGGCCGCCACCGCCTCCCCATCATGTTTGATCTCCTCTGTTGCTTGTGCGGTTTTCTCCTTCAATTCCTGCGTATTCTGTTGTTGAGAGCAGCCTGCGAGCGCAGCCAGCAGCAATACCGTGGGTACGTGTCGATATCTGAGTCTCGTCATTTGATAATCTCCGGTTCGCTGACTTGGATGAGATGTCTGCACAGGGTGGTTGTGGTTTTTCTGGCGACGGCCAGGTTGTTGGCTCTTCGAAGTCATTCCGAGGCTGCCACTTTTCTAGTCTCTCGACCGTCCGAAGGTCTGAGCAGAATTGACCACCTGCGAGGTGGAGTTTCTTCGAGGAATTTGTCGGGCAATTCCATGCGGCGGAGCGGTGAGCGTTATTGCTCAGACCGGTTCGCTCCTGACTGCTAACGTTCAGCTGACCTTGTTGCGCCTGATTTTCTAACCCGATTCGTTGTGCCAGACACGGCACGATGCTGTAGGGGGCGCAGAGGATGCAGAGAAGAGGCTGTTCAATGAAAAAGATAATGTTCGTATTTGCGATGTTGAGTCTCGGTACGTTCTGCTCGGCGGCGTCGGCACGAGAAGATGCCACGGCCCGGCTGGACAACGCTACCACAGTGTTGCACGAAATTATGGGGATGCCTGACAAGGGAATCCCGGAAGAAGTGTTGGAGCATGCCAAGTGCGTAGCGGTTATACCGCACATGGTAAAAGGTGGGTTTGTTTTTGGTGCCGAGGGCGGCAAAGGCGTAGCCACTTGCCGCACGGCGGATGGCTGGAGCGCGCCAGCGTTCATCACGATCTCCGGTGGAAGCTGGGGATTGCAGATCGGCGTGGAAGCGGTCGATGTTGTCATGGTCTTTCAGAATGACAAAGCCATGCAGCGGCTGCTCGATAGTAATTTCCAGGTTGGAGGGGACGCTTCCGCGTCTGCGGGCCCGGTTGGACGACATGCCGAAGCCGGCACCGATTGGAAGCTGGAAACGGAGATACTGACTTACTCCCGCTCCAAGGGCCTGTTCGCCGGGCTCACACTGACCGGCGCTTCGCTCCGGCAGGATAATGATTCACGGGGCGCCATCTATGGACCTGACGTCACCACTCGCGCGTTGCTCTCGGGCCAAGTGCCCGTTCCGGCCGTAGCTCAGCCATTTCTCCAGGAAGTTCACGGAGCAAAGGTCCAAGCCATAGCCGTGAAAGCAGACGACAAGGTTAAAGAGAACAATCAGAAGTAAGACTTGTGAAGCTCGTTGTTGGTGCATTCGACCGGATCGGCTCGTACAAGCACTTCTTTCTACCAAAGGAGAACCGTGTCAAAAACTTGGGAGCATTATCATCACGCCGCTCGTAATCATGAGAAAGCCGCCTATCATTTCAACGAGGCAGCCAAATACAACCGGGCGGAGGAGCACGAAAAGGAAGCGCATCACGCATATCTGGCTCACGGGCACGGTCAGCTTGCTGTTTATCACGACGCCGAGGCGGCGAAACTGCATGCCGAGCAATGCGGTAGCCTGGCGACGCAAACATCGGCGCAGGCAGCTGAGGGTAAGAGCGCCGCTTAGAACTCAAGATCGGGGAACAACGATCGAAAAAGGAAGATCGAGGAACAACGATCGGCGCGGATCCACCACATGGATTCGCGCTATTTTTTTCGGCACTCCAGTAACGCGATCTCGAAACTGACTTAGCGGCGTTAATTGTGACTTCCCCAAAAGTGAGCCGTAGTGCTCAGACGTGACAGTGGCTCCGTGCAATTCTTGTGTATGACGCTTGAGGCGTCGCCTCTTACTCCACGCAGCCCGCAGTAATGCAGTAAAAAGGTTCCGGGCAATCGAAGGATGAGCTGGCAAGGTGATTCAAATGCGTACGATTCGTTTGCTGTCGCTTACACTTCTGATCATGACTATACCAGCTGCCTTATTCGCGCAGTTCGGGGTGGCCATCACAATCGCTCCGCCCGCTCTACCCATCTACGCCCAGCCGATGGCTCCCGCTGACGGCTACATGTGGACGCCTGGCTACTGGTCTTACGGCGACGAAGGCTACTTCTGGGTGCCCGGTACCTGGGTGATGGCTCCCGAAGTTGGCTTTCTCTGGACGCCCGGTTATTGGGGTTGGGGTGGCAACGCTTTTTCCTGGAATGAAGGCTACTGGGGCACGACTGTCGGCTTTTACGGCGGCGTCAACTATGGCTTCGGCTACGGCGGTCTCGGTTATCAAGGCGGATATTGGAATAACGGAGGCTTCTACTACAACCGCTCCGTGAATAACATTGGCGGTTCGAATTTTCACAACGTCTACAACAAGACCGTAATCAACAACACCACGTACAACCACGTCAGCTACAACGGCGGGAACGGCGGGGTTAATGCTCGCCCGACGGCGGCGGAAGAAACTGCTTCGCATGAGCGTCACACTCCGGCAACTGCAGCTCAGTTCGAGCATCAACAGGCCGCTGGCAAGAATCACGCACTATTGGCGTCGGTGAATCATGGCCGGCCGTCCATCGCCGCCACTGCCAAGCCTGGGGAGCTTAGCGGTCGTGGGGTGGTAGCGGCCAGGCAGGCAGGAGCGCCATACAAGGCCACGGCGAGCAAGCCTGCCGCGAGCAAGACAACGGCAACCCGCTCGAATGGCGCGAACGAGAATAAGGCAGCTGAGAATAAAGCCGCCCCGACTCGGACGAATGAGAACAAGGCGGCTGAGAATAAAGCAGCGGCGACTCGCTCGAACGAGAATAAGGCGGCTGAGAATAAAGCAGCTGCAACTCGCACGAGCGAGAACAAGGCAGCTGAGAATAAAGCGGCCGCGACTCGGACGAACGAGAACAAGGCGGCGAGGCCCAAGGAGGCTCGTCCAACTAGTGAATCCAAGCCGACTACAGCTCGCGCGCAGCCGGCACCTCGCCAACAGAATGCAACCCATGCTCAAGCGGCGCCCCATGCCCAGCCTGCTCCTCGACCGGCAGTGACAGCTCATGCGCAGCCAGCCCCGCGTCCTACGAAAGAAGCGCCCAAAACCGAAGAGCGCCCTCGGAAGTAGCGGATTGATTTAAGAAGTCGGATAACTCTCCTATCGGCGCGGGTCCTGAACCTTGGACCCGCGTCATTCTTGTTTCAGCCAAGCGAGTCGTGCAATCGCCGGCGGGCTGATCGTTGTGGGTGTTGCAAGTGCACGGAAACAGAAATCGCCACCGATACTCAGTCCCGGTATCCTAATTCCGGAAGGTTTGTCGGCCACTCGAAACGTGAGCCGAAGAGATTCAAGTTTCGACAATAAAAGCCCAGGCTGATCTGTAACGCTCCCAAATGCATGCAAAAAGACCGAACCCGAGTCGGATTCGGCCTGGAGAGTGATTTGGGGAACGAGAAGGTGGAGGTAACTCCGCCTCCTCGCTCCCAACCAACTGAGAGTGCCTTCTTACGTGGTGACGAGTTCGTGCTGCTGCAGGGTCGAGGTGACAACGTCAAAGGTGTGAACCTGGGGCGTTCCCTCGATAAATCTTGCCAGAGTCTTCAACACTTGCGGATACAGGCTGGCGTTGTAGTTGTCAGCATCCTTCTTGTTTTCCCACAGACTGATCGCGGTCACGTCAACTCCACCGGGACCGGCGAACGTTATTTCGTCCTTGAAGCCATTCTGCTTACGCAGCAAAGGCAGGACGTCTTTCTCAAAAGCTCGCGTGTAATCGGACAACATATTCGACTTCAGATGGAAAGAGACATTGCGTGCAAACATAATAGGCAACCTCCTAAGGGTTGTGGTCGCTAAGAAGAAGAGAACTTCAGATGGGCTGACTTAGTTTCAGAGAACCTGAAAGAGGAGAGAGCCACTCACTCGGTTTAGGTGGAGCATTTCAGTGGCCGACGGAATCGATGCACAACTTGTTGAATCGATACGTCACAAAGCCGATCGGCACCGCAGAGTCTGGGTTCAACCGGGTACTTTTGGAGATAAGCAAGCATAAACGGGGCAGCGGTGGCGGCGGCGTCCGCTTAAATCAACGATCTAGTTCTAAGTGGCTGACGATCCTTGGTTATATTCAAGAGGTGAGCAATATCGAACAGACAGGCCTTGTTTTGACGACATAGGATCTTCGGAGTCTTGATCGTAGCCGAGCTTGGCTTTGGCTGGCGCATTACTACTCCCCCGAGTCGCCCAGCGGCGGCCCGCGTTCGACGCTCGATGATGTGGGCCGCCGCCGAAGCCAAGCTAGTCAGTTGAAGACGTCGAGTGACCGGCATTCGAACCTCACGACCGCTTCAATGCTGAAAGCCTTTAGCCAGACCCGCCCGGGTCTGGCTTTCTTTTTGACGGGTTCGGCGCGGTCAAGGATATCAAACACGGGATACGGCGCAGGTGCAGCTGCGGCGCCCGAATCACTCCAGGTTCCATCGCAATGTTGGCAGGCCGCGGTGTTTGTAACTGGGAAATCCTTTTCCTCTGTGTGGATCGGTGACCAAAATGTTTAGGAAGAAATTGTCAGGATTGGGAAGTGAATTGGCTCATCGAATCGTATGTGAGCCGGATTGATCAGACAATCAAGTTGCTGTGAAATAAAGTCTCTTCTGTTCCACTGTGGATGCTTCGGGTTCCCCAGGCCGAATGCTCGAACCGGCATACGACGCGCGAGAGTTCTGCGGAAGGATTCGAAAGCAAAATCAAATCCCTAGTGAAATTCCAGACCGCCACGTCGAGGATTCCAAGGAGAATTCTATGAAGAATGTATTTTTGTTGATCGCGGCACCAGTTCTACTAGTCACGCTGGGGTTTGGACAAACTCCCACACCGAGCAGCACCTCCGAACAGGCCAGCATCAAGGGATGCCTGGGCGGCTCGGAAAACAATTACACGGTAGCGCAGGACGGCACAACCCAAACGTTTCGAATCACCAGCAGCACGGTCGACCTGAAGCCGCATCTGGGCCACGACGTCGAGATCATCGGGCAAACCACGAATGTGGCTCCGAGTTCCGGACCCGCGGACAACACGGTGAGCGCCACCGGAGTGAATATGATCGCCGATCACTGCGCCACGGCGGCGGCCAGCACTCCGGCTGTGGCTGATCCAGCACCGGCAGCGACGGCAAGTACTCCCGCCGTGGTCGATCCAGCACCGGCAGCGGCAAGCACTCCTGTCTTGGTTGATCCAGCACCGGCAGCAGCGGCAAGCACTCCTGTCGTAGTTGATCCAACTCCAACTCCGGCTGCGGCGGTCAGCGCTCCTGTTGTTGCTGACCCGCCCGCGACTGCCAGTGCGCCTACGGTGAGCGCCAGCGCATCCGAGAATAGCGAGCCGCTTCCTGCGACAGCCAGTTCGCTGCCGCTGATCGGATTGGCCGGTCTGGGCCTTCTGGGAATGGGCTTGCTGATCAGGAGGGTACGGACGTACTAGCGGTGAGAATCTGGAGGCATTGGTGACGATGCCTTCCCCCGAATGGGCGAGGATCGAAGGTTGTGGGTGCTGGCTTTTATCGATGCATCCAGATCACGTCCGCGCCCTTTTGGGGGACTTGGTATTTGCATCCTCATCACGTGCGCACTCAGTTTGGCTCTGTAGGTGTTCGGCCCGATGCGCAAAGGAGAACTACTAAATGGCAAGCAAATGGTGTAGTTGCGCAGTGCTGGGGGTCGCGATGCTAGCGACTGCGTCCCTTCAGGGGCAGATTCTCGAGACGCTCTACAACTTCAATGGTGCGCTTAACGGAGCTCTCCCTATCGGCGGAGTGGTTCGGATCGGGGGCGGCTTCTATGGCACTACTGTCGATGGCGGCGCCGATTCGACTGGGGGGACTGTGTTCAAAGTTGACCTCAAGGGCAATAAAACGACGCTGCACAGTTTCTCGGGCTCGCCGGACGGATATGGTCCGCTCGCCGGACTTATCAAGGACAGCGACGGTAATCTCTACGGCACCACTTATAACGGCGGACTGTACAACTTCGGGACGATTTTTGAAGTGTCCAGCACTGGCGCAGAGACCGTTTTATATAGCTTCAGCGGGTACCCGGCGGACGGAGCCAATCCTCAGGCGAGTCTGGTTCGCGATGCTGCTGGAAATCTTTTCGGCACTACCCAATTTGGCGGCCCCGGTCCCTGCCAGGATAACAACGGGAATCCCCAAGGCTGTGGAACCGTGTTCGTGCTCCGTAGCAATGCCGTCGAAATCGTGCTGCATAGCTTCGGCACCGAAACAACGGATGGCCAAATGCCGATAGCGCGTCTGCTTAGGGACTCGGTAGGGAATCTCTACGGCACGACCTATTCTGGCGGCACGCACGGCCTGGGAACTGTTTTTAAGGTCACGCCGAGTGGCAGCGAGACTGTGCTGTACAGCTTTGCAGGCACACCGGATGGCTCGGGTCCCGAGGCCGGGTTGATTGTGTATGCGGGCATCTTTTACGGCACCACCTACCAAGGAGGGGCTTCAGACTACGGGACGGTTTTCGCTTTGACCGAGAAGGGTCAGGAGACGGTGCTGTACAGCTTTTCTGCTTTACATGGAGACGGGCACTATCCCGCTGCGGCTCTGGTTCGGGATTCGAGCGGTAACCTCTACGGGACCACACTTGGAGGCGGAGTCGAAACCAAATACTGCCACGTCATTGAGAACGGTTGTGGTGTGATCTTTAAGCTGTCGAGTGCGGGCAAGGAGACGGTACTACACCGTTTCGCTGGTTATCCGACGGAAGGGTCTGCCCCAATGAGCGACTTGCTGAGGGACCCGCTGGGAAATCTCTACGGCACTACAAATGTAGGTGGAGATGCGGAATCGGGCACCATGTTTGAGTTCGCGCCTTAATGCTGTTCGGACCTGTGCTACTGATAACTCGTGGCGCAGGGCAGTGTTCCGCTGGGGGCGCCGGGTGTGAGAATGTTTATCAATGTCGAGTTGACAAGGACTCCATTCTGGTAGTGCTTCCATTGCCATAGCCCGTATCCAAAGCCCAGGAAGAACTGTTCCTCGTTGCCGCAGTTCTGGAATGCGCTGTCGCAGTTGTAGCGATAATGCAGAACGCGCGTGGATAACTGCCCTACGTTGCCTCCGGTATTCATCAGTACCGGCGCATCTAGATCATTGAGTGCAGTTCCCAGGTTGCTGGATTTGTACGGACTGCACGAGGAGAAGTACTTGAAACTGGTATCGGCCGCCTGAATTTCGGGTCCGGGAGCGTTGGAAGCCACACAACGTGCAGCAATTGGCAAATCGCTGACAAAGCGTTTGAATGTCGTGTTGTCGGTCCAAACCAGCTCCGTGGAGCGAATATAGACGTGATTCTGGTCGAACGCCTTCACATCGAACCCGTGCGCGCTCGCGCTCTTGAGCCAGAACCAATAACCGCTGGCAGCAAAATCCTGATCGGGAAAAACCTCCGTATAGATGGGGTTCGGTTGTCCATTCATGAATTGGCCATGCCGGTTTTGCTGGCTCATCGCGAAATACTGCATTACATCCGTCTGACCCGATGGACAAGAGAAGCCCTGTGCAATCGGTGGGGAAGGTGGTGCCCCTGCACAACTGCAAAGCGACCAGCTAAGAATAAGGACGGAGATCGAGAGGACTGAGGATCTCGGGTGGCGCAACATGTCTCCTAATAGGAACCCAGAGGATATAGACAAGTTGCATTTTTGAAAACATCTCCTTGGCTCAGCTCCGAACCCGAATCAGGCGTGCGCCATGGTTTGCGCTGGAACCCGTATGGGTGGGATCCATGGGATGTTGTTGAGTAAGGAAGCCGAGTTGGGTTTGCGCGACCGAAAGTTGGACGTGGCCGCGTTTCTTTGCTTATGGCGCCGGCCAATGGTTGAGGGGCGCAAGAAATGACGCAACTGCACGCGAGCCTGGTGAAGCTGGGACTTGGAGGTGCCGATCGTGCAACCCAGGTTCCGGGCGATCTCGCTGTGCGCCAAACCTTCCACGTCGTGCAGCAAGAATACAGTGCGATAGCCGGCAGGCAGCCTTCCGACGGCACGACCGATGGCGATGCGGTCAATGGTTCCGGTGAGCTGCTGATCCTCCACGGGAAGCAGATTTAGAAGCGAAGTTTCTCCAGCATGCTCGGAGCTCGGGCCCAGTTCAATCGACATGGGCCGATGACGGTTGGAGCGCAAGCGCATCAAGACCACGTTGACGGTCAGGCGGTGCAACCAGGTCGATAGAGCCGAGTCTCCGCGGAAGGTGGAGAGTTGCAGGAAACACTGAAGAAATGCTTCCTGGGCGCAGTCCTCCGCTTCCGAAGGTTCGCCCGTAATGCGGAGGCAGATGGAGTACACCTTGCGGCGATGAGACTCATAAAGAGATGAGAACGCTTCCCTATCACCGGCTTGAGCACACCGGATGAGATGCATTTGTGCGGGCGAGTTAGCCATGATCGGAGCCGTCCATTCCTAAATCCAGAACCAACTATAGAGCCGACGGAAGGCTCTGGGCATCGGGTGTTCCCATTAAGGGCCCATACGAAATGCCTGATTTGTGGGCGCGAGGCAGAGGACAAGGCTGGTTCACGTGCGTGAATAACACAAGACTTCAGATCTTAGCGGCGTGAATCGTTCCGTGATCCGCGCAACTTGCATTGGTGGTGTCTCTCGTTGTCCGAAAGCGTGCTCGAAAAAAAAGCGTGGTGAGCAATTCTGAGCAGACGGTTTCCATACACAGCCGGATAATGCTGCCAATACATGGAAGGCTCATGCTTCAGGTGAGCGTCGAGTTTCTGTTCCCGCGCTGGCTTCGCGTGTCGCAGCAAGCGTGGCTCTAACCGGTCGGTTGAGTTTCCGCCGAACTCGCCCAGGTGCTGGGAAAGGAATCACATGTCAATCAAACAGCTTTGCCGGATTTCGACCGCTGTTTTGCTAACGGCTTTTCTCATCAGCTGTAGCGGTGCTGGAACCCCGCCGGCAACGGTCGCTTCCAATCCTCCGACAGTAGCGATGGTGGTCCCGGAATCCGACGGAATCGCCACCAACCGCGAGATTGCAGTGGTGTTCAGCCAAGCCATGGATCCGGCCAGCATCAACAGCAGCACTTTTCTGATTGCTGGTATGACCGGGACAGTGACTTACGACGCAGTCAACAAGATTGGCGGCTTCCTGCCTTCGCCTGACTTCGCTCCCAATACAAAGTACAACGCGAGCATTACGGTTGGGGCCAAGGATGCGAGCGGGACTCCGCTTGCGGCGCCCTACGCTTTCTCCTTCACGACCCGCGCCACCAGCGATACATCTGCCCCGTATGTAATTGCTGTCAATCTTGTGGCGGGCGCCACTTGCGTGCCACAGAACCAGAAGATACTGGCTACGTTCGATGAGCAGATGGAATCAACGACCATTAATCCAAGCACATTTCTCATTGTGGGTGTGACGTCCACTGTGACCTATGATGTGACCACGCAGCAAGCCACTCTCACTCCTTCGGCGAACCTGGCGGCGAATACAACGTACACGGTTATGGTCACCGCCGGAGCCACGGACATGGGCGGAGTGCCGGTTGCGCCGATTAGTCAAACTTTTACGACTGGTCCATGTGTAGGTGCTGGAACGCAGCCGGTAGCTCTCTGTCCGAACATAGGAAACTTCTCGGTGCTGGCTGGAAGCACCGTCACCAATACCGGTTCTACCGTCGTGTCCGGGGATCTTGGAGTATGTCCTGGTACGGCCGTGACCGGATTTCCGCCGGGACTCGTAGACGGGACAATTCATACAGCGGACGGCGCCGCCGCCCTAGCCCAAGCCGCCTTGACGGCCGGGTATATCGATGCTGCCGGACGAGCGGGCGGCATTTCGGTATCCGGAGACTTGGTCGGGCAGACACTCACGACGGGTGTGTATAAATCGACTTCGTCGCTGGCAGAGTCCGGAGACTTGACTCTCGACGCTCAGGGAAATTCGGCTGCGGTTTTTATTTTTCAGATCGCGTCCACGCTCACTACGGGGAGCGGCAGCCACATTATCCTGGCAAACGGCGCCAAGGCCTGCAACGTCTTCTGGCAGGTGGGCAGTTCGGCGACGCTGGGAACAAACTCGGTGTTCAACGGAACCATCATGGCGCAGACGTCAATCACAATCACCACCGGCGTGACGATGCAAGGCAGGGCGCTGGCGATCAATGGCGCGGTCACACTGGACAGCGATCTCATTACCGGCTGTACGTGTCCCTGAGTTGGCTAGCATGAAGCGCGAGAAAAAGGGGTGGCGGGCTTTGCGCCTGCCGTCCCACCGCGGCAATCATGTCGCGGCGCGAATGAACACGCCCTGACCTGCAACTTCTATCCGAAGAGCAAACCGCGACCCTCAGGCGCTAAAGCGCGGTGCTCATTTTCAGCGACTTCGCGGCACGACTGAAGTCGTGCCCTTCCCAAAAACAGCATGAATGGGAGTTTTCCCGCCCTGCTACTGCGATGCAGAGCTTCCGTTGGTTGCCGAGTAATAGCCGGTGCGGGTTGCGACGTGCAGACGAGTGGATCCAGCGAGCGCTTGGACCTGAATCGAGTGGTAGGCACCGGACGTGTGCGGGTTCGAAGAGCGGTACCCGATTACGTACTGACTCCGAATGTCCTGCGCAATCGCACTCGCGATCGATTGAATCTCGTCGAGACTAGATGGAAAGAACGCAGTGCCTCCAGTTTGCTCGGAGAGAGTGCGCAGGGATTGCCGGTGACCCTCATCTCGCCGGTCATTCTGTTCGAGAGCGATGGTATAAAGGACCGGTCCGTTCTTCGATTGCAACTTGTGGAGAAGTTCTTGGAAAGTGGCCTGGCTTGCGTTGTCCCGTCCGTCGGTCACAACTAATAGAACTTTCTTTGGCAACGGAGAAGTCTCCAGATGATCGACGGCTGCGATGATCGCATCGTAGAGGGCAGTGCTGCCCCGCGTTTCGACTCGCTGCAGAGCTGCGGTCAGTTTGGCGACGTCCGGCGTATAGTCCTGATCAAGAAACGCATCTTCGCCAAAATTGACGACGAACACTCGATCGTCTTGCTGGCTTGCATCTACTAGCTGCAGAGCAGCCTCGTTCACCTTTGCCCGTTTCGGCAGCATCGAGCCCGAGTTGTCGATCAGAATTCCCAGCGCGACCGGGACACGCTCCTTGCGGAAGGAAGTCACTGCCTGCGGCTTGCCATCTTCGTATACCGTAAAGTTGTTGCGGGCCAGACCGGTGATCAAGTGATTCTGCGCGTCGGTAGCAATCGCATGCAGAACAACCTCCTCTACTTCTTTCTTAAAGACGAAGCCGCCGGAGTCGTCATCCTGGGAGGCCGTATCGGCAGCCTGCGCACTGGTCGACGGCGCGGGCGCAGAGGGAGGGCTTGAACTCTGGGCCGAACTCACGCTGGCCAGAGTCAGCAGGCCGAATAGGAAAGCCACGATTCCGGCAAGTCCGCTGCCACATCGACCCGCGTCCATTTCCACTCCTTCGCTTCTGAACAGCACGCAATTATTCCTTTCGGATTCTAGGGACTAGATGAATTTCAGAGACAGAGAGTTGGTTGGTTTGTGAACTGCCATGCCGGACTGGCCGAACGAGGGAGAATGGAGGCGCGTTTCAAAAGAAAAGCGCGGCCGCTTCGATGAGAGGGCCGCGCAAGGGCAGTGGGCTTCCGTGCTTTTACCAATACGTGAAGTTCAGCTTGTCGAGCCAGACCGAGTAGGGGGTCTGCTGGTAGTTCCCGTCTTGCTGGTAGTTGACCGTCACGCCATACCACGTCGTCGTCGTAGGATTTTCGGTGTAGTTGAGAGTCGAAGTTACCCCGTTGAGCGTGATCGATTGGAACAGGAGTTGATTGTCCGAGGTGCGTTGGACCTGGAGTACAAGGTGGTTCCAGGCATTTGCCAAAGGATTGCAGGCGATGCCCGTCGGGTGCCAGGTCTGGCCGGGATTGTCCCAGATGTCCCATTCGTTGCCGCCGGCGATGCGGCATTCATGTCCCCAAATGTAGGAGTAGCCGCCCACGAACTGGTTTATATCGAACTCCAGAGCCTGCGAGACGCTGAGATCTTCCACGTAAAAATAGACATCGTAGGTGAAGTTGTGGAGGTTGGGGACGATCGCCTGGTTGTTGTCAGGCATACCCTGGGAGGAAAAGTTGCCGATAAGGTGGTTATTCCAGAGGATATCCGCGTAGACCGTCTGTCCGCCAATGTCCATGAGAGACGACTTTCCGCTGAGCGACGGCGACGAAATATTCTGGGTCATCGACCAGGTGGCCTGCGGGCCAGTGGGTGAGCAGGAAGTACAGATATTGTATAGCGGTGGCAGCAGGGCATATCCGTTCCATCCGGCCTGTTCTTGAAGATTGGTAAAGACGCCCGAAGTCGAGCTGCCTCCGACCGTGATGGTGACGGGAGTGCGTGAAGACCCGCCGCAGTTATCCCACGCCTGTACTACCGTGTCGTACACGCCAGGGTTCAGGGTGAGTGTCGTATTGAGCTGGGCGCCCTGCGAGCTGTATGCGAGCTGACCGGGCGCTGTATAGATTCCGATGGCGGAGACGCCTTTTGAGCAGGAGGAATTCGCCGACGCAACATACTGCACTGTAGGGCTCACTGTACTGTTAGGCTTTGGGGCGCTCACAGTCACCTGGCCACCGTTTCCCACTGTGATCTTGACCGGAGTCACCGAGGCGCCGCCGCAGTTATCCCACTCCTCTACGACCGTGTTGTATACGCCAGGGTTCAGGTTAATTTGCGTATTGAGCTGAGCGCCTTGCGATGTGTACACCAGCTGGCCGGGCGCGGTATAGATTCCCATGGCGGAGATGCCTTTTGAGCAAGAGGAACTCGCCGATGCCACAAACTGCACGGGCGAACTCACCGTGATTCCATTGGCCGGCGCGGAGAC
>Ga0070733_10001563_pt1 | contig 16928 bp, 12 predicted proteins | sample Coa_R1_9_FD_66450 | JGI IMG/M metagenome (GOLD analysis project Ga0070733, IMG submission 66450) | Surface soil microbial communities from Centralia Pennsylvania, which are recovering from an underground coalmine fire - Coalmine... | ecosystem: Environmental > Terrestrial > Soil > Unclassified ... | reverse complement strand
TCGCGGCCTTTCTTCGCGCCGTTCGCGGTTAAAAGCTTTTGACTTGTATTGAGAGCGCGCTAAGGATTCAGCGTCAACTTCACCCTCTGCCGAAACAGCACCCGATGTTCCGAATCGTTATTATCCAGCCGTACATAGTACAAGTAGGGATTGTCGCCGACCGTCGAGAAGTTCAAATCCGTAGCCTCCGGATCGATCAAAGAAAAGTAAGCGTAGAGCCAACTCCCCGCCGGATCATTGGCGCTGAGCTTCGCCAGCGTGATCACCAATGTGGGCGTCGTCCAATGCACCAGATCGGTCGACGTAGTAAGGTACAGCCCCGGAGGTCCAAGCTCGTTATCCCAGTAGTCCCAAAGTGTGGCAACGATTAAATCCGTTCCCTGATCCGCCGACTTATAAACATTGATCGCGTTTACAAATCCCATGTAGGGAACCGGCGTGTAAACATGCTCCTCGGGATGTGAAACCGGGCCGAGATACGGATCGACGAACGAGACGGCGAAATCGCTCCCGTTCCAACTGCGCCACGAGGAAGCATCGAAAACGTGTTTCGTGCGAATGGGCGAACCGCCGGTCGGCACCAGACAACGGTGCGGACCTATGTTCCCGGAACAGTTCGGAGGCCACGTCCAATCCGTCGCTACCGCGTAAAACCACCCGCCGAACTCCACAATGTTGGTGTCGACGCTGTAACCCATGGGGCCATTATCGATTTGATATTTGTAGGGAATGCCCGCCAGGAAATTCCCCGGCAGCTTGGGCGTGTCGAAGTGGTAGCCGCCATCCTTCGAGAAATGAAAGGTATCGGAGTCGTACTCGCACGCGCCGTATTGGTTATTCCCCTGGACATGGCACTCACCCGGAATCGCCCAGCCGTGATACTCCGTGTGCGATAGCCCGGCAATATTCTTGCCATCAAAAGTGTAGAAAGAATCGATCCACACCTGATCGTTGAAGTCCTCGGGTCTGGGATCGTTCGCCGATTGGTACGCCGGCTGGCAACTGTGCTGCAGGCTTTCGAGAGTCGGACCCAGGCTCTGGAACATGTCCGAACTCGCGGACACGAAGTGGATGGTTCCGGTGTAATCGCGAAACGCCCGGGCCATCGCGTCCGGAACATCGTTTTGCGTGCAGGAATCCAGCGGCGACTTGAAAACGGCTACGCGCGCGCCTTCCAGTTCGCCTCTTATTGTGGGAGTTGTCAGAGGAGCCGTGGAGGCCGCCTGGCTGCCCGCTTCAGGAACGCTTTGCGCCGCCGAAACTGCAATCAGCGCCAGGCCACACAGAACAGGAAGAATACATTTCATCGTCAATGTCCATCCTTACTTGCTATATAACCCAGCGCCCCGCGATTCCACTCTAATGCCGGAAAGCTGTGCCGCAACCCCGCCACAACGCAACAGTCCCGATCGAAATCGCTCCGCCCGCCCCCGGAACTCGACAAATTCCTTATGGTCCAGGCCCGCGAAACGTAGTATTATTTCTGCGCCACAGAAGTCCAATCGGGAGCTCCCGTTATACCCTCTCCTCGAGAACCCGAAAAAGGCATCCCGTCATTCATCAGGAGGCACCGTGATTCCAAGACTCCGTGTATTTATGCTCCCGATAGTCGCGATCATATTAAGTGCGGCCGCTATTTCGCAGGCCCAGCCACAGTCCCTGCTCACCCGCCATGTGCGCGATGTCGTGGTCAACGGGCAGGCGCTCTTGGTCGGTCATGTGCCCGCCAGCCAGTCCATGCGCCTGGTTCTGGTTCTGCCGCATCGCAATCAATCGGAGTTGGAAAGCCTCGTCAAGGAGCTCTACGATCCCTTCAGCCCGTTGTATCGCAAGTTCCTCACCGTGGAAGAATTCACCGCCCGCTTCGGTCCCACCCAGGAGGATTACGATTCGCTGATTCGTTTCGCCGAAGCGCGCGGCTTCACCGTCGTCGGCACCTCCCGCAATCGCATGAACCTTGATGTCATCGGATCGGTCCACAGCATTGAGACGGCTTTCCATCTGACCATGGGCATCTACCAGCATCCCACCGAGAATCGCACCTTCTTCGCTCCCGACCGCGAGCCCACGGCGGACCTGGCGATCCAGTTGTGGCGTGTCGCGGGTCTGGACAATTATTCGATCCCGCGCCCCGCCCTGGTGCGTCGAGACACGAGCGCTTCCGCAGTCAAGTCAAATGCCACAACCGGCTCCGGCCCTGAAGCCTCGTTCCTCGGCAGCGACATGCGCGCCGCCTATTACGGTGGAACCGCACTCACCGGCAGCGGCCAGTCGCTCGGCTTGTTCGAACTCGTTGGCACCGATTTAACCGATCTCAAAACCTACTACGCAAATGTTGGCCAAACCAACGCCGTACCCATCACGCTCACTTCGGTCGACACCCAGAGTACGAGTTGCGTCTTTTCAGCGGGCTGTGATGACACCGAACAGACCCTGGATATGACCCAGGCGCTCGGCATGGCTCCCGGCATGTCCAACCTGGTGATGTACATCGGAACCGGCGCCTTAGCGGGGCAGGCCATCGACGATGCTGGCATTTTCAACGCCATGGCCACCGCCAGCCCGCTCAACGCGCAGTTGAGCAGTTCGTGGGCGTGGAAACCGTCGGACCCCTCCACCGATGACATTTACTTCCAGGAGTTCGCGGCACAGGGCCAGAACCTCTTCCTGGCGGCTGGCGATGCCGGAATCTGGAGAGCGAACGGATTCTTTTGGCCGGCGGATAGTGCCCTTGTCACCTCAGTCGGTGGAACCGCCTTGGACACAACCGGCGCCGGTGGCGCTTGGGCCTCGGAGACCGGATGGGAAGACACAGGCGGCGGCATTGGCCCCGACGATTTCCCGATTCCATCGTGGCAAGTAGCGGCTGCGGCCGGCTGCGCCAAATGTTCCCAGAGCTTTCGCAACGGCCCAGACGTTTCTGCCAACGCGGACTTCACTTTTTATGTCTGCGCCGATCAAGAGGCTTGCACCGCCAACCTCTATGGCGGCACCAGCTTTGCCGCACCTATGTGGGCCGGCTATCTTGCTCTCGCCAATGAACAGTATTCCCTGAACGGAGCAACCAGCACGCTCGGTTTCATCAATCCGGCACTCTACGCGATTGGTGGAGGTTCGGACTACGGCCTCGACTTCCGCGACATCACCAGCGGAGGCAACACCGACGGCACAGCCGTCGGATACGATTTGTCGACCGGTTGGGGCAGTCCGAACGGGAGCGCTCTAATCGGATCCCTCGCTGTATCGTCGTCTCCGAACTTCACGATTTCCGCCTCGCCCAATAAGATCACGCTGCTGCAAGGTGCAAGTGGCACAGTCACGATCACCACTGCCGTCACAGGCGGTTTCGACTCAGCCATCACTCTCACTGCGACCGGACAGGGAGGCGCTCAAAAGGTAACCTTCAGTCCGAACCCCATAGGTGCTCCCGGCTCAGGCACTTCCACCATGACGATCAAAGTGGGCGCCACTGCCGCACTCGGAATCCACACCATTACCGTAACCGGCACGAGCGGCGGCATTACGCACACGACTACCGTCACTCTCACTGTGAAGGGCACGCCAACCCTCTCACTCTCTGCTTCGCCTAATGCCATTACTGTAGCTCGGGGTAGCACCGGCACCTCCGTCATCACCTCCAAGATTGGGGGCGGCTTCGACTCGGCCATCACTCTTACTGCGACCGGACAAGGAGGCGCGCAAAAGGTGACCTTTACTCCGAACCCCATCAAAGCGCCCGGCTCTGGGACCTCAACCATGACGGTGAAAGTGGCCACCGTCGCCGCACTCGGTGCCCATGTAATCACCGTAACCGCCACGGGCGGAGGCCTCACGGCTACAACTACAGTCACCCTCACCGTCACCCAGTAGCAATCGCGAGATGCTCATCTTCGCGACCGTAAGACGCGACCGTTAGGATGAAAGGCCGGGACCAATCCTGATCCCGGTCTTCATTGTGGCGGGAGCGCGAGACTGTCAAGGTCACACCGGCGAATATGCACGGATCAACTCCGTTCGGCGTGGGTTTTGCTTTGGATCAATCTTTGATCACCGCCTTTGATCACCCCCTGTCGTCCTTCTGATTTTCTTCGTTGCTTACTTTTCGACGAACCCGCGCTAATATGGAGGAGCAAGACTTCGGGCCCTGTCCCTCATGGTTGCCATGACTTCGGCGTTGCGACCCGCGATACCCAACCGTCGCCGCCGTGTGCGGCATAAGATCCAGACGCCTGCCTACGCCACGTTCACCGCGGAATCCCAGAGCGCGATGCTCGATCTGCACGAGATCGTCGACATCAGCGAAGAGGGCGTTGCCATTCAGTGCCACGCACCGCTTGAGCCGAACCGCCGCGTGAATCTCTGCCTCGACCTCGCCGAGTGCGAACAACATATCTATACTGCGGGCCAAGTGGTCTGGGTCAACGGTTCGGGACGCGCCGGTATTCGTTTCTCTATTTTGCCTCCGGCGTCTTTGTTCCGCTTACGCGAGTGGCTCTTTCTGAATGCTATGGCCGGAGTGGCCAACGCAGAAGCGGGCTTGAGCCCGCCAATCGCCACCGAAACCGTCCCTCCACGCCCCGACTACACCGACACGCTCGCTGCTGTCACCGCCGTGCAGCGCGAAGTCGAAGCTCTCGGCGCCGATCTCGCCGGAGCTCTCCAACTCGTCGCCGGACGCGCCCAGACTCTGGTGCGCGCCTCGGGAGCGGCCATCGCGCTCGCAACTGCCGATCCGGATTTCATGGATTGTCGCGCCAGCGCCGGCCCTGGCGCTCCGCCCGTCGGTGTTCGATTACAAGTCGGATCCGGTTTCTCCGGCGAATGCGTGAAGACCGGCCGCCTGCTGCGCTGCGACGACACCGAACTCGACTCTCGCGTCGATGCCGAAACCTGCCGCGCCCTCGACATTCGCTCCATCCTCGCCGTGCCGGTGCGCGTGGGTGAAAAATCCGTTGGAATTCTCGAAGTGTTCTCGGCTCAGCCCAACGCATTTTCGGAAGCCGACAGCCGCGCCCTGCAGCGCCTGGCGGAAACCGTGCTCGCTGCCGTCAACCGCGCCGCCCGGGCCGAAGATCTGCCAACTCTCGACCCTCCGAAGCCTGCTGATCGCTTTGCCCCAACCCCCGGCAGCGTCCTCTTTGCCGCACCTGAACCAGAGAAGAAGACTGACACTGCTGAAGGCAAGCAGTCCGGCGTGAGCCTGCCGCGGTCGCATTTGATTATTTTGATCGTGGCCGCGATCTCTATCTTCTTCGTGCTGGGCTACAGCTTGGCCCCGTGGATCCAGGCCAAGCTTGAGGAGCGCAGGCACAGCCAACCGCAGACCGTGCTGGCTTCGTCGCCGACTCCGAGGTCCGAGACCCTACCCACTCCCGCTGTTGAAACCGCGACCATCCCGCAACTCCGCCAAATGGCGGAAAACGGCAACCCAGCCGCCGAGAACGCTCTGGGCGTTCGCTATTTTCTCGGCGATGGAGTTCCCCGGGACGAGAAGGAAGCGTTCCGCTGGCTCAAAAGCGCCGCCCAGCATGGGAACGTTCTGGCCCAATACAAGTTGGGCCTTCTGTACTGGCGCGGCGACGCGGTGGTACCGCGGGACACGTCTGAGGCTTACTTCTGGACGGTCTTAGCTCGTGCCGGCGGCGAAGAGAGCAGCAAGGACGTCGCAGCAGCCATCGCCGCGCAACTGAGCCGTCCCCAGCTTACCGCAGCTGAACAAAGAGTGACCGCCTGGCGGCAACAGCAGCCCACCGCAAAACCAGACGCCGGCCGCTGATCACCCGTCCCTGACCCCTGACCCCTGACCCCTGCTCTTCCGACTCGTCTAGAATAATTACAGGCCCTGCATGTCCACCCTCCGCGAAATCCTCGACCAGCAAGTTCGCGAGGCAGATCCCTCTCTCTACGAAAAGCTCGACCGCAACCGCGTGCGCTGTTTCTCCTGTGGACACTGTTGTCCGATCCCCGAAGGCCAGCCCGGTGTCTGCAAAGTCCGCTACAACTGCGGCGGCAAGCTCTACGTTCCCTGGGGATACACCGCCGGAATGCAATGCGATCCCATCGAGAAGAAACCTTTCTTCCACGCTCATCCCGGCGCGCTCGCCTACAGTTTCGGAATGCTGGGCTGCGACTTGCACTGCGGATACTGCCAGAACTGGGTCACGTCGCAGGCCCTGCGCGATCCCAACGCTGTTTCGTCGCCGCTCGAAGCTTCGCCTGAATTGCTCGTACGCGATGCTCTCGATCAGGGCGCGAAAGTTTTAGTCAGCACTTACAACGAACCGCTCATTACCAGCGAGTGGGCCGTCGCAGTTTTTAAAGAAGCAAAATCCGCGGGCCTGCTCACCGGATTCGTCTCCAACGGGAACGCTACGCCGCAGGTCCTCGAATTCATCCGCCCCTGGCTTGATCTCTACAAAGTCGATCTCAAGAGTTTCGACGACCGCCACTACCACGAACTCGGCGGACGCATCGCTCCCATCCTCGACAGCATTCGCCGCATTCACGCCATGGGACTCTGGCTCGAGATCGTCACCCTGCTCATCCCGGGCTTCAACGACTCTCCCGACGAACTGCGCCGCCTCACCGAATTCCTGGCCGGCATTTCGCCCGACATCCCCTGGCACGTCACCGCCTTTCACGGCGACTACAAAATGCAAGGCGAAGACCAACGCGACACAAATGCCGAAGATCTCCTGCGAGCCGCCGAAATCGGCCGCCAGTCCAGCCTGCGCTACATCTACGCCGGCAATCTCCCCGGCATGGTCGGCCCCTGGGAAGACACCCGCTGTCCACAATGCAGCGAAATTTTGGTCACCCGCTACGGCTACCACATCGAAAATTACCGCTTGACCCCCGAAGGTCGTTGCCCAAAATGCGCCCACGAAATCCCCGGCCGCTGGTCCACAAAATTCGACGGCCAAATCACCTCCCGCCCTTTCCTCCCACACAAGCGCCCGCGTTTATTTACAATCACAAGTCGTTGAACTCCAAGTTGTGGAGTTTAAGAATGTGGGGGCAGCCGCCCTCGGCTGTCCGCCGGGCAAAGCCCGGCAGTACTCGCCGGATGCCAGACTCATGCTGAAGACATCAATCCTCTCTTTTTTCGCGCTGCTCCTGCTCGCTGCCTGCTCTCCGCGCGACTTCCTCTCGCGCCGCCTCGCTACCGACTTGATCGCCGCCTCCGATCCCTTCAAAACGCCGCAGCAATATGTTCTGCAAACCGGAGTTATCTCCAATAAAGACTACGTCTCCCCCGAATACCTGGTCCTGCAACATCACGGTTGGATTTCCGCCGCGACCATCGCGTGTCCTGCAGGTCTTGCCCCGCCACCATGCTGGGACGTTCTGCTGACTCCCTCCGGCGTGGACACGGTTCGAACCCTGGTCCCCGGAGAAGAGGTCTTCCGGCCGTCGTTCGCTATTCCTGTCGCCAGAAGGCAGTTCGTGAGCATTACCGGCATCAGCAAACAGGGCAACGTCGCCGATGTCGACTTCACCTGGAAATGGGTTCCGCTGAACGAGATCGGCGCCGCGCTCTACTCCAGCGACCTGCAATACAAATCCACCGTCGAGTTTCGCAATTACGATGATGGCTGGCGCATCGTCGTAGCCCAGAGCGCTCCCCGTCCCGGCCAGACGCTCGACGACTCGCTAAAAAACGCCGAGCCTGCGCAGTGAGCACTCCCGTCCCCGATCCGCGAAGTCACGATCCGCGAAGTCATGATCCGCAAACTCGCCGCCGTTTCCTTCCCGCTCTGATTCTCTTAAGTCTTGCCCTGCCGGCCTCCGGATCCATGCTGGGATACTATCTCGGGCTCTTTATGCCGCGCGTGCGCGAGGCCCATACAGCCAGCAACCTGGCAGGCGGCTATGACTTCGGCCACGACTTCTACCCAGTCTGGCTGACTTCGCGCGACTGCATACACGTAGGCTGCGATCCCTACAGTCCTGAAATGACCCGCAAAATTCAGCTGGGACTGTTTGGTCGAACTCTGGATTCACGGATTCCTTCCGACCCGCCCTCGGACTATCGGACCTTCGCGTATCCAGCTTTCACGGATTTGTTACTGTGGCCTGCGGCACAGTTCCCCTTCACGACCGTGCGCGTCGTTGTCGCACTCATACTGGCTGGGCTGACAGTCGCGAGCGTCTCTTTGTGGATGCAATCTCTCTCTTTGCACCCTGCACCATCCTCGTTGGCCGCCATCGTCTTGCTCGTCCTATGCAGCTATCCCGTGCTTGAAGGTTTATATGCCGGCCAATTGGGGCTGCTGGTGGGATTCTTACTCGCAGCCTCCCTTCTCGCTCTGCAGCGCGGGTGGCCCCTGCTCGCCGGGATAATCATGGCTCTGACTGCAATCAAGCCGCAGATGACCATCCTTGCGATGGTTTATCTGTTCATCTGGAGTGGGCACAATTGGCGAGATCGCGGCCGTTTCTGTATCGGCCTGTTCTCGGCAGTTTTAGTCCTGTGCAGTGCCGCCGTGCTCGTTTGGCCACACTGGATCCACTCGTGGGTCCGAGTGATCGTCGGATACCATCGCTACGCGAATCTCCCCTTGGCGGCTGAGATATTTCATCTAGGGCCGAATCTTGGCGGAACCGCTGTGTGGGGAGCTATCGCACTCGCGTTGACCTTGGTAGTGTCATGGAAGAAGCGGAGCGTACCCACCAGTTCCGTCGAATTCTGGCTGACTCTGAGCCTGATGCTCTGCATTACGGCGGTGACTCTGCTCCCCAGCCAGGGCTTCCAGGACCAAGTCGTTCTTCTGCCTGGCATTTTTCTTGTCTCCAGGCAATGGCAAGACCTGTCGTACACTCGGACTTACAAGGTGCTTCTCGTCAGCGGGGCCGCAGTCCTCCTCTGGCCGTACTTCGCCGCATTCGGCCTGATCGCATCGCGACCGCTACTCACCCACCAGGACTTTTACTCCCAAGCGCTCTTCGTCCTGCCGCTGCGGACCGCCGCGGCTTTTCCATTCGTGCTGCTGGGAGTACTCGCATTGAGCCTTCGCCACTCTCGCCAATCCCCGCTCTGATCTCGTGCTCCGCGCCTGTTCGACCAACATTAAAGTTCGACAACGACTCCGAGTCACAAACTTGCTCAAAGCGAATTCGCCGGTGTATAACCCTTCTTCCTACCCCGGGATCCTGAATGCGAATCCACAAAACTGCCTTTGTCGTAATGCTCGCGGTGAGCTGTGCGTTGCCGCTCTCCGTTCGGCCTCTCGCTGCCCAAAACAAACCGAAGCTGACCCTCGACGAATTCTTCAACGCCGTGAGTATCAGCGCTCTCGAGCTTTCCCCCGACGGCAATTCCGCCGTCCTCGTCACCGAGCGCGCCGACTGGGACCAGCAGATCTTCCGCACCGATCTCTGGCTCTACCGCGAAGATCGAAAGAATGACGACCGAAAGAATGGCGACGGCAAAGCCGGCCCCGCTCTTGGCAATCCGATCCAACTCACGCAATCCGGACACGACTCCGAGCCCCGGTGGTCACCCGACGGCCGCTGGATCGCTTTCCTCTCCGACCGCAAAACCTCCTCAGAAAAATCCGACGACTCCGACTCCGATTCCGATTCCAAAGGCGACGACTCCGGCCAGATCTATCTCATCTCGCCCAACGGCGGCGAAGCCATCGGCCTGACTCAGGGAGAAGAAGAAGTCCACGCTTTCGCTTGGTCCGCCAACTCGCAGACCATTTATTTCGCCACCCGCCAACCCTGGACCAAGTCACAAAAAGACGATTACAAGAAGGACTGGAAGGATGTAGTGCAGTACCGCACCGCCGAACGTGGCGACACCATCTTCGCGCTCGATGTGCCCGCCGCTCTCGCCCGCCACGCCGCCGCGCCAGCCAAACTCGAAAGCAAGTCTGACAGCAAATCCGACAAAGACAAAAAAGAAGACGACGACCTCACGCCCGGCGCCGAAGCCATTGCGACGACTCCGCTTCGCGTCGATAGCCTGCAGACTTCGCCCGACGGCCGCAAACTCGCCTTCCTCAGCAACGCCATCAACCAGCGCCAGGAAAAATACGAAGACGTAGAACTCTACACCGTAGATCTCGAAAATGTGGGGCGGACACTCCTGTCCGCCACTGCCGGAAGCGCCACAAATTCCGCTGCAGACGCGAATTCAGCTCTAAACCAACCCCGCCGCATCACCCACAACACCGCCGTCGAAACTCGCCCGCGCTGGGCCACCGACAGCCGCCACATCTTCTTCACCGTCGAAATTGGTGACGTCTCCGGCCCCTACCGCGACCTGCAGCCCCATCTCTACTGGGTCGACACGGAAAAGCCCGATACAGAACGCCCCGATACCGACTCCCCGAAAGTAGAACAGTGGTCCAAGAATTTCATCGGCCCCATCGACCACTACGCCGTCACTTCTGACAACATCCTCGCCTCCGCCCGCATCGGAACCGAAGTGCAAATATATTCCGCCGCCAAGCCATCTGACGAACTCCGCCGCATCACCGCCTGGCCCGGCACCTACTCCAACATTTCCGTTGCCGCACACTCTCCCAAAGTCGCGTTCATCTACTCAAGCCTCGGGAAGCCCGACGAAGTCTATCTCGCCGACAGCGCCACCACGCTCGATCAAGCGAAGCCCATCACAAATTTCAACAAGCTCTTTACCGAGCGTGACCTGCCTCAAGGCAAGCCCTACCAGTGGAAAGCGGACGACGGCACGACAGTCGAAGGCATGCTGATTTATCCTCCGGGAAAATTCGAGCAGAAGCACCTGCCCATGCTCACGCTCATCCACGGTGGCCCCGCCGACGCCGACGGCAACTCCTTCGGCGCCGACTGGTACGACTGGGCCGCCCTCGCCGCCACCAACGGATGGCTTGTCTTCCGTCCCAACTACCGCGGATCCACCGGATACGGCGACAAATTCCTCCAGCAGATTGTTCCGCAAATCGTGTCGCGCCCCGGCAAAGACATTCTCGAAGGCGTCGACGCTCTGGTCAAAGACGGCATCGCCGACCCCGACCACCTCACCGTCGGCGGCTACAGCTACGGCGGATACATGACCAACTGGCTCATCACCCAGACCACCCGCTTCAAAGCCGCGGTGACCGGCGCCGGCGCCGTCGAGCACATCGGCAACTGGGGCAACGACGACACCACCTCCGACGACGCCTACTTCCTCGGCGGACGCCCCTGGGAAGTCCCCCAGCGCTACCACGACGAAGCCGCCATCTTCCAAATCGACAAAGTCAGAACTCCCACCCACATGGTCGCCGGCGCCGACGACATCCGAGTCGCCGTACTCGAAGACTATCTTCTCGAACACGCGTTGTACTCTCTAGGCATCCCGAATAAGTTGTTAGTCTTCCCCGGCGAAGGTCACGGCCTGGGCAAGAATCCCTGGCACGGCAAGATCAAAGTAAGGGAAGAATTGAAGTGGCTGCAAAAATACGGCGGCGTCCCGGCAGGGAACTGACTTGGGTTTATTTGGGGACAGCCGGTGGCGGCAGTGCGACTGGGCGAAGCCCGGCGCTCGTGCACCCGAGGTGATATTGCCGTTGATAGGTACCTCGAATTTTTTTTCGTCGTTTTCCATAAAATCCTCATTCCAAATAACTTGCGGGCGCGAGTACGCGGCGATCGCGCCAAAATCTTGAGCCGCAAGGACTTGCGGCTAAAATATTCCAAGATAAGGAGTTAGCATCGGATTCCAAGGGCGGGATGGTGGAGAACTGATTGGGCGGCTTTTCGCGCATCTCTCCAGCCTGCGCTTTCGAATTTTCTCAGTAAAGGTTGTCCGTCACAGGAACTTGGATTTTTTCTGTGGATGGCTGTGGAAAAAGATTGGCGCCGCATCGCTGGGCTCCGACACTTCAGCGACCCACCCTTCGCGAAAAGCACGCAAAGGATGGGGCACCCGGCCTGTGAGACAATTCCGTCTTTGCAGAGGGAAACGATGTGGTCGTCATTATCCGTAGGCTTACGAGATTTCTACTGGCCTCATTCTTGTGGCTTCACGCCTTGTTTTTTTGGAATCCACACACGCGTATTCTGGCGGTGCTGTCACGCTACATTCACCTGACCCTTTCAGAAATGACGCTGTTCGTTCTCCTGGTTTTATTTTCCGTTCTCTGCTCGTCTGGATGGTGGAACACAGTTAAGAGTACGCTTTACATCTACTTTTTCCCCTTTCTCTTGTTGGGCCGTTTCTTCGTCTTGCTTTTTCTGGCGCTCAAGGGAATCAACGCTTGGTTCAGTCGCGACCAACCGGCAGGGGGTGAGCCCACTCTTGTGGAACTTATGGTCTTGCCTGATCAGGTTGCCACTGTACCCCAGGCCGTTGTCGTGCAACCAGCCGTTTCCGCTGCTCCCGCGGCGAAGAGGAGGCCCGCCGCTCTCTCTATGGTCACGCGCCCATTTAGGAGCTTCACGGTACTATGGTGTGCTCTCCTGCTATTTGCTACCCATAACCTCGTGCTGTGGCTAAGTTTCGCAGTGGTTCTGTGTATTCTGGCGCTGCGAATCCTGACGATTTTAAAGTTGACTCTCTTTTCGCGCTCGTGGTTAGAAAAGGTCGGCGCATCGATTTACATCCGCCTGAACGTTATGCTAGGAATGCTTGCGTCGATAACTCCCAAGACCGAGGTCAACAAGGAGCTAAAAGAGCTATGGCGGCAAGTTAACCTATGGGAGAGAGTGGCGCGCTTCTTAGGGAACAAATACCTGTTGTCTCGATGGGCTAGCCTTCTTGTGGGCGTTTTCTACCTCTGCATATACGTCTACATAGCTCTGCTGTTCTCTTTCGTCTACTTCGGCATTGCGAGGGTTAGCGGCCTGAAGTTGGCATGGTCAGAGGCAGCCGTGGACTCGATATTTATCCTGGTGTACGTCAAAGACCTGCCGAAGACCTCCTTTATGAAAGTCGCTGGTGGCGTGCAATGGGCGCTTATCGTCATCTCAGGTTTTGGAACATTTTGGAACTATTTCCATAAGCGGCTTGAGGAGGTCCACACCGGTGCAATCAAAGTTGGCGGTTTACTCACCGATGAGACGGTGCGCGCGAAGTATAAGCTCCTCGAGTCAAAGGTGAAGCCAGCCAAAACGTCGGCGGTGACAGTCCAGGGTGCCACTCCAGGCAAACCAAAAGGGAAAAGGAAGAGTCGCAAGAGCTGATGCAAGCGTTGAACTCTCAGCCTCGGCGGGTGGCCCGGGCTTTGGATCTCGCTGGCACGAATCAAGGCTGAGGGTGCCCCATCCTTGCGTTCTTTGCAAGGGTGGGCGAGGTGAAGCCTGGAGCAGAAGCGTTTGAGTTTCCTGCCATGTTGGCAATGATTGACAATCCTTGCCATGCCTCGCTACGCTGAGAACCGAATCAACTGGACCCTCACATGACCCTGAATATCAATCTGACTCCGCAACTCGAAAAGCTCGTCCGCCAGAAGGTCGACTCCGGCCGCTACAACTCCGCCAGCGAGGTTGTGCGCGAAGCGTTGCGCCTCATGGAGAAGCACAATGAATTGCACACTCTGCAACTGGAACGGCTGCGCCGCAACATCCGAGAAGGGCTCGACAGCGGCCCAGCGCGTCCGTGGAGCGTAGCCGAGATGAAGCGGCAAGGCCGAAAGCGCCTTGCGGTTCGCAAAGCCACCGAATAGATGGACACTGGGTGCCCCACAACCCTCAGCGGCTGAAGCCGGTTCTGTTGTGTGGGTCTGAGTTGGCACGACTGAAAGTCATGCGCTTCCCGCTTTTTCCGACGCCTGACGCCCAACGCCCGGCCCCTACTTGGCAGCCACTCTGACGCCCTTGGAAGTCGCTGCATACCGCGCGATTCCTTTATACAGCGCTTCGGCGATTTGTTCGCGGTAGCCGTCGCTGCGCAGTTTTTGTTCGTCGGTGGGACTGCTGACGAAGGAGACTTCGGCCAGAATTCCGGGCATCGCGCTCTCGGTGAGGACGACGAATCCGGCTTCCTTGATGCCGCGGTCGCGTAGTCCCGGGTTTTGTACCGACAGCGTGCCGTATAGCGACCGCTGCACGCTGGCCGCGAGGCGACGCGATTGCTCGATGCGCTCGTGCATTTCGGCTGCGGAAAGAGTTGCGGTCACGAGTGGCTTGGCGCCGTTCGCGGTAGTAGTCGTATTTACGCGCGTGTCGGCATCTTTGGAACCGGCTTCCTTCGAGCCTGGTGCTGAGAAGACGTTCGTGTAGTAGGTCTCGACGCCGCGCGCCGAGGGCAGATCGCTGTAGTTGGCATGAACCGAAACGAACAGATCGGCCTGCGACTGGTTGGCGATGCTGGCCCGCTCGTCGAGTGGAATGTAGTTGTCGTCCTGCCGCGTGTAGATGACTTCCATCCCAAGACGGCTTTCGAGCAGCTTGCCCAGACGTTGCGCGATTTCGAGCACCAGATCTTTTTCCAGTAGGCCACGACGGCCGACTGTGCCAAGGTCCCAGCCGCCGTGTCCGGCGTCGACTACGATGCGGAGCTTGGGCACGCGGGCGCGCAGTTGCAGATCTTCTTTCGTCGGCGGAGGCACGACGATCGCCATCAGCTTTTTCTCCGCGTCGGCGTTGGGGAACAGATTCACTGCGCCTTTCGGCGTGACGCCGATCTTGCGCACCTCGACCAGCAGGCGATAGGGATTCGGCTCAAGGCTGACCGAGAAATTTGTGTTGGGCTTGGTCTCGAGCACGATGCGGGTCATGCCGGAAACGGGCTGCGCTACGCGGATGCGGCTCAGCAACGCGTCGCCGACGTCGATTGATTTGCCGGCAAGCTCGGGAGTCAGACGCGTGTCGTGCAGGTCGAAATAGATGCGATCCGGGCCGGCGAGGCGATGCGCTTCATACTGCACTTGATCTTCCAGGTCGAGAACCACCGTGCTCGCATCGGCCGACGACCAGTGTCGGATTCCGGTAACGCGCGGGAACTTCGACAATTCCTGCGCGGTCGCGGGACGGCTGTTGGGGTCGGTTCCATCGGTAAGAGCCTCAACCGATTCGTCCGCCAGTGTTGAGGGAATTGGAGCCATCGCGGGAACGGTGGTCGCGGTGGTTGTGGGCGCGCCTTTCGTAGCAGCGGCGTTGTTGGTGGAAGTGGCCGCATTCTCGGTGCGAACCGCATCGGGATGAGTTGTATCCGTACGAGTCGTATCGGTATGAATCGTATCCGTTTGGTTTGTTTCGGTATGGATCATGGCGCTGCCCGACTGCGCCGTCTTCATCTTCAGCCAGAATAAACCGGCGACGACTGTGCCAATCACGATGCAGACCAGTAGAGCGATCATGAGCGGACGGCGAGTGGCAGTTTCCGTCTGAGCCGCGGCGAATTCGGGCTGCACGGTGGTTTCTGCCGCGATAGCAGTCTCGATGTCGGGAGTGTTCTTGAGCGCGGGCTCGTCGAGAATTGCGGATGTCCCGAGAATCGCGGTCGTGGAAGCAGCTTCGATCTTTTTTTCGACCGGTTTGCTGTCAACGACAGGGGCAGAGATGACCGGGGTTGGCGCGAGCGGGCGCGGTACTAATGGTGCGGCGACAATCGGGCGCCGCTCGACTGGCGCCGGCGCAGGCGGAGCAGCGACCACAGGAGCTGCGACCACCGGCGTGGCGCGCACAACTTGTACGGGCGCGCTCGGGGCGGGCACTTGGACCTTCGGCGGCTCAACCACGCGCGAGGTCAATTCCAATTTTGTAGCGGCGACTTGCGCGGACTGGGCGAAGCGGTCTTCATCCTGGGGCTTCAGCGCACCCAGCACAAGTTCGGCGAGCAGGCTCAAGTTGCGAACGTCGCTCTCGTTGAAGGCGAAGGGCCAGGACGAGAAGGCTTCGAGCACTCCGATCACACGGCGGCGGCCGCACAAAGGCACGGCGACCATGGAGCGCGCACCCAACTTGCGGCAGGCTGGCAGGTTTACGCGCGTGTCGGTTTCGGTGTCGTCGCAGATCACGATCTGCGCGCTGCGGAAGCAGGCTCCGGAGAAGGCGGAGTCGCGGTCAATTCTTGCGCCGCGATCGGGGCGAATCTCGCCGGCCGAAGCGCGCAGGACAATTTCGTTGTTTTCCGCCAGAGCGATGGCCAAGCCGTCCGCGCCGGTGATAGCGACCGCGCGTTCGGCGACGAGCTGCAGCACTTCGTCGAGAACGAATTGCTCGTCCGCATCGAACTCGGCCTCGAACTTAGCGACGAGCTCTGCCGCGGGAGCAACTGCATCGAACCCGGTGTGGCGCTTGGCTAGGGCTTTTCGGCGGCGCACCTGCTCATGCAGCGCGGAGAACGCCAGCAAGGCCTGCAGCGCGTCGCGTTGCGATGGTTTTTGCGAGGGAAGATCGTGCACAGGAACTTGTTCCGGGCGATCGAAAGCGGAACGAGGCGTGTCGCCGCTAGACGCAGCGCTCTGTCCGCGTGGCCATGCGGGCGTGCCGACTCCGCTGAACGGAGTGGTCGCTACGATGTCCGGCTTGGTGGGAGTCGTCGCCATTCAGACACAGTTCACACCTAAGTTAACGGTCTTTTAAGCGGGTTGCAATTACCTGGACATGCCCCCTCGGCCATGTACTTTGGTAAGGCGGTTTTCGTCTCCCCGAAACAAACCCTGAAAATCCGTGTGTCCTTGGGACTGGGGAGTACAACCCCGCAGTCAATCGCGTCAGGGGAGCGAAGGGCGTTCAACCACAGGGGACACAGGGTACACGGAGGAATCGACATGCTCCCACCGCGCACACATGCATCTCTGAGCCCCGCCATTGCCGCTGGCATTGTCATCGGCATGCCGGCCATGGGGGTGATTCCCGCGGCTTTTACGGTGCATTCGGCCAGTACGCCGGGTACGCTCCGCTAGCCGAACCAACGCAGTTACTAAGATTGCCCATGCCGGCGGGGATAAGATTCGTGGGATAGGGCCCCGGGCTGACCTGATCCCTCCCCAACAGGTGCGAGTATGCAG
>Ga0070733_10001562_pt1 | contig 16928 bp, 9 predicted proteins | sample Coa_R1_9_FD_66450 | JGI IMG/M metagenome (GOLD analysis project Ga0070733, IMG submission 66450) | Surface soil microbial communities from Centralia Pennsylvania, which are recovering from an underground coalmine fire - Coalmine... | ecosystem: Environmental > Terrestrial > Soil > Unclassified ... | reverse complement strand
GCTAGCGTGAGCTACTCGGGCTCGCACACCTACGATCTCGTTGGCAACAACAACCAGTCCGGTATCGTCAGCTACGGCGTCGACATCAACGCCTACGCGGGCGACTTGCTTCAGCACAACAGCCTGGTTCCCACGCGGCTGAATTCCAGCTTCGGCGCAATCACCTATTCCGCGAACGATCGGTACGGCAACTACGAAGGCGTGACCTTTGATTTTCGGGGTCGGTTCTCGCACGGGTTCTTTGACGGCTCTTACACGCGTTCAGAGTCGAAGGACGATGCCGGCAGATATCCTTCCGCTTTGAACGTCAGCCAATACTATGGACCCTCTCCTTGGGACGCTCCGAACCGCTTCTCACTCACTCTGAATTATCAGCTTCCCGGACTGAATGGCGGTCAGGGCCTCGTGGGACACGTGACCGGAGGATGGGGAGTCAGCGGGACGAGCATTTTCCAGTCCGGCTATCCGTTCACCGTAATCAACCAACACCCGTTCCTGCCGACGTGTGCGAACACGGGAACCGCGGCGTGTACCAACCCGTCCGCTTCGAATCCCATCACAGGATTGTCCGCCAACAGCGGCGACTACAATGCTGATGGCGACAACTTCGACTATCCGAATGCGGCAGGCTATGCGCAGGGCAACTCGCGTCAGGCCTTTCTAACCGGAATTTTCTCGGCGAGTCAGTTCACACAGCCGGCCGCCGGAACAGAGGGCGACGAGAAGCAGAATCAGTTCCGGGAACCCAACTTCGCCGAAACGGATGCATCCTTTTATAAGGACAACCGCCTCACGGAGAGGCTCGATCTGCAACTGCGGTTCGAGTTCTTCAACATTTTCAACCGTACCAACCTTGGATTCGTGGACGCCGACCCCCTCGATCCAAATTTCGGGAAGGTCAGCTCCCAGCAACTGCCTAGGTGGTGGCAGGTGGCTGCCCGGTTCACGTTCTGACGCGGTAGACGCTGCAAAGGCTCGGCATCTCCTCCGGCTGGGCCCTTGCCACGCCGCCTTTCCGGGGCAAGAAATTTGACAATCAACCGCCACAGGGCCTATGTTGGCGAAAACGTTTACGGGAACTCGTCTGTGCGGTTCTTCTTACAGGAGCGGGCATATGAAGAAATCATCGCGAAGGCAATTCCTGAAAGCGGGCGCGGCAGCCGCTGGCAGCGCTCTTGTCGCGGGTGCCGCCAAGGCGACTTCCTCGTTGGCTCATCCAGCTCGCAATTCGGGCGTAGGTGCCGGACCCGCATCTTCGCCGGAGGTCGCCGTTGTTCCTCCCCTCTCACAGCTTGGATATGCGCAGGTCGAATTGCTCGACGGGCTTTTTCGCCACCAGTTTGACCACAATCACGAACTGTTCCTGAGCCTGAATGAAGACGCACTGCTGAAACCTTTCCGAGAGCGCGAAGGACTGCCGGCTCCCGGCCCCGATATGGGCGGTTGGTACGACAATTCCGACGATTTCAATCCGGCAAACAATTTCCATGGCTTTGTTCCCGGACACAGTTTTGGCCAGTATCTTTCTGCGCTAGCGCGCGCCTATGCAGTGACTGGGTCGAGGCCCACGCAGGAGAAAGTTCATCGTCTGGTCCGAGGGTTTGCGGCGACCGTCGATCCGGCAGGCAAGTTCTACGTCGGCTATCGGCTCCCGGCCTACACATACGATAAGACAAGCTGCGGTCTGATCGACGCGCACGAATTCGCCAAAGATCCCATCGCAATGGAGGTGCACTGGAAAGCGACACAAGCGGTCCTGCCGCATCTGCCCGATCACGCGCTGAGTCGGTACGAGCAGCGCTCGAGAGGCTATACCGATATCGCGACAACCTGGGATGAAACCTACACGCTGCCGGAGAACTTGTTCCTGGCCTACCGGCGAAGCGGCGACGAACGCTATCGCGAACTCGGAACGCGCTATTTAGAACAGAATTACTTCGATCCCCTCTCGCGGAACGCCAATGTACTGCCTTTTGAACACGCGTATAGCCACGTGAACGCGCTAAGTTCCGCCATGCAAGGGTATCTGGTGCTGGGCGACAAGAAATATTTGCAGGCGGCGGGCAATGGATTGCAGATGGTGGAGGACCAAAGTTTCGCGACGGGAGGATGGGGCCCCGATGAAGCCTTCGTCGAGCCCGGCCGTGGCGCGCTTGCGGCAAGTCTGAAAGCCACGCACTACGGCTTCGAGACGCCCTGCGGGGCCTACGGCCACTTTAAAATCACCCGCTATCTCTTACGCACGACCCGTGACTCCCGCTACGGCGACAGCATGGAACGCTTGCTCTACAACACGATCGGGGGCGCGCGCCTCATTCAGCCGGACGGAACCAGCTACTACTATTCCGACTACAACAACACAGACGCCAAGAAAGTCTGGTATTGGTCCAAGTGGCCCTGCTGTTCCGGAACGTTTCCGCAGCTCAGTGCGGACTATCACATCAGTTCCTACTACCAGGCCTCTGATGGTCTCTACGTGAACCTGTTCCTCCCCTCGCGCGTCACCTGGATGCAAGGCGGAACGAAGTGCACGCTGAGCCAGAAGACGGATTACCCGAAAACCCCGACAACTGAGATGACGCTTTCCACGCCCCGCTCCGAAACATTCGCTTTATATGTTCGCATCCCGGCGTGGATCGGCCCCAAAACGGTGGTCAGCGTCAATGGAAAGCGCGTCGACCAGGAAATCGCTCCCGGAAAATTTCTCGCCCTTCAGCGAACCTGGAATGACGGCGACCGCGTGGAAGTCGAGTTCGAGATGCCGCTAAGGCTCGAGGCCGTCGCTCCGGAAAATCCGGAAACGGTCGCGCTGATGCGTGGCCCATTGGCCCTTTTCGCCATCGGGAAAGATCCGGCCGAGACTGCCCGGCAGCAGTTGCTCGCCGCAGCCGTGTCAACGCAATCATCCGATGATTGGATTGTCTCCTCGGACCACGGACCGGTCACCTTCCGCTCGTTCATGGTCATAAAAGACGAGCCTTACCGGCTGTATCAGAGCGTGCGAAGCTAGCTCAGCGAACCTACGTCGAAGACCTGGTTGCCTGACGCGACTGAATCTTGAGTCGCCGCTCACAGATGTTCGCTAACACAAGTGTATCGCCGCACTCGGGCGCTCACTGCGCCGATTCCTCTTCTTGTGCATACTGGCTCTCGTGCGGCCAAATCGCTTCTCTCCTGTGCGTTTCTCTGATAGCATCAAAGTCTCACAGAAAGCGATACCTCTCGATTGGAGCAACATCGACATGGCATTGGCATGTGAAATCTGCGGCAAGAAGCCGAGTTACGGGAACGTGATCAGCCACGCGCACAACCTGCGGCGCCGCCGCTGGAACCCGAACCTCCGGCGCGTCAAAGCCGTAGTCAAGGGTGTGCGCAAGCACGTCCGAGTCTGCACATCTTGCATTCGTTCCGGCCGCGTCAAGAAAGCTGCTTGAGCTTTTCCCGCCGAAGGAGTGCCGGTTGAAACCCAGACTCTTGATGCTGGCAGCGCTGCTGGTCTGCGCCGTCGCATCGTGCAGACGCGAGGTCGCTCCCGGACCCGACGTCTGGGGTGTTGTAAACGGAACGGATGTCACGCGTGCGGAGGTCGAAAAGAATTTTCGTTCGCGGCTCACTCCGGACTCCCCGCCTCCTTCACACGAAGAAGGTCTGTCGCTCAAGCTCACGATTCTCGAAGAGCTGATCAACAGCGAAATCCTGCTCCAGCGTGCCGCCAAAATGAATCTGGTCGCCACGGACGCCGAGGTCGAAGACAAATTTACGCAATCCAAGAGCCCTTTCACCGAAGAGGAGTTTCAACGCAAGCTCCAGGAATCGGGACTCACCATTGACGACTTGAAGAGCAACATCCGCCGGCAACTCTCGATCCAAAAACTGCTGAACCGCGAGGTCGTCGCCAAGATTTCCGTCACCGACCAGGACATCGCCGACTTCTATAACCAGAACAAGTCGCAGTTCGACCTCCCGGAGCCCCAGTATCACGTTGCCGAAATTGTAATCACGCCGCGTCCCGATCCCACGGTCCATAATCGGAAGAACGATAAAGCCGGCAACGAAGCGCAGGCGGGCCGCAAAGCCGCCATGCTCGCGCAGAAGCTGAGCGCCGGAGCCGATTTTGCCCAGCTAGCGATGGATTACTCGGAAGACTCGACCGCATCCACGGGAGGCGATCTCGGCTACAACCCGGAATCCTCCTTCAACCGCTCCGATCCCCTGCTCAAGCGCAGCGTGCTTTCCATGAAGGTGGGCGAGGTCAGCCAGCCTCTCTTGCTGAAAGATGGCCGTTACGTAATATTGAAGCTGCTCGGAAAGGAACCGGCCGGCCAGCGCGAACTTTCCGACCCTCAAGTCCGCGAAGGAATCCGTCAGATGCTTCGCAGCCGCAAGGAACAACTCCTGCGCGCTGCCTATCTGGCGGAAGCCCGCAACGAATCCCACGTCACCAATTATCTCGCGCGCGAAATCCTCGAATCCGCCGGTAAACTCCCCGAAGACTAGTATCGGTAAGCGCGCTTCTATCCCACAATGGCAAGGATCTCGCCCGCATTCACCGCTTGACCTTCGCTGACCAGCAAGCGTTCCACTATCCCCGACTTCGGCGAGCGCACCTCGTTCTGCATCTTCATCGCCTCGATCACGGCGAGCCCTTGCCCTGCCTTCACTGCTTGACCCGCGGCCACCAGAACGCGGACAACTTTTCCCGGCATCGACGCGACCACCTGCTGCCTTCCCTTCGCCTCGAGCGCACTTCCGTCGCGCCGCCATTCTCGAAGATCCTCGACTCGAAAAGTGAAATCGCGGCCGTCGATTGTGACGATCACCTCGCCGCTCGCATCCCGCGTGTGTGCTTCGAATGATTCCCCGTCGAGCAGAATCGAATACAGTCCGGGAGCGATCTCTACCAAGTCGGCATCCAGCCGACGCCCATCGATCACAAACGTCATACGCCCGTTTTCGGTCGACGCCTCGATCACTCTCGTTCCAGCTCGCGTCTTAAGCGGGATCCTCAATTCCTCTTCTCCAGATTCATTTCTCTCTTGGTTCGCGGCTCACCTGCTCGGATCTCCCCTCTACCCTCCATCGCGATGCTCCGGCTTCGTCGCCGCCGTGGTTCCCATCTCGCTGTGACCGATTCTTCGACATGTGCCACATCGCTGCGGCGATCGCCGCGGCCTTCTCCCACTGCGGCTCTTCTCGCCCCTCCGGCTTCGCTTGCGGGCGCTGCCCTGCTTCGAGGGCCTCATCCAGCCATCGCGTATGAATTCGAGCATCCTCGAAATCCGCTGAAACCAGAATTCTTCGCAGGAGCCCGACATTTGTTCGGATGCCGGTCGCGTAATACTCGTCGAGCGCCCCACGAAGGCGCGCGATTGCTTCCGCCCGGTCCGCGCCCCACGCAATCAACTTCCCCAGCAACGGATCGTATTCATTCGGCACCGTCCAGCCCGCATAGACTCCCTCGTCCAAGCGAACTCCCGGGCCCGTCGGCACGCGCCGTTCCACGATCTTCCCGGGCGACGGAAAGAAGTTATTGTCGGGATCTTCGGCATAAATGCGGCACTCGATCGCGTGCCCTCGAAACGCCACGTCTCGCTGCCCAAATGGAAGCTTCTCGCCCGCCGCGATCCTGATCTGCAGTTTCACCAGGTCCAGCGACGTGGTCATCTCCGTGACGGGATGCTCCACTTGCAGCCGCGTGTTCACCTCGAGAAAATAGAAATTCCGCGCGTCATCAACCAGAAACTCCACCGTGCCCGCATTCGTGTAACCGCCCTCGCGAGCGAGCCGGATCGCCGCCTCGCCCATCGCACGGCGCAACTCCGGTGTCATAATCGGCGACGGCGCTTCCTCGATCACTTTCTGATGCCGCCTCTGGATCGAGCACTCGCGTTCCCCGAGATAGACCATCGCTCCGTGTTGATCACCGAGAATTTGAATTTCGACGTGCCGCGGCCGAAGCAGATATTTCTCGAGGTATAATCGCTCGTCACCGAACGCATTCTTTGCTTCAGACGCCGCATCGCGCCATCCTGCTTGAAGATCGCTTTCGCGCTCGATCAGCCGCATTCCCTTTCCACCGCCGCCCGCGACCGCTTTCAGCACCACAGGAAAGCCGATTTCTCGCGATGTTCGGAGAGCTTCGTCCAGACTGCCGATCGGATCGAGTGTTCCCGGGACGGTCGGCACGCCAACCCGCTTTGCAACATGGCGAGCCTCCGTTTTCGATCCAAGCATCTCCATGGCTTCGGCGCTCGGCCCGATGAACGCGATTCCCGCCGCAGCAGACGCGCGAGCGAACTCCGGATTCTCCGCGAGAAAACCGTACCCGGGATGGACCGCTCCGCATCCCGACCTGCGCGCAATAGAAATGATCTTGTCGATCGCAAGATAACTTTCACGGGATGCCGCAGGCCCGATATGGTAAGCCTCGTCCGCAAGACGCACGTGCAACGCCGCCCGGTCCACGTCGCTGAACACCGCGACGGAGCGGATATTCATCTCCCTGCACGCGCGCAGGATGCGCACCGCGATCTCGCCTCGATTCGCGATCAGAATTTTCCGGAACACGCGCTCTGCTCCCTCGCGGATTCTAGTTCACTCCTGCTCCTCTTGCCATCCCCAGCCGGACACGGTCTCCATTCATTGCTCCCAGATCGGCATGCGCCGCTGCAACAACTGCCAGGCAGTTGTCATCGCGCTTGGCAGGTTCCATCGAAGCGGCTATGATGCGCCCTGGCGAAAGCGAATCGCACGAATGGCGCATCTCGAACAAGATCGATGGAAGCAGGCTGCGGCGGATTCCGCCCTCGCGCTCGTTGAAGACGGCATGGTGCTTGGCCTCGGCTCCGGTTCCACCGCTGCCCGTTTCGTCAGTTCGCTGGCCCGTCGAATCTCGGACCAGCGGCTGAAAATCGTCGGCATTGCGACGTCCCTGCAAACCGAGCAGCAGGCACGGAACTTGAACATCCCGCTCACCACGCTCGCCGAGCAGTCGCAGATTGACTTAACAGTTGACGGCGCCGACGAGATCGTTTCCGGGATTCTCTGTTTGATCAAAGGCCACGGCGGCGCGCTCCTCCGCGAGAAGATCGTCGCCTCCGCCAGTAAGAGGATGGCGGTCGTTGCTGACGAAACGAAAATTGTCGATCGCCTCGGTTCCCTCGTCTCAGTGCCCGTCGAAATTGTTCCGTTCGGCTGGGAAGCCACGCAACGAAAGCTCGATGCTCTGGGCGGCAGGCCTTCCCTGCGCACGCACAGCGACGGGCAACCTTACATCACGGACGGCGGGCACTACATCATGAATTGCGCGTTCGGCCCCATGGACAATCCGCAGGAACTCGCTGACCGGCTCGATCACGTGGTCGGCGTGGTCGAACATGGCCTTTTTCTCGACTTTGCCACGGAAGCGCTCGTCGCCGGCCCTGACGGCGTGCGTATCCTGAAAAAAGATCCGCCGCGATCCCGCGCCGCCGACCGATAATTCTTCGGTGTCCCCGCAAGCGTGCCATTCCGAAGAGGAGCCGCCCCGATTTCCGCGCCTATCTTCTCTGAGCCCGTGAGCAAGCCCGATTACCGTGTCATCCTGAACCCATTCACGCTGTTCAGCAGGAATGGGGGTTGAGGGATCTGCTTTTTCTTGTGTGTCGGCGAAGCAACCGCGTTGACTTCAGCTGGGGATTGCCAGGCGCCATGTTTGATGGAATGCCAACAGAACTGGCGGCTTTTATAGCGGAATATTCCCGTGCTTTTTCCGTGGATTCACGTCCCGCTTGTTCTCTAGCGAGCGCAGCGCCGTGATTAATCTCGCGCGCGTTTGCGAGGGCTCGATCACCGCGTCGATATAACCGCGCTCAGCAGCGACAAACGGATTCGCGAACCGTTCACGGAACTCCTCGATTTTCTCCTGCCGCAACGTCTCGCGATCCTCTTCGGGCGCGCGCTCGATCTCGCGCCTGTACACGATATTCACCGCTCCTTGCGGTCCCATCACCGCAATCTCCGCGCCCGGCCATGCGTAATTGATGTCTGTCCGGATGTGCTTCGAAGCCATCACGCAATATGCGCCGCCGTAAGCCTTTCGCGTGATCACCGTAATCTTGGGAACTGTCGCCTCCGCGAATGCGTACAGCAGTTTCGCGCCGTGCCTGATGATCCCGCCCCACTCCTGCTGCGTGCCCGGCAGGAATCCGGGAACATCTTCGAACGTGATCAAAGGAATGTGAAACGCGTCGCAGAAGCGGACAAATCGCGCTCCCTTCACTGACGCGTCGATATCGAGCACTCCCGCCAGAAACGCCGGCTGATTCGCCACGATGCCCACCGAACGGCCGTCGAGCCGCGCGAATCCCACCACGATATTCTTCGCAAAGTGCCCGTGTACCTCGAAAAACTCACCGTCGTCCACCACCGAATGAATCACATCCTTGATGTCATAGGGTTGCTGCGGGTCCTCCGGAACCATCGAGTTCAAAGCCCGATCCTCGCGGTCCCACGGATCCTGCGTGTCCTTCCTCGGCGGATCGTCCAGGTTGTTCGACGGCAGATACGTCAGCAGCTCGCGAATCATGGCCAGGCACTCTCGATCTTCCGACGCCGCAAAATGTGCGACGCCGCTCTTCTCGTTGTGCGTCATCGCTCCGCCCAGCTCCTGCTTCGTCACTTCTTCATGGGTCACCGTCTTGATCACGTCCGGGCCCGTCACGAACATGTACGACGCGCTGCGCGTCATAAACACGAAATCCGTGATCGCCGGAGAATACACCGCGCCGCCTGCGCAGGGCCCCAGGATCGCGCTGATTTGCGGGATCACGCCGCTGGCCAGCACGTTGCGCAGAAAAATATCGGCATAGCCTGCCAGCGACATCACGCCTTCCTGGATTCGCGCGCCGCCCGAATCGTTCAGCCCGATCAGCGGAGCGCCCTGTCGCATCGCCAGATCCATGATTTTCGTGATCTTCGACGCGTTTGCTTCGGAAAGCGACCCGCCAAACACCGTGAAATCCTGCGCGAACACGTACACCAGGCGCCCGTGGATGCGGCCGTAGCCCGTGACAAAACCGTCTCCCAGCGGACGCTGGTCGGCCATCCCGAAATCCGTGCAGTGATGCCGGACGAATTTGTCGAGCTCCTCGAACGACCCCTCGTCCAGCAGTAGCTCGATTCGTTCGCGCGCGCTCAGTTTTCCCTGTTTATGCTCGCGTTCGCGACGTTCGGCTCCTCCGCCTCCCTCGGCTTCCGCATTGAGGCGCCGGAGTTCCTCCATTCGATCCTCATGTTTTCGATGTTTCGTCATGGCATGCTGGTCTCACTCTCGCAAGAACTGCCCGGGCGTTCGCGGTCGCAGGCCGCTTTGAGTGCGATAGCTTGCTGCCGCTTTCCCGCTCTACCACCTCTCAGCGCCCGCTCTCCTCACCTTGGATGTTGGCTGTCCCACTCGGCGCCACACTCAGTGGCTGCAGATTGTACTTCCCCAGAAGCGCATTCACGGACGGCACCGATTCCGTTTGCACTTTCCGCCACGCCGCCAGGTCCGTATCGAGCGTCCGGCACGATTCGTTGATGGCAGCCTGCGCGGAATCCGAAGGCGCCCCGTCACCCACTTCGATCATGAACAGAATGCGCGCCAGATCTCGATTTACGGGACCCACTCCCGGGACGCCAGGACTTCCTTCCTGCACCGCGGCGATCTTGCCGTCCAAGCCCTTCAGCGCATCGATGGCATCTTTGCCAGGCTTGCTCGCCGCCGCATTCGGGGGCTCATGTCCCGGACCTCCCGTTCCTGCCGCACCGCTATCGGCCAGCTTCTCCAGCCCCTTCTCGCGCTCCGCGAGAGCGGCGCGAAGACTCGCGGCGGAGTTGAAGGCGTCAAAGCTGGATTGCAGTCCTGCTGTGATGCGCTTCGCTGCGTCGACTTGCTGCTCCAGGTCAGCCTGCGAAACGTGGACGCGCGGATCGAGCGTGATCGTAAGCGGCTCCTTCAAACTCACGCCGGCGCCCGTCAAAGTCACCTCATATCGCCCCGGCGTAACGAATGGCCCCAGCGCCTGGTCGCGCGGCGTATCGTCGGGAATCGCGTGGTCCGAAAGCGTGTACTCCACGTAATTCAGAATGTTCCCGTAATAGCTGTAGTTCAGCGCGGCCGGTGGCGGATAACGCAGGTTCCAGACAAAGCGGTTCAGCCCTGCGTGTTTGGAAAGCGCCGGAAGAGGGCCAAACCAGTAATCCGGAACGTTCTTCGGTGTGTTGTCTGGCGTTGGCGCAACACTCGAGAACCGCCGCACCAGGTTTCCCTTTGCATCGTGAATTTCGAGCGTGAGATCGCCCGCCGGAACGGTCTTCAGGTAGTAGTAAAAGATCGCACCGTCGGGAGGATTCTTCGCCGCCGGAACCTCGGGTGGTAGCGGAGTTTCCTGGTCGTTGTCCCAGCGTACGCGCACCGTCGTCGCTGGGCGCAGCAGATATGCTTTCGAGTCGGCGATTTCCGCGCTGGCCTGCCGCAGGGGAGAAAGATCGTCGAGCACCCACAGCGCGCGGCCATAAGTCGCGGCAACCAGATCGTTGCCGCGGACCGCAAGATCGCGGACGTCGCTCACCGGGAAATTGAGCTGGAGCGATTGCCAGTGGTCGCCGTCATCGAATGAAACGTAAGCGGCATCCTCCGTCCCCGCGTAGAGCAGGCCTTTGCGCACTGGATCTTCGCGAACCACCCGCGCGCCCCAGCCCGGCTGCAAGCCATCCGTGATCTGTTGCCAGCTCTTGCCGCCGTCGCGCGTGCGGTAGATGTACGGCGTTGAGTCATCCCGCCCCCCCAGCACGGCGTACGCTGTGTTCACGTCGAAGTGCGACGCCTCCAGAATCTCGACGTACATTCGTGCCGGGAAATTGCTCGGAGTCACGTCCTGCCATGTCGTTCCGTTGTCCGCCGTTCGCTGGATCAATCCGTTGCTCGTGCCGGCCCATAGAACGCCGTCTCGCACCGGCGACGCAGCCAGCGCCGTGATCGCGTTCGGCCGCTCAAAACGCGGACGTTGGCCCGTTGCTTTCGCCGCGCTTCTTTCGTTCGTTGCAGCGGGCCGCTCCGTCAGGTCGGGACTCATCGTTTCCCAGCTCTGGCCCCCGTTCAACGTCTCCATCACGTATTGCGTTCCGAGATACAACGCGTGCGGGTTTTCCGGAGAAAACAGGAGCGGCGGCATCTGCGAGACGTGATACTTCGGCGTGCGTACGAACACGTGCGTAATCTGGCCCGTCGTCTTGTCGAACCGGACGACGCTCCCATACCAGCCGCCCGAAAACACGATATTGGGATCCATCGGGTCGGGCGCGATGTAGCAGAATTCGAAGCCACCGATTGAAAACCAGTCGCGATAGCTGATTTCGCCGTAATCGCTCCGGTCGGGGACTGCCGCCGTCCCGCTGTCCTGCTGTGGCGCGTAGGCAACGAATGGAAATTGATTGTCGGTGATCACGTGATAGAACTGCCCGGTGGGCTGGTTGTACCACGAGCTCCACGACCTCCCGCCGTCCATGCTGATCGTCGCGCCTTGATCGACACCGAGGATCATGTGATCGGAGTCCTTCGGATCGATCCACATGACGTGATAATCGTCGCCGCCCGGCGCACCTTTGTAGGCAGTGAACGTTTTGCCGCCATCCGTCGAGCGATACGTCGTCGTCTGCATCGCGTAAACCACGTCCGGGTTCCGCGGGTCGACGTAGACGTGGCAGATGTATCCGTTACCGGTGATGCGCGGATCCGTGGTGATCTTGCTCCACGTTTCGCCGCCGTCATCGGACCGGAACAGCCCGGGGCTCGCGATGAGGAAAACGCGCCGCCCTCGGTCGCCAGGAGCGACAGCTAGCCCGACGCGGCCCAGCGGATCACTGGGGAATCCGGTTCCCGAAAGTTTGTTCCACGTCGAACCTTCGTCCGTGGATTTGTAAATCCACGCATCCTGCTCCTTTTCCTTGCCGGGCTGGGGCATCGCGCGAAAATTCCGCGGATGCCACATCGCCGCATACAGAACGCGCGGATTCCCAGGGTCGGCGACCATGTCTGAAATTCCCGAAAAATTGTCATCCTTATATAGCGTCTTCTTCCAGGTTTGGCCTCCGTCCGTCGTCTTGTACGCTCCGCGAACTTGGCTGGCGCCGTCAACTCCGAGAATCGGGTGACCCAGGACGCCCACCACCACGACATCCGGATTGCGCGGATCGATGATCACGGCGCTGATGTACTTCGTGTCGTCGAGCCCGATGCGCGTCCAGGTGGCGCCCGCGTCGGTCGATTTGTACATTCCGTTCCCCGGCGTTTGCTCTCCCGTGCCTACATAAACGACACTTGGATTCGACGGCGCTACGGCGAGCGCGCCGATCGACGCCACATGCTCCTCATCGAAGATTGGCTTCCAGACGCGCCCTCCATCGATCGTCTTCCAGACGCCGCCACCTGGTAATCCGATATAGAAGACCGCCGGATCCCCGGGAGCTCCGGCCACAGCGGAGACGCGTCCCGCCCGGTACGGCCCGATCAGCCGCCAACGCATCGCCGAATAAAGGCTCGGGGCGACCGTCGCCGCTCCGGCGGTCGAAGCAGGCACTTGCTGCGCCCGCGCCGGATCGAGCGCCAGACCGGCTACGCCCATGAGAATCCCTGCGGCTAAGCCGGTGAATAGCACGACGCTTTTCAGAACAGGAGTAACGCCGCAGTGCAAAAGCGCTTTACGCCCGGCGACCCTGGAGTGAACGTTATAAACCCGAATCATCTTCACGTCTCCTCGAAAAACAAGCAGTCTATCACCGCCCAGGTCGGTTGCCGCAAGATGGGTTCGACGAAGCTCTGTCCTGGAAGGGGCACGCCACCCCGCGGCCCGCGGCCTCGGTTCGTGTCAGGATATGATTTCAGTCATATCGTCACAACCTTCCTCAATGATAGGCTTTAGCCTCGGGTTAGATTGCGGCTTCAGTCGCAATCGCTGGCAAAAATTGCCCGCGACACTATGGCATAATCTGTAATTGGGAGCTTTGGGGACGGCAACTCTCTGATTCCACGGCGGAAATCGTTCGAGACAATTTCGTGACGGCGAAGAAGAAAATCCGGCGCAAACTCCTGGCGGCGCATCGCAAGGTCCGCGAAATGCGCATGATCGCCAAGGGGCTCCTCTCCACCGGGCATCCCCTGCTCGTTCACATCATCCCGACCCGCCGCTGCAACCTCGCCTGCACCTACTGCAACGAATTCGACGATTTTTCGAAGCCGGTCCCGACGGACGAAATGTTTCGCCGCATCGACCGGCTCGGCGCAATGGGCACCGCCATCATCACCATCAGCGGCGGCGAGCCGCTTCTACACCCCGATCTCGACGCCATCATCGCCCGCATCCGCAAGAACGGCATCATCGCCGGTCTGATCACCAACGGCTACCTGCTCGTCGCCGACCGCATCGAACGCCTCAATCGCGCCGGCCTCGAGTACCTCCAGATCAGCATCGACAACGCCATTCCCGACGACGTTTCCAAGAAAAGCCTGAAGGTCCTCGACCAGAAGCTCCAACTGCTCGCCGAATACGCCGAATTTCACGTCAACATCAATTCCGTCCTCGGCAGCGGCATCTGCAATCCCGACGACGCGCTCCACGTCGCCCACCGCGCCGTCGCCCTCGGCTTCACCTCCACCGTCGGCCTCATTCACGACGGCAACGGCCAGATTCAGCCTCTTGGCCCGCGCGAGCGGGAAATCTTCGAAGAGATCATGGCCCTCGGCAAACACTCCTTTTCGCGCGTGAACCGCTTCCAGCACAATATCGCCGCCGGCCGCGATAACGAATGGCGCTGCCGAGCCGGCTCGCGCTACCTCTATATCTGCGAAGACGGCCTCGTTCACTACTGCTCGCAACAGCGCGGGTATCCCGGCATCCCGCTCGCGGACTACACCGAGGAGCATCGTCGCCGCGAATTCCTCACCAGGAAAGGCTGCGCCCCGGGTTGCACGGTCTCCTGCGTGCATCAGATTTCGGTCGTGGACGCCTGGCGCGCCCCGCAGACCCTTGACTCGAATCAACAACCTTCCCGTCAAGAAACCCTCGTTCAGCTAACCAGTTCGAACAGCCCCGAATAGCGCGTTGCCTATGTAAACGCGAGGCCTTTGGCCGGTGCCGGGTGTGTCCTCTGGTTCGCGCGGTTGGGGCGCAGCACGCTGCGCCCGCGCCCGTTTCCCTACTCGCTCATTCCTCGTTTCTTTGGTGCTGACCCTTACGTAACGCTCGCCCCGCCCTCGACTGAAACTTGTTGCAAACGAAGGAACCTAAGAGTAGAAGTCACACATCAGAGGCATAAATCCCGGGGTGGGTGGGGCGGCGGACCTGATGTTTTCATTCTTGGGTTCGCCGGGCGTTTCGAAGTGCGTACCTCGACGCCTCCGGGCAAAGCCGACTCATTCGCCGCCGGGCATAAAACGCGCAACACGAACTTTGAGGGGGTGTGGCTATGCGCCTGCGTTATTCCGCATTCAAGGTTGTGACGATCTGCGCGTTTCTTCTGTTTGCGTGGGACGGAGCCCGTGCACAGGTGAACACCGTGAACGTATCGGGCACGGTGCTCGATCCGCAGGGCCTCGCCGTGAAGAGCGCCCGGCTCACGCTGAAAAACCTGGCCACCGGAGCGGAACGTACCTCTACCACTGACGACAACGGCCGCTACGAAATCATCGGCGTTCCGCCCGGAAACTACTCCATGACCGTCGAAGCCGCCGGCTTCGCCACCCTGAACAATTCGCTGATGACGCTGACCCTCGGCGCAACCGCGGAATACAACCCGCAATTGCAGTTGAAGTCTTCCGCTCAGACCGTGAGCGTGGAAGCTGCCCCGGAGTTGGTCGATACCGCGAAAACCGACGTTTCCACCACGATCAACCAGAGGCAGATCAACGATCTCCCCATTAACGGCCGCAATTACATCAATTTCACCCTGCTGAATTCGCAGGCCGCGCGCGACGACACGCCCTCCATCGGCGCCGCTCCCACCAGCGGCCTCAACTTCGGCGGCCAGCGCGCCCGCTCCAACGAAGTCTCCGTTGACGGCGCCGACGCCGTCGACAATTCCGTGAACGGCGTGCGCGCCACGGTTTCGCAGGAAGCGGTTCAGGAATTCCAGGTCATCACCAGCAACTACATGCCGGAGTACGGCCGCGCCATGGGCGGCGTGGTCAACATTGTGACGAAATCGGGTTCGAACGAAGTGCACGGCGACGTCTACGGTTTCTTGCGCAACAGCGCCATTCAGGCCCAGAATCCCTTCTCCGTCAAAGCTGTCTTCGATCCTGCGACGGAAAGCGTCAGCACGGTTCCCGTGAAGCAGTCCTACACCCGCGTGCAAGGTGGCGCGACCATCGGCGGTCCGATCAAGAAAGACAAGACGTTCTACTTCTTCAGCTACGAAATTACGCGCCGCCAGGAAACCGGCTTTTCCAGCATCGGCCAGAACAACTTCGGCCTGACCAACATCGCCACGAACGCCCTCTACCCTCAGCCTTGCTATCCGGGACAGGCCGCCGGCCTTGTCACCGCGGACCAGGCCGCGTTCATCGGCGCCAACCCCGGCCTGCTCGGCGAAGAGTATTTCTGCGCCGCCTCGCTCGCTTCGCAGACCGCCCTCTTCGGCAACACGCCTTCCCTCGCGGGGACTCCCCTGAACACATTCGTCTCCAGCGGAGCCACTGTCCCAGCGTCCTTCGTCGGCCTCGTCTCGACCATCGGCAACTATCCTTCCTCGGAAGGCACCAGCCTCTACTCTTTGAAGCTCGATCACATCTGGAATTCCAAAAACAGTTCCTTCATCCGCGCGAACGTTTCGCCCTCCACGATCTCCGGCATCGAGGTGAACGCTGAGAACCAGAATTTCGGGCAGAACGCCGGATCGAGAACATCCGTCCAGCAGACGCGCGACCTCGCCATCGTCGGCCAGCACGCCACGTCCATCAGCAACGACCTCTTCAACGAGTTTCGTTTCCAGTACGCGCGCCGCGGCCTGCACTACGGCTTCTCAAATCTTCCCGGCGGCGACTTGCCCGCCATGAATATCACCGGCTTCGCCTTCTTCGGACGCGAGCCCTTCTCCACCGAAGACCGCACCGAAAAGCGCTTTGAATGGACCGACAACCTCACCTGGACCAAGGGCACCCACACCTTCAAATTCGGCGGCGATGCAAACCTGCTGCAATTGCGCTCGTCCAAATCGCAAATCTTCACGCTGAACTATGGCGGCGTGTACTCCTTCGGCAGCGTGGACGCGGGCTCGCTCAGTTCCGCTTTCGCGTCCGCGCCCGCATTTTCCGCGGTTCAGGCCTACGGCCTCGGCATTCCCACATCCTTCATTCAGGGCATCGGCACGTCGAATCGCCCCTTCGACAACAAGACGCTCGGCGTCTTCGCGCAGGATAGCTGGAAGATCAGCCCGCGCTTTACGCTGAATTACGGCGTGCGCTACGACATCGAGTGGCTCCCCACCTTTAAGCCTTCGACCGCCTTGAACGCGGCGGGCGAGCAGGCCTTTGGCGTGCTCGAAGGCATTCCCACCGATTCCAACAACGTCGCGCCTCGCATCGGAATCGCCTGGGATCCATGGGGCAACGGCAAGACCGTGATTCGCGCCGGCTACGGTTTCTTCTACGACCATCCGGCCCTTGCCCTCGCTTTCCTTTCCACGGCGGAAGACGGCGCCACTTCGGCCCTGCTCGAAACAGCCGGCGGAGCTCCATGCGCGGGTGCGGCCTGTTCGGCCGATTTGAATCCCTTCGCATTGAACGCCACGAACATCTTTCAGGGCTTGCTCACCGGCAACATCGCCGGCTGCTCCACCGCCTTCCCATCGATGTGTTACGAGCCCGGCCAGCAGCGCTTCAACGAATTCCAGCCGAATTCCCTTTTCACCAA
>Ga0070733_10001557_pt1 | contig 16952 bp, 10 predicted proteins | sample Coa_R1_9_FD_66450 | JGI IMG/M metagenome (GOLD analysis project Ga0070733, IMG submission 66450) | Surface soil microbial communities from Centralia Pennsylvania, which are recovering from an underground coalmine fire - Coalmine... | ecosystem: Environmental > Terrestrial > Soil > Unclassified ... | reverse complement strand
GGCGCCGGGAATGGTCGCGGTCACGACGTTCAGCTCGCCCGGGTGCTGACCGGCTTTGACAATGGCGTGCAAGCGGATCTGCTCCCCGCGGGCGAGGCGGTCGCGGAGGCTGCGCGCAGTTTTTAACGAAACCATGAAGGCAAATGTTTTGTGTTCGCTGAAGGATTCCAGGTGTCCCCAACGAATCAGATTTTCATCTCCGCCCTGCCAGGCCTGCGGCTGATTCAGCGCGTAACTGACGATCCCCACAGCGCCGTATTTCCCCACTGCCAGATCCTGCACGGCGCCCGGTTGCGCCGCGACCAGGACGATTTTGCCGCGCACGTCTTTGCCTTCGTAATCGGCATCGTGAGCGCCCTGACCGACATCGACGAGGTTGGCGGTGACGTCCGCGCTTTCGCTGTCTTCGGCGAGCGACACAGGGATGGCGTCAAAGCTGGCCATGCGAATCGCGGAAGTCCACTTACCGTCCTGCTCGCGCATCTCCCACAGCTCCGCGAAATCGGCGTCCCAGGCAAGGCGCGACTTCTGGGTCCCATAAAAAGTCTTGCCGTCGGCGGGGAATGAAAGAATGGAGACGTCGGTCAAGCCGTAAGTGCGGGCGCGCTCGGCGACCAATTCGGCGGCGTCGTGAAAGCCGCGCGAACCTCGCATGCGGTGAAAGCGAGTGATGCCTTCGAGGTTGCGCTTGGCGGTTTCACCGGAAAGTTCCTGGTCCAATGCGGCGACGATGGAGGCATCCAGCAAAGGAGGTTTCTGGGCGTCAGGCGCAAGAGGGGAATGTTGTGAGGCGGTTGGATGAGGCCAGGCCAGCAGAAAAATAACGAAAAATAGAAGTATGCAGCGGATGGCGATTCGAGTGAGATTCTTCATGGTGACCCCTGTCCAGAATTAGTGAGCGCCATTGTACGTCAAGTGAGCATGAGGAAAGGATTCGGCGGAAAACCAGCGGGCGGATTCCCGACCCGCCGGTGCAAGAAAATGCAAAGAGGTCACCCAGGAAGGAAATAGGAGCGGCGCGGCGAGACCGGTTCCGATACAATTCCCGCCACTGGCTGCCAGGACAAGGCGCGGCTGGCGCTGAAGCAGGTGGAGGAGGTTTGGCGTGAGTTTTTCGGAGCGATGGCAGGAGGTCCGCACCGGATTTGAGCGGCCGTTCTGGGTCGCCAATATTACGGAGATGTTTGAGCGGCTTTCTTATTACGCCGTTTTTGCTTCACTTGCAAATTATCTCCACGAGTCGCTGAAGTTCTCCACTCAAGACGCTTCGAGCCTATCGGGGTTTTTCGGAGGAATGGTTTGGTTCCTGGCGATTATCGGGGGGACCGTAGCAGATAAGCTCGGGTTTCGCCGCGCGCTCTCTCTTGCCTACCTGTTTCTGACCTCGGCTTATTTTCTGCTGGGTTCCCTGGGCGCTTCATGGATGGCTGCTGCCCGCGGGGCCATGCCGCTCTGGCTGCTGGTTTTTCTGATCCTGATACTGCCCGCACTCGGCGTAGCGATGGTGAAACCGAGCGTGGTGGGCACGACGGCGAGCGCTTCAAACGAAAAAGTGCGCAGCCTTGGATACTCCATTTACTACACCTTGGTGAATGTGGGCGGCGCCGCCGGGCCGTACATGGCATCGTATGTCCATCGCCACTGGGGCGTGGAAAATGTTTTCCGTGTAGCGGCGGCAAGCGTTCTGCTGATGGTATTCGCAGTACTCATTTTTTTTCGCCAACCCAGACGTGCTGGAGACGTGAAGCCCCCGACAATCGTTGAAGCGGCCCGCAATTTCTGGACGGTTGTTACTAATCCGAAATTCATGCTTTTCCTGATTATCTTCTCCGGATTCTGGATTGTTTATTGGCAGCAGTACATTGCACTGCCCCTGTACATCCACGATTACATTGATCCAAAGGCCGACGTGGAGAAAATCCTCATTACCGATGGTTCGGCGGTAATTTGTCTGCAGATATTGATCACCTTCCTGACGCGAAAGATTCCTTCGTTCCGTGCGATCACAATCGGGACGCTAGTGGCATCGCTATGTTGGCTGATCGTCGGATTCCATGGGACTGTCTGGTTTTGCGTGTTCACGCTATTGGTTTTGGCGATCGGAGAAATGATTCTCTCTCCGCGCTACTACGAATACGTTTCGCGGCTGGCTCCGCCCGGCCAACAAGGCACGTACATGGGCTTCGCGTTTTTGCCCATAGGGATTGGCTCGCTGGCGGGGGGATGGATTGCAGGCCACGTGATGCACCACTTCGGCGAAGTGATGCATCAGCCGCAGCGTGTATGGTGGTTTTTCACCGGGCTGGGCGTCCTGACGGCGATTCTATTGTGGATTTACGACCGCGTGGTGCGGCCCGGGGCGGCGGCAACACTTGGAACCTGACGAATGACGCGAATCGCCTCTGGAATTTCGATAGTTTTAATGGTCACGGCGCTGGTGGCTGCCGCCGGCACGCAGAGCCAAAAGCCGCAACAGAAATCGACGCCCGCGCCCGCCACCATTTCTGCACAGATTGCTTCCGGCAAACAGGTCTACGCGTTGCAATGCTCCGTCTGCCACTTCGCGCAGAGCACGGAGAAAAAGATTGGTCCGGGGATGAAGGGAATTTATTCGCGGGGGAAATTCGCGGGCGGGGGGAAAGTGGACGACGAATCGATGCGCAAGTGGATCGAAAGCGGCGGCAAGGACATGCCCGCATTCAAGGACTCGCTCAAGCCCAACGAAGTTCGCGACCTGCTGGCGTATCTGCACACGCTATAAAAACCCGGGCAAAAAGCAGGAAGTGATTGGGAAGTCTGAAAAACCCCACACAAAAACAAAGCCCTCAGGCCGCCTGCGGCCATCGCTTGCTCCGTCTTTGAAGAAGCAGCAAGTCCGAGGCGACCCCGAGGGCTTTTGAAATCACACCGCGCCTTGATCACAACATGATTGGCGGCACAATCCGCACCAGAGACACTTCCCCATCTGGGCTGGGGACTGACCCCGAAGCGGCCCACCGGCCAAATTGCGCCGGCGATTCCGCAGATAGCCCAGCAACTATCCCAACACTGCGTCTTTGAATGACTTCGCGGCGCGCAAACGCACAACTGTCTTGGCCTTGATTTTGATCGCTTCGCCGGTTTGCGGATTCCGGCCCATGCGCGCCTTGCGGTGCGCCTTCACAGCGCGCCCGATGTTCGGAATAACGAACTTGCCGGCGCCCCCCTTGCATTCTCTTACTGCAAGATTGAAGAGTTCTTCAAAAAAACCGACGATCTGCTTCTTCGATACGGGTTTCTCTTTTGTGCCGCACTTTTCCGCGAGTGTCGCCACAATCTTCGACTTGCTCATTGGCTTTGCCATCTATCGTAAATCTCCTTCTCTGGTGTGTTGGAGTTGAAAACTGACTCCGCAGGATTGGCCCTGCAGCCGAACGAACTATAGCCGCTCTATCCCGGCATGGCAAGCAGAAAGCGCAAAATACCCGCTCAAAATGCGGTCTGGCGCAGTGAGGACTATTCTGGCGTTTTTGGTTCGCATTTTCCTCAATTGGGAATGTCCGGGGAGAGTTGCGTCGGCGGCGGGCGGTTTGTGCTGGCATGCAACAATAAGGAGCAAGCGGGCATCTGCGTAGTAGAATGGGTTGACGATATTTGTGCGCAGCGTCGCGGCCACGTTGCTACATTTCCGCCGCACTCCTCCAGCCCATAGGTCGCGGATATTCGCTTCAGCCCGCCCAAAGGATGAGGGGGGAACTCATATGAGAAAAACCGCCTGGGCACTTTTGATTGGGATTTCGTGCTGCGGTGTGGCTCATTCCCAGCAGGGATTGCCCGCCGCTCCCTCGCCTGAATCAATTCCACTTAAGCTAACCAAGGGGACGCCGGTCCGCGTCGCGCTCGAAAATGAGATCACAGTGAAGAAAGCCGGCCAGCCGGTGCAGGGGCGCGTGGTTGAACCCGTGTATGCCTTTGATCACCTTGTGATCCCGATTGGAAGCGAAGTGTTTGGGAAAGTTGTGGAGATTGAAGGAGTGAATAAGGAAAGACGAGTCCAGACATTAATGAATGCTGATTTCACTCCCGCACGTGGCGTGAAGCTTGAATTCGATGAACTGGTTCTGCCTGATGGGAAGCATATTCCACTGGAGACGGTGGTCACTCCAGGAACCGCTGAGGTGGTGCATCTGACCACTGCAAAGCCCAAGGAACACGAAAAGAAGAACATGGTATCCAAAGACCTGGAAGTTGCCCGGCGCGAAATCAACAAGGAATGGGAGGACGGTGTAAACCAAGTCAAGACTCCTGGGCGAATGCACCGGTTGGAGCGATTCCTGGTCATTCAGCTTCCCGTCCATCCGCAGTACGTGGCTGCCGGCACGCGCTATACCGCGGAGTTACAGGCTCCGCTCGATTTCGGCACGGAGCCCTTTTCCGCGGAAGCGATGCCCTTACTGGGGACGCCGCCTCCAGCCGGTGACATTGTGCACACAATGCTGGTTACGCCCCTGAGTTCCGCTACCGCGAAACAAGGTTCGACCGTGGAAGCAGTTCTTTCTCAGCCACTTTTCTCAACCGACAATAAATTAATTTTGCCGGAAGGCGCTCGACTGGAGGGCGCTGTGGTGCAAGCGCGCCCGGCGCGTGGGATGAAACGAAATGGCGAACTGCGCATCACTTTTCGTCAACTGATTCTCCCGGATGGAGTGGAAAGGAAAATTGATGCGGGCCTGGAGGGCGTGGAGGTGGGCCGAGAAGATAACATGGAGCTTGACGCGGAGGGCGGTGCACATTCCACCAATTCCAAAACGCGATATTTGTCGACGGGAATCTCCATTGCACTGGCAGCGACAGCCGCATTGCCGGATTTCGACGCGGGAGCCCATGGCGCTACCGTGACTTCAAATTCCACGGGGCTGCGCGCCGCAGCCGGCGGAACCGGCTATCGCGCGGTCGGAATTGCGGCAAGCCTGCTGATTCATTCGCGGGTATTTTCGGCGACATTGGGCGCCTATGGTGCGGGCATCTCCATTTATACTCACTTCCTGTCGCATGGGCAGGATGTGGTCTTTCCTAAAAATACTCCGATGGAAATCGGTTTTGGCGAGCGCGGAACGAAAGTCGCGGCGAAAAAACTTCCAGGCCAAAATTAATCGGGTGAACTTCCCGTCGATCGCTTACGCTCCGGAGTTGAGCAGCGCCCTCTGTGTTATCCTGCGTAACAAATTTGTGGCGGTTGAGGAGAACCCATGCGTGATTTGCTAGAGATCGAACGCAGTTTCCAAATAGAACTTTCAATGGACCGCCGGCCGGTTGCCGTCGTGTTTCTTGATGCGGTACCGCAGGGCGTCCCGGCGTTTTCAGGCACCATGCCCTCAGGTTGCAGTTTCTGGCGGCTGGCCGCAATGGGCCAGACGTTTTACACGGTTCCGTCCGATCACTTCAATTGTGCGATTGGCAGCTACACACATAACATTGCGCTACCTGCCGAGCGCGAAGAGGAAGCGGATCATACCCTCAAGTTGATGTTTAGCGTGGGATATATCAAACCGGAAGAAGTGGCTGGGATTCCGCGGCTCACAAAAACGCCGGTGTCCGTTCTTTATGCGCCGCTTGGGGTCGCCCCTGTAGATCTGAGGACGGTTCCGAGCGCGGTGCTGTTTGCGTGCAAACCGTCGGCTGCGATGCTGCTCAATGAAGCGGCGATTCGCGCGGGCGTGGGTGGGGCTATGCCAATGTTGGGCCGGCCAACGTGCATGGGCCTGCCCCTGGCGCTTCAAAGCGGGACACAGATGAGCCTGGGGTGCATCGGGAACCGCACCTACACAGGCCTGGGGGGAAATGAGCTGTACGTTATTGTTGCAGGGAAAGATGTTGAGTTGGTGGCGTCGGCGATGGCGGAGATTGTAGCGGCGAACCATGCGCTGCAGGAATATGCGGAGGGGCGCCGCTCTCAACTTGCGACGGCTTGAGCAACCATCTTGAGAAAAAGTTCTTGACGGGATGACGAGCTCACAGGCATGAACCAGGAGCCTTCGCAATTCTAAGGGTGCTTCCGGTTACTTCAATTCCGCCAGCCCCTTATAGAAGTTGGCCACGGCGCGAATCCCACCGAAATAGTTTTCGAGCGAGAGATGCTCATCCGGGGCGTGCGCATTTTCATCCGGCAAACCGAAACCCAGCAGAATGCACGGTACCTTGAATGTGTCGTGCATCTGGGTCACGAAAGGAATGGAGCCGCCCTCGCGAATGAAAACCGCGCGCTTGCCGAAACCCTCTTCGAGCGCGTTGTGCGCTACTTCAAAAAATGGATGGGTGTAAGGCGCTTTCCAGGGCTTACCGGTGCTCAATACTTCAAATTTGCAGGTCACGGTTTTTGGCAACAACTTGCGAATGTGTTGCTCGACCGCACGCGTAATTTTGTCGGGATCCTGATCGGGCACCAACCGGCAGGAGAACTTTGCATAGGCCTTGGAGGGGATCACGGTTTTCGAGCCTTCCCCCGTGTATCCTCCCCAGATTCCGTTCATTTCGAAGGTAGGCCGGCACCAGGCCCGTTCAGCCGCAGTAAAGCCTTTCTCTCCACAGAGACCCGGAGCACCCACGGTTTTCTTAAAGTCTTTCTCCTTGAACGGCAGTTTCGCCAAAGCCTTGCGCTCGGCAGCGCCCAGCTTGGCGACATGGTCATAAAAGCCCGGCACGGTTACACGGAAATTCTTGTCGTGCATCTTTGCAAATAGTTCGCACAGAATCGTGAGGGGATTGGGGACGGCTCCGCCAAAAACGCCGGAATGCAAATCCTGCGCGGGGCCGGTGATTTCTACCTGGTAGTAAACCAGCCCGCGCAACGCGTAGGTGACCGAAGGCACGCCCGGCCCCAGCATAGAGGTGTCCGAGACAACCAAAGCGTCGGCTTGAAGGCGCGCTTTGTTGGCCTGCACAAAGTCCCACAGGTTCGCGCTGCCGACTTCTTCCTCCCCCTCGATCAGAACCTTGATGTTGACGGGGAGCTTCCCCGCGGTCTTCATCAATGATTCCAGCGCCGCGAGATGGATGTGAACCTGACCTTTGTCGTCGGCCGTGCCGCGGCCAAATAAATTGCCGTCACGCACAGTCGGCTCAAATGCGGGCGAAGTCCACAAATCGAGCGGTTCAGGAGGTTGCACGTCGTAGTGTCCGTAGAAAAGCACCGTAGGTTTGCCGGCGGCGCCAAGCGATTCCGCATAGACCAGTGGATGTCCCTTGGTGGGAATGATTTCCACCTTGCTCATCCCCACGCTGCGCAATTTGTCGGCCACCCAGCGTGACGCGCGCTCCAGGTCGCCCTTGCGTTCCGACTTGGTGCTGATACTGGGGATGCGCAAAAACTCGCACAACTCCGCCAGATGAGCGTCGCGATGCGCTTCGATATATTGAGCTAAGCCATTCTGAGATGAACTCATGCGCGACTCCTTGGGAGGGTGAGCGATTCGAGGCGCAGCCGAGATTCCGGGGCGGGGCCGGGGATCGCGCACAGCAGTTCCGAGACATCGTTATTCTATTGATTCTTGGGAGGCCGCCGCAAGCTGCAAGAAAGTACACAGGCCAATTGGCCAGCGCCCATGGCAAACCTGTACCAAAGGACATCTCTTTTCAGATTGGAACGGTCTCGCCCAGGTTCCATTGACCACTGCATTTTATTATCCGAGCATGGTCACACCATGACTGAAGTTATTCACGATGTCCCACGCCGCAGCTCCAGAGTCTTCATGCGCATCCGCGTTGTAGCTGCTGGAAAAAACGCCCGCGGTCGCAAGTTCAAAGAAGCATGCAATACGATCGTTGTGAATGCTCACGGCGGGCTGATCCTCCTGCAGCAAGAAGTGGAGATGGGTGCGATGGTCGTGCTCACCAATCCCTTCACCTGGGAAGAGTTGGAGTCCCGCGTGGTTTTTGTAGGCGAGGACGGTGACAAAGGCCAACGCGTGGGCCTGGAATTCCTTAACCCCGCGCCGCGCTTCTGGGGCGTTGAGTTCACTCCTCCCGATTGGCAATCTGACCAGGAACGCCGGGAACCCCAGGCCGCGAACTAGATTTCTCCTTCAATGCGGCCAAATGGTGAAGTCACGCATGGCCATTCGCACGATTTTCCCGTTCATTCTGGTTAGCGCATCATTTAGCTCTAGAAGATTCCCTCTACCCAGCTGCAATTCGTGCTCGTCGGGCTGGTATACAGTTCCAATTTTGTAGTCCAGGTATGGTGTCCAAGTCTCCTCGATGTGGTTCCCCAAAATGTGCGCCACGATCTTGCCATTTGTGAAATCCACCAGGCGCTGGATGCTGCGCGCAAATGCGTCTCCGTCCGCAACATAAAGCCTTCCCGGATAAAGCGTGTCTCCACTGAAAAGGATTCCTGTTTGACGATCATAAATTGCGATTGAGGAGGCTTCATGTCCGGGGATGGGGATCACATCCAAGACACGGGAGCCCAAATCATACTGAACGATTTCCTCCGGCCAGTTCTTGAATCCAAAGAAGGCCTGAACGTCGCCGGGTTTCAAACCCACCACCGTCGCCCCGGGAAGCAATTTCAACTGAGCGTCTCCTGCGATGTGATCTCCATGAGCATGCGTGTGAGCCACGACAAGGGGGATGGACTCGCGGTTATTCCGCTTCAACCACTGGTCCACGACGCCCTTCACCACAACTGCAACATCCGTTTTCCCAGCGCCGGTATCGAGCATCAGCACTTTTTCCTTGCCGAACAAGAGATATAAGAAGGGCTTCTCGTAATTGGAACAGCCCGACTCGCGCAGGATGTAGAGGTCTTCGTTGTAGGAATGGATCTGAAATTTCGGATCGACAGGACAGTTCGGCCCGCTCACCTGCCAACGGTCGGGCAGTACGCCGCTGCGGACTCCGCCCCCATCGGGCTGCGCGGCTTGCGCGAGAACTCCATTTGGCATTGCCAGGGAAAATCCTCCTGCGAGCAGGATCATGCAAAACTTCGCAGATGCTTTTGCAACAGTTCCGGTGTATCGAGAAACCATTTTCATTCCCCCTCGAACGAATCAACAACTCTCTGCAGTGAGGAGACCCATCCAGAATCGACGCCGCAGAATAACACACGGCACCAATCGACTCTGGCTCGTGAAGTCTCTAATGCGCATCACATTTTCCGTTTGCATTTGGCCGTGCAGCCGATTGCCAGTTAAACTTGGAAAACGCGCAGGGGTGACGGGGCAATTGAAGGTGGGGTGTTGAGCAATCAATTCGCTGGTTCGCAATCGATGAATCGAGCAAATCCCCTTGCCATTCGGAGGAAGATAATGAAGGCGGTGCTCGCAATTCTGGCACTTTTTACCGTCCTGGCGATTCCTACCGTGCCGCAAGCCGCCCCAGTCACGACTGGCGGTGAACTCAACGGATGGTGCAAAGTTTTCAACCGCGATGTGATGCCTTCTGACCCTGGTCAGGCGTTCAATGGCGGGCTGTGCCAGGGCTTCATAAATGGCTGGATGCAGGGGGTTTCAAACCTTTCGTGGAGTGACGATAAGGGCGGGGTACACATTGTAACAGTAGCGGATGCCTTTTCGGTCGCACAACTGGCCAAGGTGTTTGTCGCTTACGTGGACAGGCATTCTGAAGTGGAAAATAAACCAGCCGACTACGCAATGGCGAAAGCCGTACAGGACGAAGAACTACTCGCATCACCCCTTCGATCGACTAAGGAAATGTCGCCTTCTCGCGGAGTTCCGAGGATAACCCAAGTCTCTCGCATAGTTGTGCCCTATACACCGGACTCAAGCGGCCTTTTGCAAGTGGCCGTTACCATCAACGGTGTGCCAGGCGATGCCATTCTTGATACTGGGGCCAGTGAAGTAACGGGAAACTTCGGCAAATATGGAATTGAAAGGACAGGTGAAAAAAAATTCTCGGTGGCCACCGGAGATACCAAGCTCGTTGGCACGGGTTTCGCCGTGGTGTGCGTGCAGCATGTGTGCCTCAAGGTGGCGACGGACGATACCTCCGCAAACACCACCTCCTTATTGGGCCAATCATTCATAAAACTATTCCAATCGGTGACGATTGACCGGGCGAGCCATACAATCACGTTCGTGCCCGGTCCTCCCAAGTCAAAGTAAAAACGGGAAGATTCGTCAGGTTATACAAACCTCTCTTCCTAGGTGGCAACGAAGAAAGCGTAAGCGATTGAAACCGAACCCGTCGCAGATTGGCGGGTGAGTGATGGTGTACGCTAGAATTGAACAAGGAGGGGTGGCCGAGCGGTTGAAGGCGGCGGTCTTGAAAACCGTTAGACCCGAAAGGGTCTCGTGGGTTCGAATCCCACCCCCTCCGCCAGACAGTCATGCTTTTTCTCCGTCTCCTGTTCGTTCTACCTGAAAATGCGAATTTGCGGGCCAAATTGCGCGAATGTCCGATGATCGATCATCGTCAACATGATTCGTAGAGAAACACGGAGTGAAAATTGAGTCCAGTTTCTCCGGTGCGGTACCGAGTAATCCTTTCGACGTAACCTCAGAATTAAGGGTGAGACCAGTTCGAATTCACTTTTCTGCGCCGCCATTTGAGCGTTGCTTAGGACTTCTGGGGTTTTATCTAACGCACAGTGGATGATTTTGGAGACGGTAAATGTTTGCGTTGGATCATGGGCGCGGATAGCGAACTGAACAACCTCAAGAATCCCACGTTCGCCCGCCGCGCGGGACGAACATGGGGCACCCTCGAGTACTCCGCACACATTTTCCCACTGCGAAGGTCTTTTGGTGCGCGCTCGATTGAATGAACACGGAATAACTGCGACCACCCGCCGTTGATTTATCGCTATGCGCGTGTGGATTTCAATGTCCCAGGCCATTGAATTCAAAGGCCGATGGAATTCTGGCGATGGAGTGCGGCAGGCAAGACTCCTCGCTACGCCGACGGAGAGTGGAGGACGTTATGGGACGATGACGCTGGCGGAAGATTGGTCTAGGGATTCTAACCTAGCCAGTTCTTCACGCAGGCGCGCCGCTTGTTCGCGAGATTGTGCTGCATCGAGGCGGGGCTTTTCGCCCACGACCGTTCCTAACGCATTCATAGCCCTGGCGATGCCACCATTCTTCTGCTTGCCGTTGTTGCCCATATGTGCGAGCTCGTCGGCGGAGTTGTCTTCCGCAAGGGCGTCGGTCTCCAACCCTGTAATTTGGGCGCGGAGATCCCGAATGCGCACGCGCCGCTGGACCATCTCGAGCGCCGCATCGTTCAAGGGGTTGTCGCCCGATTTGCACACCGGATCGCCCCTTGCCTCTAGTTCCTCGCAGAAAGAGTAGCGATTGTTCCTGCCGCTCACGCTGCCCTGATCGGCAGCAAGGCGGTACCACGCCAGGGCCCTGGCATCATCTTGCTTTACACCTTGCCCGTACTGATACATCCAGCCGAGCTGGTTCTCCGCGGTACCGTTTCCCAGTGCGGCGGCTTTAAGAAGCCAGGGCCAGGCCTTGGCATAATCGACCGCCACACCTACGCCATTCTGAAAATTATAGCCGATGTTTTCCATGGCCTCGTCGTTGCCATGTTCCGCGGCTTTGTAATACCAGGAGAAAGCCTCGACGTAACTCTGCGGTTGGCCCCATCCTTTCTCCGCCATGAAGCCGAGATTGGTTTCGCCGTTGGAGTTGCCGTGGCTGGCGGAGCGGCGATACCACGCTAGAGCCTGAGAATAGTCACGCTTAACCCCCCATCCGCACTGGTAAAAGTAGCCGAGTTCATTTTCGGCATCCGCGAGATTCTGCTCCGCCGCCTTGAGGTACCAATCGAAAGCCTGTTTGTAATCACGCTTGACCCAGATCCCACTCTGGTACATAACCCCCAGGTTATACTCCGCGACCGAATAGCCTTGCTTCGCAGCCAGACGGTAATAATTCAGGGCGCGTTTGTAATCCCGCGGCAAGCCCCACTTATGTTGATGCATGCTTCCCAGTTGATTCAGCGCGGGAGCATAATTTTGGGCGGCGGACTTGCGATACCAGATCAGAGCCTGGCCGTAATCCTGGGCAACACCGAGGCCGTCAAAATAGTGGTTCCCCAGCTTGAACTGCGCCTCCGCGTCCCCCGCGGCGGCGGGTTCGCGAAGCGAATAAAAATCTTCGTCCGACGGCAGCGCCGTCGCCTGAGTCGACGTTTGTACCGGTGCCTGCGTTTGGGCGCGTGCCGTGAAAACCAGCGCGAATGTGAGGAAAGCTGTCGCCGCAGTCCTGGTCCGGAAGCTCATGTAGATCTCCCTATCGAAAAATCTCGTAGAAATTCCCGGTAAAGATGCGGCTGCGAGCAGAGCTCTTCGTTATGTAACTCTGTAACTCACACCGCCGCCTTCTACCAGGACGCCATCCCTCTGCAATCCACTACCAGCTTCCAGAGCATGGCAGGCGAAGAGTTATACGACGATGGACTGCTAGTACTAAGGGGAAGAAATGTGCTCAATGTCATAGGGGCGGGGCAGACAGCCAGCCGGCATGAAATGATTGAGGAGCGCATTTTGGCTTGTGGTGTTGACCTAAGCCTTTATAACGGAAATAGGATAGTTGCGTTGATTTGAAAGTGGAGTTTGTGGCTGATAAGCAATGTACTCATGAAAGTTCCCCGTGACGCCCTGGAAGGCATAGTGCCTGTCCACTTGTGAGAAGTTAGAAGATCGATTTGTATTTGTCGATTTTGGTGGATGACGGCGTACTGGGAAGTAATCCATAAAGGCTCACAGCGGAAATGGGTTTGAGGGGAGTGTGGGGCTTATCATTGGGGCTCGAACACTTTCAGGGTTACCAAAGGCGGCCAGACACGGGCGCAAATCTCTCCCCTGGCCACAGAAAATATTTCCACGAGACTTCCGAATTAATTTCTTGTTCCATTTTAGAGATAGCGTGGCCAACTTTCTGAATGGGCTCAAATAACCAAGATGTGTGGCTGGAAGATTGTGCAGATTCCCTCCATTTTTCCCTGTTAACAGGAGATTGGTACCGGAGAAGGGTGACGGGGGTTTGAATCCCTCCCTCTCCGCCAGTCAATCTTCGTTTCTCTCGTTATCCGTCGAGTTCTGCCTCGAATCCTTAATTTGCCGCCCGTGATCCACGAATGTCGATCAGACCTAATGCATTTATTCCTCCCCCGTGCCTCGCCAAAAAGTAAAACGGAAGCTAGGAACAACACTCTATTCCCTTATCGGTAAAAACCCGTGCAAGCAAACCGCAGATTCAAGCGCGGCATAGGACTGCCTGGGCGCAAACAATCTGAAAACAATGGTGGAGAGAGTTTTGGCCAACATCAGGTCCAGTAACTCTCTTGTGCTGTGCAATGAATACGACTGAATACGACCTGAGTAAACTCTCTTACCACTTCTTAAAAATCACTGACTTCAGATTGTTGAATCCAATGGGACAGACATCTTGCCGCAACTCTCCCGACCGGCACCGGTAACCGCCTAGCCGCACACACCAAAGCCAAGCAACCGCGAGCATCGAGCCGTCTACTGCACGGTGACACTAACCGTGGTGGAATGGCTCAGTGACCCGGATGTTGCAGTGACGGTCACGGTGTAAGTACCGGCAGGTGTCCCTCCGCCTTTGGCGCAACCAGTAAGGATTGCGGCGCCCAACAGCAACACTGCGAGCGGCATAAACGCCAAACGCCGAGTACGAATTCCCTTCCGCGCGGTAATTATTCCGAGCAGACCCAGCACTCCAGCCGTCAGCCACCAGCCGGAGACCGGACCATTGGGAATTCTGCTCTGTTGCGGAGGAGGCAGATTTCGCGGCGTTGTAGTCAGCGTGAGCACCGTTGAAGCTACCGCGCCGCCCGGTGTCAGTGACGGCGGCGCGAATGCTCCTGTGGTACTCGGTGGCAAGTTGGTCGCCGAGAACGTCACCGCGTTCGGGAATCCCCCTGCCGCGGGAGTGATTTGAATCGTGGCCATTATGGGCTGGCCGGCAACCGCGGGAGGCGGTGTCGTCGGAATTGCCACGCTGAAGTCGATGCCGGTGCCGGTAAGAGACACAGTCTGCGTCGTCGATGGCGAGGCATCGTCCGTGATTGTCATTGTTGCGGGACCGCGGGCTCCCACGGCTCCGGGTGTGAAGATCACGTTAATGTCGCATGTCAAAGTCGGCGCGACGGTTGAACCATTCGTGCAAGTTGTTCCGGTAGCGGCGATGGCGAAGTCCGCGGCATTGGTGCCGCTGATCGCGACGGTGGTGATGTGCAGGGTTGAGCCACCGGGGTTCGTCACGGTGATCTTAGACGGAGAGCTGGCAGTGGATACGCCCTGATTGCCAAATGCGATTGTGTTTGCAGACAGTGTCGCTGCCGGCGGCGTTGTGCCCGTAAGCATTACGCTCTGCATCGAATTCGGGGTCCCGTTGTTGTCGTCTGTGAATGTGAGTGAAGCGGTTCGAGTACCGATGGCCGATGGCGTGAAGGTCACGCTCCAATTGCAAGTTCCGTTGGTTGCTGCCACGGCCAATCCATTCGTGCAGGTTGTGCCGGCGGCGATGGCAAAGTCCCCGGCATTGGCTCCTGTGATCGCCACTGTGGCCAGATGCAATGCTGTTGTTCCCGTGTTGGTGAGCGTGCCGCTCTGCGCGGCGCTGGTCGTGTTGACCACTTGATTTGAGAACGTGAGGGTCGTGGGCGCCAAAACGACCACCGGCGCGGTGCCGGTCCCGGTGAGCGTCACCGCCTGCGTCGAGCCTGGGACTGCACCGCTGTCGTCCGTAAATGTCAGCGAAGCCGTGCGCGCACCGAGAGCTGTGGGCGTGAACTTCACACTCCATGTGCAGTTCGCGGTGGCGGCCACACTGACCGGTGTCGGCAGCCCTGTCGTGCAGCTACTGCCCGCCCCGACAATGGAAAAGTCGGTAGCATTCGCTCCGGTGATTGCCACTGAAGTGACGTGCAATACATCGGTGCCCGTGTTGTTCAGCGTGCCACTCTGTGTTGCGCTGGATGTGCTGACTTCCTGATTTCCAAACGGTACGGAATTGGGAAGTGGTGAGGCCGATGGAGCAATGCCGGTCCCAGTGAGAGTGATCGGCGCAGGGTTGGCGATCCCGGTCACTGTGATCGCTATGCTCGCAGCTCGTGCATTCGCCGCAGTGGGGTCAAAAGTTACGCTGAGTGTGCAATTGGAGTTGGCAGCCACTTGACCGCCCGTAGTAGGACAAGTGGTCGCCGGGAAGGCAAACGCGAAGTCCGCCGGATTCGCGCCGTTGATCAATATGTCCGTGACGTTCAAGGGCGCGCCGCCGCTGTTCGTAATGGTCGCGGTCTGGGCGGCGCTGATCGTGTTAACACGTTGGTTGGCGAAAGTTAGGGAATTGGTCGACAACGTGGCCGTCGGTTGCGTTACGCCGGTACCCGATAGATTCACAATCTGCGGAGACGTGGCGGCGTCATCTGTAAACGTCAGCGTCGCCGAGAATGGATTTGTCGTGGGCGGTGTGAAAGTAACATTGACGACGCAGGAGGCGTTGGCAACCACCGTCGAACCGCTGGTGCACGTTGTGCCGGAAGCGATGGCAAAGTCAGTGGGATTCGTGCCACCGAGAGCAACCGTGGTGAGGTGCAGGGTGTCAGTGCCCGTGTTGGTCAGCGTCACGGTCTGCGCTGCGCTGGTCGTTAAAGTGATTTGATTGGCGAATGGCAAACTGGCCGGGTTAAGGGACACGGCAGGAGCGGTCCCAGTTCCGGTCAACTGCAGAGTGTGCGGGCTGCCTGTGGCGTTATCGGCCACCGACACCGTGGCACTCCGCGCGCCTAGTGCAATCGGTGTAAACGTCGCTGCGACGGTGCAATTTCCACCTGCCGCCACTGTTCCGATGGTCCGGCAGTCGGTCCCACTGGCCGGTATTGCGAATGCAAAGTCGCCTGGATTGGCTCCAATCAATGTCACGTTTGAGATTGTGAGAGTCGTCGCGCCGCTGTTGGTCAGCACCGAGGTCATCTGGGCGCTGGTGGTGTTCTGCCTCTGGTTTCCAAACGGTATGGTCGACGGCGCAAAATTCACTGTCGAGCTCACGCCCGTCCCGGTCAGGTTCACTACCTGCGAAGTGGGATTGGCATCATCGGTGAACGTCACCGTCGCTGCAAAAGGCGTCAGAGCAGTCGGAGTAAACGTCACATTCACGATGCAGCTCGCTCCGGCCAACACCGTTGATCCGTTGGTGCAAGTGGTTCCTGCCGCGATCGCGAATGCGCTTGGGTTGGTTCCGCCCAGAGCTACTGTGGCTAGGTTCAACGTACTCGTCCCGCCGTTGGTTAACGTAATGGTCTGCGGCGCGCTCATCGTCCCATTGGTCTGATTGCCGAAGGGGATTGTTAACGGTGCCGGCGTGGCCTGCGGGAACACTCCCGTCCCGGTCAGGTTCACTACCTGCGAAGTGGGATTAGCGTCGTCGGTGAACGTAACCGTCGCGGCCTGAGCTCCCAATGCCGTTGGAGTGAAGGTCAGATTCACGATGCAGCTCGAACTTGCTGCGACGGTCCCTCCGTTCGTGCAGGTGGTGCCTGCTGCCATCGCGAACTGGTTGGCGTTAACCCCGCCCAGTGCCACAGTGGTCAAATGCAACGTGTCGGTCCCGCCGTTAGTTAATGTGAGTACTTGGGTTGTGCTGGTCGCATTCTCCCGTTGGTTGCCGAAGGCCACCGGATTGGGCGTCGGCGTGGCCTGCGGGAATACTCCCGTCCCGGTCAGGTTCGCCACCTGCGAAGTCGGATTAGCGTCATCGGTGAACGTTACTGTCGCGGCCTGAGCTCCCAATGCCGTTGGAGTGAAGGTCAGATTCACAATGCAGGTCAATCCTGCGGCCACCGTCGATCCGTTCGTGCAGGTCGTTCCTGCTGCTATCGCGAACTGGTTGGCGTTAGCCCCACCAAGCGCCACCGTGGTCAAATGCAGTGTGTCGGTCCCGCCATTGGTTAATGTCAGTACTTGCGTTGCGCTG
>Ga0070733_10001555_pt1 | contig 16956 bp, 11 predicted proteins | sample Coa_R1_9_FD_66450 | JGI IMG/M metagenome (GOLD analysis project Ga0070733, IMG submission 66450) | Surface soil microbial communities from Centralia Pennsylvania, which are recovering from an underground coalmine fire - Coalmine... | ecosystem: Environmental > Terrestrial > Soil > Unclassified ... | reverse complement strand
CATTCGACATTTTCGCCAAAGGCCGGGTAATCTAACTGCGAAATACCTAACCGAGGGGGGAATCATGCTTTTCGGCGCCAATCGGACCGCGCTTGCGCTCCTGCTCTTGCTTTTTCTCTGGGTTCCGGCTCAGGCCGTTAATAAGGACTTCCACGACGCACCGGACCAAGCCAAGGCGATGAAAAATCCGTTCCAGGGACAGGCCGCAGCGGTGGACGCGGGAAAGGCGCTTTATACCGCCAACTGTCTCGCCTGTCATGGCAAAGCGGGTAAAGGAACGGGCAACGTGCCTTCCCTGGTGGATGGCAAACTGAACAAGGTCACGGCCGGCGAAGTCTTCTGGTTCATCACGCAAGGCGATAAAGACAACGGCATGCCGGCCTGGGGATTCATGCCGGAAGCAAAGCGCTGGCAGATTGTCACTTACGTGAAGGCGCTCTCGGCTGGCACGGCGACCCCGGTCGGCGCCCCAGCACCCTCTGCGCCGGCTGCATCGCCGGGTACGGCAATAAAAGATCCTTCTCCGACTGCCCCGTTCACCGACTTCCGTTATGAATCTCCGGGTACGATCCGAAAAATCACGGTGAAAGACTTACCCGAGCCGTATGCCACAACCTCAGCGGAAAACGGCGCACAACTTGCACCGCGGCCGGAAAACGCCTGGCCGGTTGCCCCACCGGGATTCAAAGTTGGACTCTATGCGGCGGGCCTGGAGAATCCACGCTGGCTGCGCACTGCGCCCAACGGCGACATTTTCCTCTCGGAAAGCGATGCCGGGCGGATTCGCGTGTTTCGCGGCCTGACCGCCGACGGTAAGCCGGAACAAACCCAGGTGTTTGTGAGCGGGCTGACGCGGCCGTATGGGGTCACGTTTTATCCTCCGGGACCCAATCCGCGGTGGGTCTATGTCGCCAGCACCGCGGAACTGGTTCGTTTCCCCTATCACAACGGCGATCTGCAGGCGAGTGGACCTGCGCAGCACATTGCGGATCTGCCGAGCACGGGAGGACACTGGACTCGATCCGTCGATTTTTCTCGGGACGGGAAGAAAATGTTTGTGGCCGTAGGCTCGGGTTCGAATGTGGACGATCCCGACACGCACCCGAACGAGAAGGATCGCGCCGATATTCTGGTCTGCGATCCGGCCAACTGCGTGCTGAAGGTGTATGCCTACGGGATTCGCAATGCGGGTGGCGGCATCCGGATCAATCCCCAGACCGGCGAATTGTGGTGCTCAGTGAATGAGCGCGACGCCCTCGGGGACAACCTGGTGCCGGACTACATTACGCACGTCGAGGAGGGCGGATTTTACGGCTGGCCGTGGTACTACATCGGCGGCCATCAGGATCCGCGGCACAAAGGGAAGCACCCGGAACTGAAAGACAAAGTTATTGTCCCAGATGTGCTGCTGCAGCCGCACAACGCTTCACTGGAATTGACTTTTTACGATGCCGACAAATTCCCGGCAGAATACAAGGGAGACATTTTCGCGTCGGAACACGGATCGTGGAACAAGACGGTGCGTGTCGGCTACGAAGTGATCCGCGTGCCGCTGCACGGGACGGGACATGCCACCGGCGAGTATGAGGATTTCTTGACTGGATTTGTATTGCCCGACGGCAAAGTGTGGGGACGTCCGGTGGGAATCACTGTAGCGTCGGATGGAGCGCTGCTGGTGAGCGACGACGGATCGAATTCGATCTGGAGGGTGAGTTATGTCGGACAGTGAAGCGTAGTTAGTGAAAGTCGTGTGAGGTAGTTTCGGCCCTGGTCACGAACAGGCGCTGCACGCGTTCGGCGCGGACCGAGATCACGTTGTCCTGATTCTGCAAAATGCCTTCGATGGCCAGAAAGCGCTCGCTGGCCAGCAGCAGGCGGTTCTGATGAAACAAATCGGGCGTGATGATGGCGTTAGCCACGCCGGTTTCGTCTTCCAGGCTGATAAACACAAAACCTTTCGCTGTGCCCGGACGCTGGCGCGTGATCACGCACCCGCCGATGCGAAGGCGCCTGCCGCTCGGGATAGTGCGCAACTCGCTGGCGCGGCGAATACCCATAGCATTGAGCCATTCGCGGCGGTAGGCCATGGGATGCGGGCCCACGGTGAGTCCAGTGCCATGGAAGTCAGCGACTAGGCGCTCTTCATGATTCATGGGCGCAAGAGGAGATGGTTCATCGGGGTCGGAATGTTGTTCGAGCAGCGGGCCGGAAGCGCGGACAGCGCGTTCGACTTGCCATAGGGCGTCGCGACGGTGGAAGTTGTTTTCACCACGGAGCCACGGAGGCACGGAGGAATTCTTGAATGCTAATTCCTGATTGTTGATTGAATCCGTGAGAATCTGCGGAACTCCGTTGCCTTCTTTATTTTCCTCCGTGTCTCTGTGCCTCCGTGGTGGATTCCCGATTGAGTTCAGCGCCCCGATTTCCGCGAGCGTGGTGAGTTCGTCTTTGCGCAGTTCCGGTACGCGGCGAGTGAGGTCGTGAATAGATGCAAATGGAGCCTGCATCCGTTCGCGAACCAGCGCCCGCCCGGCTTCTTCATGCAGTCCACGCACACAGCGCAATCCCATGCGGAGCGCCGGCGTCTCGCCGGCTGTCGAGTGGGCGTCCCGCCCACTCTGCGCGGGCAAAAGTGCCCGCGCCACACAATCTAATTCCAAACTACAATTCCAATCCGATTTCGTTACATCTACCGGCAGAGCCTTCAGTCCGTGGCGCTGCGCGTCTTTCACGATAGTTGCGGGCGAATAAAATCCCATGGGCTGGTTGTTGAGCAGCGCGGCGGTGAATGCAGCCAGATAATGGCACTTCAAATAGGCGCTGGCATAGGCGATCAAGGCGAAGCTGGCGGCGTGTGACTCGGGAAATCCGTAAAGCGCGAAGGAAGTGATGGACAAAATAATTTCATCCTGTGCTTTGGGAGAAATTCCGTTGATCGTCATGCCGGAACGGAGCCGGGCTTCGATTTCTTTCATGCGTGCCTGTGAGCGCTTGAAGCCCATGGCGCGGCGCAATTCTTCGGCTTCGCCTCCGGTGAAGTTGGCGGCGATCATGGCGATGCGCAGTAATTGTTCTTGAAAAAGGGGCACGCCGAGGGTGCGCTTGAGCACCGGCTCAAGCGAAGGATGCGCGTAGCTGACTTCTTCTTTTCCCTGCCGGCGCTGCAAAAACGGATTCACCATCCGCCCGACGATCGGCCCGGGACGGATGATCGCGACCTGTACCACGATGTCGTAAAAGCGCATGGGACGCAGGCGCGGCAGGCACGACATCTGCGCGCGGCTTTCCACCTGAAACATGCCAACCGTGTCGGCCTGCTGCAAAGTTGAGTAGACCTGCTGATCGTCTTGCGGAAGATGCGCCAGATCCACCTCATCCCGATAATGCTCGCGGATGAGTTCGAGCGAGTCCTTGAGTACGGCCATCATGCCGAGGCCGAGCAGATCCACTTTGATGATGCCCATGTCCGCGCAGTCTTCTTTGTCCCACTGCACGACGACGCGGCCGGGCATGGAGGCCGGCTCAAGCGGTACGACGGAATCGAGTTGCCCCTGACAAATGACCATGCCGCCGGAATGCTGGCCGAGATGGCGCGGCATGTCCTGCACGGCGAGGCAGAGTTCGTAGTATTTGCGCAGGCGCGGATGGTTGAGATCGAGCCCGGCGTCGCGGAAACGGCGGTCGAGCGCGTCATTCTCGTCGCGAAATTCCCAGGTGGCCACGGCGGCGGAAATCCTCGCGAGCGTCTCCGGATCGAACCCGAGCGCCTTGCCCATTTCGCGCGCGGCCATGCGGTTGCGATAAGTAATGACGTTGGCGGTCATGGCGGCGCCGCGCTCGCCATATTTTTTGTAGAGATACTGAATGACTTTTTCCCGCTCATCGCCGCTCGGGAGGTCGAGATCAATGTCGGGCCACTCGCCGCGTTCTTCGGATAAAAAACGCTCAAAGAGAAGTTCCATGCTGACGGCATCCACGGCAGTGATGCCGAGCGAGTAGCAGACAGCGCTGTTGGCAGCCGACCCGCGGCCTTGCACGAGAATATTCTCCTCGCGACAGAAGCGGATGAGATCCCAGACGATCAAGAAATATCCGGCAAGCTTGAGTTTTTCGATGAGCTTTAATTCTTTTTCGATTTGAAGGCGAGCGCGGGCCTGCAGGTCAGGCGGTTTGCGGCCATAGCGATCGTGGAATCCCTCCCACGCGCGGGTACGGAGGAAGGAATTCATGGTCTTGCCTTCGGGCACGGGATAGCGCGGAAACTCGTATCCCAACTCGCTCAGCGTGAATTCGAGACGAGAGGAAAGTTCGAGTGTGTTGGCCACAGCTTCGGGCAGGTCGGCGAAAAGCTGCTGCATTTCCTGTGGAGATTTCAGATAGCGTTCGGAGTTGCACGAGAGCAGGCGTCCGGCGGTCGAGAGCGTGCGATGGCGGCGGATGGCCGTGAAAGCGTCACAGAGTTCGCGAGCTTTGGGAATGGCGTAGCAAACGCCGTTGGTGGCGAGCAAGGAAAGATTGAGAGAACGGGCGATGGCAATGGCAACGCGGTTGCGGGATTCTTCTTCGCGATGAAAATGACGCTGTAATTCGACATAAACATTGGAGCGGCCGAAGATGCCGGTGAGTTGATCGATCTGCCGGCGCGCGTGTTCAATGCCGCCCCGTCGCAAAGCCGCGGCCAGCAAGCCTTCCGCGCCGCCGGTGAGGCAGATGAGTCCTTCGGCATGCTGCTCAAGTTCTTCGCGCTGAACTGCGCCTTCGCCTTTCCTGGCGCGCAACTTCATTTTGGTGATGAGCCGACACAGGTTCTGATAGCCGGCGCGGGAAGCGACGAGAAGAGGCAGCCGGAATTCACCTGGCAGGAGTCGAGGCACGGAGGCATTCGTAAATTGCTGATGATTGATTTTTGATTTGCGGTTGTCTTTTTCCGCGTCTCTGTCTCTCTGGGGTGAAAAAAAGTTGGCTGAAACTTCTGCGCCAATGTGAGCTTTAATCTTTGCTTTTTGTGCGGCGATGTGAAATCGCGGCGAGCCGTAAACACCATTGGTATCGAGCAGCGCCATCGCGGACATGCCGAGATGGGCACACGTGCTCACCAATTCCTCGGGCAGCGATGCGCCTTCGAGAAAGCTGAATGCGGAACGGGCGTGAAGCTCGATGTACATCAGTGATCAGTGACCCACTTAAAAATTCTGAGATCAGAGGTGTTAATCGGCTATGGTTTTTCAGTCATACGTTCCTTCCACAAACCAGGCTCCGTTGAGCAGATCGCGAACCAGGCGATAAAGAGCGAGCGATTCGCCGTTGTGCAACGCATGATTTTGCAAGGCCACGTCCCACTCATCGCGCGACCAGGCATCGTGCTCCCACCAGTCGCCCGAAAAACGCCATGGGCCAGCCCTCCATAGCACGTCGCCCCGCATTTCTTTTCGACAGGCCAAATGCACCGGCTGACCATTTTCCAGAGTGACTTCGGCGTGCAGCGGAGGGCGAAAACGGCGCAGCGCGGTGACGGCATTCTCCCGGGGAGGCGACATTTCGGTTGCTGGCTTTTTTAACGGCAGTCCGGGAGCAAATCGGTCCATGCGAAATCCCTCGGGATGATGCGTGTCGAGCAGTTCAATCGCTCCCACTTTATGTTCACCCACCATTCCGGCAATGCGGGCGAGGGTAAGTTCCAGCTTTTCCGGTTCCGGCGATGGAGGAAGGAACAATCCACCCTGTGCCGACCGCATTCGCGCCGGCTCGGCGGCGAGATGAATCTTCACGATGGGCGCGCCGGGCGGATGCGCATTCAAATCGAGCTGCAGCAACTTGAGGAAAGTTCGCGCGTCGAGCATGGGAAGCGGCAAGCGGAGAGTGCGAATAAATTTTGATTGCTGAGGAAGCTCCAGTCCCAGAGTGAGCCGCAATTCCTGCGTGGACCGGGCGCGCGCGGCCAGGCGGGCACAGAGCTGCTCGAGCAGGCGGTTCAGCAGAAAAGCCAGCGGCTCGAGCAGCATGACTGGATCTTCCAGTTCGATGGCTTCTTCAAAAATGAGCGGCTCCTCCACCGGCACGAGAGTGCGCGAGGCGGAGCCGAGCGCCAGTCGCTGCAAGTGCAGGCCTTCCTGCCCAAGACGCTCGCTCAGCGCGATTTGCGGCAGCGCGGCCAGAGCGCTCAGGCGGCGAATGCCCCAACGATCAAGCGTTGCGAGCGTCTGGTCAGCTGCCCTGCGTTCTTCGCCTTCGAGGCGATCGGCAAACAGCACCGCGATGGGCAAGGGGCCAAGACGATCTGCCGTTTCGTGCGGGAGAATTACCGTGACTCCGGGAAAGCCGCGCGCCGCAATCAGGGCCGCATCGGGATTCGCCGCGATGGCGACGTTGGCATCGAGCCCGAATGCTGAGATCCGATGCGCAATCGCGCGCGAAATTTCCGACGCCGATCCCAACAGAGACTCCATGCCCGCCAGATCGAGCAGAGCCGTGTCGCAGGCCGTATCTTCCACACATGGTGAGAAGGATTGAGCGCTGTCGAGCAAGGCAGCGTGCGCGGACGATTCCTGCAGCGCAGAGCCTGAGCGCAAAACAATTTCGGGGCACAATTCTGCCTGCGCCTTGGTCATGCCAGGGGCAATACCGAATCTTCCGGATTTTTCATTCACTGCGCAGATTTTTTCGAGCGGAGGGCTACCTTCAAAAATGGCGATGGCGCGCGGGCGCAGTTCCGGCTCGACGCGGAGCACTGCAGCGACGGGAAAGTTCGGGATGTAGATGCAAGCGAACATGAAAACAAATATCCAGTGTCAAATTGTCATTTCCCAGTTTCATCCCGCCGCCCATGCGGTCTGGGTTGGGAATGTGGCGGAACGCGCCGGTTTTCGTTCCAGGCGCGAGCAGGCCAGTTCCACGGTGATTTGCAGCCCGGTCAGCAGGCGTGCATGGGCCGCCGTTTCGCGGCGTGAGGATGATTCGCGGGGCATCGCTTGTTCTGAAACCTGCGCTCCTAATTGCAGTTGCAGCGACGAGCAACTACCGGCGATGGGTTGCTGCTCAATGGCCAGGAGAACTGTGGGCGTGTGCTCGATGGCGCGGCGGAAGCGGAACCAGGTGGTCAGCGGAACGCGGCGCGCATCCTGCGGCGGGAGATGGGCGAGATCGAGAACGATCAGGCCAAAGCCTCCGCTTTCGAGCAAGAGATCGGTGGCGCGGAGAACCTGCTCGAGGCGGTGTTCAGAGGCGCGGGAGGCATTTCCTTGGGTGGTCTTTTTTTGTTCCGTGACTCGGTGGCTCTGTGGCGAATTGTTTTTCCGCGGGGAGCCTTCACCACAACGCACCCATAGCAGGCGGTGCAAATCCACGCCTGCGTCGGCGGCAGATCGCGGATCGAGCGCGTCGCTGGCGTCCACCAGCACACAGCATTCTCCCCGGCGAGTGGCGGCGGCCAGAGCGGCCAGGAATACGGTAGTGCGTCCGGACGAAACCGGGCCGCAGATTTCCGTCAGGCAGCCGCGGGGCAGGCCTCCGGTGAGGGCATCGAGCGCGGGAATGCCGCTCGACGCCATTTCGGGCGCCGGGCGAATCGCAAGACGCGAGGCCGGAGTGACGCTGGCGGGGGAAATTCTGGGTTGGGAAATACTGGATTGCGAATGGGCGAGCGCGGATTGCAGAAAGCGCATCTTCTCCGCGGGTGCCGGCTCGACCGGAGCGTTGTGCACGGGTGCGCCCACCGGAGCGTCGTCAAAAACAAAAAGGCGGCTCGAAGCCGCCGAAGTGGAAACCACTGCGGAAGACATAGAATTCCTCGGAAATTTCAGGGAGCACCGGGCTGGAGTTTCTCGCTGGAGCCGCGGAGGCGAGGTTGCGATATTCGCTTTTTATTCGCCTTTTGGAATTGTGGATCCGGGGCCAAAGATTGTCAAGCCGGAAAGTGAATTCTTGACCAAACCGAATCTTGGCAAGGACACGGCGCCGATTCCGCTTTGCTCACCTCTATGCCGGCCCTCCGTCTAAGGGCACATCCGGCGTGGTCACACTCGTACCCTGTTCTGCCACCCAGGCCGAAGACATCCAACTGCCACTCTGGCAGCAAGAAGGAGATTTCCATGCACAATCCTCGCTTCCACGCCAGCGGCAAGGTCCTGCTGTGGACTTTGTTTGCCGCTGTCTTGTTGATCCCCAGTCTTAGCTTTGCCCAGACTGCAACCAGCGAAACCCTCATGCTGAAACTGCCGCGCGCCAGCCAGCATGCTCTCGTTACCCAGCGCATCGGCATCACCGACATCACGGTTAACTATCACCGGCCGCTGGCCAATGGCCGCCAGATATGGGGCAAGGTCGTGCCCTACGGACAGGTGTGGCGCGCGGGCGCGAATGAGAATACGACCATCACTTTCACCGACCCGGTCTCCATCGAAGGCCAGCCGCTCGACAAAGGCACGTATGGAGTGCACATGATCCCAGGGGAGAGCCAGTGGACAGTGATCTTCTCCAAGGATTCCGGGGACTGGGGCAGCTTCAGCTACAAACAGGAGGATGACGCCCTGCGTGTCAACGTGAAACCGCAGACCGCAGAAATGCACGATGCTCTGACTTACGACTTTGACGATGTGAAGCCGGCTTCCGCAGTCGTGACCATGAGCTGGGACAAGGTAGCCGTGCCCTTCAAAGTGTCGGTGAACGTGAATGAAATCGTCACCGCGAGCATTCAACGCCAGATTCATGGCCTGAACCAGTACTACTGGGAAGGCTGGGACGATGCCGCGGCCTACTACCTGGCCAACAAGATCAATCTCGACGACGCTCTGAAATACGAGGACAAATCCATCCAGGCCGAGGAACGTTACGACAACGAGCTGAACAAATCGAAGATTCTCGACGCCATGGGCCGAGCCGAGGATGCAAAGGCCGTCCGCGCCAAAGCGCTCGACCTGGCCAGCGCCCAGCAACTGTACTTCTACGGGCGGCAGCTGCAAGCGGAAAAAAAGCAGGACGAAGCTCTCGTGGTTTTCAAATCGGCGGCAAAGAAGTATCCCGACTACTGGACCTCGCATCTCGCTCTGGCCCGCGTTTACAGCGCGCAAGGTGACTTCGACAGCGCGGTGAAAGAAGCCAAGATATCGCTGAGCAATGCTCCCGACGCCAGCAAGAGTGCTCTCGAGAATTACGTTAAGCGCTTGCAGTCCAAGGACGATATCAACCGCTAGGCGGTTGCCGTGGATTGTTTCCCTGAGTAAATAAGGCCCGGACTGAAATCCGGGCCTTTTTCGTGCTTTTGAACACGCATTCTCATCGTCGGGGGGAAGGCTGCCTGTGCGCCTGGATCAGGCTTGCGGCCGCGGCAACCAGGTCCGCGTTGTCGCGCGCCGGTTTTCCATCCGGCAGTACGGTAACGTCTTCGAGTCCAGTCCGGATTCCGTGTCCCCGGTCCAGAGCTCGCCGATTCACGGCCCAGCAGGCGATGCCGTAACCGTGATGAACTTGTTCCAACATAATGCCAGCTGACGCGACAATCTCCTCCATCTTCGCGGCGTTTTTTAGCGCCGTGCCAGGATCAGTCTCCAGAGGTTCAATCAACACTCGGCGGCACCGCTCTGCCAACCCGGAACGCACGAAGGCGCGCGCATCGTCAACGCTCAGCAATCCGGCCTCGATTGCGACACCACGGGACAGCAACAACTCACAAAGCTCCACAATCCCGGGCTCGCCCTGATTGGCGGAAACGAGGTCTGGCATCTCTTCCCACGCCTCGACGATATGAAAACGCTGTGCCGCATCGGCCACAATTGTGGCCGACGTAGTCAGGGAAACCGGAGTGTCCGGGCAAAGACCTCGGATTGCGCGCAAAACCTGGGCGCAAGCGGCGCCGTCGAGAGTTTCACTGCCAGCTTCGTCGAAGGCATGAACATGCACCGATTGCGCGCCTGCGTCCACGGCCGCGCGAGCCGCCGCTGCAATCGCCAGCGGACTGCGCGGTGCTGCCGGGTGAACCCGCTCGCCGTTCAGCGCGGCTTGCAGGAAGGTAGGGGTTGGCATAATCAGCGGGGGTTAGAATTGTAAGGATTGTTCTCCAGTTTTGGAGTGGATGGTAGGCCCGAATGGATTCGAACCATCGACCTCTTCCGTGTCAAGGAAGCGCTCTAGACCAGCTGAGCTACGGGCCTGCATGCGAACAAACTGTCCGTCAATTCTAACGGCAGCGGAGAATTCCGGCAAACCTCAGCTTTCTTTGTTTGCGCCACGGCCCGGCTGGGCTTGCAAAGTGACACGCTCTTGACAACTTTCTGACAAATTCATTTCGCGCTCCAGCCAAACTGCGTGTGTTGGCTCTCTCGAAAGGGCGCGCTCTTCCGAGGCGACAAACTCTCTCACGGGCCTCACGAGCGCGCCCACCCTTGGTTCTGGCGGGCCTATCTCATCGTGCAGTGAAAGGGATTGATCATGAAAAAACATTGGCTTCTGTCGCGGAGCGTGACCCTCCCCCTCCTGGTTCTCGCGACTTCGATCGCGGCGCTGGCTCAGGACGGGGCGGCCTTCAATCAACCGGGAAACATCCTCATCTCCGATCAGTTCAACAACCGAGTTATCGAGCTTAATCCGGCCAATCACCGGGTCGTGTGGTTCTTCGGAAACGGTTCCAGCGTGGCCGGTCCGAACTCGGTGGTTGCCGTGAACGACGCGCAGCGCGTGGGACCGTTCACGCTCATCGCGGGCACGGGTGCTCCGGCTGGATCGGAGCCGACCTGTCCCAGCGGCTGCGCCGATAATCGCGTCATGCTGGTGGATCCTCACCGGCAGATCATCTGGCAGTATGGACAGGCTGGAGTGACCGGATCGGGACCGAACCAGCTCAACACTCCGGTACAGAACACATGGCTGCCGAACGGCCACATTCTCGTCACCGATCAGGGCAACGCGCGGGTCATCGAGATCACGCTCGAAAGGCAAATCGTGTGGCAATACGGCATGACTGGAACCGCGGGCTGCGGCGCCGATCAACTGAACAACCCCAACAGCGCCGAACTGTTGCCGAACGGCCACATTCTGATTTCCGACGAAAGCAACAATCGCGTGATTGAAGTCACGCGCGGAAAACATATCGTGTGGAGCTACGGATCCTGCACCGGTACGGAACTGAACGGAGCGGCGTTCGCCAGCCGGTTATCCGATGGCGACACGCTCATCACCGATTCCGGCAACAATCGCATTCTGGAAGTAGAGAGCACTGGCAACGTGGTGTGGTCGTACGTCACCAATGCCCGGCCGGGCAGTGTTTCGAACCCGAACCCGACCCGTGCTGTTCGCTTACGTAATGGCAACACTCTGATCAGCGATCAGTTCAATAATCAGGTGATCGAGGTGAATAACGCCGGCAGCATCGTTTTCGAGCAGGGAACGATTGCGGTGACCGGGAGCACGTTCGATCTGCTCAACGCCCCGTATGACGCGAAAGTGGTCGGGGATTACACCGGCCTGACCCCTCCATTCTGAGAGCTGACCTCCCCGCTCGCGGCTTCACGAGCGCAGAACTGGCTTGTGGAGCCGCGAGCCCATTTTTGCAGACTGCAAATTTCCGGCAGACCTTACGGTCGGGTGTATACGGGACTGTCAGGGTTCGGCGGGTCATAGTCGCGGCCGTATTTATTCTTGTGGCTCGCGAGCTTATCGGATTCGTGCAGCCGCAGCGCCCCAAGCGATGCCGCTTCTCCCGTTACCGTGACCTCGCGGGTGTAAGACTGCAAATCCTCAGGGCGGGCTGAGGCGTGAAAAACCTGCATCTGATATCGGCCGGGGGGCACGTTTGCGATCGTAACCTCGCCACTGGCCTGCGAAACGCCGTAGTATGGCGTGCTCAACGCCACGACGACGGCGCTCATCTGAGCGTGGATGTTGCAAAAGATATAAGAAATGCCAGGCCGGTCGAATCGCACAAAACGGGTGGTTCCGCTCTCGTAGAGGCCGAGGTCGAAGCGTTTTCCCTCGAATAAAGAAAATACGTTGTGAAAGAACGGATCGTTATTGGGGAACTCGACCTTGCCCCCGACCGGGACCACCACCAGCGAGGGGTGAAAGGCCTTATCGCGCTGCTCGAGCCGTGGAATCGAAGTTTGCGGCGGAGGGTCCGACGGCAGAGTTCCGAGCGGGGTCAGCCATACCACGGCATTCGATGCATCCTTCACCCGGCGCCCGCTCTGTACAAGTTCAACGCGCGCTCGCAAAGTTTGCTGCGCGTGCAGAGGCGAGTGGCTGATAGCGATGGCCAGAAAAACGGCCGCCACCCCGCGGTTGCGGATCACGAGTTGAGCCAAAGTTCGCGTCAGGAAAGTTCGCATCAAAACAGGATCCCCACGGCCAGATTGAGTTGGTTGGTTACCAGGCTGTTGCTGTACACCGGAAAACTGCGCAGCCGCCGAAATTCCGCGGCCAGGATCAGATCCGATTTCGGCCGGTAAATCAGATTACCCAATCCTCCTCGATTGCGGCCGAGGATGGGGCCGCTGTTGTTTTGATCGAGGGCAAAGCCGCGAACGTCACCGGTGAAGAGGTCGTCTTCAGCAAAGACGCCGTTCATCTCAACCTTGGGAGTGATCTGCCACTTGATCTGGCTCCACCCTCCGGCGGAATCCGCCCCGCGGATGGGCGTAACCGCGTACGAGGAAGATCCATAAAGAACTGTGCGCCCGATCCCAGCGCCGATTCCGCCGGCGCCGCGGCCGCGGTAGAACTCTCCCGAGAGAATCCAGCGCTGTGTAAGCGGAATCTGCCAATCCGTCATGCCCGCCCATCCGTCTACGAAGCGCCCGGAGGACCAGTTCTGGCGGCTGTAGTAGCCGGAGGTCCCCACGCTGAGTTCGTGGTTGCCCACCGTATGCGACCAGGCGGTGCGCGCTGCATAGGCTGGTTGGCCGGACTGCTCCCCCGCCCCGGCATAGCGATAGAACGGGTCGGACGGCATGTCCCACGTGAGGTTGTCGAGGACTCCCGCCTGTATGGTGAACTTCTGCTCATCGGTCAGAGCGAAGCGATGCTCCACCCGAATCTGCGGAATCCATCCCCAGAGATTCCCGGCGTAGGCGAAAGCGGGAGTAGCCAGCGAGGCAAACGATGTCGGTGTGAGCGGCGAAATGAAGAGTGAATCTTGTCCAGCGACCACTGCCGTGTTTTCCCAGTCCAGGCGAAGGCTGGCGGTCTTCAGCCGAACTGTGCCGAAGTCCACACCATTCGGTGTGGAGGGTAATCCGCCGGCAAAATCGAGATAGACATTGGCCGAAGTCTTTGCGCCTGCCAGGTTTGGTCCGAACGCTTCGAGGCCCAATTCCGATTGACGCAGCGTCGCTCCGAAGCTGGACTGAGGCTGCCCCGGTGCCGCCTGCGCAAAGTCGGGATAGTCAAAGTTGTCGGATGTGCCCTGATTGCGGAACGCGTTCATGAGAACGATTCCCGAAAGGCGGACGCGGTATTTGCTGGCCGCCTCAACCTTGGTTTGATACTGCTCGGTCACTTTGTCGCTGAGCAGAGCCTGCGAATCTTCGAGGTGTTCGACGCGACTCTCGAGCTTCTGGTCCGCTTTTTCCTGTTCCGCAGGCGCAGAGGTCGAGGCCACAGTCGGATTCTGCGTGCCAGTTGCTCCCGCAGCCAGCTTCTCCAACTCCGAGCGCGTGCTCTTCAGTTCCTCGCGGAGTTCGCGCATCTCGGCGCGGGAGACCTGATTTTCCTCGCGCAATTCGCTGATCATCTGGCGAAGCTGTTGCAGTTCGCCGGCAACGGCGTCGTTGCCGGGTGCTGTGCGGTTAGCAGCCGCCGGAGTCGCCGCATCCTGCGCGGCAGCAGTTCGATTCAGAAAGGCGCAGCACAGCAGCGCGCTTGCGGCTGCGAGGCGATATGCGGAGCCCGGCGTTCGTCGCCGCGCCGGTCCAGGCGATGGTATGCGCGAACTCTTCGTCAGTCGGCTCTCCATGATTCCTCCTGCGGCGTCTTCTGCGGTTCTAAGAATCCCTGCTTGTCAGCCCGCGCCGTTTCCACCATCTCGCGATTTCGCCAAGGCTGGCAGGGCGCCCGGGTGGCCATTCCGCAGGTCCTCCGGCGTTGGGGACGGCAAGACAATCTTGAACACCGTACGGTCCTGCCGCCGCTCGTTTTCGATGGTGCCGTTGTGATCGTGAACAATTTTCTGCACCACGGTGAGACCGAGTCCGGTACCGTTCTCCTTGCCGAAACTTACAAACGGCTGGAACAGTTTGTCGCGAATCGGATCCGCGATCCCCGGGCCGTTGTCGCTGACCTCGATCACCGTGCCACCAGAGGATTCGCCGACGTCAATCCACACTTTTCCGTTCCGGTCGGGAGCCGCATCGCACGCGTTAAGGACGAGGTTGTAAAGCGCGCGCTCCAGTTTCCTGCCGTCGAACCAGGCCATGCCGGAGCTGTGAAAGCTCTCTTCAATGACCGCGGAATGATGCCGGGGATGGGCCTGCACGGCCTGGATCGCCCGCCGGACTGGTTCACGCACGCTGCCATAGGCAGGGCTGAGCGATTCGCGAGTGCGGGCGAACTCGAGCAGGGAATCAATCAGATCCGTCATGCGGTTCACTCCCGCGCGGACCTCGGCGTAGAGTTCTTCGCGCTGCACTTGCGAGAGTCCGCCTTCGCAAAGAAACTCGGCGTTGGCCGTAATCGCCGCCAGGGAGTGCCGCAGGTCGTGTGAGATCGAACTGGCCATCCGGCCGATGGTGGCTAACTGTTCGGCTTCGAGCAAGTCCTGCTGGGTTTTCAGCAGGCTGGTGCGCATGCGATCGAAGGCTCGGGTCAATTCCGCGACTTCGTCAGTTCCCGAAGAGTCGAGGGGATGATGAAAGTCTCCGCGGGCCAGCGCCCGCACTCCGCCCACCAGATTCGCCAGAGGCCGGGTGAACGTGTGTGAAAGGAAAAACACCAGCAGGCTGCCAATCAGCACGGCTGCGAATCCCAGGGTCAGCAGCATGCGGTTCAGGCTGTTCAGAAATTGCGCCTGCTTGTCGTAAGACCCCAAGACCGTCAGGCGAACCGGCGGAGCCTGTGGCGCCGACAAGTCGAGCGAAGTTCCGAGATAGTGCTCGTTGCCGAGTTGCAAGTCGGTTGGGGTGGTCTGCGACGGAGCCGAAACGAGCGCCCGCAGGCTGCCGCTCTGTACTTGCGCATCACTCAGAGTAGTGGCAAGAATTTCGCCGTTGTAGGAGAACGCAACCTGGCTGGCGGCAACCCTGCTGACTTCGTGCGCCAGTCCGGAATCAATCTCGTCGCCGATGAGCAGGAATCCCAGCAGCGGACCGTCGGTGCGCGAGCCGAAATAGATGGGTTTCAGAAACGTCTGGTAAAGATGTTGGCCGCCGTACCACCAGCGGTTGGCGTCTTCATCCTTCAGTATGTTGGTGAATCCCAACTGCGCAGCTTCGCGGGAGAAACCTGACCCCTTGGAGTGCAGTGCGACCACCACGCCGCGCCGATCGGCCAGCACTAGTAAGTCGCTGCCGGCCAGTTGCCAGAGATCGCGCGATGCATCCTGAATGGTTGCGGGATCATGCGTGGTCATCAGGGCGCGAGTGATCGGCAGGTCGGCCAGCAGTTCAGCCGAACGCGTGAGCAGCGATTCCCGTTCCCGCTGAAAATTCTGGAACGTGATCACCGAGTTCTGCAGGCCCTCGGCGATGCTCTCCCGCACCTTGCCCTCAACCGCGTGCCGAACCAGCAGCAGGCTCGTGGTCGTCAGGCCTGCCGTGATGGCCAGCATGGACAACAAGAATCGGGTCCGCAGCCGCAGAGACGGGACCAACCCCGGCCTGCCTGCCGCCGTGGAACCGGATTCTTTGTTCTTGTTCAAGGGATGACCTGGGCGCTCGAGACCGGCCTCGTGCTTCAGCCGACGAACTTATACCCAACGCCGTGGACGGTGCGAAAGTGGACCGGGCTGGCAGGATCCCGCTCCAACTTCTGCCGCAACTTCAGAATGTGATTATCCACGGTGCGAGTGGAGGGGTAGTTCTGATATCCCCAGACCTCGTTCAGCAATTCGTCGCGGGTGATCACGCGCTCGGCATTCTGGAGGAGGAACTGGAGTGTTTTGAACTCCTGCGCCGTTAGCACGATAAGTTTCCCGTCGCGCTTCACTTCCATGCGCGCCACGTCCACCGTGACATTGTCAAAACTCAGCAACGTGCCGTTCGCGGCGGGTGCGCTGTGCCGCATCGCGGTACGGACGCGGGCCAGCAACTCTCGTGGGCTGAAAGGTTTGGTGACATAGTCGTCGGCTCCGAGTTCGAGCAGGAGCACTTTGTCGGCGACATCGCTGGCTGCGCTAAGCACGACGACGGGAAGTTTGGGAGCCGCAGCCTTGATCTGGCGGCACACGTCGCGTCCCGACATTTTGGGCAGGCGCAAATCGAGGATAACGGCGGTCGGTACCGTTTTCTGAAAGCTCTCCAGTCCCGCGACGCCGTTCGAGTGCGCCTCGACCAGATATCCCTCGGTCTCAAACAGCCGGCGCAGGGCTTTTTGAACGGCCGGATCGTCTTCGATGACTAGAATTCGCCCCAACGCGCGGGCTGGCGCTTCCATCCCATTCTTCAATGGCACCGCCGGCAGATTGCCCCTGTCTGTCGTACTCTCCGCGACTCGCAGCATAATTCGCCCCCAAGATTCCCCTCTGCAAAGAAGATTACAACTTTCAAATGCCAGCCGTCTGGACAGGCCGGATAATTGACAACTTTTTTACAATTTGCGGCCATTTCTATCCCCCAGCGCGTGCTTATCGCTGCCAAGCACGGCCTCGTCGCCGCTTCGCCCCCAATGCACGGCAGATTCGGCTGTGTTACACTCTCCCATTCAAAACAACGAAACGTTGCCCGGGCAACATCTCGATCCAACCATGCTTTTTTCCAAAGAATATGTGGGCTATCTGGCCCGCGAAGTCACCAAGAAACTGATTGCCGGCAAGATGAT
>Ga0070733_10001553_pt1 | contig 16964 bp, 12 predicted proteins | sample Coa_R1_9_FD_66450 | JGI IMG/M metagenome (GOLD analysis project Ga0070733, IMG submission 66450) | Surface soil microbial communities from Centralia Pennsylvania, which are recovering from an underground coalmine fire - Coalmine... | ecosystem: Environmental > Terrestrial > Soil > Unclassified ... | reverse complement strand
CCGGCGATGCGGCCACGTGCCGCGGATCGCCGACGTCCACCGACTGGATACCGCGCACGCCGTTCAATCGCGCGAGCCACGCGGATGAAGCATCACCGTCCGTTGCGCGCGCGATAAGCGTCACTTCACGATCCGTTTGCTTCAATTCGCGCAATACGATGCCCGGGTAGGTCTCCCGGCTCAGCGCATCGAAGAGGTCGAGCAAACGCGCTCTCGGTTCCGCCAGCTTTTGCGCCAGCGCCGCGCGCTTGTGCAGGTCCGCTCGCTGGCCTTCGAGTCGACGGTACTCGGCAAGCGGCACGCGCAGGCTCGCCAGCGTCGTTTCGAGCGCGTCTCGCTTCGCGTCCAGGCGGGCGCGCTCCAACGCTTCCCAGCCCGCCCACGCCGTCACCGCCGCGCACCCGGTCAGCACCGCCACCAAGCACTCGATCAGGCAACGCCGGCGCGCACGACGGGCATTGCGCTGCCGATACGGCATCAAATTGAAACCGCCCAAATGCGCGCGACGCACGTGCGTCGACTGCCCCCATCCGCGCCATTTCCACAATCGCTGCGTCGTCATTCGAAAACTCCGCGCAACGCGAGTCCGAACGCGACGGCAAACGACGACGCCTGACGCAGCTCGACGGGAGCCCGACTCGATCCATCGCAAAACGTGCCGCATTCGAATGGCAGGACGCTGCAACCAAGCAGGTCGCCGACGTCGGCGACTGCGAGTCCCACGCTGCCGAGCAAATCGAGTTCGCCGCCGAGCAGCGCGCAGCCGAGCGCACCGCCATCCGCCAGTTCGCGCAACGCGTCTGCGAGGTCGTCATGCTCCGGCGCGGATATCGAATGTGCGCCTCGATCACCTCATCCGCTATCCGCCAGCCGTACACGCCGTCGCCGCCTACCCACAACGCGGCGTAGCGTTCGCGCGGACTCAACTCGAATTCGGCGGCATGCCGCAGCGCGCGCAGCGCGGCGGGAGGCTCGCCGTCCAATGCGATCAATTCGATGCCGGCGGCAGCCGCCGCCTCGACGCGGGCTTCGAGATGCTGTCGCGGCGTCGCGGCGATCGTCACCGAGGGTGCGCTGCGGCTGGCGTCGCTGGGCGCGTCGTCGATAAACCAGTCGACCGCCAGCGCATGTCGCTCGATGCCGGCGACGCGCTCGGCCTCGGCCATCACGGCCGGTTCGATGCCGGCCAGAACTCGCATGGGCGAGGCGCGCGGCGTACGTGGCGCGAGCCGCGACAGCGCGACCGACGCCACCACCGTCGCCGACCCCGGCACGGCCATCGCGCAGCTCAGCTTGCGCGTGGCGCACCCGTCCGGAAGCTGCGCGAAAGCGTCGCACAGCGCCGACGCCACCGCACCCCGATCGACGATTTGCGCCCCCGCCATCGCCCCGCCGGCAAGCGGCGCCACGGCAAGACACTCGACGCTCACCGACCCCGCTCCGCGCCCGCGTTGGCTCAACAGGGCAAGCCGCACTTCCCGCGGACCTAGGTCGATACCCGCCGCGAAGCGGCGTTTGGTGGGCAGCAGCGTGTTACCGATCGGCATGACTCCTCCTTGCAGCATGCGCGCCGAACCATTCGGGCGCTCGTTCGTAGGTGCTATTCACCTGACGAATTCTGCAAAGGCAGGGGAGCCTGCGGCACTCGGCCGAATGGCTAACGCGACATTGCACGTGCTCCGAGGCCCCGCCGAAGCGCTACATTGGTATTCAGCGGTGTGGGCGGCAGCCAGTAAGCGATTCGAAAGCATGCGAGCCCGGCCAGCTATAATCGCGAGTCCGCTTTTTGGTGTCCGCATGCAATCCTCACCCCCATCCTCCCCGTCAACCGCCCCGGAGAAGCGCAATCACCCGCTGTGGCTGAAGCTGCTGCTCGGTTTTGCCGGTCTCGTCGCCGCGTTCATTGTCTGCGTGGGTCTCGTGCTCGGCTATGCGCTCGTGGTCGCGCGCCCGAGCCTGCCGTCGCTCGACGCGCTCACCGACTATCGCCCGAAAGTGCCGCTGCGCATCTACACGGCCGATCACGTCCTGATCGGCGAGTTCGGCGAAGAGCGCCGCGACGTCGTGCACATCCAGGACGTGCCCGACTACCTGAAGAAAGCGGTCCTCGCGATCGAGGACGCGCGCTTTTACGATCACGGCGGCGTCGATTTGGCCGGCATCGCGCGCGCCGGCATCGTCGCGCTGACGATCGGCCACGCGACGCAAGGCGCCAGCACGATCACGATGCAGGTCGCGCGCAACTTCTTCCTGTCGAGCGAAAAGACCTACACGCGCAAGATCTACGAGATGCTGCTCGCTTACAAGATCGAGTCGAAGCTGACCAAGGATCAAATTCTCGAGGTGTACATGAATCAGATCTACCTCGGCCAGCGCGCATACGGTTTCGCGAGCGCGGCGCGCGTCTATTTCGGTAAGGACCTGAAGGACATCACGCTCGCCGAAGCGGCGATGCTCGCCGGCTTGCCGAAGGCGCCTTCCGCGTACAACCCGGTCGTCAATCCTAAGCGCGCGAAGGTGCGGCAGGCGTACATCTTGCAACGGATGCTGGAGCTGCACTACATCACGCAGGCACAGTACGACGACGCCGTGAAGCAGCCGCTCGTCGTCAAGGGCTTGGGCAGGGAATTCAGCGTGCACGCCGAGTACGTCGCCGAAATGGTGCGCCAGATGATGTACGCGCAATACCGCGAGGAAGCGTACACGCGTGGTCTAAGCGTCGTCACGACGATCGACTCGGCGGATCAGGATGTCGCGTACCGCGCGCTTCGCGGCGGCCTGATGGACTACGAGCGGCGTCACGGCTACCGCGGCCCGGAAGCCTTCATCGATCTGCCCGCGGACGCGGGCGAACGCGAACAGGCAATTGACGACGCGCTCGCCGAGCATCCGGACAACGGCGAAATCATTGCCGCGGTCGTAACGTCGGCCAACCCGAAGGAGGTGCAGGCGGCCTTCATCGACGGCAATGTGGCGACGATCACCGGCGACGGCCTGCGCTTCGTCGCCTTCGCGCTCGGTCCGCGCGCGCAGCCGAATCAGCGCATTCGGGCCGGCGCGATCGTGCGCCTCATCAAGAACAGCGACGGCAGTTGGGCGGTTACGCAGTTGCCGCAAGTCGAAGGCGCATTCGTTTCGGTCGTGCCGCAGGACGGCGCGATTCGCGCGCTTGTCGGCGGCTTCGACTTCAACAAGAACAAGTTCAACCACGTGACGCAGGCGTGGCGCCAGCCGGGTTCGAGCTTCAAGCCGTTTATCTACTCGGCGTCGCTCGACAAGGGCCTTGGCCCAGCCACCATCATCAACGACGCACCGCTCTTTTTCAGCGCGGCCGAAACCGGCGGTCAGCCTTGGGAGCCGAAGAACTACGGTGGCGGCTTCGAAGGCCCGATGACGATGCGTACGGCGCTGCAAAAATCGCGCAATTTGGTGTCGATCCGCATCCTGTCGCAAATCGGCACGAAGTACGCGCAGCAATACATCACTCGCTTCGGCTTCGACGCGGACCGTCACCCCGCATATTTGCCGATGGCGCTCGGCGCGGGTCTCGTCACGCCGCTGCAAATGGCGGGCGCGTATTCGGTGTTCGCGAACGGCGGTTACCGGATCAACCCGTATCTGATCGCTGAAGTCGCCGACCAGTCCGGATACGTCCTCGCCCGCTCGCAGCCGATCATCGCCGGGCAAAATGCCCCGCGCGCGATCGACGGGCGCAACGCGTACGTCATGAACAGCCTGCTGCAAAGCGTCGCACAGCGCGGCACCGGCGCCAAGACGAACGTGCTCAAGCGCACCGACCTCGCGGGCAAGACCGGCACCACCAACGATTCGCGCGACGCCTGGTTCGCCGGCTACCAGCACACGCTGGCGGCCATTGCGTGGATCGGCTACGACAATCCGCGCAGCCTCGGCGACCGCGAAACCGGCGGCGGCCTCGCACTGCCGGTGTGGATCGACTACATGGGGCAGACGCTCAAGAGCGTGCCCGAATACACGATGCCGATGCCGGACGACGTCGCATCGATCGACGGCGAACTGTATTTCAGCGATTTCACGCCGGGCAACGGCTTTGTCGCGAGCGTAGGCGTCAATCAGGCTCCAGCCGATGGCGAGGTCGTCGATTCAGCCTCGCAAGCGATGCCGGAACACGTGGGCGATCAGGAAAAGCAGGACATCATGAACCTGTTCCGCGGCCGCTGAGGCGGGCGGTTGGCGGCTCGCCGAAAAACCGACTGGGCATTGGCGAGCCGTGCACGGTCACTCTCGGAACTCGACAGGCTCGCCGGCCTGCTGCGACGCATATTGCGAGAGCGCGGTAAAGAATTCCTGGCCGCTGCGCGTGTCACGCCATTCGCCGTCGACGAACTTGAAATGAAAACCGCCGGCCTTCGCCGCGATCCAGATCTCATGCATCGGCGGCTGAAGATTCACGATGATCTTCGTTTTGTTCTCGAATTCGAGCGTCAGAACATTGCCGGTGCGTTCGAATTCGATATCGGCGTCGATAACGTCCGATGCGCGCTCAATCGCTGCCAAAACGGCTTCCGCGCGGGTCAGGTATTCACTGTCGGTCATGCTAAACTCCACCGATTAATTATTCAGGGACGGTCATGCGAGTCGTTTTGAGGATGAGCGCGATTGTAGCGGCTTTGGCTCTCACTGCCGCAGCGCTCGGCGGCTGCGGACAACGCGGGCCGCTCTATATGCCGAACGTCCCGCCGCTGCCGAAGAAGCCCACGGACCAAACGGAACCGCCCCCGTCCGACGTGAAGCCGGATGCGGAAACGGGTGCGGTCCCGGCATCCGGCGCAACGAACGCAGCTTCTGACACGTCGTCCACCCCGCTCTCGCTTTCGCCGGACAGCCAGCTCGGCACGACGTCGAGCACGGCCAAGCCTGCGTCCAGCCCCGCTTCGGGCTCGTCCCAAGATCAATAGTCCTGCCGCATGAGTCAATTCGCCTTTGTCGACGGCGTGCTGCACGCCGAAGGTGTGTCCACCGTCTCGCTTGCCGAACAATTCGGCACCCCGCTCTACGTCTATTCGCGCGCGGCGCTGACGCAAGCCTATGAGGCTTATGCGAACGCGTGTGCAGGCCGGCGCGCATCGATCCACGTTGCCGTGAAGGCGAACAGCAACCTCGCGGTGTTGAATGTGTTCGCGCGCCTCGGCGCGGGCTTCGACATCGTATCGAGCGGCGAGCTCGCGCGCGTGCTCGCGGCCGGGGGCAAGGCGGAGAACACCGTGTTCTCGGGCGTCGGCAAGAGCGCCGACGAAATGCGCGAGGCCCTCGCAGCAGGCGTGAAGTGCTTCAATGTCGAATCGATTCCGGAACTCGATCGGCTCAACGCCGTGGCTTCGTCGATGGGCAAGACAGCGCCCGTCTCGCTGCGCGTGAATCCCGATGTCGATCCGAAAACCCACCCATACATTTCGACCGGCCTCAAAGCCAACAAATTCGGCGTCGCCTTCGACGACGCGCGCGCGACCTACCGCGCCGCCGCCGCGATGCCGAACCTGCACGTGGTCGGCATCGACTGCCATATCGGCTCGCAGATCACCGAGATCTCCCCGTACCTCGACGCCGTCGATCGACTACTCGAGCTCGTCGAGCAGATCGAGGCGGACGGCGCGACGATTCACCATATCGACGTCGGCGGCGGCCTCGGCATCCAGTACGACACGGAAACGCCGCCCGACATCGGCGAATTCGTGAAGACGCTGCTCGACCACGTCGACGCGCGCGGCCACGGCCACCGCGAGGTGTACTTCGAGCCGGGCCGCTCGGTCACGGGCAATGCGGGCATCCTGCTGACGCGCGTCGAATTCCTGAAGCCGGGTGAGGAGAAAAACTTTGTGATCGTCGATGCCGCGATGAACGATCTCGCACGCCCCGCGATGTATCAGGCGTTCCACGCGATCGAACCCGCTGTGAAGCGCGACGCGGCGGCGCAAGTGTATGACGTGGTTGGCCCTGTCTGCGAAAGCGGCGACTGGCTCGGCCGCGACCGGCAACTGGCGATTGAAGCGGGCGACCTGCTCGTAATCCGCTCGGCCGGCGCATATGGGTTCGTGATGAGCTCGAACTACAACACGCGTCCGCGAGCCGCGGAAGTGATGGTCGACGGCAATCACTCACACGTCGTGCGTGCACGCGAAAACGTGAAGGAACTGTTCGCTGGCGAGGCGGTGCTGCCGCAGTAAAGCACCACCACGCGCACGGCAGAAAAAGTAAAAGGCGGGGCTCACTTGTATGAGCCCCGCCTTTTTTATCGCAGCGCCAAGCGCCGGAACCGCTTTCGAGTCAAAGCCGCTGCCGCTCGAAGAACCGCCCGCGCACCCACACGAGCAAGCGCCAGCCAAGCAGCGCGATCACGATCGCACCGTAAATCTTCGGCAAGATCAGGTCGTGCTTGCCCGCCTTCATCCACCAGAAATGCAGGATCGCGAGCCCGGCGATCGCGTAGATCGCGCGATGCAGCGTCTGCCAGTGCCGGCCGAGCTTGCGCGCCATCGCGCGTGGCGACGTCGCCGCGAGCGGAATCAGCAGCAGGAACGCGGCAAAACCGACGGTGATGAACGGGCGCTTGCCGACATCCTTCAGCATCGCGGCGACATCGAACCACTTGTCGAACCAGATATAGGTCGTGAAGTGCAGCGTCGCGTAGAAGAAGGCGTAGAGCCCGAGCATGCGACGAAAACGCAGCAGCGCGTTCACGCCTGTGAGACGGCGCAGCGGCGTGACGGCCAGCGTGATGCAGAGGAAGATCAGGGTCCAAAGGCCGGTCGAGCGCGTGATGAATTCGATCGGATTCGCGCCGAGCCGGTCGGTCAGGCCGAACAGCACGATGCGAGCGAGCGGATACCAGGCCGCACTGAAAATCGCGATCTTGGCGGGCGCAATCCAGCGTTCGCCCTTGCGCGCGGCCGGGCGTGACGCCGGTGCAGCCTTTGCGGGGCGCACGTTCCCGCTGCCTTGATTGATGAGGGTGGTTCGCATGTCGGTCATGATCGGCGCTGCCTGGCTCAGAAGAATTTCCGCAAATCCATACCCTGGTACATCGACGCGACGAGATCCCCGTAGCCGTTGAACATCAGCGTCTTGCGCTTCGGCGTGAAAAACCCGTCCTCGCCGATACGCCGCTCTGTCGCCTGGCTCCAGCGCGGGTGATCGACGTTCGGGTTCACGTTCGAATAAAAGCCGTACTCGTTCGGCGCTTCGGTGTTCCAGCTCGTCGGCGGCTGCGTTTCGACAAAGCGGATCTTCACGAGCGACTTCGCGCTCTTGAAGCCGTACTTCCACGGCAGCACGACGCGAATCGGCGCGCCATTCTGATTCGGCAGCACTTGCCCGTAGACACCGACTGTCAACAGCGTCAACGGATTCATCGCCTCGTCCATCCGCAGACCTTCCGAATACGGCCAGTCGAGAATCGGCTGGCCGAGCCCAGGCATCTGCGACGGGTCGGCGAGCGTGATGAATTGCACGTACTTCGCGTTGCCGGTCGGCTGCGCACGCTTGATCAGCTCGGAAAGCGGGAAGCCGACCCATGGAATCACCATCGACCACCCCTCGACGCAGCGATGCCGGTACACGCGCTCCTCGAGCGGCGCGACTTTGAGCAGCTCGTCGATATCGTAAACCTTCGCGTTCTTGACCTCACCCTCGACGCTCACGCGCCACGGACGCGGCCGCAGCGTGTGCGCGTTCTCCGCCGGATCGCTCTTGTCGGTACCGAATTCGTAGTAGTTGTTATAGGTTGTGATGTCCTTGTACGGCGTGACCTTATCGACGACGACGAACTTCGGATTGGTCTTCGCCGCGAGCTTCTGCGCCTTGGCGTCGGGCGACTCATAGTTGGCGAGCGCCGGATCGCTTATGCCGAAGAGGCCGCCTGCTGCCGCCACGCCCGCCAGTTGCAGCACGCGCCGCCGGTTCTCCCATACGGCGCGCGGCGTAATATCACTCGCCGCGATGTCGTCGCCCCGCAATTGAATTCGCTGTCCTCGCTTGATCCACATCTTGAAAGCTCCTCGTAGGCGGTTCGGGCCGACCGTGCATGCTCATTCGACCCAGCGGCTTTATATACCGTTCGGGGTAGCGTATCGGATGCAAAAACGGACACTCCGCAGACAAAAAAACCGCCGGTGCAAAGCACTCGGCGGTTTTTAGTCGCGGCAGGGCGGCGAATATTACAGCTTGCCGTAGCTATGCAAGCCGGACAGGAACATGTTGACGCCGAGGAACGCGAACGTCGTGACCAAAAGGCCAGTCAGCGCCCACCAGGCGGCGACCGCGCCGCGCAGCCCCTTCATCAACCGCATGTGCAGCCACGCCGCGTAGTTCAGCCAGACGATCAGCGCCCAGGTCTCCTTCGGGTCCCAGCTCCAGTAGCCGCCCCAGGCTTGGGCGGCCCACAGCGCGCCGAGAATCGTCGCGATCGTAAAGAACGCGAAGCCGACGGCGATCGACTTGTACATCACGTCGTCGAGGACGTCGAGTTCCGGCAGACGGTCGGCCAGCACACCGCGCTCTTTCGTCAGGTACGCCACGCCGACCATCGCCGACAGCGCAAAGCTGCCGTAGCCGATGAAGTTCGCCGGCACGTGGATCTTCATCCACCAGCTTTGCAGCGCCGGCACGAGCGGCTGGATCTGCTGCGCGTCGCGCGAGATCGAGTACCACATCAGAAAGCCGACCGCGGCGCTGATGATCAAGAGGACGAACGCCCCGAGCGCGCGCGTGTTGTAGTGCTGCTCGTAGTACAGATAGAAAAGCGCCGTGATGAGGCTGAACAGCACGAACACTTCATACAGATTCGAGATGGGGATGTGTCCGACGTCGGCGCCGATCAGATACGACTCGTACCAGCGCACCATCATGCCCGTGAAGCCCATCAGCACTGCGGCCCAGGTGAGCTTGGAGCCGATCGCGCCGCCCGACGGCGAGCGCGACAGCATACCGATCCAGTAGAACAGCGTAGCGAGCACGAAGAGCGCGCTCATCCAAAGAATCGCCGACTGGCTCGACAGGAAATACTTCAGAAAAAACGCCGAGTCCGCGCGCGTCAGATCGCCTTGGTAGGTCTGAATCGCGAACAGCGACAGCACGGCGATGCCTGCAATCAGCAAGCGCACGGGCTTCCAGCGCCACCCCAGCACGACGAACGCGGGCACCGAGCACACCAGCACGAGCTTGTCGTAGTAGTTCATGAAGGCGTGGTAGCGCGATAGCGCAAACCCCGCTCCCGCGACCATCGCGAGCGCGAACAGCCAGTCGAATGCGTTAAGACGCTTGAGGAAAGGGCGCTCGTCGTAGAAGCCAGCGGTAGCCGCCGATGCGGGCCGTGGCTTGGGTTGAGACGCGGAGACTTGTGTCAAATCCATGATGTTACCGAGTGGAATTCTGCGAACCGGAGGATGGCGGGGCGCTTTTGTCGTGGGGAGCGCTTGCGTCATGGGACGGTTCGACCGTCGAATTCGTGGCCGAATTAGCCGCAGCTTCCATTGCTGCGACGCCCAGCGTGGCCCCGACTGCATCGCGCGTGCGCGCGAATTCTCTTTCGAAGTCGAGCGTCTTGCGCGCCGTCGACATCGCCATCACCACGGAAGTGCCCGTGGAGGTGTCCTTGAGCCAGAACCAGAGCCGCCGCTCGCGCACATAGAACATCGAAAAAATGCCGAGCACGAGCAACAGGCTGCCAAGATACACCACTTTTTTACCCGGTGCGCGCGTCAACTGAAATACCGAAGCTTGCACCTGCTTATATGAATCGAGCTGCAAGAAGACCGGCGATCCATACAAAAAGCTGTCAGATAGCGCGTTGATCGAGCTTTGGACGAAGCGCGTAGCGTCGACGTCGGGCTTCATGTCGGGCTCGCCTGCTTGCTCTCGCGCGATCTGCCAGAGGTCCCAGGTCGAGCCCTCGAGCATGCGCAGGAGCAAGGACGCCGCTTTTTGCTGCTGATCCTTCGGCACCGAACGGTCGATAAAGGTCGCGACCGCCTGGAAGCCGCCGAGCGGATGGCCGTCGGCGCCGTTGCCGATACCGTTGTCCGCGCCAGCAAATAGGGTAAGAACGCGCAGCGCGCTGTCTTGCAAATGGTCGCGCAGCGCCGTGTTCTGGTCGGTCACCGAGCGCTCGGCAAAGCGTTGGGCAGCTTGAGCGCGCAGCGCCGGGTTGGCGAGCGCCGCACGCAACTGCATCCATTCCTTGAGCGTGCCGCCGCTGTCGGCGGGGATGCGCAGATAGCGGAACGGATCGCTCGGCGTCGTGCGCATGCCGGCCAAGAACATGCGCTCGCCATTCACGTCGACGGGCAGCATGTAGTTATTGAACTCGCGCGCCTGGCCATCGGTGCCGCGGATCTTGTACTGCACGGACGGGCCGACATTGCGCAGATTCAGCGGATTCTGCGTCTTCGCACCCGAGCCGAGCCGCTGGTCGAGCTCTTCGGCGAGCGTCTTGTGCGCGACGCCGCGCACGTCGTTGCTGCCATTCGCGTCCGTGACATTTTCGACGTTGATCGCGCGGAAATCGCTGAATTCAACCGTCTCTCCGGCCGTGCCGGGAATTGCCGCCAGCGACGCGCCCAACGGCGCCGACGCCCCGATCGCCCCGCCAAACGGATAGGTCTTCGCGTTGTCGCCCACCATCGGCCAGGCGGTCATCGTCATCTGCGAGCCGCCGTCCTGGAAGCTCGATTGGTAGATCGACACGCCGTCGTACTCGAACGGCTTGTTCACCTCGACCCGCGCCGGAATCTCCTTGCCGGTCTTGTGATCGATCACGACGATGTCGCTCGCGAAAAGCTTCGGCATGCCGGTCGAGTAGTAGTCGACGATGAACTTGTTCAACTGTATCGAGAACGGCAGGTCTTGAATCAGCGAGCCGTTCGGCTGATTCAGGATCGCTGTCGACACATGCTGTCCCTCCGGCACCCAAGCGTAGCCGCGGAACGTCGGATTCGACGACGACAGACGGTGGTTCGGCGTGATTTCGCTGATGACCGCGCTCGTATCGACGGGCGTCTTGTTGAAGAGCCACATCTGCAGCTTGATGGGCAGGTTGCTGTCGAGGAGGCCGCCGATGCAGATGATGACGATCGCGAGGTGCGCAAAGATATAGCCAATCCTCGTCATTGCGCCGCGCTTGGCCGCGATCAACGTGGCGCCGTCGCTCTCGCGCGTGACGAACTTGTAGCCGAGCTTGCCCGAGAGCGTGCCGAGCGTCGCCGCGGTGTTCGCGCGCTTGCCGTGCACACCAAACTCGGCCTTGTGATGGAATGCGCGCAGGCTGCCTTCGCGCACTTTATCCTTCCAGCTCTTCATGTCGGCGATCATCTTCGGCGCATTGCGCAGCACGCACAGCGAGATCGAGACGATGAGAAAGCCCAGAATGAGCATGAACCACCACGAGCTATAGACGGTGTACAGGCTCAGCGAGCGGAAGATATCGGCCCAGAACGGACCGAACTGATTGACGTAGTTGGGGTACGGATCGTCCTGAGTCAGCACCGTGCCAATGATGCTCGCGATCGACAGAATCACGAGTAGAGCAATCGCGAACCGCATCGAACTCAGTAATTCGACGGCGCTCTTGACCGCCCGCTGGCCCGACTTCAACTCATAACCCGACGTGGTGACGCTCATTCAAACTCCGGCTGACCAGCAAAAAAGGGTGAAGGGCGCCGCCTTGAAGCGGTGCCCCCACCCTTTCTTCTTCTTGCCGGGCTCGCTCACCCGGCTTGATTTTGGTTGAGCCTGCTAATGCAGACCCGCAATGTAATCCGCGACTGCCTTGATTTCGTTCTCCGACAAGCGGGACGCAATCGTATGCATCGCTTCGTTGTTGTTGCGCGCGCCCGGACCTTGCTGGAACGCCGTCAACTGCGCGACTACGTAGTCCTGCCATTGCCACGACAGACGCGGATACTGGATCGGTATCCCCTGCCCGGTCGGGCCATGGCAGCTTGCACACGCCGGCACGCCCTTGTCCGCGATGCCGCCGCGGTAGATCTGCTGTCCCAGCGCGATCGTGGCCTTGTCGTGCGCGAATCCCGGTTTTGACGTCTGCGCGGCGAAATAGGCCGCGACATTGATCATGTCCTGATCGGATAGCGCGCCGGCAAAGCCCGCCATGACGTCATTCTTGCGCGCCGCAGCTTTCGCCCCCGGCTGCACTTTGAAATCCTTGAGCTGCTTGACGAGATATTCCTGATGCTGCCCCGCGAGCTTCGGGAAAGCGCCGGTGGCACTGTTGCCGTCTGCGCCATGACATGCGGCACAGACCTGTGTGGCGATTTGCTGACCCCGGTTCAAATCCGGCTTGGCGGCTTCCGCCGCTCTCGAGTGCCCTGCCAACCCCATCAAACCTGCTGCTGCCGTTACTTGAAGCACCATCAAAAACTTGCACAGTCGATTCATTCGCACACCCGGTTTCGTCTTGTGAGAATTGAGTGCTCTCAAGGACATCGCAAGCGACGCCACTCCTTACGGAGCAAGGAAATGCCGAGCTGCGCCCGCCGATTTCCCCTATGAGGTTCTGCAAAATACGACGGCGACCGATCTACCGCGAGGCCACGCGTTTCGAGACGCGCAAGCGCCCCTCTGGTCTTCAGTAAACCATCGTATTGTACAATAACTCGCTAATCATCTCGGCGCCAGTCGGGCTTGCCCCGCACCCCTGCCCATCCATCCGGCGTCTCCTTTTCTGGTTTCCCTCCATGGCCTTCCTGCTCCATCAAGCCCGCTTTTTCACGACTGTTAACCACTTGCGCGATCTGCCCCCGACGGCTCAGCCGGAGATTGCGTTCGCGGGACGCTCGAATGCGGGCAAGTCGACGGCCATCAACGTGCTTTGCAATCAAAAGCGCCTCGCGTTCGCCAGTAAGACACCTGGACGCACGCAACATATCAATTACTTCTCGGTCGGCCCGGCCGCGGAACCGGTCGGCCATCTGGTCGACTTGCCGGGCTACGGCTACGCCGAAGTGCCGGGTGCCGCGAAGGCGCACTGGGAGGCGCTGCTGTCGAGCTACCTGCAATCGCGCGCCCAACTGCGCGGCATGATCCTGATGATGGACTCACGCCGCCCGCTCACCGATCTGGATCGCCGGATGATCGAGTGGTTCGCCCCCACCGGCAAGCCGATCCACACTCTGCTGACCAAGTGCGACAAATTGACGCGCCAAGAGAGCATCAACGCGCTGCGCGCGACGCAGAAGGGCTTGAAGGAATTTAAAGACGCCGGCTACGAGGGGGAGCTAACCGCGCAACTCTTTTCGGCGCTCAAGCGCACCGGTCTCGAAGACGCGCACGAATTGATCGAAAGCTGGCTCTTGCCCGCAGAGAATGGCGACGACGAGGCTCAGTGACTGGCCGAATGTTGTGCCAGCAACTTTCCGCCGGCAAGACGCATCGTTCGCACATAAAAAAACCCGCCGACAAACGGCGGGTTAACAGCCTAATCGAAAAACGACAGGCACCCGCTCAGGGAGGAGAAGCGGGGAGCTCGACGCAAGGCGCCTCGCTCGATCGCTATCATATACCATTGTCTCAATAAAAATTCGCCAGGGCCGAAGCAGTATTTCTCGCCACTCAAGACATTCAATATGAGCTTCTATCCGCATTACCGCCCCCGCCGCATGCGCCGCGACGACTTTTCGCGCCGCCTGATGCGCGAAAACCTGCTGACTGCGAACGATCTGATTTATCCGGTATTCATCACTGAGGGCACGAACGCACGGCAAGCCGTGCCGTCGATGCCGGCTGTCGAACGCGTGTCGGTCGACCTGCTGATGGGCGTCGCCGAGCAATGCGTCGAACTCGGCGTGCCGGTGCTGTCGCTCTTTCCGGTGATTGACCCGTCGCTCAAGACGCCCGATGGCCGCGAAGCTGCCAATCCGGAAGGGTTGATTCCGCGCGCCGTTCGCGAACTCAAAAAGCGCTTTCCGGGACTGGGTGTGCTGACTGACGTCGCGCTCGACCCCTACACGAGCCACGGCCAAGACGGCGTGCTCGACGAAGCCGGCTACGTGCTCAATGACGAAACGGTCGAGATCCTCGTCGATCAGGCGCGCGCACAGGCCGAGGCCGGTGTCGATATCGTCGCGCCGTCGGACATGATGGACGGCCGTATCGGCGCCGTTCGAGAAATGCTCGAAAGCGAAGGCCACATCTACACGAAGATCATGACTTACGCTGCGAAGTACGCGTCGGCGTTCTACGGGCCGTTCCGCGATGCCGTCGGTTCCGCCACGAACCTCGGCAAGAGCAACAAGATGACCTATCAGATGGACCCGGCCAATTCCGACGAAGCCCTGCGCGAAGTGCGCCTGGATATCGAGGAAGGCGCGGACATGGTGATGGTCAAGCCGGGCATGCCGTACCTCGACATCGTGCGACGCGTGAAGGACGAATTCCGCTTCCCGACCTACGTCTATCAAGTCAGCGGCGAGTACGCGATGCTCAAAGCCGCCGCACAAAACGGCTGGCTCGATCACGACAAGGTGATGATGGAGTCGCTGCTCGCGTTCAAGCGTGCTGGTGCGGATGGCGTGCTGACGTATTTCGCGCTCGACGCAGCGCGACTACTGCGCGCACAAAAGTAGTTCGCGCGGCTCAATAGTTGGGAAGAGTGACGGCGGCGCTCCTCGCGGAGTGCCGCCGTTTTTCGCTGGGACAGGGTGAGCGGGGAACGCACGGACGCGCCCGCTTATGGGTCATGTGCCGCCGCGAATACCGCGCGCATGGCGCCCTTTGCCCCTGCCGAATTCAAACGACGATGAGGTCCCTCAGGACTGCGGCGCCGCGGCCCGATCGAGACTGCGCAAGAACGCATCCGCCGATTCATAACCGACGACGCGCATGGTTTCGTTGCCGTTCTGATCGAAGAAGATGATTCCCGGTGGACCGAAGAGCTTGAAGCGCTTGAGCAGCGCCTGGTCGTCGGTGTTGTTCGCGGTCACATCGGAACGCAAGAGATTCAATTGCTGGAGACGCGCATGCACGCGCGGGTCGCTGAACGTAAAGCGCTCCATTTCCTTGCAGCTCACGCACCAGTCCGCGTAGAAGTCGAGCATCGCCGGGCGCGCCGATGTCTTCAGCACATGATCGAGCTCGACGGATGAGCGCACCGGTGCGAAAGCCGGCTCGGCCTGCTGCGCGGCCACCGTCGGGCCCGCCGCGGGATGCGACGCGAGCACGGCAAGCGGCCGAAGCAGATCGGTCGAACCCGCAGCCAGGCCCACGAGCAGTACCGCCCCCCAAATCGCCAATGCTGCGCCTATTCCGCGCCCCAGGCGGCGCCAGACAGACGGTCCACCCGCGTTCGGCGTGAATAGGCCAAGTGCCGCCGCGGAAATCAGCAGCCATAGCGCACCGAGCAGCATTTGAGCCGACGCGCCGAGCACCGGCCAAACGATCCACAAGGCGGCCGCCAGCAGCACAACGCCAAAGAAGACCTTGACGCCATCCATCCAGGCCCCGGCCTTCGGCAAGAACGTGCCCGCGCCCAGTCCGATAATCAGGAGCGGAACGCCGAGGCCGATACCCATCGAAAACAGCGCGGCGCCGCCGAGCACCGCATTGCCGGTATGCGCGATGAACGCGAGCACGGCGAAGAGCGGCGCCGTCATGCACGCGCCGACGACCAGCGCCGACAACGCGCCCATCACTGCCACAGCGGCGAACTTGCCGCCGGAGCGCCGACTCGACGCACGCGACACGCCATCTTGCCAGCGCTGCGGCAACACAATGTCGAAGCCTGCGATCAATGAAAGCGCAAACACCGTCAGCAGCACCGCGAACACCCCGAGCACCCACGGATTCTGCAGCCATGCTCCGAGGCTTTGCCCAAGGAGTGCGGCAGCGATCCCGAGCGCGGTATAAATGAGCGCCATGCCGATCACGTATGAGAGCGACAATGCAAATCCGCGCGCGCGCGTGACCTTGGCCCCTTCTCCAATGATGATCGCCGAGAGGATTGGAATCATCGGGTACGAGCACGGCAGCAAGCTCAGCACGATCCCGGCGACGAAATACAGGCCGACGATCGCGAGAAAACCTCCGCCCTCGAGCAGCGACTGCGCGTAATCAGCGCTCGTCGCGCGCTCATACCACGGGGTTTGATCCGCTGCGGCCGTTGCGGCCGTTGCCGCCGGCGCCGCGCCCTCAGCAGCAGCATGCAGTGCCGCGCCATCGACGCGAAACTCGTGCTCCGCCGGCGGATAACAAATGCCCGCGTCCGCGCAACCTTGCGACGTGACAGCCAGTTCGAACGGGCCGGCGGCCTGCTTGACCGGAACGCGGATCGTCAGGTCGTTTCGGTAGGTTTCGACATTCTTGTTGAAGGTCGTGTCGAATTTCACGTTCCCCGCAGGCAACTGCGGATCACCAAGCGTCGCCGTACCGCTTTTAACGGCGAACGCAAAGCGCTCACGGTACATGTAGTAGCCGTCGGCGATCTTGAAGTGGACGAGAACCTCGCCCGGCTGCTCGCTGGCGTTGAATTTGAACGCGACCGACGGATCGAGAAAGTCATCGGCGGCACGCGCGGCCGGCGCCATTCCGACGAAAGCACACAGGCAAGCCACGAGTAAAACCAAAAAGCGCGCAACGGCAGGTGCGCGTTCGCGAGAAACGTTAGACATGAATAGGACGTTGTGTTTCGGCTGTGACCCACTGCCCATAAGCCGCCGATGCGGTGGCCTGCCAGGACAGGATTTCGGGGGTCTCGTACGGATGGTTCGCCTGGATGAATTGTTCGAGGTCGAGCGAGCGCGCAGCACTGGTCTTGAAGAGCATTTGGATCTCTTCGGCGGATTCGATCACGCCCCGCCAGTGATAGCGGGAACGCACCGTCCCCAATTCGGTGACGCAAGCAGCCAAGCGCGCGTTCAACGCGCCATCGGCGAGTTTCCGCGCCGCCTCTAAATCGGGCAGAGTCGTCAGCATCAGGATCA
>Ga0070733_10001552_pt1 | contig 16966 bp, 12 predicted proteins | sample Coa_R1_9_FD_66450 | JGI IMG/M metagenome (GOLD analysis project Ga0070733, IMG submission 66450) | Surface soil microbial communities from Centralia Pennsylvania, which are recovering from an underground coalmine fire - Coalmine... | ecosystem: Environmental > Terrestrial > Soil > Unclassified ... | reverse complement strand
CAGCACCTGCCCATTCAACGCTATGTCCCGCTGGAAGAGTTTGCCGCTCTCAAAGCCGAGGGTAAGAAAATGGGCTTCCGTCATGTCGAATCCGGCCCGTTTGTGCGCAGTTCCTACCATGCCCACGAACAGGCCGACGGCGCGGCAGCGAATCAATAAGAATCGTTAGGAGCATAACGTGGTGAGTCAAAGGAAAGATCAATCGCAGCGCCAGCAGTCGATTGTGCTGGTGGTGGATGACAACGCTGCCATTCGCGACATGGTTTCCTGGGCGCTTGAGCTTGACGGCTTTGAACCGGCAGAGGCAGCCGAGGGGCAAGAAGCCCTGGCCTGGATGGACAATGCCGCTCGCGATGGCCGCTATCCCGCAGTTATTCTCCTTGACCTGTCTATGCCCGGTATGAATGGCGATGCATTTCTTGAGCGATTGCAGACCCAGTGGGAAAATGCGCGTCCTATGCCCGCTATCGTGCTGATTACTGCTTCGCAAAATGCCCCTCAACTTCCTCGAACGCACGTGAAACAAGTAATTATCAAACCATTCCATGTGCGTGATTTACTCAACGTGGTGCGTGATCTGACCACGTAACACATAATTCCTATCCTCTCTCTCTTATCCCCCGAAAATCTGTAAGCAGGCGTTCAATTGTTCAGGACAATTAGTGGGGATTCTGTGTGGTGTCGTGGGTCAGCATAGGATGGTGCGTCTGTTGGATACTCGTTGAGAGAGGCTTTGTATGAAAGTGCGTACAATTTATCCGGTTATCGTTGTACCAGTTATCAGTATCACGCTTATTGTAGCTTTGCTTGTGCTTTATATATCTCCATTCACACATGCAACCCCTGCGACCAGGCGCGTCGCGCTGGCGGATTCCGTCTCATCCTTTACCGGCGACAGCCAACTCGTGGCGAATACAGCGGCGAGTCAAAATATATCGCTCTCTATCGGCTTGAATCTTCGCAACCAGGCAAATCTCGCCAGCTATCTGCAACAGATCACATCACCGTCATCGCCTTTCTACCGACACTATCTTAACCCGGCATCATTTGCCGCCCTCTATGGCCCGCTTCCCCAGAGCGAGGCGGCTGTGGTCAATTATTTACGCTCGCAAGGATTTATCATTACCGGAACGTATGCCAATCACCTGCTGGTGGATGCTGTAGGCACAGTTGCCCAGGCTGAACGAGCTTTTCAAGTGCAGATCAATAATTATCGTTCGGCCTCCGGACATGCCTTCTTTGCCAATGCCAGCGCGCCGTCTCTCCCCGTCAATATCGCGCCGCTCGTCGCCTCTGTAAGCGGCCTGGATAATACTGTTCAATACCAACGCCATCCCCTTGTATCCAGCGCTAATGTGGTTTTGAAACAGCAATCTGCGGCAGCCGTGAGTTGCCCGCAGCCTGGTTCTGCCGCTTTGCCCACCTCCTACACGCCAGCGCAAGTCGCAACCGCTTACGATTTCACGCGCCTCTATAAGCAGGGGGTTTTGGGTGATGGGCAGAGCATAGCCTTGCTTGAACTGGATGGCTTTTCGCAAGCCGATATCGCTGCCTATACCTCCTGTTTTGGCGGCAACCACACCGTCATCCAGACTATTCCCATCGATGGCTACAATGAAGCAGCGGGCAGCGATGCTGCCGAAGTCGAGCTTGACATGGAGATGGTGCTCGGATTGGCTCCTCATCTTTCTAATCTGCGCGTGTATGAAGCCGCTAACACGCTCCCATCCTATAATGATGCCTGGGCGCGCATCGTCAACGATCATGTACCGGTGGTCAGTACAAGCTGGGTCTTCTGTGAAGAGGGTACGGGTATGGCCGCTGAGGTTCAACAGGAGAATATCTTTTTCCAGGCAGCCGCCGCGCAGGGTCAGACCATCCTGGCGGCCAGCGGCGACGAGGGCGCGAATGGCTGCTATAACCCGCAGACGGGCGCGAACCCGCAGCCAGCCGTCGATGACCCCGCCTCGCAGCCCTACGTTACTGGCGTTGGCGGGACAACCCTGCACGTCAACTTTGACAACACGTATAATTCAGAGCAGGTATGGAACGACCGCGCCATCGGCAACGGAGCGAGCGGCGGCGGCATCAGCCAGGTCTGGCAGATGCCATCCTGGCAACAGGCTCCGGGCGTTGCCAATGCCTACACCACCGGCTTTCGCGAAGTGCCGGATGTGTCCGTCAACGCCGATCCTCAGACGGGCTACGATGTATATTGCGCGGTAGGCGGCTGCGCCAATCGCGGATGGATGATCATAGGAGGCACATCGGCAGCCGCGCCCGTGTGGGCTGCGCTGGTCGCCCTGGCCAATGAGAGAGCGCTGAAAATCAACGGGTTAATGGTTGGCTTTCTTAATCCCAGCCTCTATGATATCGCGCATGGCGCATTTGGCGCCTCTTATACCGATGCATTCCATGATGTAGTGCCTGTGGCGGGCGCTATCAATAACAATGACTATGTGGGTTCAGGCAATACCTATCCTGATGCCAGCGCCTATGACCTTGCGACCGGCCTCGGCTCGTTCGATGCCTACAATCTCTCGCAAAATTTGAACCTGCTCGGCCAGGCGCAGGCCAATAACAACGTTCCCACCAGCACTGTCTGGTACTTTGCCGAGGGGCGCGTCGGCGGCTATTTCCAGGAATTTCTCACACTTGAGAACCCCGACCCCATCCAAACGGCGCAGGTGCGGGTGCAATATCTCTTTGAGGGCGCGACCGGGCCTACTATTACCCACGATGTGACGCCGCAGAGTCGGTATACCGTCAATGTCAATCAAGACCTGCGTTTCCCACCTGATGGCCCTGGACATTCGCTCTCCATGATCGTCACTTCGACCAATGGCGTTGGCATCGTAGCCGAACGTCCTATGTATTTTTCGTGGCACGGCATTAACAGTGGCACCGACGCGCTGGGCTCAACCAAACTGGGGCAGGACTTCTACTTCGCCGACGTGGAGTCCGAGCGCAACTACTCCAGTTTCATCACCATACTCAACCCGCCGGGCGGGAAATCGGCCAACGTCACTCTGACCTACATTGCCAATGGCGCGCAGCTCGGCACGCAGACCATCGTCGTACCTGCCGGACAGCGCGGCACAACCTACCCGCAGGCGATCAACATCAACCGGCAAAGCGCGCTCTATGTCCACTCGGATCAGCCGGTGGTGGTGGAACGCCCCATGTACTTCACGACTGCGCGCTCGAACATCAGCGGACCTGTAACAGGCGCGGCTACCGTTGTCGGCGCGCAAGCTCCTGGCTCCGACTGGCTCTTCGCCGAAGGCTACACCGGCGCGAACTTCCACGAATACCTGGTGCTGGCGAATTATAATGCTACGACTCCCGCCAACGCTACCGTCAAGCTAGAGTACAGCAATGGGGCTGTTGACCCGCTCACTGTAACAGTCGCGCCCCTCTCACAATACATCTTTGATGTGAATGCAGCCTCGGCAGCCTTCGCGCAAAGCACCACCGAATTGTCAGCCGAAGTCACCTCTGACTCGCCTATCGTGGCGCAGCGCCAGGAATACTTCCGCTTTAATGGCAATATCCCTGGCGGCACCGATGTAATTGGCGAACCCGGCCCGGCCAAAACCAACTACAGCTTTGCCGAGGGTTATACAGCGACGGGCTTTAACGACTTCCTGACGCTGCAGAACCCCACCACGACGAGCGAGCAGGTGGCAGTGACCCTCTACATGTCCCACAGCATTATCTCGCAGCAAGTCGTCACGGTCGGGCCGCAGACGCGCGTTACGCTCAATATCAATAGCTACGTTGTGCCTATAGCGCAGTCCAACCCGCAAGTGAACTACGAAGTCTCGCTGGCAGTCTGGTCTACCAGTGGTGTCATTGTGGCTGAACGACCCATGTACTTCAATTACCACGACACATCCTGGGGTACATCCTGGGGTGGCACCGACGTAGTTGGGTATACGGGATGAGGCAACCCCAGGACAGCCCACGCGGTCGTCTCTCGTTAGTCAGCGTGGTTGTGTTGGAGCATGTTTCTTGCCATTAGCGCGCTTCCCACCAGTGGAAGTATCCAGGCCCAGGCTCCTGTGAAAGCTGTCCACTGGAGGCCCGGCAGACCTTGCACGAAACTATGCGCGGGTCCAGTAATCAAGCAGTACATGCTCAACATGCTGAAGCTGAGCAAGCGCGCCGTCCAGGGAGTGCGCATCAACCAGAAACGCCAGGGGAAGAACGTGCCCTGACCCTCTGCCGCTATATCCTCATCCGAAGCTTCAAGCAGCGCAAATAGCCCAAAGAATGTAACAAGGTACCAGGGCCAGAACCAGGGTGAGCCGATGGCGCAGTACAGCAGCCATGCCACAGCCAGCCAGTAGATCAGGCCGCGCAGCGACCGCATATGCCAGGGGGCGCGCAGCATGCGCCACAGCATGACAAGATACAGCAGCACAAAAATACCCATGCTGAACGTGTGCATAAAGCGCTCCGCAGGAGAGCCAACCGGCGCGCCGGTTGGAAATCCGAACAGGGCCGCAATGCTGTTGTAGCCCTGTGCCAGAAAGGCAGCAAGTGTGTTTATCGAGCGATACGTGGCAGGATTTACTTGAAATACGTTGAAAATGGCCCCGCCCTGCCAGAAAGGAGCATAAAATAACACAATTACTGCTGCGTAAGTTGCCATCGCCAGGACTACATGCTTTATTCTCCGCTTAGTCGGCGCCTGCATCCAAATATAACAGAGCAACCCTGGAAAGAGCAGCGCGGCGTTGATCTTCAGACAGGTTCCCAGCGCCAGCAGACAAGCGGCTGACAGCGGCGCGCGCAGATCGAGGGGTATACGCGCTGCCATGCGTGGGATAGCCGCAAGGGTCTCGCTACGCAGTAGCCCCCCTACCCTGTACGACGTGGTTTCCGAAGCGTTTTCGTATTGCATTTTCCTGATCTTGTCATGCGCAAAGACCCATATCACAAGCAGAACGAAGACTAAAAGCACGGTATCGTTATGCGCATTGACACAGGCCTCGAATAACAACAAAGGATTCCAGGCAAAGGCCAGGGTTGCCGCCAGGCGTTTGCGCGTTGGAAGCGCCGGTTGTCCGTTTAGTTGTTGTAACTGGCCAGAAATCGACCACACCAGCCGCGTAGAAATTAGGTGCATGATGAGACCCAATCCGCGCAGCGCAAGCACCATTGGCATGATGTATGTATTCCCAAAAATGGCGAGCAGCCACTGCAAGAAGGAGGTGATAACCGCCCAGGTAGGGCCATATGCCGACGGTTGATCTACCCAGAAAACGTATTTGTAAATGGGGTCATTGTGGATCGCGGTTGGAATGGTTGTCAGAGGGTTCAGGTTGTGCAGCACGCTCATGCGCGCATAGGCGATGTAGGAGAACAGGTCGGGCGACGTGACAACAGGAATCAGTATGTACAGGCAGCCGATCAGCAGCGTCGAGAGCTTGATGAAACGCCAGGAGATAGAGTCGGGCAGGCGGCGCACGGCCACAAGGTAGACCAGAAAAATCAGTAAGATTGCACCTATCAGTATGAAGAACGAGGCCCAGCCATTCATGACCGCTAATGTTGCCGTGCCATGCTGGTTTGGCAGATGTGGGTTGATCGCCCAGCCTGGAAATAGCAATAACGTAGGTAAGGCGGGCCACGCTCCCATTTGCGTCAGCAAAGCATCGTGAAACCAGAGATCACGCAGGGGCAGCGCCGCATCTAACAGCAGGATGGCGGCCACCATAGCCAGGAGCATGGCAGCAGGAGAAAACAAGCGAGTAGAAAATTTGTCAGGGAGACGTTGCTGCTTACCGGAACGCGGAACGTCATGAGATATTGCAATGTCCCTGCCGTCTAAACGTTCGATGGTTGTTTTCATGCACACTTAATGCAACTGACCCGTTAGAACAACGGATTGTTGCCTGCCTCTTATTGAATTCAACGGCAGAGTAGTTAAAATGCCGTTGAGAAAATACAGAATACATCTTGAGAGTTTCTTGACCTTTGTCTGTTACAATAGCACCAGAAACAATCTCAATTGATTGGTATCACGCACTAAGACGAAATGGAATCTCTATAGGTCACGAATATATTGAAATAGATTATCGCTGGAGCAATAAGTTATGGAATCGCTAAATTATAACCAACCAACCGAGCCTCAAGAGCCAGAATATCAGGCCCCCTATCAACAGCCTGCGGTAGGCACGCCAACTACACCGCTGCATGCCTCTACCATGCCATCGTCTCCTGGCGCCCCGAACGGCGCGCGCGTGCCATCGCGTCGCAGATTTATGAGTAAGACTGCCGCGGGCATCGCCGCGCTTGCCGGCCTGGGAGCGGCGGCGGCTGTCGGCGGAGCTGCGCTGGAACAGTGGATTCAAGGCGGCGGGTTGAGCAACATCTTTCATGATCCGCTGGCCAGTGAGGCGCAAATAGGACACCTGCTGCGCCGCGCCGGGTTTGGAGCCACGCCCGACGAGTTGACTATGTATAGGAACCTGGGTTTTAGTGGCGCGGTGGATCGCCTGCTCAACTACCAGCAGGTTTCCGACGATGCCATGGAGAGTCGCCTGAATGCCCTGAACCTCGATCTCAACTTGCCTGTAGATCAACAGCGCTGGTGGTTGTTGCGTATGGCCTGGACACAGCGCCCGCTAGTGGAGAAAATGACGCTCTTCTGGCACGGAGTACTGACCAGCGCCTTTACCAAAGTGGGCGGCAAGACTGCCTATATGCGCATGATTATTCAGAACAACTTCTTACGCGCTCACGCTTTCGATACCTTCGATAACATCATGCTGGGCATTACCAGCGATCCGGCCATGCTTTTCTACCTTGACCTGACCAAAAGCCATAAGACTGCGCCAAATGAAAACTATGCGCGTGAAATGATGGAATTGTTCACGATTGGCCTGGGCAACTACAGCCAGCGGGATGTTTCTGAAGGGGCTGCCGCGCTTACTGGATGGCATATTCGCGGGTTGACTTCCTATTATAACCTCAACGACCATAACAACCTGACGAAGGTCTACCTGGGCCACACCGGCAACCTGGATTACAAGGATGTGATAAACATTCTTGTCAATAATCCTGCCACTCCCTGGTTTATTGCGCGTAAGCTTTTCACCTACTTCGTTTATGAAAACCCATCGTCAGACGATCTGAAACCGCTGGTCGATGCTTACACGCAGAGCGGCCACAATATGGGCGCTGTTATGCGCGCGCTGCTGCTTTCGCCGCAGTTCTCGTCGGCGCAGGCTTACCGCAGCCGCGTCAAGTCGCCTGTGGAGTTCACCGTAGGCGCATATCGCGCGCTGGGCATCCAGGGTAACGGAACAGGGCTGCCCCAAATTACTACACTCATGGGGCAAACTCTTTTTAATCCGCCTAACGTAGCGGGCTGGCCCGGTGACAAGGTAAGCTCTCTGTGGCTTAACAGCGGTACCTGGATGACGCGCCTGAACTATATCGACCTGTTATTGCTGCTCGGAGCGGCGGCGCGCGGCGATTCTGCATCGCCGATAGACCTGCAAGCTATAGTGGATAGCAACAAGATCGCTTCGCCGGATCAATTCGTCGATTACTTTTCCTCGTTCTTGTATGATGGCGTGCTCGACAGCAGCCGCAGGTCGCAGTTGATTAACTACTTCACCGCCAGTGGAGCAGGGAGAAGCGCGACCCAGGTCACGCTGACCAATGGCCAGAGTTATCCAATCAATCACGCGCGCGGCACACTCTACCTTATGATGACAGCGCCTGAATATCATCTCAATTAAAAGGAGCATATACTATGAAACTCTCACGAAGAGCAATGATAAAAAATGGAATGTTGGTAGTCTCAGCCGGTATGGTGATGCCCGCCATCTTCAGTCGCGGCGTAGCCTCTGCCATGGCGCAATCGCTGGATGGTTCACACATCGCGCAGACGGCTACGGATCGCACGCTGATTGTCGTGCAGATGGCCGGCGGCAACGATGGCCTGAACACGGTTGTGCCTTATACCGATCCTCTTTACATAAAATTGCGCCCAACCCTGGGCATATCGCAGTCAAAAGTCCTGACGCTCGATACACGCCTGGGTCTGCATCCCAATCTCTCGCCATTGAAAAAGCTGTGGGATGACGGTCACCTGGCCATTGTGGAGGGTGTAGGCTATCCCAACCAGAGCCTCTCGCACTTCCAGGCGATGGACATCTGGCAAACGCTGGACCTGACAGGCAATGGCAGCGAAGGTTGGCTCGGTAAGCTGGTGTCCGGCCTGGTTGACCAGCAGGGACACCCGTTTAAGTCCCTCGATATTGGAGTGCAGACGGCGCAGGCGCTGCAATCGATCAGCGCGCAGGTGCCCACCGTTGCAAGTGTCAAATCGTATTCCGTCGCTCCTGACCCCGCCGATAGCGACGGCGGTAATGCGCGTTTGCAGGCCCTGCTGAATCTCTATAATGCCTATCCTAAGACAGCGCCTTACGCAGCTTTGCTGGACACCACTGCCTTGAGCGCGCAGGATGGCTCGCGCCAGTTGCGCCAGGCGGATGCGACTTATCACCCCGCCGCCACCTATCCCAACGGGCCGTTCGCGGCGGGTCTCAAAATTCTGGCGGAAGCCATTGTACAGGACCTGGGGCTGCGCGTGGGCTATGTCACACTCGGCGGCTTTGATACACACGCCAACGAACAGGCGACCCACGACAATTTGATGACCACCCTTGCAAATGGACTCTCCGCCTTCTACAATGATCTTGCTGCGCATAGCAAAGCCGATAATGTGGTAGTGATGACATGGTCCGAGTTCGGGCGCCGCGTCGAAGAAAATGGCAGCCAGGGAACCGATCACGGCACAGCTGCGCCCATGTTCGTGCTGGGTAATCCCATCAACAAGGGCATCTTTGGCGAGCCGTCCAGCCTGAGCGACCTCGACCCGAATGGCAACCTGAAATATACCGTTGATTTTCGCTCCGTCTATGCCACCGTGCTGGATCGCTGGATGGGCGCTTCCTCGAAAGATGTGCTCGGCGCGGATTATGGCTCGCAGAATTTCTTGCCGCAGTAATAATCTGCTATAATATGTTCTGGCTACAAGTTTAACCAGGAGCATATGTATGCAGTCAGGCAAGATGCCATCAGCAGAACAGGTACCAGCGCCAACGCCGGTAAAGAAACGACCCTGGCTATCGCGCCGGGCGAAAATCGTGCTGGCGCTGGTAATTATTGGCATCGCCGTTGTCCTCGCATTTTTCGCGCCATCCGAAGGTGATTCAACGACTGCCACAGGAGATTCCCTGCCGGCCACCATTACCGTCACCAATCCTCTTGGCGCTCTGGCTGTCAACCAGGGGGTCGATTATGACCAGGTCCACATTACTGTGCAGAGAGTTACTCAGGCCAGCAAATTTTCCGATGATCCCAGGCCGGGGGGCGACTATACCATTCGCGTGCAGTTGCTTGCGCAGGGCAAGAAGGGGCAACAAAGCGCCATCGGCGTTGATTTTGCATCGCTTGTCCGTTTGCAGCTTGCCGGCGGGCAGATTATCGCACCGAAACTGGTGAACATATCGCCCTTGATCCTTCCCAATCAAGCGGCAAGCGGCTACATCGATTTTCCTGTCGCTGCGCCTGTCACCCTGTCGAGCCTGACCTTGCGCGTGGGGAATGGTATAACCCTGTCGTTGTAATGTCGCATCAATCTTCCTGGGGCGTACCAATCTGCTCAACGCGTTGCAGTACTTCAACCATCGTATCGTACCAGGGTGTATGCTGAGTGGGACGTGAGGTGGGGTAGTCGCCTGAAAGCGAGTAGCCGTTGTCGAGAATAAGCTGCTCTACTGTCAGGTAATACTCGACCAGTGCGCGTGCGCCATTGGCATGCGCGATGCAATCTTCCAGCAGCGCCTGCGCCTCCTCCAGCGTAGCCAGGCGTTGTTGCGCCTCCGCTAGCTGCTGTTGTGCGCGCCCCAGGAGTTCAGCAGTATCGGCCTGTTGATGGGCGCGGCGGCGCGGGCGTAACTCATCAACCGCGCCGCTCATAGCCTGCTGCAATGACAGCGCGGCTGTTCCTGCCTCGATAGTCGCCTCATCATGCCGGCGCGTGAGCCAGGCGCGCACCGCGTGGAGCCGCACCAGCACGTTCGCGCTGTCCGGCAGTCGCAGGTTATCATCAGATAGCAGCTCATCACTGCCGGTTTCTTCGTCTGTCGATCCGTTGAAAACTAATTCTTCATTTCCCATGCTTTTACAACCTATGTCTATTGCAACGTACTGCGCTCGCAAAGTTTAGCCGTCAAGATTTTTTACCCAAAAAGTACTGATGAGCATATCTTGATGTTTCTGCAATACGTGCCTTCACCCGTTTATTAATAACGATTATATGCGGCAAATGGGCTACAGAAGCGCGGTGACACATGTGGGATAGTATAGAAAAGAGCGTAAGATGCCGTATATGCATCCTTATACGGCACCAACAGAGCGCCGCGCATCTCTCCTCACGATGATGGGTAGGCTTGGGGATCAAGCAGACGCTGGAGGAGTATATTTGCCAACCACGCCTCGTAGCGATTGGGTTCCCACCCACACTCACTGACCAACATCCGATAGAGATCGTAGCTGGTCAGTGCCCATAGTTCATCCGTTGCCTCCTCGGGCTGGAGATCGTGACGTAATACCCTCCCAGTAGAGAGGTAGGTCACCAGCTGCTCTTGATGCTGCCGCCGACGCGCCTCGACCTGCTGAGCCACATCCGCCAGTTCAGGAGTAATGGCTGCTGCCCCCCGCAACAGATCAAACTCAGGAGCCAGAGTCTCATAGACTTGACGAGTGATCTGAGCAGCGAGTACCACTCGCTGTTGTGGGTCTGGGTCTGTTTGGAGACGTGTAAGCAGTTGTTGGTACCGTTTGCCAAAAGCAGAAGGACGCACAAGTTCAGCGAACACTCCACGCTTTGAGCCGAAGACGGCATTAACCGTCTTTGGAGAGAGTCGAGCAGCCTCGGCGATGGCATCCACAGTGGTGCCTGCGTAGCCTCTACTCAAAAAAAGGGTGCGAGCTGCGTCCAACATGCGCTGGCGAGTTTCTTGAGCCTGTTGTTTACGAATGTGCGAATGATACGGGCGCTTTTGCTGTTCAGATCCCACTGATTCGGTCATCGTCTTTCATCTCCCTTTGCATAGAGCTCCTTGACATCTTATTAGATATACTATATACTATCAAATAGCTACTACACTTGTCAATAGTAAAACATCTATCGGTTCCAAAAGAGAAAAAAGAAATGACGGTTTCCACCATGCAACTTGATCAACGATCAACATCTGCTTATCCCGCTTATCGTAAACTTCAGCATGCTTTTTTTGCTGTTTGCCTCATTCTAGGACCGTTTTTCATGATCCTGGAGGTGATTTTCAATCCATCCAGGAGTGCCGCGGGCAGCACTGGGAGCGCGGTTATCGCCGCTAACATAGCAGCCAATGCAGGAACGAACCTGTGGCATCTTCACTTCGGGATGCTTGCCTTATTCCTCTTCCCGTTTGGCACTCTGGGAATGACCATGCTCGCGATACGGCGCTCACCCTGGCTGGCGACCATCGGCGGCTTTCTGGCTCTGACAGGCCTTTTCGCGTTCATCGTGTTCGCGGGCCAGGAAGAACTGAGTTATCTGATGGCGCAGATGGGGGGCGGCGCGCAGCTAGTCGCCTTCTGGAACCGGTTCAATACGGATCCGCTAATGACTGCCTACCTGTACATTTTTATCATTGGTCACCTGATTGGCCCCATGCTTCTGGGGATCGCGCTTGGTCGGACACACATGATTCCCGCCTGGGCGGCCTGGGCCATTATCCTGCGTTCTCCGATCCAGGTCGTTGGCTTTCTCGCCCATACTGGCCTGTCGATAGAAATTGTCACATATGGACTCCTGCTTATTGGGAGCATTCCCGTCGCCCTTGCACTGCTGAAGTTCTCAGATACTGCCATAATAGAAAGAAGACTGTGACCGTTCGTTATATTATACAGGGTGGGGCTGATTGTTGAAGCCCCATGTACTTCCAGGTCCACGCTATGCTTATGGTGGAAGGGATGTTATAGGATATTTATCAGGTGATTAATATCTAGAGAAACGGCGTAATTGAAATGCCATCAGGGATGCTGCTCGCCCACATTGAGATATGGGTAGCGGAACTCGAACGAGAAGTACAGGCTTTTGAAGATGCGGTAGACGAGGTAGAGCTGGTGATGGACGAAGCCGAACGCACGCGCGCGCGCGGCGACGAAGAGGGACAAAATCGCCAGGAACAATGCCTGCGGCAGCTCGATGATGCGCTGCAAACAGCGGATCGTATTGCAGAGCTTGTGTGCGCAGCCAACGCGAACTTGCTCGATGCTATCGATGCCGCGCAGCAGATTATGCTGAATGAACATGTCATAGAGCCACCTCATCCATTTGAACAAATTGCTGGCGAGCTAGATCAATCATCGAGTAATGGAGCGCGGCCCAGGCACGGCTTAGCGCATGATCTCCAATCCATTGTCAAGGCAGAGCTTGTTTTGCCTGCTTCAGCCGCTGCGCAAAGCAAGGCAGAGGCGTCATCAATGGCGCCCCTGTCGCCCGGTGCAGTTATTTTGCAGGGCCGCTACCGTATCGCGCAATTGCTGCATGCAAGCCCGCGTGTCAATCTTTACCTGGGATACCGTCTTTCAGCGCATGATGGACAGCAGGCTGAGGTTGCCGCGCCTGCGCTTGTGGCAATCCGCGAACTGGCGCTCAACGGTCTCTCTCCAGAGGAACAACATCTGGTTACGCAGGCCGCTTTCGAGGAATTTGTGTCGCCGGTGATGTTTGGCTCTCCGCGCCTCCCTGGGGTTGGTGATCGCGTCTCTGTCGAGTGCGAACGTCATTATCTCATCATGCAGTTGCGCCCAACCAGGGGAACGCAGCGGGCCGTCGCGGTGCCGCTGGCCGAACTACTGCTGTCACACCGGCGCTGGCCTGGCTGGTTGAATATGGAGACCGCCCTGGAATGGGGTATGCAGCTCTGTCGTATCGTGGCTCGCCTGCACCGCAGGGGATGCATAATTGGCGACCTCGATCCCGCTACCATACTGGTTGATAATAATGGAGCGTCTAGCTGGGCTCCTGTGCTGCTGGTCTCGTGGCCACCAGCCCTGCAATTCTGGCCCGCCGGTTTTACCTGGGACGACTACGCGCGCATATTTCCTTTAGCCAGCGTTGCTAAAGACAACGTTTTTGCAGCGCCGGAGATGTTGCAAGGGTGGTGCGATCAACGTTCGGACGTCTATTCGCTGGGCGCGATTCTCTATTTGCTCTTCACGCGCTACGCGCCCGTCTCATCTGCGCTCAGACTGTCTTCAGAGGGTACACAGGGTTCCGCTTCTTTACATACTCAGGAAGGCATATTCCTGGTCCCGCCTCACCTGTTCAACAATCGTATCTCCTCCAGGCTGGAAACGATACTGACTCGCGCTCTCGCGCTCAATCCCGTGGATCGTTTCCCTACAGTTTTTGCGCTTGTCGAGGCTTTGGAGAGCATTGATGCTTTAACCGATTTTGCCGACCCATTTGATAGTCAACAACAGCGCACGCATCACGCCTCCAAAGTCACAAAGGTATTAGAGTGGGTGAGACACGAGGTAAACGACTGATAGCTCACCTGATACCCCTTGTGGGCGTCAGGGGGCGGCTTGAACTTTTTGCGCCCTGCTGAGTCGTTTACTGCGCACTATCAGGAAGATGCCTCCCGCGAGGCATAAAACAATCAACAAGCCAAGCAAAACCTGGGGCGTACCGAGAGGCAAACGCGGCAGCCACGCTGGCAGGTCATGCGCTGCCTGGTTATCTGCGACCGCCATCGGCGCTGTGCCGAAAGGAGCCAGGTGGATGATGCCCGACGAACTGACACCCAGGTCATACGTCACGGTGGTATTGGGCGCGTCCAGCGTCAGGTAGGTCAGCCAGCTATCAGGCCACACCCAACCCATGTTGCGGTCGGTGGACAGGTCATGGTACAGCGAGGAGTTCATTTGCTCCTGGAAGGCCAGGGTAAAGCCTTGCGCGTCGGGGATGCCGCTGCCTACCGATGACTGACCCAGGGCTGCGTTGAGATCGCTCGTATACACTGGTTGATCGGTGAGCATATAGAGATCAGCCTGCACCGGCTGCCCATCAAGCGCCAGCACTTCGAGCGGCACCCAGATGTGCGCGGTCTTCATGGTAATCAGGATGGGGGTTCCGTCGCCGCTTTGCTCTCCACGAGCCCTTGCCGCGCCGGTATCAAACTGCGCAGCCATGAAAATCGGGCTGCCCTTCGCGTAGATCAACAGATGGCTGGTGGTATCACCATTTAAAACGAAGCCATTGCTGGTGGCCCAATTTATCACTTCAGGCCCGCTGCCACGAATAACGGTGATGTTGAGAGCCTCGATCTTCACCCGCTCCAGCACGGCTGCAGAGGATGCTGCATGGATTTGATCGTCAAAGACGAGAGGTTGGGGATGCGTTTCGAGTTCAAGTCGTTGCAGCGTCCACGCACCGCCCTCTACAATATTCAAAGGAACAGCAGGTAATGGAACGATCCAGCCCAGCCGGGAAATATTTCCCTGGTATTGAAATGTAGTCAGGTAGTGTTCGTTTCCATTATGCCATGCTACCAGTGTGGTAGCGCGCGACAGGCGCACTTCTCCATCCGGGGCTACCAGCCCGCCGCACGCGAACGCGGATTGAGCTTGCAGAACAAAGAATGCAAGCGCGAATACAAGAATAGCAAAGCGTTTAAGCATCGTGGGTTTCCTCCTACCGAGTTTTTTCAGAACAGTCACCAACGATGACGATAGAGCCTTCAGAAAAGTTCCTTTTTCCACAACAAGCTGAGACCTCACAACATCCTTTACGTACTGGAATACCGTCCTCAAATGACCAGCAGATATTTGGAGATAATGCCTGTCACCCTGAGTCCTTCGCGGAGTTTACCCTTGAGCGAAGCGAAGGGCTCAGGATGACAGACAGGATCCCACTGCAGTCCACTCAGGGGAGTTCTCTCTCCAAACATCTGGGTGACCTGCTAGCCTCTGTCAACGTTCAGTGAAAATGTCACCGTAACTGTCCAGTGAGTTTGTCATCTTCAATCAGGCCGTCCCAGTGTACCGCGTCGCTCCCAGAAGTCAAGCGCATTGCGAGGCACGAGCAACTTGGCTTGACTTCTGGGAGCTGACGCGGTCAAGGACGGGTGCCTGATTGAAAGCCAAAAAAATGTGCCTTTTTTTTGCCTGACGCCCTGCTGAAGCTCACGAGGCCGCGGGCGGCTGTTTGGCCTGCTCCGGTGGTCCCGTCCAGACGCGCCACGGATGCGGCTGGGCCTGCCGCGAGGCAGAGCCGCTTGCCAGGTGGTCATCGGGCGCCTCCGCCGCGGCAGCGGACTGCTGCGGAGGCGTCTGCGTCGTCGCGCGGCGCAGACGTCCGCCGCGAGCGCGCAGTTGTGGTGCTTCCAGTGGCGCCTCCGTTGCCGCGAGTTGCTGCCCGCCATAGTGAATGGTGAGCGAGCCATCAAAGTGTTCATGCACCTCCACCGTCGCCTGGGCATAACTGCGCCGCTCTTGGCCTGGTAGCACCTGGATGCGTTGCGGGCCAAACTGCACCGTATTGTCCGCCGCGACGATACGCTCGTACTTGAAGCACAAGAGGCTCTCCAGCGAGAGGCCCGCCGGCAGCGGACGATAGGCAGTTCCCTCTTGGGCGGCAGGCACGGCGAACTGCGCGTTAAAGCGCGGTAGATACTGCGCCAGGAACTCGTTGGCCTGCTCGCCTGTACTAGCTCCCGCCAGGCGCAATTCGAGGACCAGCCGATCTTGCAGAGTGCCAAAGAGCCGCTCGACGCGCCCTTTGGCCTGCGGAGAGCGCGCGGCGATGGAGGTGATCTCCAATTCTTCCAGCAAGCGCCCGAACTGGCTGAGGGCGACCTGACCAGCCAACTGCTCGGAGAGCGAGTCGCTGTCCTGCATCGCTCGCCGTTTGGGAAAGATCTCGTGCCGATCATGATAGAAGGCCAGCGGCCGCCCGTAGCGCCGCACGAGCTGCTCCACCAGTTGAAAATAGCCGATGCGATCCTCCTGCTCGCGAAAAATGGCCGCTAGCACTTTGCCGGTGGCATCATCAATGGCGGCTAACAGGTGCAAGCGCGGCCCACGCTCTTGGAGCCAGGCATGCGGACTGCCATCAATCTGTACCAGCATCCCCTCCTGGGCATAGCGTTTGCGCCGCCGCCGGTGCTGGGGCCGTTTGCGTCCCGGCTCGGCAGGCCGCAGCGGCTGCACGATGCGGCGCACGCTGGCGCGAGAGACCACGATGCCCTCCCGCTCTTCCAATAAGTCGCGCAAGTGCTGGTAGTTGGCACCTGCATAGGTGGTCTGAGCCAGGCGCACAATGCGTTGGCGCGTCGGCTCGTCAATACGATGCTGAGGCGAACGTCCTCGATTGCCATGAACAAGAGCAGCGGCCCCTTCCTTTCGATAGGCCGCCAAGATGCGCTGCACCTGTCGCTTCGACAGTTTGAGGAGAGAGGCAGCTTCGGCTGTACTCAATTGTCCTTCAAGGATGCGATTCAACACCAGCACTCGTTTCTGTTCGTGAGTGTTCAATGTCAGTGTCTCCTGCATGGTGACATTTTCACTGAACACTTACCCTATGACAATATCACTGAACGCTAACAGTGACCTGCTAGCCTCTTGACAGAGCAATAGCGACGTGCTATATTACATAAATGTATAGCACATCGCTATATTCGACTTCGTAGTGACGTATGGTAACAGACCGATATCAAGTTCTGGTGCTTGAGCAAGGCATGGGCGCAACACGGCACTTCGGAGAGTAAGGAGTTGTATGGCAATGCCAGAATCAATTATTCACATCGAACACCTCTCCCGCTTCTTTGGCAGCGTCAAAGCGGTAGATGACCTCTCATTGGAGGTGCCTGCGGGCATCGTCTTT
>Ga0070733_10001551_pt1 | contig 16983 bp, 14 predicted proteins | sample Coa_R1_9_FD_66450 | JGI IMG/M metagenome (GOLD analysis project Ga0070733, IMG submission 66450) | Surface soil microbial communities from Centralia Pennsylvania, which are recovering from an underground coalmine fire - Coalmine... | ecosystem: Environmental > Terrestrial > Soil > Unclassified ... | reverse complement strand
TGATATAAAAATAAACGTCTATATATTAGTCACTTATGATGTTTATATCATCTTTATTCTAGTATGTGAGTTTGTGAGAAAACGTTAAGCGCCCGCGCCCCCTTTGGGGAGTAGGCTGCGGTCGCTGCACTGCGCTAGGGTGCGGTCGGATGTGGTTCGTCAAACTCGCGCTTCGGCGCCCGTATACGTTCATCGTTCTGGCGATCGTGATCGTCCTGCTGGGCGTGTTCACGATCCTGCGCACACCCACCGACATCTTCCCGAACATCCGCATCCCGGTGGTCGCTACGGTGTGGAACTACTCGGGGCTCTCCCCCGAGGAGATGGCCACGCGTCTGGTGCTGTTCTCTGAGCGCACCGCGCAGACCACGGTCAACGACGTCGAGCACACCGAATCCCAGTCGCTGACCGGGATCGCAGTGGTCAAGTACTTCTTCCAGCCGAACGTCAACGAGGAACTGTCGTTCGCGCAGATCACCGGCGTATCGCAGACGCAGCTGCGGGCCTCGCCCCCCGGCACGACGCCGCCCTTCATCCTCGCCTACAACGCCTCCTCGGTCCCCATCCTGCAGCTCGCGCTCTCGAGCCAGAACCTTTCCGAGGCGCAACTTTTCGACCAGGGCAACAACATCATCCGCACCGCGCTCGCCACCGTCCCGGGCGCCTCCATGCCCTACCCGTACGGCGGCCTGCAGCGCCAAGTGCAGGTCGACCTCGACCCGGATGCCTTGCGCGCCCAGGGCCTCTCCGGGAGCGACGTCACCACCGCGATCGCCGCGCAGAACCTCATCATCCCGGCCGGTACCGAAAAGATCGGTGGGCGCGAGTACTTCATCGCGGTCAACTCGAATCCGCGCACCATGGAAGAGCTCAACGAGCTGCCGGTCACCAGCCGCAACGGCAGCGTGATTTACGTACGCGACGTCGCGCACGTGCGCGACGGCTATCCGCCGCAGACCAACATCGTGCGGCGCGACGGCCACCGCGGCGTGCTCATGAGCGTGCTCAAGACCGGCAGCGCCTCGACCCTCGACATCATCAAAAACATCAAGGGGCGCATGCCGCGGATCAGGAGCTCGCTGCCTGATGGCTTCCACATCGACCTGATCGGCGACCAGTCGGTCTTCGTGCGCGCCGCCATTGCCGGCGTGGTGCGCGAAGCGGTGATTGCCGCCGCGCTCACGGCCCTGATGATCCTGCTGTTCCTCGGCAGCTGGCGCAGCACCGTCATCATCGCGATCTCCATCCCGCTGTCCATCCTCGCCTCCATCATCTGCCTGTCGGCGCTTGGCGAGACCATCAACATCATGACCCTCGGGGGACTGGCGCTCGCGGTCGGCATCCTGGTCGATGACGCCACCGTCACCATCGAGAACATCAACTGGCACCTCGAGCACGGCGAGGACGTCGAAGCGGCGATTCTTAACGGCGCCCACGAGATTGCCGTGCCGGCGCTGGTCTCGACGCTCGCGATCTGCATCGTATTCGTACCCATGTTCATGCTCGCCGGTATCGCGCGCTTCCTGTTCGTGCCGCTCGCCGAGGCCGTCGTCTTTGCAATGCTGGCCTCGTACGCACTCTCACGGACGCTGGTTCCGACCCTCGCGAAGTACTGGCTGCAGCGCCACGACGCCCACGCTGCGCCGCCGCGAGGGCTCCTGGCGCGCTGCCAACAGGCCTTTGAGAAGTGGTTCGTAGACGTGCGGGCACGCTATGAACAGCTCCTCGGGCAGGCGCTCGACGCCGGCATGCGTTTCGCCGCGCCGTTCCTCACCGCCATGGCGGCCACCGCGCTGCTCGCCTTTCCCTTCGGCCGCTATCTGCCCGGGCTCGGCCAGGACTTCTTCCCGAGCGTTGATGCCGGCCAGATCAAGCTGCACATCCGCGCGCCGACCGGCATTCGCATTGACGAGACTGCGGCGCTGTGTGATCGCATCGAGGCGAGCATCCGCGAGATCATTCCGGCGAAGGAAATCGCCACCATCGTCGACAACGTGGGCGTGCCCTACAGCGGCATTAACCTGTCTTACTCGACCTCTGCGCCGGTAGGCCCCGGGGACGCCGATATTTTTGTGAACCTGACGCCCGAGCACCACGCGACGGCCGACTACGTACGCTCGCTGCGCCATGCTCTGCCGCAAGTGTATCCGTCGACCATGTTCGCGTTTCTGTCCGCCGACATCGTCAGCCAGATCCTGAACTTCGGCCTGCCAGCGCCGCTTGATGTGCAGGTATCAGGCTTCGACGTCGACGCGAACCGCACCTACGCACAAAGTCTCCTCGGCAAAATGCGCGCAATTCCCGGAGCGGTGGACCTGAGGATCCAGCAGGCGTTCGATTACCCGCAGATCCGGGTCGATGTCGATCGCAGCAAGGCGGCGCTGCTCGGACTTTCGGAGCGCGATGTGGCGTCCGACCTCCTCGTCTCGCTGTCGGGGAGCTTCCAGACCTCCCCCTCGTTCTGGATTGATCCAAAGACCGGCACCCAGTACAACGTCACGACCCAGACGCCGCAGTTCCGCCTGAACTCGCTGCAGGATCTGGCCACCACCCCGGTAACCGGTGCCGGCAGCTCGCAGCTGCTCGCCAACCTGGCCTCCTTCAGCCGTGCCGTGGCGCCTGCGGTCGTGAGTCACTATGACTCCATACCGGTCATCGATATCTATGGCTCAGTGCAGGGGGCGGATCTCGGCTTCATCGCCGCGCAGATCAACAAGCTCGTGGCGGAGACCCGCCACGACCTGCCGCGCGGCTCGCAGGTCATCGTGCGCGGCCAGGTCAAGACCATGACCGATTCCTTCACGGGGCTTCTGATCGGGCTCGCGGGCGCGGTGGTGCTGGTGTACCTGTTGATCGTGGTTAACTTCCAGTCGTGGCGCGACCCGTTCATCATCATCACCGCCCTGCCCGCGGCGCTCGCCGGCATCGTGTGGATGCTGTTCCTTACCCATACGTCGGTGAGCGTCCCGGCGCTCACCGGGGCCATCATGTGCATGGGCGTCGCCACAGCCAACAGCGTGCTGGTCATCAGCTTCGCGCGCGAGCGCATGCTTGCCGGGGATGACGCGCGCCATGCCGCCATCACCGCCGGCGTCACGCGCTTCCGGCCCGTGCTCATGACCGCGCTCGCGATGATCATAGGCATGCTGCCCATGGCGCTCGGACTTGGCGAGGGGGGCGAGCAGAATGCCCCGCTCGGGCGCGCCGTGATCGGCGGCCTGCTGTTCGCGACCGTGGCGACCCTGTTTTTCGTTCCCACTATCTTCACGCTGGTTCACGGACGCCGGAGCGCCCCATGACCGACACCCCGCCGCCCGCCTCGAATGACGCCAACTCCCGGGCGCGCCGCTACGCCCTGATCGCGCTCGGTTGCGCGCTGCTGCTCGCCCTGTGGGGTCTCGTCAGTCGCCTGAGCGCGCGTAACGCGCTCGAGCGTGAAGCCGCCAACGCCGCCCTGGTCACGGTCGTGACCATCACGCCGAGCCGCGGACCTGTGTCCGACAACGTCGCGCTCCCGGGGAGCGTGCAGGCGTTCTACGAGGCGCCGATCTATGCCCGCACCAGCGGCTACCTCAAAGTCTGGTACACCGACATCGGCGCCACCGTGAAAAAGGGCCAGGTGCTCGCGGAAATTGAAGCCCCGGAGGTTGACCAACAGCTGCGCCAGGCGCAGGCGGACCTGGGCACGGCGCAGGCCAACTACGACCTCGCACACACGACCAACGAGCGCTGGAAAGGTCTGCTGGCCACCGAGTCCGTGTCCCAGCAGGACGCCGACCAGCGCGCGGGTGATGCCGCGGCCAAGGCCGCCGCACAACGCTCGGCGGCGGCGAACCTGGCGCGCCTGCGCGAGCTGGAGTCGTTCAAACATGTGCTCGCACCCTTTGACGGCGTGGTCACGCAACGCAATACCGATGTCGGCGCGCTGATCAACGCCGGCCAGGGAGGCGCAGCGCTGTTTCGGGTCGCGGACACCCACCGGCTGCGGATCTATGTCTCGGTGCCCCAGTTCTATGCCGCCGCCATCCAGCCGGGTCTGCCGGCGCAACTACAGTTCGCCGATCGTCCGGGCAAGCACTACGCAGCCAGCGTCGCCTCCAGCGCCCGGGCGCTGGATGCCAACTCGCGCACCCTGCAGGTGGAGCTGCAGATCGATAACGCGCGCGGTGAGCTCCTGCCCGGCTCCTATGCGGAAGTGCACTTCGAACTTGGCGGCAATGTCAGCAGCCTGCGCGTGCCGGTCAACACGGTCCTTTTCCGCTCGGCGGGCCTGCAGGTGGCAACGCTCGACGAGCATCAGCACGTGCACCTCAAGAGCATCACCGTGGGCCGCGATTTCGGCACCGAGCTCGAGGTGCTGGCCGGCATCGACCCCGCCGATGTCCTGATTGTAAATCCGCCGGATTCGATCGCCGACGGCGCCGAGGTGCGCCTCGCGAAGCCGCTGGCAGCGGTGCGCGGTGCGCGACCCTCGTGAAGGCGGCCAGTTCGTGAAACGCTGGCTGTCGGTGACAGGTATCGCAGCCGGCATGGCCGGCTGCTCGCTCGCCCCCCACTACACCCGTCCCGCGATGCCCGATTCGCCGCCCGCCTACAAGGAGACGGCCGGGTGGAAGATTGCCACGCCTTCGGATGCCGTCCCGCGCGGGCGGTGGTGGCAGCAGTTCGAGGACCGGCAGCTGGACGCGCTCGAGGACGAGGTTGGTGCGGCCAACCAGAGTCTCAAGGCGGCGCTGGCGCGCCTCGAACAGGCCCGGGCGCAAACGCGTATCGCACGAGCGGCGTGGTTTCCGACCCTGACCGCGCAGGCGAGCGCCACCCGCGGCCAAACGTCCATCTACGCGCCGGGCTACGTCCCCGGAAAGTCTCGCACCGGGGACTCCTTTATCGCCGGCGCAGATTTGTCGTACGAAGTGGATGTCTTCGGTCGCATCCGCAACACGCTAGCCGGCGCCCGGGCCGCTGAAGCTGCGACTGCCGGCGATGTTGCGGCGCTCAATCTCGCGCTGCACGCCGAACTTGCCAGCGACTACTTCAGCCTGCGTGGGCTTGACCGGCAGCAGGAACTTCTCGATCGCACGGTGGCCGATTACGCGCGCGCCTTGGCGCTCACGCAGAACCTCTATCACGGCGGGGCGGCCGCGATCGCCGATGTGCAGCAGGCGCAGACGCAGCTGGAGACTGCGCGCACCCAGGCCGAGGATACGCGCCTGCGCCGCGCGCAAACCGAACACGCCATCGCGGTTCTCACCGGCAACGAGGCCAGCAGCTTCAGCGTGCCGGCCCGCGCTGGCGCCACGCGATTCCCCTCTCCAGCCGTGGATCCCGGGTTGCCCTCGCAATTGCTCGAGCGTCGCCCCGACGTGGCCGCCGCCGAGCGGCGCGTCGCCGCCGCCAATGCCGCCGTCGGCGTAGCCCGCGCCGCCTACTTCCCGGTGTTCAGCCTCGCCGGCACCGCTGGTGCTGAAGGCATCTCCTCGTCCAACTGGTTCAGCGCCCCGAGTCAGTTCTGGTCGATCGGCCCGCAAGCGCTTTTCACGGTGTTCGATGCCGGGGTACACGCCGCCCAGTCCGCTGCCGCACACGCCGCGTACGATGAGCAGGTCGCCAACTACCGCGGCACCGTGCTCACCGCTTACCAGGACGTGGAAGACAATCTCGCGGCGCTGCGCCAGCTGGAGCGCGAGAACGTGAGTGAGGCGGCTGCGGTGGAAGCGGCGCAAGGCGCGCTGCGACAGGCGAACCTGCGCTACCAGGGTGGGATCGTCACCTACCTGGAGGTTGTCACCACCGAGAACGCGGCACTCGCCGCGCAGCTGGCGGCGGTCGATATCCAGGTGCGGCGCGTCAACGCCACCGTGCTCCTGGTCAAGGCGTTGGGCGGAGACTGGCGGGAAACCCCGCAATAAGCCGGCCGTTTCATCGTATGCTATACCCCCTACCCTATCGTAAGCGGGCGCGGAGACCGCACTGACATGGGACATACGATTCAGGACAAGACCAAGCTGCTGCAGCGGGTGCGGCGCCTGCGGGGCCAGGTGGACGCCATCGAACGGGCGCTCGAGAAGGACGCCGACTGCGCCAAGGTCATGCAGCTCACCGTCTCCGCGCGTGGCGCGGCCACCGGGCTCATGGCGGAGCTTCTGGAGGATCATATTCGCGTGCACGTGTCGGACCCGACGCACGACCGCGATCGCGAGCGGGCGCGTGGCGCCAAGCACCTGATTGACGTCGTGCACGCCTATCTGAAGTAGGTGCGCGGCACCCGAGCGCCCCAGGCACGGATCCTGCTGCTCGCTGCCTTGGCCGCGCGCGGCGTCGCCGCGGCGGACTCGACACCGACGCAGCCCGCACCGGCGAGCGACTGGCCCCTTTTCCTAGGCGCCCAATACACCTTCGTCGAGCAGAAGCAGACGGCCCTTCTGTCGCCCTACCAGGGACCCTTAAGCCTGAATCCGGACGGGGACCGCCAGGGGACCCACACCATGGGCCTCTACACCGGCTGGGCGCCGTTTCGCTGGGGGCAGCTGTACTTCGACACCGAGAAGTTCATGGGGGCCGGGGTGAGCGGCACGACCGGACTTGCCGGCCTCACCGACGGCGATGTGGTTCGCCAGGGTGTGGCGGGGCTGAAAAAGGAGTTCTACATTGCACGCCTGTATGCACGCTTCATGCTGCCGCTCGGACCGCAGACCGCCGCCGTCGCACGCGCCCAGGACCAGATACCCGGAACCGAAGCGGCCACTCGCCTGGAGCTGAAAGTCGGACGGTTCGCGGTCTCGGATGATTTCGACAAGAACCGCTACGCCGGCGCCGCGCGTACGCAATTCCTGAACTGGTCCTTGTGGAACAACACCGCCTGGGACTACGCAGCCAACACGCGCGGCTATACGGACGGCTTCATGCTCGGCTACGTGAGCCCCACATGGTCACTGAAGTACGGCATGTACCGCATGCCACTGTACGCCAACGGCCAGCTGCTGGAGACGCTCGCCCGGGCCCGGGGCCAAAACCTCGAGCTGACGCTTTCCCCACCTGAACTAACCACGATCGTGCGTCTGCTGGGCTACCGCAACACAGCCCGCATGGGCGACTACGTCGAGGCACTTGAGATTGCAGCGGCCACCGGCGGCACTCCCAACATCGCGGCGGATGATCGTGACGGCCGGCACAAGCTGGGATTCGGTGTCAACGCCGAGCAGCCGCTCGCCGACGACGGCGAAAGCGGTCTATTCATGCGCCTCGGCTGGAACGACGGCAAGACCGAGGATTTTGTCTTCACAGAGGTCGATCGGCACGCGAGTATCGGCGGGCAGCTCTCCGGTATTCACTGGCGGCGCGCCGACGACCGCCTTGGAATGGGCTTCGTCCTCGAGGGGCTGTCCGCGCAACATCGCCAGCATCTCGAGGCCGGGGGCTTGGGATTTCTCCTCGGCGACGGGCGGCTGAACTACGCCCACGAGCAGATCTTCGAAGCCTACTATCGGGCGCAGTGGTCCTTCGCATGTTCGGCTGACACCCTGCGCGTCCAGCTCAGCCCGGACTTCCAATACATCCAGAACCCCGGCTACAACCAGGACCGTGGGCCGGTGCGCTTCTACTCGCTGCGGCTGCATCTCGAGTACTGACACTCCCCGGAACGCGTTGCAGCGTTAGCGCTACCCGCTGCGGTTGCTGTCGTGCCACAGATGCAGGGTGTCGGCTTCCTTTTGCGCATCGAGGCCCGCGTGCAGCGTGGCCTGTCTTTCTGCCGGCAACGTCTTAAACCACGCGAGCGTGTCGCGCACCGTTTCCTCCAACGGGCGCGGACGCAATCCAGTCTTACGGGCAGCGTCGGTCGCGCTGAGGGAGGCGCCCGCGGTTTCGCCCTTGCTGGGCGTCCAGGGCGTCAGTGCACTCCCGAGCAGGCCGAGTTCCTCGCTTTTCCAGTGCGCGGCGAGGAAGTCTTCGGACACCCAGGTTACCTTTGTGCCAGCCTGTGCTGAGGTGCGTTCACTGCTGCGCACCAGTTCGCCCATCGTGAAGGCGTGCGGAGCCGAAATGGCATTGAAGTAGCCGTTGGTGCGTTTGTCCACCAGTTGCATCATCCAGCCCGTAAGATCACGCACGTCGATCACCTGAATGGGATCTTGCGCAGTTCCCGGCGCCAGCATTTCACCGCCCCTGGACGCGCGTACCGGCCAGTACGTGAAGCGATCGGTCGGGTCGCCGGGACCGACGATGTACCCGGGCCTGACGATGCTGAGCCGGCCTTTGAACGCGTCAGCCGAGTACTGCTCGCAGAGCGCTTTCATCGGACCGTAAGTCTCCTTGGTGACCTGCTCCGCGTTGGGATCAGCGAGCTGCTTTCCGGTCGGGGAATGCTCGTCGTTCGGCTTCGCAAAGCTTGCGTAGGCGGCGATGCTCGAGATGTAAAGGCAATAGCCTACTGAGGGCGCGAGCAGTTCATTTGAGATCCTGACGTACTTCGGGACGTAACCTGTGTCGTCGATCATCACGTCCCATTTGCGTCCGCGCAGTGAGTCGAGCTGACCTTTACGATCGCCGATCAGGGTTTCGACATTCGCGACGCCGTCGGCCGCGGTCTTGCCACGGTTGAAATGCGTCACCTTCCAGCCGCGCTGCAGGGCTTGCTGAGTCAGCGGTGGACCAATGAATCCGGTGCCACCAAGAATCAATAGTGTCCCGGGCTTGGTATCGGCCGCCCGCGCTGGCGGCAGCAGCGCGCCTGCGGCGGCCCAGGTCGAAAGCTGCAAGACATCGCGGCGGGTGGTCATGGTGCGTTCTCCTGAATCCGTCCAGAGACTGCTTGCAACAGTACAATACCAAGATATGCAGAACCAAGGCGGCTCGGGACGCACCCTGCTCCTGCTCATCGCCATCCTCGGATGGTTCGGGCTGCTGCTGCAACTCATCGTGTCGGCGCGCCTGAGCGCGAACGCCGGGCGCTCTCCCTTCGCCGGGGTCCTCGATGCCTTGTGTTATTTCACCGTCGTGACAAACCTGCTCATGGCGAGCGTCGCGACGGTGGGCGTCACCGGCGACAAGGGATTTTTTGCATCGGCCGGCACCCGGGCCGCGACCGCGGTCTATATTTTCGTGGTCGGCCTCATCTACACGCTGCTGCTGCGCGCGCTGTGGGCGCCGACCGGCCTGCACAAGATCGCGGACGCGATCCTGCATGACCTGGTACCGCTCGCGTACACCCTGTGGTGGGTCGGCTTCGCCCCGAAGGGCGCTTTGCGCTGGGTGCAGCCACTAGGGTGGCTCGCGTACCCGCTGGCCTACTTTGCGTTTTCGGTGGTGTTGGGATTGCTCACCGGCCGCTATCTTTATCCGTTCGTCGACCTCGGTGCACTCGGCGTTGCGGCACTGCTTCGCAATGCAGTGCTGCTCGCTACGCTCTTCTTATTGCTAGGCCTTGCCGCGGTCGCGCTCGATCGCGCGCTCGGCCCCACGCGGCGCGCACCGTAAAGCCGCGGGCGCGGGAGGCGCTCGCCTCCCTCACCCGCCGGCCTGCTGCGTCAGCCGCGCGGCCCGTGAACGTCGTCCTGCGCCTGGCCTTGCGCCTTCTTCATCTCAGCGAGTGCGTTGGCGTCGGGTTTCAGCGCATGAATCGCCGCCCCCAGCCCCTGGCCGCCGGTCACCTTGGCCTTCAGGTCACCGAACGGGATATTGAGGTTCTGCGACGCGTGCAGCGAGGCTGCGCAATCCTTCACGCTCTTGAATCCCGTGCAGGCCTCTTCCGTACTCATGCCCGCGGGCACCAGCGCCGCAAGATGAGTGCTGGGCGAGGACGGCCCCTCCTGCTGCGGCATTGACTGTTCCGATCGCGGCATCGACTGTGTCGGTGCGGGTTGTGCCTGCACTGACTGCTCCTCGGGCCCTGCGCCCCAGGCGAGTGATGCCAGTCCGAGGGCGGCCGTGGCCGCGAATACCGTTGAAAAATACCTCATGACACACCTCCGTGCGTGAACGAAGACCTGCTTGGGTTTTTGGCGAGCTCATCCATGAGCCTCCCGTGCTGACCGCCTTGGTCCCTAAGTGGCTTGCCCGCGCGGCGGCCGCGAACGTCCCTGTTCACCAGCCCACCGCGCGGGCAATCCGTACGGTCAGTGTGAGGCGATATAAATCCATTTAACCCGGCACGGCAACGTGTCGGCATTAGGAGGCGTCGGTGTTTCCCGACGTATCAGTCCACGCGTGCGAAATCGATGAAGCCGCGTTGCACGTCGGTGTGCGTGAGCTGCACGCGCAGCGTATCGCCGACGTCCACGCCGTCGAAACCCTTGACGAGACGCCCTTCCGCCAGCGGCTGGCGGATGCGCACCCAGGTTCCCTTGTCGGAAGCACCGGTAACCATGGCGTCGAACTGTTGTCCCACGCGTGACTCCAGCAGCAGCGCCGCGGCGGACTTCGCGATCTGGCGCTCGACCTTGGCGGCGTTGCCCTCCTGCGCGGTGCAGTGCGCCGCGAGGGTGCGCAGCTGATCATCGGTGTACGGTGCCGGGCTTCCGGCGAGCGCTGCCTTAACGAGCCGCTGCGTGAGGACATCCGGATAACGTCGATTAGGTGCCGTCGCGTGGGTGTAATCATTCACGGCCAGGCCAAAGTGGCCCTCCGCTGTCTGTCCCGGCTGCTTCAACACGTACTCGCCGGCACCCAGGAGTTTTACGATTGCCAGCGACAGGTCGGGAAAGCGCGCCGGCGCCGCCTGCTGACGCTTGACGAGAAAGGCGCTGAGCGCGCGCGCATCCGGGGTCGCGGGCAGAGTTTCGCCCAGGCCCCGGGCAAGCTCCACGATCCGGCTCCAGCGTTCCGGCTCGCGCAGCACGCGGCGCAGTGACGAACGCCCTTTGCTCTCGAGGAACCTCGCCACCACCCCGTTGGCCGCGATCATGAAATACTCGATGAGATCCTTGGCACGATTGTCCTCGTCGGCCTTCAGATCAACGAGTGAGGCGTTCTCGAATACCGCCTGGGCCTCGAGGGTGGTGAGCCCAAGGGACCCCTGCGCCTGTCGCACGCGCTTCAGCACCTGCGCAACGCCATCCTGGATGCGCAGCTGCTGGTCCATACCGGCCACGGAGGCGACCCGCACGGGCGCCGGGCCCTTGCCGTCGAGCCAGGCGGCGACACTGTTGTAGGCGAGCTTGGCGCGATTCACCACCCGCGCCCGGTACACATCGGAGGCCGTCACCGAGCCATCCGGCGCGATGCTCATGTCAATGACGAAGCTCAGGCGATCCTGGTCCTCGGCGAGACAGGTGAGGTCCGTGGACAGCCTTTCCGGGAACATCGGGTAGATTCTGGCGGCCGTGTACACCGACGTAGTGTTGGTACTGGCGTGAGCATCCAGCGGCGAGCCGGGGGCAACGGTGGCATCAACATCCGCAATCGACACCAGAATTTTCACCACGCCACCGGCGAGCGGCTGCGCCACCGACAGCTGATCCAGGTCGCGCGAGTCGTCATTGTCGATCGAACACCACAATAGCGAGCGCAGATCGCGGATCTGTCCGCCGCTTGCGGCGGCGGCGCCGGTGATGGCTTGCAACTGTGTGAGCGCGGCGGCTGAAAAGTCCGGCTCGAGTCCCTGCTCGAGCATCGCACGGTGCGCAAGGCTCACGAGCTGGTTGGTTTTGTCCGGTGGCACCGGGGCATGATACCCGGGAAAGTGAAGGGCGCCATGGATCCTTCCTGGCGCCCCTCTCCCCGACGGCGCGGCTTCCGTGCCGCGCCGCAAGCTGTCAACTTCCTGTCACAGACATCGGTGCCGTGCCGGTGTAGTACACGATCACGTAGGCCTTGAATGAGCCCGCCTGCGGCACGCCGTACACCTTGACGAGCGCTCCCGTGGTCAGGCCGCTCGTGATGGCCGCAAGGCCGCTGCTCGTGGCGATGTCAATCGGGCTCACGGTGATCACGCCGTTGCTGCGATCGACCTGGTACGCAAGCGTCGCTGAGCCTGCGGTGGTGCTGACATCGACGAAGGCCGCGGTCGTTCCACCCACCACCGACATCGCGAAGCTGTTGCCGGCAAAAGCGGTGGTGACGGTGCCGACCGGCACCGGGGTCGGCAAGAGCACCGCGTCCGACAATGACCAGCCGGTGGGGTTGGACATGTCGGCCCAGCGCGCCGCGCTTACCCCCCAGGCGCTGACGTTGCCGACGCTGCCGCCGAAGCTCACCCCGCCATTGGTCGCGGCGACGAACTGCGCGATGGCATCGCTACCGCTCGTCAGCAGGGTCGGGGAGGTAAGGTTCCACCACTTGAAGCCCACGATCGGATTGCCGGTGTCATCCACACCGTTGGCGGAGCCCGCATTGATGTAGTCGAGGGTGACCGAGTAGTCGTCGCTGGCGGTGGCAAACTGGCGCGTGTAGGTACAGTCGGTGGTGTTTGCCGCCGAGATCCGCCCCGCGTAGACGGCGGTCTCGATATCAATCGTCTGCGCCACGAGCGGCGTCGCCAGCGGGTCCACGACGCTCACGTGCACCTTGAAGCCGCGCACCAGGTCCTCGGCGGTGAGAAAACCCGTGCCAGTGCCGATCGGCGTGACATCGGCGAGCGCATCCGCTGGGGTGCGGAAAAAGAACTGCGTGTTGGCATCCACGCTCACCGGCACACCGGCGCCGGATTCGTCATCGACCGTGACGATGTCGGTGGTCGCATCGACGTGCAGCACGTGGCCTTCGGGGCTGAGCCACACGTTGTTGAAGGCCGTGCTTGCCCAGACGCGCACCGCCACCAGCGTGCCGTCCTGCTGGTAGCGCGCGGCGATCCGCACGTACTTGCCGTCGAGTGTCTGCGCGACGCTCGAGAAGTCCTTCATCACGTTGCGGGTCTTCCCGTCCACGTCGTAGAAGATCGTGCCGTTGGCGGTGTCGGCGAGGATCTGCAGGGACAGGGAGCTGGCGATCGCCAGTTCCGGATTCACGATCGGGAAAGCCGGGAAGTCCTTGGTGATGGTGATGGAGGAATTGTCGGCAGCGACGCTACTCACCGTGCCGTAGGTATGGCGCAGCACCAGCCGCGCCAGGTCATGCACGCGGTGCGGGCGCACCGGCCCGTCGAAATTGACCGCCCACAAGGTCGCGCCGTCCGCGGCGGGCGGCGTGTGACCGACGATAAAGGCGGGGTGCGCGAGATCGAACTCAAGATCGAGCGCGTCGTTGCTGCCGGTGGTGACGGTCAGCGGGGAATAGAAGCTAACCTGCAGCGGTACGGTGTAATTGCCGGCGCTGCCCTGCCTGCCCTGGATCTGGATCAGGTTCGATGCGATGGTGGTTCCGGCGGCGACCGGGAAGCCGCTTTCGGGGTTTGCCGAGACCGTCAACATCACATCGCCGGGATTGGCGCTCAGCGTGAGGCTGGCGCCGGTGTAGCTGCCGACCGGCACGCTGGCATTGCCGAGAATCTCTGCGATCTGATCAAGCTGCTCGAGATTGACATAGGGGGCCTGCGCGGGGGCCCTCCAGACCGTCACGGCACTGCCGCCACCCTGGGGCACGAGCGCGATGCTTAAGACCCGGACCCCGATGGTGGCCCAGTCGTCCGATGAAGCGTCGCTGATCATTACCGGCACTGAACCTGTGTTCGCGCCCATGCCACTCGGGGGGGAGCCGGACCCGCCGCCACAGGCGGCCAGCGCCGCAGCAATCCCAACCAGGAGTGAAGTGCCAAACGTCCGTCGCAACATAATGGGGTTCATGATGACTTCCCTGTCTCGCGTTTCATGCCGCGGGAATGCGGCTTCGTGCTTACAGCGAGCGAGAGGGAAGTTGGTTGACGTACGCGCGGGAGGTTCGCGCGCACTGTCGCGGGTCAACGACAGAGCCGCAGAGTCGTTCTCTTATCTATTCTTCACGGCGCAGCCATGCCGTCACGTAGCGCTTGCCCTGCTCACAGGCATCCGCGAGCGGGAGCCCCTGCGCAAGTCCGGCGGCGATTGCGGAAGCTAACGCGCAACCGGTACCGCGCTGCGTGCGAGCTACACGCGCTGCGTCGAGCAGGCGCAGGCTCGCGCCAAAGACCAGAACGTCCACCGCCGTCTCGCCGGAGGCGTGACCACCCTTGAGCAGCACGGCAGCCGGCCCAAGATCCAACAAGGCGCGCGCCTGGCGCTGCACCTCGGCGAGCGTGGTCGCAGGCTTCTCACCCAGGAGCAGCGCCGCTTCCGGGAGGTTCGGCGTCAGGAGTGTGGTGCGCGGCAGCAACTCGTAGCGCAGCGCCTCGCGCCCTGGCGCATCCAGAAGCACGGCCCCGGAAGAGGCTGCCAGCACCGGGTCCAGCACCAGCGGCACGATGTCGCGCGGTGGCAGAGCCTGTGTCACAGCCCGCACCGTGGCGGCGCTGCCCAGCATGCCGATCTTAATCGCCCCCACACGGCGGCCTGCGAACGCCGCGCCGATCTGCGCACTCAGCACCGGCACGGGCACCAGGTGAATCGCCGTCACCTGCTCATTCGTCTGGGCGGTTATGGCAGTCACGGCGCACAGCACCTCGCAGCCGAAATGCGCCAGCACCTGCACATCGCGCGTCAGCCCCGCTCCGCCACTGGAGTCGGACGCGGCGATGACGAGGACCGCGGTCACTCGCCGAGCGCGATGAGCGCGATGTTGTGATGGCCCTGGGCGGTGAGCGCCCGCGCGGCGCGCCAGGCTCGCACACCGGTGCGACAGCACAGGACGACGCGCGGCCCATGCGGCACACTCACGCGCGCAGCCTCGAGCGCCTCGACATCGGTGCGCACGGCCGCGGCAAAGGGCGAGCGGGGCGCTTCCGTGAGACTGCGCAGATCAATCACGAGATCCTTGGGACTCACGTCCTCAGGATCGATGAAGCGCAACGGCGGTTGCTGCGGCTCCGGGGCGCCCTGAAAGGAAACCCCCCCCACGTGCAGGGTGCGAAAATCCACCGACAACAGCCGCCCCAGCACCGACGGCTTAAGATCGAGCAACGCCGCGAGCGCCAGGTGCGCCTGCAGCGTCCCCATTACGCCCACCGCCGTGCCGAGCACACCCGACTGTGCACAGGAGCCAGCGTGGCGGGGCATTTCGGGAAACACGGCGCGGTAGCTCGGCGCGCCGCCGCAGAACACCCCGACGTAGCCCTTAAGTGCGAGGACCGATGCGCTCACCAGCACGCGGCCCGCGCCCCGGCAGGCATCACTGAGGATATAGGTCACCGCGAAGCTGTCCGCCGCATCCACGACCAGATCGGCGGCCGCGACCAGGCGCGCCGCGTTGCCCGCGGTAACCCGGGTGGCAAGGGCCTCGATTTTCAGCGCGGGGTTGATCTGCAGCAGCGCCGCGCGTGCCGCCTCCACTTTCAGATGGCCGATGTCGCTCATGCGGTACAGCGGCTGGCGGTGGAGGTTCGATTCCTCGATGCGATCAGGATCCACGACCGTGAGGCGCCCGACCCCTGCCGCGGTCAGATATTCGAGCACCGCGCAGCCTAAGCCCCCAGCCCCCACGATGAGCACGTGCGCGGCGCCGAGCCGCGCCTGGCCGTCGACCCCGACCTCGGGGAGGATCATCTGCCGGGCATACCGCTCGTTCATCAGCAGGCCGCCGCCGCGGGTGCAGCGACCGCCGCCACCGTGAGCCACGCCCGTGCGCGAGCCTCCGGATTCGGATCGCGCACGATGTCGGTCACGACCGCGGCCACATCGGCGCCGGCGGCGAAGACGCCAGCGAGGCGCTCGAGCGTGAGTCCGCCGATTGCCACCAGCGGCACGGCCGCCACCCGTCTTTTCCACGCGGTGATGCGCGCCAGTCCCTGCGGCGCCCAGGGCATGACTTTGAGCAGTGTCGGGTAGATGGGACCGAGCGCGATGTAGTCGGGCCGCAGGCGCAGCGCCCGCTCCAGCTCCGCATCGTCATGCGTGCTGACTCCTAAGCGCACCCCGGCACGGCGCAGCGCCGGCAGGTCCGCACCGTCGAGGTCCCCCTGCCCTAAGTGCACGAAGTCACAGCGCTCTTCCATGGCCAGCCGCCAGTGATCATTTACGACCAGCTGCACGCCCGTCGCAACGCAGACTTCCCGCGCCGCGCGGATGTCCGCGCGGACTTTGGCAGCTGGCGCCTCCTTGATGCGCAGTTGCACGAACTTGACGCCGGTGGCGGCCAGGCGGTCGACCCATGCGGCGCTGTCGACGATCGGGTAAACCCGCGGCAGATTCATCGGCGGAACGCCGTGCCGATCACCGGGGTCGAGGGCGCCGCAAAGTCGCGTGCAGCGATGGGTCCTGCCTCCCAGGCCGCCCGTCCCGCCTCCACGGCCAGCGCGAACGCTGCCGCCATGGCTACGGGTCTCATCGCCTGGGCTACAGCGGTGTTGATCAGCACCGCATCGCAGCCAAGCTCCAACGCCTGCGCGGCGTGCGACGGCAGCCCCAGGCCGGCATCGATGATGAGCGGAATTTCCGCAAAGTGGGCGCGCAGTGTCCGCAGGCCAAAGAGGTTGTTGAGTCCGCGGCCGGACCCGATCGGCGCACCCCAGGGCATGAGCACGCGGCATCCGGCCGCGATGAGACGCTCCGCCACCACCAGGTCCTCGGTCGTGTAGGGAAATACTTCGAACCCTTCCCCGGCCAGGATCCGCGCCGCCTCGGTCAGCGCGAACACATCCGGCTGCAGCGTGTCGTCCTCGCCGATGACTTCGAGCTTGATCCAGGGCGTGCCAAACACCTCGCGCGCCATGTGCGCGGTCGTGAGCGCCTCCTTCACCGAGTGGCAGCCGGCGGTGTTGGGCAGCACGCGCACCCCGAGCTCGCGGATGAGCGACCAGAACGCCTGGCCCGAGCGCTCCCCGCCCGACTCGCGGCGCAGGGACACCGTGACGATTTCAGCCCGCGACGCGCGCACCGCCGCGGCGAGCACGGCGGGAGACGGATAGCGCGCCGTGCCCAGCAACAACCGCGAAGCGACCTCGATTCCGTACAGCTGCAGCATCTAACCGCCCTGCATCGGCGC
>Ga0070733_10001550_pt1 | contig 16991 bp, 19 predicted proteins | sample Coa_R1_9_FD_66450 | JGI IMG/M metagenome (GOLD analysis project Ga0070733, IMG submission 66450) | Surface soil microbial communities from Centralia Pennsylvania, which are recovering from an underground coalmine fire - Coalmine... | ecosystem: Environmental > Terrestrial > Soil > Unclassified ... | reverse complement strand
GGGTGAATGCCTACGCGCTGGCGGTAAACGAGGAGAACGCCGCGGGCGGGCGCGTGGTGACGGCGCCCACCAACGGGGCGGCCGGCATCGTGCCAGCGGTGCTGCATTTCTACCGGCGCTTCGAGCCGGGAGCGAACGAGGAGGGCGTCATCCGCTTCCTCCTCACGGCGGCGGCGATGGGCATGCTCTACAAGCGCAACGCCTCGATCTCCGGCGCCGAAATGGGATGCCAGGGTGAGGTCGGTGTCGCGTGTTCGATGGCCGCCGCGGGGCTGGTCGCAGCGCTGCAGGGAACGGCCGAGCAGGTCGAGAACGCGGCGGAAATCGGCATGGAGCACAACCTCGGCCTCACCTGCGATCCGGTGGCGGGACTGGTGCAGATTCCGTGCATCGAGAGAAACGCCATGGGGTCGGTCAAGGCGGTGAACGCGGCGCGGCTCGCCATGCGCGGCGATGGCACCCACAAGGTCTCGCTCGACCAGGTCATCGCCACCATGCGTCAGACCGGCGTCGATATGTCGACGATCTACAAGGAAACCTCGCAGGGCGGGCTCGCCGTCAACGTACCGGAGTGCTGAATGAAGCCGGCTAAGCGCTTGCGTCAGCTGATTGGCGGTGAAGGCATCGTGGTGGCACCGGGCGTCTTTGACGGGCTCTCGGCCCGGCTGGTGGAACAGGCCGGGTTCCAGGTGATCTACGCCAGTGGTGGCGCGATTTCCCGCGGCGCGGGTTACCCGGATCTTGGATTACTCAGCCTGAACGAGATAGCCGATCGACTGGCGGGTATCGTGGATGTGACGGGCATTCCCGTGATCGCCGATGCCGACACCGGCTTCGGCAACGGCCTCAATGTGCGGCGCATGACGCGGCTGTATGAGCGCCTCGGCGTCAGCGGCTATCACATCGAGGATCAGCAATTTCCGAAGCGCTGCGGGCATCTCGAGGACAAGTCACTCATTGCCGCCGCCGAGATGTGCCTGAAGATCCGCGTCGCCCGCGACAGCGTGATCGATCCGGACTTCGTGATCATCGCGCGTACTGACGCGATTGCCGTCGAGGGTTTATCACGGGCGCTGGATCGTGCGCGCGCGTACCTCGAGGCCGGTGCCGACATGATTTTCGTTGAAGCCCCCGGATCCATTGAGCAGATCGAGCAGATCGCGACAGCCATTCCGCAGCCCAAGCTCATCAACATGTTCCATGGCGGCAAGACGCCGCTGGTGCCTCTCAAGCGCCTGCAGGAACTGGGCTACAAGCTCGTCATTATTCCGTCCGATCTGCAGCGGGCGGCCATTCGCGCCATGCAGAAGACACTTCTGGCCATCCGGACCTCGGGTGACAGCGGCGCGCTCGCGGCTGACATGGCCAGCTTCAAAGAGCGGGAACAAATCATTGGCACGGCGGACTGGCTCAAGTTCGACGAGCTTTGATGCGCAGTGACTTGCGCGCGGGCGCTAGCTGAATAAGCCGAAGAGGCGCAGCGTCGGGGTCTCGCGGCGCACCCCGCACACCGTGGCGCGCCCGATGGCCTGCCAGTCACTCGTCTCGAATGCGATCGAGCACAATCCGGCCGCTGCCAGCTGCGTCGGCTCTGCCTCGGGCGCCAGCAGCTGGGCGAGCTCCGACACGCCGGGGTTGTGAGCGACGATCATGAGGTGCGCGATGCGCGGACCCGTTCCCTGCACGATCTTCAGGAGTTCCGCGGCGCTTGCGAGATAGAGGCCTTCCTCGCGCAGCAGGTGCCGCGCAGGCAGGGCGAGCTCCTGTGCCACGATGTCCGCGGTCTGCTCGGTGCGGCGCGCGGGACTGATCATCACGCGGTCGGGAAGCAGAGCCAGTTCGCGCAAGCGTGCCGCCATGGCCTGTGCCCCGGCGGTGCCGCGGCGGCTGAGCGCGCGCGCAAAGTCCTCGGTGCCGGGGTCCGTCCAGCGCGCTTCGCCGTGGCGCATGAGGGTGAGGCGCCTCATGTGCCGCGCCTCATTGAGGTTCCTCCAGCAGCACGCGGCCGTTCTCTTCGCGCACCGCGTAAGTACGCACCGGCTCGTAGGCCGGGGGCGTGAGGGCTGCACCGGTGCGCAGGCAAAAGCGCGCCCCGTGCCGCGGGCAGATGAGCTGGCAATCATCGACTTCCGCACCGGCGAGCGACTCGCCATCGTGTGTACAGCGGTCCTCGACGGCATACAGCGTCGCGCCGCAGCGAACGATTACCACGACCTGTCCGTCAAACTCGACTCCAAGAGGCGTGGTCTCGCTCACCGCATCGCTCCCGGCCACATCGATCCAGCGTCCGCTCATGCCACTTTAGAACATCCCGGTTTGCAGACGCGCCGCTTCGCTCATCATGCTCTGGTTCCACGGCGGATCGAAAGTGAGTTCCACCCGCGCTTCGCGCACCGTCGGGATGCGCCGGATCTTGTCGCGCACGTCCTCCACCAGAATCTCGCCCATGCCGCAGCCCGGGGCGGTGAGGGTGATCTGCACCTCGACCGTGCGCGTGCCGTCTTCGTTGGCGGTGACGTCGCAGTCGTAGACCAGTCCCAGGTCCACGATATTGATCGGGATCTCCGGGTCGTAGCAGCTGCGCATCTGTTCCCAGGCGAGCTTTTTCACATCCTCTTCACTGGCATTGGGGGGCAGCTCCGGCGCCTTCACCGATTCCTGGCCGATAGCGTCGGCGTCCTCACCGGCGATCCGGAACAGATTCCCCTCGAGGTACACAGTGAAGCTGCCACCGAGGGCCTGGGTGATGTAACCGGCCTGGCCGACCTTGAGCTTCACTTCCTGGCCGGCCGGCACGATCACCGCGCGCACTTCGCGGCTGACGACAAAGGGTTCGTTCTCGTGGCGACGCATGCGAAGGGCCTACTCGGTGGAGACCGTCGTCGTGCCATGCTCGAGCGCGGCGTTCAGCGTGTGCCAGCACAGGCTCGCGCACTTCACGCGCGCCGGAAATTCGCGTACCCCGGAGAGCGCCGCGAGCTTGCCGAGCGTCACGTCGGGTGGCGCATCGGCGTGTGTCAGCAGCGCGTGCACGCGCTCGAACAGGTCGCGAATGGCGGCGCGATCCTTGCCCTTGACCGCTTCGGTCATGAGTGAGGCGGAGGCGGTGGAAATGGCACAACCCTTGCCCTCGAAGCGGATGTCCTCGACCCGCTCGCCAGCCAGGCGCACGAACACCGACAGCTCATCGCCACACAAGGGGTTATGGCCGTCGGCGCGCCCGTCGGGTGCTTCGATGCGGCCGAAGTTACGCGGCTGACGGTTGTGATCCAGGATCACGTCGCGATACAGATCCTTCAGGTTCATCAGCCAAACACCTCGCGCACCGTGCGCAGTGCGCGCACCAACGAGTCGACCTCGCCTTCGGTGTTGTAGCAGCCGAAGGAGGCGCGCGCCGTCGCCGGCACGCCGAAGAAGCTCATGACCGGCATGGCGCAATGATGTCCGGTGCGCACGGCAACGCCTTGCGAGTCGAGGATGGTGCCTAGGTCATGCGCATGCACCCCCTGCATGGTGAAGGACAGCACCGCCGCCTTGTGGGCCGCGGTCCCAATGAGCTCGACGCCGGGAATCTTCGTGAGCGCGGCGGTGGCGAGCTCGAGCAGGCGCGCCTCGTGCGCCGCGATGGCCTCCATCCCCAGGCTCTCAACGTAGTCCATCGCCGCGGCCAGTCCGACGGCTCCCGACATGTTGGGAGTGCCGGCCTCGAACTTCCACGGCAGGTCGTTGTAGGTGGTCTTCTCGAACGACACCGTCAGGATCATGTCCCCGCCGCCCTGCCAGGGCGGCATGGCGCTGAGCAATGCCTCGCGCCCGTAGAGCACGCCGATGCCGGTGGGGCCGTAGAGCTTGTGGCCGGAGAATGTATAGAAATCGGCGCCGAGCGCGCGTACGTCGACGCGCGTGTGCGGCACCGCCTGGGCGCCGTCGATCAGCACCAGGGCGCCGGCGCCGTGCGCGGCGGCGACGATGCGCTCGATGGGGAGAATGGTGCCGAGCGCGTTCGAGACCTGCGCCACGGCGACCAGCCGTGTGCGGGGTCCCAGCAGCTTCAGGAACGCGTCGAACTCCAGTTCCCCGCGCCGGTTGATGGGCGCCACCTCGAGTGTGCAGCCGGTCTGCTCGCACACCATCTGCCAGGGAACGATGTTGGCGTGGTGCTCGAGAGCCGTGATGAGAATCTCATCCCCCGGCTTCAGGCGATTGCGCGCCCAGGCCTGTGCGACGAGGTTGATGGCCTCGGTGGTGCCGCGGGTGAAAATGATTTCGCGCGTCGAGCCGGCGTTGATAAAGCGCCGCACGCGCTCGCGGGCGCCCTCGTAAGCGGCGGTAGCCGCCTGGCTCAAGGCATGCACACCACGATGGACGTTGGCGTGCGAGTGGGTCTCGTAGTCTTCGACGGCCCGCAGCACCTGCAACGGGCGCTGTGCGGAAGCCGCACTGTCCAGGTACACCAGCGGATGCCCGTTGACCGTGGTGTTGAGGATCGGAAAGTCGCGCCGCACCCGCTCGACGTCGTACGCGGCCAGCGAGGCGGTGCGGGCGGGGTTGGCAGCCATTACAGTAACTCCCGCAAGGTTTCATCCCTGAGCGCCCCCGGCAGGCGCGCCTCGACCTCGCGTCGCAGCGCGGGCAGGGTAATTTTTGCGAGCACATCGCCGAGAAACGCCCATTTCAGCAGCCGCTGCGCCGCATCGTGATCCAGCCCGCGCGACAGCAGATAAAAAAGCATGTCGTCGTCGAGCTTGCCGACGGTCGCGCCGTGGCTGCAGCGCACCTCGTCGGTGTAGATCTCCAGCTGCGGCCGCACGTCGATCTCGGCCTCGGCGCCGGCCAGCAGGCCGCGCAGCGACTGCTGCGAGTCCGTGCCCGCGGCGTTCCTGGCCACCACGATCTTGCCGTTAAACGCCACGCGGGCGCGGCCCGCCGCAATGCCCCGGAACGTCTGCGTGGTGCGGGCGCGCGGCGCCAGGTGTTCGACGAGCGCGAATGTGTCGTTCACCTGCTGCCGGTCGCCGAGCGCGGCGTTGGCCATGGCAAGGTTCGCTCCCTCGCCGGCGAGCTGCACCAGAACGGTGGAGCGCGCTGCCTGCGCACCGGTACTGATGCCATGCAACTGGTACGACGCATCCTGTCCGAGTGCCGCCGTGAGCGTATCGAACAGGACTGCCCGGATGCCGAGCTCCTGCAGCCGGTAGTGATGCAGCGTCGCCCCGCGGGCGAGCGCCACGGTGACGGCGCTGTTCACAAAGCTGTCGTCACTGCCGACACTCAGGTGTCGCTCGATGAGCGTGAGGCTCGCGCCGGCGTCGAGCTGCAGTTCCACGTGCGGGTACGAGGCACCGGCCTGTCCGTCGGCGCTCGCGACGAACAGCAGTTCGATGCTTGCGGCGCCGGCGGTGTCCGCCCCCGCGGCCACATGGATCGCCGCGCCATCGGTCGCAAAGGCCTCGTTCAGGGCGGCGAAGCGCTCATCCACGGTGTGTCGGGATGCCGTAGTCCGGGCAACGGCAGGCGCCGGCGCCACCGAGGTGATGGTGGCGGCGCCGGCGGTTCCTGGCGCTGACAGGGCAGGGGCAAACACACCATCGACAAACACATGGCGGGTGCAATCGGGCAATGCCGGCGGCAGCTCCGCAGCGAGCACAGACAGATTCGTCGCAGTCGCAGCGTTGGCGGCCGGACTAAACCGCAACCGCTCCAGGACGCGTAGGTTGGCGTACTTCCAGTTCTCGTCGCGCGAGGTCGGCAAGCCGTGCGCCGTGAGACTCTCGATCGCCGCACGCCGCCGGTCCGCGGCGCCGGAGGGCGGCAGCGCACGCGAAGCGCTCGCGTATTCCTCGACGATGCGGGTGGTGAGGGGAGTGCTCATCGCTTAGCTCACGCCGCCGCGCCGGACACCCAGTCATAGCCGCGCTTCTCGAGCTCCAGTGCCAGCGTGCGGTCGCCGCTTCTGGCAATACGTCCATCCACGAGCACGTGGACGAAGTCGGGCACGACGTACTCCAGCAGGCGCTGGTAGTGGGTTACCAGCACGCAGGCGCGCTCCGGCGAGCGCAGCGAATTTACCCCGGCGGCCACCACCTTCAGCGCGTCGATGTCGAGTCCCGAGTCGGTCTCATCCAGAATCGCGAGCCTCGGTTCCAGCACCAGCATCTGCAGGATCTCGTTGCGCTTTTTCTCGCCGCCCGAGAAGCCTTCGTTCACGCCCCGGGACAGGAAGCTGTCGTCGATGCGCATGAGCTTCATCTTGTCGCGCACCAGGGTGAGGAACTCGAACGCGTCGACTTCCGCCAGACCGTGCTGCTTGCGCGCCGCGTTGAGCGACGCCTTGAGGAGGTACACGTTGTTCACGCCCGGGATCTCGACCGGGTACTGGAACCCAAGGAACACGCCGGCGCGGGCGCGCTCTTCCGGCGCGAGCGCCAGCAGGTCCTGGCCCTGGTAGGAGACCGTGCCGGAGGTGATCTCATAGCCCGGGCGCCCGGCGAGCACGTGCGCGAGCGTGCTTTTGCCGGAGCCATTTGGCCCCATGATGGCGTGCACCTCACCGGCGCCGACCTCGAGGCTGAGCCCCTTGAGGATCAGCTTGCCGTCGACGGTTGCCGCCAGATTCTTGATGCTCAGCATGGCAGTCATGTCATCCCACCGCACCTTCGAGGCTCACCGCCAGCAGCGCCTGCGCCTCGACCGCAAATTCCATCGGCAGCTCCTTGAACACCGACTTGCAGAAGCCGCTCACAATCATGTTGACCGCATCCTCCTGCGAGATGCCGCGCGCTAGGCAGTAGAACAGCTGGTCCTCGCTGATCTTCGAGGTGCTCGCCTCGTGCTCCACCGTGGCGGTTGGATTCTTCACCTCCACGTACGGGAAGGTGTGGGCGCCGCACTTGCCACCCATCAAGAGCGAATCGCACTGGGTGAAATTGCGCGCGCCGTGCGCGCTCGGCAGCATCTTCACCAGTCCGCGGTAGGTGTTCTGACCGTGGCCGGCGGAGATGCCCTTGGAAACGATGGTACTGCGCGTGTCCTTGCCGATGTGGATCATCTTGGTGCCGGTGTCGGCCTGCTGGTGATTGTTCACGGTCGCGACCGAGTAGAACTCGCCGATCGAACCTTCGCCGCGCAGCACGCAGCTCGGGTACTTCCAGGTGATGGCGGAGCCGGTTTCGACCTGGGTCCAGGAAATATGCGAGTTGCGGCCGCGGCATTCGCCGCGCTTGGTGACGAAGTTATAGATGCCGCCGACGCCGTTGGCGTCGCCGGGATACCAGTTCTGCACGGTGGAGTACTTGATGAAGGCGTCATCGAGCGCGATGAGTTCCACGACTGCGGCGTGCAGTTGGTTTTCATCCCGCATTGGTGCAGTGCACCCTTCAAGATATGAAACGTGACTGCCGGCATCGGCGATGATCAGCGTGCGCTCGAACTGCCCGGTCTTGGCGGCGTTGATACGGAAGTATGTGGACAGCTCCATCGGGCAGCGCACGCCCTTCGGCACGTACACGAACGAGCCGTCGGTGAACACCGCGGAATTCAGGGTGGCGAAGAAGTTGTCGGACGGTGGCACGACGCTGCCTAGGTACTGCTCGATCAAGTGCGGGTGCGTGCGCACCGCTTCGGAGAACGGGCAGAACACCACCCCGGCGGCGGCGAGACGATCCTTGAAGGTCGTCGCGACCGACACGCTGTCGAACACGGCGTCCACGGCGACACCGGCGAGCCGCGCCCGCTCGTGCAGGGGCACGCCGAGTTTCGCGTAGGTCTCGAGCAGCTTCGGATCGACTTCGGCCAGGCTCTTCGGACCGTCTTTCTTCGCCCGCGGCGCGGAGTAGTAGGAGATGGCCTGGTAGTCGATGGGCGCGATTTTCACATGCGCCCAGTGCGGCTCTTTCATGGTGAGCCAGTGGCGCAGCGCCTTGAGCCGCCACTCGGTGAGAAAGGCGGGCTCCTGCTTCTTGCGCGAGATGAGCCGCACGACGTCCTCATCCAGACCCGGTGGGACCGTGTCCGAATCAATCTCGGTCACGAAGCCATGCTGGTAGCCCCGGCCGATCAGCGACTCAAGTTGTTTGGCGTTTTCGCTCATAGAGTTCAGTCAGGCGCGAACCGGGGTGCGTGAGGCGGCGGCCTTCATCTCGCGCTCGAGCGCGGGCAGGCGTGCCGGAGCGGCCTCGAGGCCGGCAAGCTGCGCCAGGCTCACGTCATATAAAGAGCGGCGGATGGCGAGATTCAGCCGCTGCCACACGCGCCCCACCCGGCAGCTGTCTTCGATCTCGCAGTTGCCGTGGCCGGCGGAGCAGTCGGTGAGCGCTACCGGCCCCTCGAGCGCATCCAGAATGGCGGCCGCGCTGATCTGCGAGGCGGGCCGCGCGAGCTGGTAGCCGCCATGCAAGCCGCGGGTCGAGAGCACGAGCCCCGCGCGCTGCAGCTGCTTCAGGAGCTTGCACACGGTCGGCGCGGCAATGTGCGTGCTTTCCGCAAGCGCGGCGGCGGTCTGCACGCGCCCAGGCTCACCGGCAAGCGCGGCGAGTATTACGGTGGCGTAGTCGGTGAGCCGGCTGATTCGCAGCATAGCGACCTCACTTTGGAACTAGGACTAGTTTAGTACTAATTAGCCCCGCAACCAAGGCCCCGGGCGCGTCATCGCCGGCGCGGGGGACTGATTTGCTATCCTTGGCCCCCCGTTTTTCAGGACTAAGCCGATGAATGCGAGTGAGCTCAACCGGATTGCGCGCGGTATGGTGGCGAGTGGCAAGGGCATCCTGGCCGCCGACGAAAGCTCGGGCACGATCAAGAAGCGTTTCGACGCCATCAAGCTCGACTCCACCGAGGAGCATCGCCGCACCTACCGCGAGCTGCTCTTCACCGCCCCGGGGGCTGCTGAAGCGGTGAGCGGCGTCATTCTTTATGATGAGACCATCCGCCAGAAAACCAAGGACGGCACGCCGTTTCCGCAGTACCTCACAAAGCAAGGCATCATCCCGGGGATCAAGGTCGACCTGGGCGCGAAGCCGCTCGCCGGCTTCCCGGCTGAGACCATTACCGAAGGCCTCGACGGGCTGCGCGAGCGCCTCATCGAATACCGCGGGCTGGGCGCGCGTTTCGCCAAGTGGCGTGCGGTGATCGACATCGCCGAGGGCATCCCGAGCTGGTTTGCGGTCAAGGCCAATGCGCACGCGCTGGCTCGCTACGCATCGCTCTGCCAGGAAAACGACATCGTGCCGATCGTCGAGCCGGAAGTGCTCATGGATGGCGCGCATTCCATCGAGCGCTGCGAACAGGTGACCGACGAGGTCCTCAGCACGGTGTTTCGCGAGCTGTTTGAGCACCGGGTGTATCTCGAGGGCATGGTGCTCAAGCCCAACATGGTGATCTCGGGCAAGAAGGCGGCCAATCGGGCTCCGCCGCAGACCGTTGCCGAGGCGACGGTGCGGGTGCTCAAGCGCCACGTGCCGCCCGCCGTGCCCGGGATTGCATTTCTTTCCGGCGGCCAGTCCCCGACCGAGGCCACCCTGCACCTGTCGCTCATGCACAAGCTTGGGCCGCTGCCGTGGTCGCTGACTTTCAGTTACGGTCGCGCGCTGCAGGACACCGCACTCAAGGCTTGGGGCGGCTCGAGCGCGAATTTCGCCGCCGGGCAGAAAGAGTTCGCACGGCGCGCGAAGCTGAACGGACTGGCGACCACCGGTCGCTACACGGCTGACATGGAAACCCAGGCGGCTTGAGCAGCGCTGCATCCCCACAGCCCGCCGGAGCGGCCGCGGCCTCCGACGTGGTGGTCGACGTGCGTGACGCTTACTACGCCGTGGGCGGCCGGCCGATTTTTTCCGGACTCGATCTGACGGTACGGCGTGGGCGCATCACGGCCATCATGGGGCCGAGCGGCACCGGCAAGACCACACTCCTGCGGCTGATCACGGCGCAGATCAGCGCCGACCGTGGCCAGGTGATGGCCTTCGGCCGGGATCTCGCCACCCTGACCAGTGATGACGTGTACGCGCTGCGCCGCCGCATCGGGATGCTGTTCCAGAACGGCGCGCTGCTCACCGACCTCGACGTGTTCGAGAACGTCGCCTTTCCGGTGCGCGAGCACACCAACCTTCCTGAGCCCCTGATACGGCTGCTGGTGCTCACGAAGCTGCAGGCGGTGGGTCTGCGCGGAGCGGCGGACCTCATGCCGGCTGAACTTTCCGGTGGCATGGCCCGGCGGGTGGCGCTGGCGCGTGCCATCGTCATGGACCCGGAAGTGCTCATCTACGACGAGCCATTCGTGGGGCTCGATCCGATTTCCCTCGGCGTGATCCAGCGGCTCATCAAACACATGAACGCGGCGCTGGGTATCACGAGCATTGTTGTCTCCCATGACGTGCAGGAGCTCGCGGCCATTGCCAACGACAGCTATCTGCTGTCGGCGGGACGCATCGCCGCTTCCGGCACTCCCGCGGAGCTGCGTGCAAGTGATTCGGCGGCCGTGCGGCAGTTCATGACGGGAGCCGCCGAAGGCCCGGTGGCGTTCCACTATCCAGCGCCCGACTACGCCACTGAGCTGCTCGCGGCGGATGAATGAGTAACGGCGGGGCCAACAGTGTCGTGTTCGAGGGTGTGCGCCGCCTCGGGGCCGTCACGATCTTTCTCGGGCAGCTTCTCGCCCAGTGCCTGCCCTCGCTGGCGCGCCCGCGGCTCCTGGTGCACCAGATCTACAACGCCGGCGCCCGTTCGCTCATCATCATCATGCTGTCGGGACTTTTCGTAGGTATGGTGCTCGGCCTGCAGGGTTTCGAATTGTTGCAACGCTTCGGCTCCGAGGAGGCGCTCGGCACGGCCGCAGCGCTCGGGTTGCTCAAGGAACTCGGTCCGGTGGTGACGGCGCTGCTGTTCGCCGGCCGCGCCGGCACCGCGCTCACTTCTGAGATCGGCCTCATGCGCGCCACCGATCAGCTCACGGCCATGGAGATCATGGCGGTGAATCCGCTGCGTTACGTGGCTGCGCCGCGCTTTTTGGGCGGGGTGATCGCCATGCCGCTGCTGGCGGGGATCTTCAGCGTCATCGGCCTCTACGGCGCGCAGTTGATCGGTGTGGTGCTGATGGGCGTGGACCGGGGCGTATTCTGGTCGCAGATGCAAGGTGCGGTCGGCCTGCGGGACGTCATGGAAGGGCTGGTGAAGAGCCTGGTGTTCGGCGTCGCCTGCAGCCTCATCGCGGTGCACGAGGGCTACCACGCCGAGCCGACAGCGGCCGGAGTCGGACTCGCCACCACCCGCACGGTGGTGGCCTCATCGGTGGTGGTTCTGCTGCTCGACTACGTGCTGACCGCGGCTTTCCTACAGGGGTAACCTACAATCATGCGTGCCAATCGGACCCTCGAAATCGGAACCGGACTGTTCGTGCTGCTGGGCTTTGCGGCGCTGTTGTTCCTGACGACGCAGCTGCCCGCCAGCGGCATGAAGTTCGGCGGCGCCAAAGCCGGCTATAAAGTGACGGCCGAGTTCGACAACATCGGGGATCTCAAGGTGGGCTCGCCGGTGAGCATGTCGGGCGTGCGCGTGGGCGATGTCACCAACATCCGCTTCGACTCCAAGGATTACAAAGCCGTGGTCACCATGCGCGTCGACCCGCAGTACAACCAGATTCCCGAGGACAGCTTCGCCAGTATCGAGACGCAGGGCCTGCTCGGCGGCAAGTACATCGGTATCAGCCCCGGCGGTCAGGACAGTTACTTGAAGGACGGCAGCCGCATCGATCAGACTCAGTCGGCCATCGTGCTCGAGAACCTGATCAACAAGTTCTTTGCCAACTACGCCAGCAAGGGCAGCGACAGCCAGAGCACTGACAAGCAGACCAACGTGGAGCCCAAGAAATGATACGAGCAATTGTTGTGTTGAGCGGGCTATGGCTGACATGCGGCCTGGGTGTTGCACAGGCACAGGCGGCGCCGGCCGCACCGGCAGCAGCACCAGCCCCAGCCAGCGCACCGGCGGGCGAGGGCCCCTCGGACGTAGTGCAGGCCGCGGCGCAGGGCATCCTCGGCGATCTCGACAAGGATCGCGATGCCTACCGGCGTGATCCGTCGAAGGTCGGACACCTGGTTGACAAGTACCTGCTGCCGCATTTCGACACGGAGTTTTCAGCGCGCCTCGTACTGGGCCAGCACTGGCGCACCGCCACGCCTGAGCAGCGCAAGCAATTCATCGACGCGTTCTACCATTCACTGCTCAATAACTACGGCAACGCGCTGACCGATTTTACCTCGGACCGGTTGAAGATCTTCCCCACCAAGGTTGAACCGGACGCGTCCCGCGCCACGGTGCGCACCGAGGTCAAGCGCAGCAACGGCGATCGCGTCTCGGTGAACTACTACCTGCACAGGACCCCGGAGGGCTGGAAGGCGTGGGACGTCGTGATCGACGGCATCAGCTACGTCAACAGCTATCGCGAGGACTTCGGCGCGCAGATCGATGCACAGGGCATCGACGCGGTGATCAAGCGCCTCGCGGCCGGCGAAAAGCCGGGCGCTATCGGCAAGCAGACCGGCGGTGGCAAGTAGCTCGTGAGTACGCCCGCACCAGCCGCCGCGTCGTTCACTCTTGAGCCCGCGGCGGCGGGACGCTGCAACGCGCGCGGCCAGCTTACCTTTGCGACCGCGCGTGCAGCCAGGGCGCGTGGTCTTGCAGTCCTGGGGGAGGCGGCCGCGGGGCCGCTGGAGATCGACTGTGGCGCCCTGGGCCTGGCGGACAGCGCAGGTCTTGCGGTACTGCTGGACTGGCTGAGCGCCGCCAAAAGCGCGGGCCGAAGCCTGCGCTACGCGCACCTGCCGCAGGACCTCGTGGCGCTTGCCCGCATCAGCGAGGTCGATGAACTGCTCGCACGCGGCGTGTAATGCTTCAGTGAGGTGACGGGGATTGCGCCGGCGGTGACTGCGCCGGTGCCGGGGCAGGCGGGCCGGGCTGATCCTCGCCGGCTTCCTCCATCATCTTCTCTTCCCGATCCTCTTCGCCCGCTGATTGCCCGCCGTGCACCTTGAAATCGCGGTGCTGCAGGTAAGCGTTGCGGATGAACGCATACGGGTCGTAGGCGCCGCTAATCGCGCCCTCGGCGTCGAGGAAGCGCGCCCGTGTGTCCACCGCCCCCACACCCCACAGACCCCAGCTGACCCAGTTGTTGCGGATGTAGTGGCGCGGATCGCTATACACATCTCCGACCTTGCCGACGGCGTCGCGGATGTCCGAGGGTCCGAGGAACGGGATGACCAGGTATGGCCCGGTCCTTGAGCCCCACTTGCCGAGCGTCTGGCCGAAGTCACGGTCGTTCTTGTCCAGTCCCGCGGCGGTTGCCGGATCGAGGAGGCCGCCGATGCCCAGCGTCGTGTTCATGAGCAGGCGCCCGGTGTCGGATGCGAAGGCTTTGAACTGCCCCTGCAGGAGGTCGTTCACCATGACCACCGGGGATTCCAGGTTGTCGAGGAAATTGCCGATACCCGTCTGCACGAAGTGCGGCGTGACCTTGCGATAGCCGCGCGCCACGGGCTTGGCGATCGCGCGGTCGAAGGCGTCGTTGAAGCGGTAAGTGCTGCGATTCATGCGCTCCCACGGGTCGCGCGGATCGCTCTTGGCGCCCGGCTGCGTGGCGCAGCCCGCGAGCAGAGCCAGGCATAACAGTGACAGGGACGAACGCAGGTTTGAGGTCATGGGACGCACGGGCACAGAAGTGGGGCGCGCATTCTAGCAGCGGCGGGAGGGGTCAGCTGCGGTGGTGCAAAACGGATCAGCGGCCGCGCCGGCCGGCGGGATGCTGATCGTCGCCGTTGTTGTCGCTCAACTGGTGCTTGCGCGTGCTGGCGAGGTACTCGCGCACTTCATCGAGTCGCGCCTGGTAGCGTTGCCTCTGGATCTGGCTGATATTCGGCGCGGCCAGGGCCAGCTGCAGCTGCTGCGCGGCGAGGCTGAGGTCGCCGCCGGCGATCTGGTACTCGCCCATGTAGAAATACGCATCTCCCGGGTCATTGGCGGCGCTGGCGGCGAGCGCCGTGAGGCGGATCTGATCGGGCGTGGGCGCCACGTTGTTGAACAGGTCGAGCAGCACCTCGTGTGCTTGCGCGGCTTTGCCGTCAGCCATCAGCGTTTCGGCGTAGCGCACCGAGACGGGTACGTTGCGCGGGAAGAGCGTCAGCGCATGACGGAAAGTGCCCAGCGCCTCGTCAACGTGGCCGGCCTTGGCTTGCGCCTGGCCGAGCGCGGCGTGCAGGAGGGTGAGCCCCTCGTGCTGTTGCACCAGGGGACCCAGGAGCTTTACCGCTTCGTCGGCGTGATTGCTGTTCAAGAGCGCCAGCGCCTGGCCGTAGCGATTGCCCAGGTCGTTTTCGCCGTGGGCCATCTTCTGCGCGTAGTACTGCGCGAGGTTCACATCCCCGGTTGCGGTGAGCACGCGCACGCGCTCACGGATGAGGCGGTAGCTCTGCGAGTCCTTGCCCTTGCGCGGCGGGAACTGCGCGGCACGGGTGCGCGCCTCGGCGATGCGATCGGTCGTGACCGGGTGGTCAATGAGCATCGCCGGGATATAGGTCTCGGTCAGACCCGCGTGGCGACTGAGGGTTTCGAAGAAGCCGCCCATGGCGTTGGTGTCAAAGCCCGCGCCGGCGAGGTAGCCGATGCCAACGCGATCGGCTTCCGCTTCGTTGTCACGCGTGAAGTTGATCTGCTGCTGCGCGGCGATGCCTTCGGCCGCGGCGATGCCGCCTTCCGCCGCCTGGCCGCCGCCGATCGCTCCCAGCAGGATGGCTCCGAGGATCGCCGCGGCCGTGGTGAGGCTCTGCTGGCTCTGGTTGCGGAGCTGGCGCGCGATGTGATGCTGCGTGATGTGCGCGGTCTCGTGCGCCATCACCGCTGCCAGCTCCGATTCCGTCGAGGTGACGAGTATCAGCCCGGTGAACATGAACACGTAGCCGCCCGATACGGCGGACGAGTTGATGGACGAGTCTTTGACCACCAGGTAGTGGAAGAGCTGGCCGCCCATAGCGCTCTGCGAGGCGAGCCGCTGGCCCACCGACTGTATGTACTCGCTGACCTCCGGGTCCTCGAGCAGCGCGTTCTGATCGCGCAGTTCGCGAGCGACCATCGCGCCGAGGCGGTACTCGTCGGTGTGCGACAGTAAGGTTTCAGCGGGGCTGCCCAGGTCGGGCAGGTCCGAGCCGGACGCCGGCAGGTTGAGGTTTACCGGCGTCCCGGACGTCCCGGGCAATTGCTGCGCGAAGGCGCTGCCCGCGACCATGGCAAAGGCGCTGAGGAGGCTGAGGAGGATTCGTCGCATCATCGTCAGACTTCGACAGCAACGGGGGCTGCGGAGTTTCCTCACATTTACAGCCGCTTACAAGCGGCGCGCGAAACGCCCCCCGCTTTTCACCCTACAGCTGGTCGGAGGCATAGTCCGCCAGCCGCGAACGCTCCCCGCGCACCAGCGTGATGTGCCCGGAATGCGGCCAGCCGCGGAAGCGATTGACGGTGTAGGTGAGGCCGGAGGTCATCTCCGTCAGGTACGGCGAATCGATCTGGGCGATGTTCCCCAGGCACGCGAGCTTGGTGCCGGGGCCGGCGCGCGTGACGAGCGCCTTCATCTGCTTGGGCGTCAGGTTCTGCGCTTCGTCGAGAATCAGGAAGCGGTTGAGGAAAGTGCGCCCGCGCATGAAGTTGAGGGAGCGGATCTTGATGCGGTTGCGCAAGAGGTCGTTGGTCGCCGCGCGTCCCCAGTTGCCGCCTTCCTGCGAGCCGGTCAGGACCTCGAGATTGTCCATGAGGGCGCCCATCCACGGCTCCATCTTCTCTTCCTCGGTGCCGGGCAGAAAGCCGATGTCGTCCCCGAGCGGAATCGTCACCCGCGTCATGATGATTTCCACGAAGCGGTTGGTTTCCAGCGTCTGCATGAGGCCGGCGGCGAGTGCCAGCAGCGTCTTGCCCGTGCCGGCCGGTCCCAGCACGGTGACGAAGTCGATTTCCGGATCCATGAGGAGGTTGAGCGCGAAATTCTGCTCGCGGTTGCGCGCCGTGACGCCCCAGACGTTGTGCCGCTCGTTGCGATAGTCGCGCGTCAACTCGATGGTGGCCGTGTCGGCGCTGATCCGGCGCACGATGCCCTCGATGCCTTCCGGGGTGTCCTCGTACAGACCCTGGTTCGGCTGCCACTCGCGCACCGCGGGCCCGGTGATTTCGTAGAAGGTGCGGTCGGCGTCCTTCCACGAGCGCATATCCTTGCCGTGCTTCTCCCAGAAGTCGGTGGGCAGTGCCGTCATGCCGCTGTAGAGGACATCGGCGTCCTCGAGCGTCTTGTCGCTGTAGTAGTCCTCGGCGTGCACGCCGAGCACGGCCGCCTTGATGCGCAGGTTGATGTCCTTGGACACGAGGATGACGCGCGCGTCCTTCTGCTCGTTCTGCAGCGCGAGCGTCTGCGAGAGAATGATGTTGTCACCACCGTGCCCGGGCAGGCCTTCCGGCAGCACGCTCGAGAGCTGCCGCGTCTGGAAGAAGAGGCGCCCGGTGGAGGGCTTCTTGCCGTGGTTGCCGGAGTAGCCGCTCGGCAGCTGCAGTCCGCGGTCGATCTGCTCCTTGGTGGCGTCGCGCATCATGTCGTCGAGGAAACGGCTCACCTGGCGCACGTTGCGTGAGGCTTCCGACAAGCCCTTCTTGTGCGCATCGAGCTCCTCGAGCACCACCATCGGCAGGTACACGTCATGCTCTTCGAAGCGGAAGATGGCCGTGGGGTCGTGCATCAGCACGTTGGTATCGAGGATGAACAGGCGCCGCCCGGTGCGCGATCGGCCCTTCATTTCGCGTGACTCGCCCGAGGCTGCCGTGGGACCAGGATCAGAGACGCTGCGTTGCTTCAAGGACTTCCTCCGCGTGACCGGTAACCTTCACCTTGCGCCACTCCTGCCGCACCCGGCCCGTGCCGTCCAGCAGGAAGGTGCTGCGCTCCACCCCCAGGTACTTTCTGCCGTACA
>Ga0070733_10001549_pt1 | contig 16997 bp, 10 predicted proteins | sample Coa_R1_9_FD_66450 | JGI IMG/M metagenome (GOLD analysis project Ga0070733, IMG submission 66450) | Surface soil microbial communities from Centralia Pennsylvania, which are recovering from an underground coalmine fire - Coalmine... | ecosystem: Environmental > Terrestrial > Soil > Unclassified ... | reverse complement strand
GGAAAATGCAGCGGTGGGGCGCGCGAACTACGAATTTTTCCTGAGCCACGTGGCGCTAATTCCTTATTCGCCGGAGCAGTTGCTGGCGATCAGCCGCCAGGAGTGGGAACGCGCGGTGACGTTCGAACAGATTGAAAAGCAGCGGAACCAGGGTCTGCCGGAACTGAAGATCGCTGCGAGCATTGACGAGCAAATTCGCAATAGCGAGCGCGACGAATTGGCGATCCGCGATTTTCTCGATAAGAAGGGGATCTTGACGGTGTCCCCGGAGATCGGCCACTACACAATTCAATTGATGCCGGGATATTTGAACGCGCTTTCCGGATTCGGAGAGACGGACGATTTCTTGCACGCGACCGGCGTGCGTTGGGCGAACGAGCCTTCAGAGACGCTGGGATATTTCTGGCTGGCCTCGGCAAAGGATCCCCGGCCGGACATGGTGCACGAGGGCGTGCCGGGACATTATTTCCAGATGGCGTGGTCGCGGATGCATGACGATCCAATTCGGCGTCACTATTATGATTCCGGGCCGAATGAGGGGCTGGGATTTTACGTCGAGGAAATGATGCTGCAAGCGGGGCTTTTCGACGACTCGCCCCGTTCGCGCGAGATTATCTACAATTTCATGCGGCTGCGTGCGCTGCGCGTGGAAGTGGACGTGAAACTGGCGTTGGGATTATTTACGATCCGGCAGGCCGCGGACTACCTGGCGCATTACGTGCCGATGGATCAAAAAACCGCGGAAGAAGAGGCTGCGGGATTCGCCGTCGGCCCGGGTCAGGCGATCAGCTATCAGATTGGCAAGGTTCAGATCATGCGATTTCTGGCGGATGCGCGATTGAAGCAGGGCGACGCTTTCAACTTGCGAGCGTTCGACGATTATTTGTGGAAAAACGGCAACGTGCCGATTGTTTTGCTGCGTTGGGAATATTTGGGTTTGGATGATGATCTGCGAGTCGTGGATAAGGCAGCGACGCTTGCGCCTGTTCGGTGAGCATTCGCGCCGAAGCAGAAAGCGCGGCTTCAGGGGCTGAAGCCCCTTCATGGGCGGGCCTTAAGGCGGGGCTGAAGCCCCGCCCTTCCGAGTCAGGCATTCGCGAAATGGCTTCTAGTTGAATCCCGCAACTTCCCAGCGGTGCAGAGTATCCAGCACCAGCGCTTTCACTTTGGCTACGACCTTCGCGTAGTATTCATCGGCCTTGGCTTGCGTGCGATCCTTCGGAATTCCTTGGCCGGGCGTGTACTGCAGCATGGTTGCGGGAAATGGAACGGCTGACCATGCATCCGGTGGAATCGGCAGAGCCTCCGCCATATCGTTGCCGGTAAAAAGCTCCCAATGAACTTGTTTTGGATTGATCGCCTGGACCATCGCGGTTTCGTCGTTCGTCGCGTGGCCGCCGTCTTCACCGAAAACCTGATGGGTGATGTCGTTCGCCAGAATCCACCAATTGACGACGAGCGTGTTGACTTTGTATTCCAGCGCGATGTCCTGCGCGAGCTGCTGGAGGATGGGAATTTGCGGGCCATGGCCGTTGAGGATGATGATGTTCTTGAAGCCGTTGTTCACCAGGCCCACCAGCACCGCGCGCACGTAGGCGCGGAATGGCTCTTCGGGAATGCGCAGGCTGCCGGGATATGGGGCGAGAATGTCGGTGACGCCGTAGGGAATGTGCGGGGCGATGAGCGCGTTTACGTCGGCCGCGATGGAGTGAGCGAGGCCGACTGGCACGGTATTGTCGGCGCCGTTGTTGATGAAGCCGTGAGCTTCAAGAGTGCCGACGGTGAGGATGACCGTCTTGATTTTGGCGGGGACGAGCTGGCGAAATTCTTGCCAGTTTAGATCGTCCATGGAGCGGGAGGATGGTTGTTGCGCGCGCGCAGCAGCAGGGAACAGCGCCAAGACGAGCAGGCTGAAGATCAGAATTCGAGATGACATGCAGTGCTCCTTCCAGAAAACCGATGTGGCGAGCAGCGATAGTATATTGTATTGATTATCCAGCACAAGGTCGCTGATACTGGGGGCGTGACAGAGTGGGTCTGCACGGCCCGATGGGGCATCGGGAAAAGTGAGCAAACGTTTACTTCGGTTTGGGTATACTCGGCGGTTGGCTCGTGGCGGCTTTTATTTGATTTGAATGATGATTCAGCGGCTGCGGAAATCTGGACCTTCTGCCGCGAGGTCTGGCGAAAATTATTCGGGGAGACTGGCATGAACAAGAGAAAGGATATTTCACGTCGGCGCTTTGTGACTTCGGCGGTATCGGCCGGTGCGGCGGCGTTTTTATTGCCGACGAAAGGATTGTTTGCCGGCATAAATCGCGATGCGCGCGGGGATAGCGGGTTAGGCCAGCAGTCCGCGGCGCCCGCACTGCTCGACAATCCCTCATGGAAGGATCAAGGGATCGAAAATCTCAGCCGGTCTCCGTATGCGAAATTGAAGAATATTCCGGTTCATGCCGTGACGATCGACAGCGGCTTCTGGGAGAAGCGGCGCGTCATCAACGTGGAAAAGAGCATTCCCAGCATGCACGATTTGCTGGAGGCGAACGGACGCATGAACAATTTTCGCCGGCTGATCGGCAAAAGCACGGCGGCGCAGAGCGGGCCGGTTTATTCGGACTCCGATATTTATAAGTGGACGGAGGCGGTGGGTTTCGCGCTGCAGTCCGGGCCTAATCCCGAGCTGCGCGCTTCCGCGCAAAAATTCATTGACGACGTGGTGGCGGCGCAGCAGCCGAACGGTTACTTGAACACTTATTACGTGGGGGACAAAGCGGCGCAGAGCATGACGGTGCAGACGCAAACGACCGGCCACGAGCTTTACAACATGGGACATTATTTGCAGGGCGCGATTGCGTTCTATCGCGGCACGGGCGATCCGAAGATGCTCGATGCCGGAATCCGCTTTGTGGACGATTTCCTGCTGCCGAGTTACGGGCCCGCGCCGCTGAAACCGATTGTTTCCGGGCATCCGGAAATTGAGATGGCGCTGATCGAGCTGTATCGCACCACGGGCGACAAGCGGCAGCTGGAACTCGCCGGATATATTTTGTCGGGCGATGACCGATTGCAGCTGGAACCGCGGCGCACGATTTATATGTACAGCGGCACTCCGTTTACGGCGCGCACGAAACTCGAAGGGCACGCGGTGCGCGCAATGTACGCGTGTTGCGGCGCGACGGACTATTACATGGAGACGGGCGACGCGACGTACTTGAAAACGCTGAACAACTTGTGGAACGACATGACCAGCACAAAGATGTACGTCACCGGTGGAGTGGGATCGCGCGCCGCGGGTGAAGCTTTCGGCGATGCATACGAATTGCCGAATGCGCGCGCGTACGGAGAAAGTTGCGCGGCCATCGGCAACATGATGTGGAACTGGCGCATGCTGGCGGTGACGGGCGACGCGAAGTTCACCGATGTGATCGAGCGAGCGCTGTACAACGGAATTAATTCGGGGATGTCGCTGGACGGCACTCTCTATTGTTACCGAAATCCGCTGGCGTTCGATCCCGCGACGGGCGACAAGATTCGCAACACCTGGTACGACACCACGTGCTGCCCGCCGAATCTGGAGCGGACGTTTGCCGCGCTGCCGGGATATTTTTACAGCACGAGCAACGACGGAATCTACGTGCATCTGTACGACAATTCGGCGCTCGACTGGCATCTGGAGAACGGAACCGGGCTGAAGATCACGCAGAAGACGAATTATCCGTGGGATGGCGGCGTGGAAATTAGTGTGACGCCGGCGGAAGCTTCAGAATTTACATTTTATGTGCGGATTCCCGGATGGGCGGAGCGCGCGCAGGTTTCCGTGAACGGCAAGCCGGTGACGGGCGCGAAGCCCGGTGAATATCTGCCGATTCGCCGGAAGTGGGCGGCGGGAGACGTGGTGCATTTGAAGATGGAAATGACGCCGCAGGTGATCGAAGCGAATCCGCACGTTGTCGAGGATGCGGGGCGCGTGGCAGTCCAGCGCGGTCCGCTGGTGTATTGCATGGAGCAGCTCGATCAACCCAGCGGAGTGAAGATCGAGGACGTGGCGCTGGATCTGGGGCGCAAGACGACGGGCGAATTCCGCAGCGAGTTCAAGCCAGATTTGCTGGGCGGCGTGGTGGTGCTGGAGCATCCGGGAGCGAGCTTGAAATTCGGCAGCGCACATGAGGCTTTGTATTCGACGTACACGCCGGACACCCCGAAGAACAAGCCGGTGGCGCTTACGTTCATACCGTATTACGCGTGGGCGAATCGCGAAGCGACTGCGATGCAGGTGTGGACGCCGCTGCTGAAGGCCTGATTCCCAGACTCTTTTCGTTCGAGCACAGAAAATTGGGAGAAGATACGGATGATTCGTGGACCCCTGTTCTCTTGGTGTGTCGTTGCCGGCCTGCTAATTGGTGCGCCCACTTCGTTTGCGGATCCGCCGCCTCAGAACGCTGCCGAAAGTCACACTGTAAATTCTGATCTTCGCGTGCAGAGCCTGGATTTTGGCGCACAGAGCGTGGTGATGCTGGACGGCGCGAGCCAGAGAGAAGTGAACGTCAAGCAGCACGGGAAATTCGGGGCGTGGACGCTGATGGCCGTACTGCGTGAACCCGACGGCGGAGCCGCGGTGTTCGAGAACGTGGAAGATCGGAGGGGCGACATTGTTTATGTGGCCAAGCAGGGCGTGATTTTGACTCTGCCGAAGAGTTTGGAGCCGACCAGCGTCGCGCCGAGCTCGCTCTATCGCGGGCGGACGATGGATGAGATCGGCAAGACGCGCGCGGATGTGCTGGGCGCGGAATTGCTGGCGGGGAATGACGATCCCCGCTACGCGGACGTTGCGGCGGCGCTACCTCCATTGCGCGTACCGACGTTTGTGGGCACGCGCCACTCCGATGAGAAGCCGACTTACGACTACGGCGGATTCAGCGACGAGATTTACGTGGATGCTGGAAAGATTTTTACCGAGATACAGGACGCGCGGAACAAGCACGATGTGTGGGAAGGCCTCGTTGGCGGATGGCTGCCGGTGGTGCGTTTCGTATTCCCGGCGGGCGCACAAAAATACTGGGAAGAGACGATTTTCGCGGACGAGGAGCCAGGGCATTTTTGGACGCAGCCGGTGTGGTACCGCGTTCTCTTGGTGGACCGCGGGGAATTGAAGGAGGCGCACTATTTTTATCATCATCTTCCATTTCCGCCGCGCGGAGAGCCTGCCGCCGCGGATTATTATCAGGCGCTGCTGAATATGCATGCGGTGTGGAAGCACGATTTGGACCCTCCGATGAAGGTGGACGTGCCGGACGCGCGGATTCTGGATTTCTGCCTGCGATCGTTGTCGCTGGAAATGATCACGCGCGTGGACGACCATCCGAAGTACGGATATCCGCCGTTGGGCGGAATCAACGTGTTCGGCGGATACGGCTACAACAACGTGGATACGTTCCAGGATACGTTCAATGCGGACGTGACTGCGTTTCTGGAGTGGGGCCTTTTCGATATTGCGGCGCGATATATCGATGATTACTTCACGAATTCCGTCCGCGCCGATGGCTCGATAGACACGCGCGGGCCGGAGATCGGGCAATACGGGAAAATGCTCGAAGTGCTGGCTCGTTATTACAACTACACGAAAGACGAAGCGCTGCTGCGCAAGCATCAGCAGAAACTGCAGGCGATCGTGGATTTGTTTTACTCGCTGCGGAAAGAATCGAAGCAGGTTCCTGCTGCGGATATTTCCTACGGCATCGTGCGCGGCTGGTCCGAACACGATAGCAGCCTGAAAGTGCATCCCTACCGGTTCATGCAGCCACATTTTTCGAACAATGCCGAGGCGGCGCGGGGATTTCACGATCTAGGGCAGGTGTGGATCGAGATGGGCCGGAAACATTCCGACGAGGCTCTGGAATTGCGCGGGCGCGGGATGCTGCAAGAATCCGAGGAAATGAAGAAGGATTTGAATGCGGCGATCGAAAAATCGGTGGACCGCAATCAGACGCCTGCGTATCTGCCGGCGGTAGCGGGAGACGTCGCGACCTACGGAAAGCAGCGGGCATATTCAGAGATGCTGGATTCCGGCGAACTGACGGTGGAGCAGGCGGACATCATCGTGAAGAACCTCGCGGCGAATGGCGGCTCGATGTTCGGGCTGCTGCGTTACGGCGTGAACATTGACGGATTTCTGGATTACGGGCCGGCATACGCGCGGCTGCAATTCGACTGGGTGCGCGAATTTCTGGTGCTGTACTACGCGCATATGTCACACATCTATTCACCGGGAACATGGACATCGGTCGAGAGCTCGAAAATTGACGGCACGCTCGGTGGACCGTACTGCACTCCGGCGCAAGTGACGATACCCACGCTGACGAAGTGGATGCTGGTGTTTGAAGAGCCAGACGCCGCGGTGGTGTGGCTGGCGCGGGCGACGCCGCGGGAGTGGCTGAGGCAGGGAAAGAAAATCGCAGTGACGGCGGCGCCTACGCGCTTCGGAAAGATTTCATTCGAGCTGCGCTCGAATTTGCAGCAGGATAAAGTTTCCGCGATGATTCATGCGCCCGATGATTCTGCGGCGACGATTAAACTTCGCTGCCGCACGCCCGGCGACAAGAAAATGCGCGCGGTCACAATCAACGGAGAGAAGTGGACGGACTTTTCAGCAGAGCAGGAAGTGGTGACGATTCCGCCGCGATTTAAAGGCGAAATCGCGGTGGAGATTTCCTACTGATTACCGTCAGGCGCTGCGTCGCGATGCATCAGATTGCGGCAGCATCTGCAAAACGCGGGGCAGGAGATTTTCACGCTTGTCCACTACGCCGGTAACGCCTTCGGGCAGGCTTGCTTCCGAGCGGATTACCGCGGAATGCATGGTGTTCAATAAAATGGGCACATTCGGGTAGATGCTGCGGAGTTCGCGCGCGGCGTCCAAGCCATTCATGCGCGGCATGGAGAGATCGAGGATGATGAGGTCGGGGCTGAGCTGCGAAGCCTGCTCGACCGCATTCAGTCCGTCAAAGGCTTCGCCGCAAACAGCAAAGCCAGACGCTTCCAATTGCGTGCGGATTTCGGTTCGAACGGAAGAATTATCGTCAACGATAAAGACGCGGCCTGGCACGATGCCACCCCCGGGAACCACAGGGTGACAGCCAAATCGCTGGGGAGCACCCAAGCCTATGTGCGGTAGGGTACCAAAGGAAAGTGCGTTCGACGAGGATTTTTTCCCAGGGAACCCGCCGAGCGGTGGCCGCCGGACTCCGAGCGATTCATTTCGTGCGCTTGTCCCACTCGAGCTTCAAGACACCCAAGGAATCCAGCGCTTCCCGCATCGCCGCGCGTTCCTCGATGGAAACCTGGCCGTCCAATGACTGACGCACACGAATGGCGTCTTCCACGGCCTTTACACGAAGCTCCAATTTAACCGGGTCGGTCTCGAGAACAGCGGCCTTGTACAGCGCGCGCCAGTTATTCTCGAACATAGGGCCCTCCCGCGCGGCAGCATTGTATGTTCGCGTGCAGGCGATGTCAGCGCGGTACCGTACCAAGTCGGTTGACTTCTTTTTCCCACTTTTCCGTTTGTTGCCTGATCGAGGCGTAGCATTCGCAAGCGGCGTCTTCCAGGCCGCCGCGGTCATCAATTCTCACGCTGCCGCGATTGTAGGTGATCAATCCGGCTTTTTGCAGAATGCCCGCGGCGACGGTGACGCTCGCGCGCCTGGTTCCGAGCATGTGCGCGAGAAATTCTTGAGTTAAGGGCACGACGTCTCCGCCGAGCCGGTCCTGGCTCATCAGCAGCCAGCGCGCGAGGCGTTCGTCCACCTCGTGCAAGCGATTGCAGGCGGCCACGTGGGTCGCCTGCATTCCCAGACTTTGCGCATAACGGTTTAAACTTTTTTCCAACACCGGCGAGTGCGACAGAACTTCTTTGAAGTCCGTCGCGGTCATCTGATGGGCGCTGCCCACAACTTGCATAATGACTTGCGTCGGGCCGGTACTGAGCCCCACGACGAGCGGAAGGCCGATGAATCCTTCCTTGCCCGCCAGGCCGACTTCGACGCTTTTTCCGTCGGTCATGACGTTAAGCACCGAAGCGAGGCCGCTATTGATGAAGTAAGCGTGGGTGACTGGCTCGCCAGCCTCATGCAGGACCGAGTGAGTGGGGAGCTCGATGAACTCCATTTTCTTGACGGCCGCCTGCAATTCGTCGGCGGGCAATGCCAACAAGATCAGATTTTGGATATTGTTGCCGCTGCCGTCGGTGCCTGCGGGGCCGGCCGTAATACGGCGAGGTAGTTTTGCTGCTGCCATAAGGCTCCTATGCGCGACGAATTACGTCTGATTTCGCAAGGAGCCGTAGGCCGTAGAAAGGGTACGGCAGGATGCTAGTGAGACTGGTTCAACCATACTCGTTAAGTTCGGGGATAGCTACGAAATACGGCATGAAGGGGACGCGAGTGGGACAGCTGTGAGGTTGTACGAAAGGAAACAGAATCTCTGCTTGCGGCCGGTTAGCATGGCGCAGTGAAACCCAAAAAATCAAATAACGAGCTGGATAAAGCCGCGCTGGCCGCCGTGACCAAAGAAATGGACCAGCCCCGCTTTGTGCAATCGGCACGCGATGAGGAAGAAGCGGTCGGTCACCAGGTGATAAGCCGCAAAAAGTAATTGGGGTGAGCGACGGGGTTTGAACCCGCGACCCTCGGTGCCACAGGTGAGCTCGCAGATTTCGGAGCGCTTGTTCTCTCGCTCTTCGCCTTTTCCAGCAGTGGTTGTCGCTAACGCCGAGATCAATCTCGTTTCGATACCTCAGCGTTTTCGGCCTGCCCTTTTCCTGAGTGTCAAAGCGGCACTCAAATTTTCACGGAAGCCCGCGTCGAACGGATCAAGTTCGATCGCTTTCCGGTATTCAGTGATCGCGTCATCTAACTTGCCTTGATCTCTTAGAACATTGCCTAGCCCGTTGTGTGCTCCAGCGTTCCTCTGATTGATTTCAGTGGCCCTTTCGAATTTCGATGCGGATTCATCGCGCATCCCACGACGATAGAGAACATGTCCCAAGTTCTCATAGCAGAGATCGCATGTAGGGTCTAGAGCGACGGCTTTCTGCTGCATCGACGTGGCTTCGTCGAATTTCCCCTGATCTTGCAGGACGGTTCCCCAGTTGGTGTAGGCGAACGGATCATTCGAATCGAGATGGATTGCTTTCTGGAACTCAGACTCGGCGTCATTCCACTTGCCTTCTTCGCGCAAAACGGAACCCAAGCCGTCGTGAAAATAGCTCTGCGTTGAATCAATTTCGATAGCTCTCTTGATCGAAGCGATCGCTTCATTCCGTTTTCCCAACTTCTGAAGCGCACGGCCGCGACCATAGTACGTGACGGCGTTGTTGCCGTCGAGTTGGATGGCGATTTCGTAGTTCGAGAGGGCCTTAAGGGGATTACCCTCAGCCAGCAACAAGTTCCCTAAATTGCTGTATGCAATTGCAAGGGCCGGATCGAGGCCAATCGCTTTCTCGTAACTTGATTTCGCTTCGACCCAATTGCCGCTAGCGCGGAGAGCCTTCCCCAAGTTGTTATATGCGAGGGCGAAGGAAGGGTCCAGGTCGATCGCTTTCTGGAAATTGAGCACCGCTTCGGCTCGTTTGCCCGGGTCCGTGGAGAGAGCGTTGCCCAAACCGTTATAGGCGGCGGCAAGGTTCGGATCGATGTCAATAGCTCTTTGAAACTTTGTGATCGCCTCGGTCGAATTTCCTAGGTCATTTAGAGTATTTCCCCAGCCGTTGAATGCATCGGCAGAGTGCGGGTCGAGCTTTATTGCCATCCGGAATTTGGAAATTGCTTCGTTCGTCATTTCGCTGAGCCGAAGCGCCTCTCCCCAGTTGACATAAGCATTAGCGAACTGTGAATCGATAGCGATGGCGGCTTGGCATTTTTCGATGGCGTCGGGAAACTTTTTTTCGTCCATCAGAATGTCAGACCACAATAGATAGCCCCATGTTTGAAACTTTCCACTTGGGTGGTGCATGCCTTCTTCTATCAGGTCCAAGGAAGTCTTGTTGTCATGTTTATCATAGCTCTCGACCGCGAGAATGTAAGGATTTAGGCGTTTCAAAATATGTCGACTCAATTGACTAATCGCACGATCAACGTCTTCGGTTCGAACGACAAATCGCTCGGAGGATCGGCGATCATCTCCTTCGAGAATGCGGAAAGTGAACTCGAACGTCCGCTGGTTGGCGGCGACGGTCTTTTGGGGGGGCGAATCAATTTCCGGAAGAATCGCAATTTCTCCGGATATATGCGTGGGTTGCTTCTTGAGAAATCCTTGCAAGAATTGAACCAGCGACCGCAACGACAGGTGAGTTTCTGGTACCTCAACGTCAGGAATATTCGCCTCACGCGTAAGACAGTGATCTCTTGCCGCAGATGTTCTTACTGACTTCTCGATTTCGTCAATGTCGTCAGACACCCGATTGGCGATCCCCTGCGAACTGAAACCCATTTCTTCCATTACCTTCGGGACTCCAAAAGGGTCGATCAAAATCACTTTGCGAACCGCCTCTTTGTACACGGTCCACATGAGCATTAGGGCAACTGCCAGCGAGAGCAGGTACTTGGCATTGAGCCTTTTAATCAGCGTTGAAATCGACCCTGCGAGTGACACGTTACGCCGCCAAACAGGTCGTCGGAGATTGCCGGGCACCATATAAAACGGATAGTACTACAGCATTGTCAAATAACGACCGAGTACATTAGTGATTGTCGTAGACGCTTAGATGGATATATGCTCCGGGTTGAACTGGCGTAAGTCGATCGGCGATGGCATGCCATATGTAGGTTTAGATCAGGGGAGGGAGCCATGGTTAAGTTGAGCAGAACGATGATTGCCAGTGCGGCCTTGGCAGGACTGCTCGCCGGCACCAGTGCAGCGACCCAAACTTCTAAATTGCTACCCCGATTCGGGTCATTTTTTGGCACGCAGGATCCCAAGGATCAGAGTGGTTCCAGCAGCAAAGTTAAGGAAAGGCACGCGTGCAAGGGGCAGAACTCTTGCAAGGGCAAGGGCGGATGTAAATCGAGTGACAATGGCTGCAAAGGCAAGAACTCCTGTAAGGGCAAGGGCGGCTGCGCAAGCGATGGCTCGAAGATGCCGGGCGAATAAAAACCATCGCAAGAAACAAAGATCAAGTGAGAGAGATGAGCGCTTGTCCGTCCGATTCTCGAAATTGGTAAGGTGCAGCATTCCTTTAATGGTGGCCAAGCGTTTCGTCATGCTTCGGCCCGTACTTCGGAGTTTCCGCGCGCCTAGCACCTTGTCGTAACAGCGCCCATGCTTTCGCCCAAAATCGTTTCTGATTTGGCCGAATTTTCGTTTACTGCTTGGTGCGACCGTTTGCAGTTCAACAGCTTTCGCACTGAACGAATGATCGAATACCGGCATGGTAAATCCGACTCGGAGGCTCGACGGCGAGGTTTCGGTCGAGCGACAGCCGAAGGTGGATGCGGATCAACCGTTGGACCTATTGGTAGTGTCGGACAGGAGACGTGGGGTGATCTACAGACCCCGGCGCGAAAATTCTCGATCTTAAGCGCGCCGCAGGAATGCAAAGAGTGTGCAAAAAGCCGTCGCGCGCATCGTCGCAATCGACTGAAAAGACTGGGGTGAGCGACGGGGTTTGAACCCGCGACCCTCGGTGCCACAGACCGATGCTCTACCAGCTGAGCTACGCTCACCGCCGTGTGGTTCCAGTAGTTTACACCATCTTAAGGACGCTGCAACGGCATCCGTGCGTTCGTGGATTTTCACTCTGCTGTAACAATTGGAATGTCGGTTTCCGAGGGGACTATTTTGGAAGAAAGAGGTAACGTTTTCTGGGCGAACGTACGTCTAAGCTGCGAGGAATATTCGCGGGTTGGTGTGCGTATACAATGAGTGGGATCGGCATGGGCGTCGAGGTCGTTGACGCTAATCGGGCGGGGCTGTTTTGGGGGAAGGATCGATGAGTTCGACGAATAGAGTTTTGGCGGGGGCCGCGAGAACTACGTTGCTATTGCTGGCGGCTGCGGCGCTTGCGGCTGCGCCGTGTATTGCGCGCGTCGGCGCAGGATTGGCGGTCGCGCGCGTGGCAATTCAGCCTGCACATGCGCAGCCGGGTCCGGCGCCGCATACTCCGCCGCAGCAGGCCTTGAGTCAGACCTCGAGTCAGGCCTCGAGTCAGGCCTCGAGTCAGGCCTCGAGTCAGGCCTCGAGTCAGGCCTCGGGCCAGACGCAAACGCCTCTCACGCAGAAAGTTGGCGCGGTGAAATCCATCAATGGAAATGCGCTGGTTCTCACCGTGGATGGCGGGGCGGATGTAAGCGTGACGGTGGCGAGCAACGCGAAAATCGTGCAGGTTGCTCCCGGGGAAAAAGATCTGAAGTCTGCGACGCCGATTGCGTTGACGGATTTGCAGGTGGGCGATCGTGTTCTGGTGCGCGGGCGAGCGTCGGACGATGCGAAGACGATGACAGCGGTCGGAGTCATCGCGATGAAGCGCACGGACCTGGAAGCGAAAAAGGCGCAGGACCGCGATGATTGGCAGAAGCGCGGCATCGGTGGACTCGTGAGCGCGGTGGATCCGGGCACGGGCACGATCACAATTTCTACCGGAGCTGGCGCTGCGGCGAAAACCGTTGCGATTCACACGACGAAAAGCACCGTGTTGCGGCGCTATGCGCCAGATTCGGTGCAATTCGATGATGCGAAGCCGGCGCCGCTGGATCAGATCAAGCCGGGAGATCAAGTGCGCGCGCGGGGCACGAAAAGCGCGGATGGATCTGAATTTGCGGCGGACGAAATAGTTTCCGGAACTTTCCGCAACCTCGCTGGAATTATTACTGCGATCGATGCAAGCGCGCAGACGATTAGTTTGACGGACCTGATCAGCAAGAAGCCGATGATTGTGAAAATCACGGCGCAGTCGCAGCTGCGGAAAATTCCCGCGCAAATGGCGCAGCTGATTGCGTTCCGGTTGAAGGGAGCGGGAGCAGCAGCGGCGGCGGGCGCGCCGGGCGGTGGCGCCGCAGGCGCAGGCGGCGCGTCTGGACAGAATGGCGCGGGCGCTGCTGGTGGCGGATCTTCGAACAGTGCGACTCCGAATAGTGGAACTCCGAATGGCGGGCAGAGGCCTGGCGGCGCCGGTGGTGCGGGAAACGGCGCGGCGGGTAGCGGAGGACCGGGCGGCGGGCGCGGCGATTTCCAACAGATTGTTAACCGTTTGCCGGCCAGTTCGCTCGCGGATTTTCAGAAGGGTGATGCTGTGATGGTGGTGGCCACGCAGGGCACTGATGCGGGCGGCGTCACTGCCATCACGATGCTGGGAGGCGTGGAGGCGATATTGGCCGCGGCGCCTGCCGGCAACGCTGCACAAGCGATGACCCTCTCGCCGTGGAGCCTGGGCGGTGGCGGAATGACGGGCGACGCCTCGGGCGGCAATCAATAAATAAATCATACTCAACTCACCGATTCATAGTCTTTCAGGAGACGGAATGAAAGCCCGGGCCATTTTATTTTCATCGGTAATTACAGCGATCATCGTTCTTGTTCTTTTCTTCTCCAGCGCCACGTTCGCGGCGACCGCGGTATCGAGTAGCGCACGGCCCAATGCACAGAGCGCCGCGCAGACCGCGGCACAGGTTGGCACCGGAACAATTCGCGGGCAGGTGACGGACCCATCGGCGGCGGCGGTGGTGGGCGCGTCCATCATTGCGACGGCGGCGGACGGAACCAGCCTCGCGGCGACTACAAACCGCGACGGCGTTTTCGAACTGAAGAACGTGGCGCCGGGAAAATACACGGTGGAAGTAATCGCCAAGGGCTTCGCGCTTTATAAGAATGAAGCAGTGCAGGTGGCGGCGGGCCAGATTCAACAGCTCAACGTGGCGCTTACGATCGAAGCGGAGCAGCAGCAGGTGACGGTGACTGGCGATGCAGGCGCGGTGGACGTCAGCCCGACGAACAATGCGGGCGCGATCGTGATCAATGGCGCGGCGCTGGATGCGTTGCCGGACGACCCCGATGAGTTGCAGACGGACTTGACCGCGCTCGCCGGGCCCTCGGCGGGGCCGAACGGAGGGCAATTCTATATTGACGGGTTCACGGCGGGACAGCTGCCGCCGAAATCCGCGATTCGCGAAATCCGCATCAATCAGAATCCATTTTCGGCGCAGTACGACAAGGTGGGTTACGGGCGCATCGAGATTTTCACCAAACCCGGCACGGATAAATGGCACGGCGGTTTTTCTGTGAACGGCAATGATTCGGCGCTCAACACGCGCAACCCGTTTTTCAACTCGAGCGAGGCGTCGGGCACGCCGTATCCCGGATATTACTCGGTGCAATACAGCGGGAACATCGGCGGACCGCTGAGCAAGAAGGCGTCGTTTTTTTTTACGGAGGATATTCGCGACATTCACGATCTGGGCATCGTGAACGCCCAGCAGGTAAATCCCACGACGTTCGCGGTAACGCCATTCAGCGCGGCGGTGCCTAATCCGAAAACGCGCTATAACCTCGGGCCGCGGTTGGATTACGCGGTGACGAAGAACAACACGCTGACGGTGCGCTATCAGTATTACCGGAATAGCGAGGACAACGACCAGGTCGTCGGGTTCTCGTTGCCATCGCAGGGCATAAACTCGTTGAGCACCGAGCAAACGCTGCAAGTGGGCGACACACAGATTTTCGGAACGAAAGTGGTGAACGAGACGCGCTTCCAGTACCTGCGCGACGAAAGCACACAGACGCCGCAGAGCACCGCGCCGAGCATCGTGGTTCCTTTGGCGTTCACCGGGGGCGGGAATAGCGGTGGGCTGATCAACGACAATACCAACAACTACGAATTTCAGAATTATACTTCGGTGCAGTACACCAAGCATTTCCTGAAATTTGGAGCGCGGCTGCGCGGTTCGACCGATGGAAACAGCTCGACCGGCGGATTCAACGGGACGTACGTGTTTCCGTCCGTCGAAGCATATGTGGCCACTTTGCAGGGCACGCCTTCGGCGAACCAATTCACGGTGACGGCGAACCCGGCGAACACCACTCTCTCTGCCAATCCGTTCGTGCATGTGTCGCAGGTGGACGTGGGCTTGTACGTGGAAGACGATTGGCGCATACGGCCGAATATCACGTTGAGTTACGGACTGCGGTTCGAGTCGCAGAACAACATCAGCAATCACGCGGACTGGGCGCCGCGGTTGGGATTTGCGTGGGGAATTGGCGGCGGGGGAAAGACCGCGCCCAAGACGATTCTGCGAGCCGGTTTCGGGGTTTTCTACGATCGCTTTACACTGCCCTATGTACTGGAAGAGGACCGCTTGAGCGGCACGAATCTGGCGGAATATGTGGTGCCCAGCCCGAACTTTTTCAATTCGAATCCCGGCGCGCCGCCGCTTCTCACGCCCGGCCCGACAGAATTGTTCACCTCGTATAAGCCGAATCCGAATTTGCACGCGCCTTATGTGGCGCAAACGGCGGTCAGTTTGGAACGGCAACTGACGAAGGTTGCGAACCTGAGCATTTCGTACCTGAACTCCGTGGGCAACGACCAATTGCTCACGAACAACATCAACGCGCCGAACAATCCCTCGGCCAACTATCCTTATTATCTGAATCCGGCTGCCGCTACCCGACCCACTCCGTTCGAGAATATCTATCAATACGAATCGGGAGCGATCTTCCGGCAGAATCAACTGTTCGTGCAAAGCCGGGTGCAGGCGGGGCAGAAGGTTATGCTGTTTGCGTACTACGTGCTGAATTATGCGAACAGCGATACTTCGGGCGCGAACAGTTTTCCTTCGAACCCTGCGAATATCATGCAGGATTATGGCCGCGCGTCCTTTGATACACGGAACCGATTTTTTCTGGGCGGATCCATAGGGCTGCCATGGGGATTGCGCCTCAGCCCATTCATGATTGCCAGTTCCGGGTCGCCTTACAACGTGACTTTGAGCCAGGATTTGATTGGCAGTTCGCAATTGAATCAGCGGCCGTCGTTTTCGACCGCGCCGGCCGGCGGTGCCATCATAACGGTTCCGGGATTCGGGACTTTCAACACGTTGCCTGGAGCGAATGCGACGCCGATTCCGGTGAATGCGTTTACGGGGCCAAATCATTTCACGCTGAACCTGCGCCTGGCGAAGACGTTTAACTTTGGCCCGGAAAATAAGGGCGGAGGAAGTGGCGGGGGTGGGGGCGGAGGTTTTCGCGGCGGCGGTGGCGGAGGACGCGGGGGTGGGGCGAACCCGTTTGGCGGAGGCGCGCCGGCGTTGGGCGGCAACACCTCGACGAAGCGCTACAGCGTTACGCTGAGCGTTAATGCGCGCAACGTGTTCAACGATGTGAATTTGATGAATCCGAGCGCGGTTTTGAATCCGCCGGCGGTGGCGGGCGGAAACGCGTCGTTCAATGCGGCGTTTTTTGGAGTTTCCAACCAGCTGCAGGGTGGACCGTTTTCGTCGGGCGCGGCGAATCGGCAAGTTTATTTGCAGGCTGGGTTTTCGTTTTGAGGCGCGGCGCGGAGGCTGGGTCGAGCGTGTCGGCGGGCTGGGTTGGGAGTGGGCGTGAACGCAAGAAGCGCGACAAAAACTAGCGATTGATTTGGGTCGGTGGTGATTGTTTTCAATGAGTTGCGATGGCTTTCGATTATGTTTCGCTAGCGATTGATTTGGGGTGGGCGGCGGGGGCAGGAGGGTGAAGGGCTGAAGTTGGGCCGCACCGCACATGTTGCGTCCTTTTTGGGGCTTGAATAGTGCCCCGACCCACGCTAACAGATTTGGCGGGAGTTGAATATTCGTAGAAATACTTACGAGGCTAAGCGATAGAAAGGATGGAATCTAGATTGCCGGGGTCATGTGCGGGAAGTCAAAGGCACCACAGATGAACACTGATGAACCTGATAAAGTCAAAAGCGAAAAGTGAAAATAGAAAACGGAAAATCGAAAAGTGGGGAATCAACAGCGGTATCAGGA
>Ga0070733_10001548_pt1 | contig 17009 bp, 13 predicted proteins | sample Coa_R1_9_FD_66450 | JGI IMG/M metagenome (GOLD analysis project Ga0070733, IMG submission 66450) | Surface soil microbial communities from Centralia Pennsylvania, which are recovering from an underground coalmine fire - Coalmine... | ecosystem: Environmental > Terrestrial > Soil > Unclassified ... | reverse complement strand
CGAATCTCGTGGCTCATCACCGCCAGGAATTCGCTCTTCGCTTGGGTAGCGTCCTCCGCGCGCTTGCGCTCCACTTGCAGCAGTCCTACCAGACGTGTCAGTTCATCCGCGTCCTTTTCCAGTTGGGATTTCGCCTGGTCGATCTCCAGCCTTTGATACTCGGCCCACAGCCGGCGGCGCCGAAGCAGCACGCTCCAATAGGCGCAGATGCCGACGTGCGCCAGCGCGATCCCGAAGTGGAAGCCGAGCTTCACCCATCCGATGTAGGCTTGCTCGAAAAAATAGAGCTGCCGTCCGGAGTTGTGCAGGATCGCGAACAGGGTGTGCTGGCCGATGATGAGGAAACAGCCCGGCCACAGGGCCGCCGCGTCGTTGTAAACGATCATCATCGTGAACGCCGTGAAGAAGAAGAAGTGCATTTCCGCCAGGCCGTGCATTTGATAAATATGCAGCGCGACGAAGGTCTGCAGAGCGATGCCTGCGATCACGCGTGCGGTGCGCGTGCGGGGCGCGGCCACATAAGCGATGACGAACATCAGCAGTCCGGCGGGCCCCACGGTGAGAGTCACGAACCACGTGTTATAGAAAAATGCCAACGCGAGAGCGATCAGAAAATGCGCTGCGACGAAGCGCAACATCAACCGGTCGCCGTGAGCGTAGGTTTCGTCCAGCACGGCGCGAACGCGCGCCGGCCCCAGACGCGCCTCGGCGGTTTCTTGGAAGGAACGAGTCGCTTGCCTGTCCAGTAATCCGATCATGGAGTCGCCCGCGCTAAAAGCGCTGCGGTTTGCGGTCTTGGAAGCCGGCATCCGTACGCAATGAACGCCGCCGGTTCCAGAGCGGGCTGCGGGCGATGTGCCAGAAGGGCGTCTAGCGCGACGCGGGCGTACTCTGTCCGCCGGTCAACGCAGTAACGGCTGCTGTTATAGTTGCCGCGATAAAGCAACGTGCCCCGCGCGTCGAGAATCACCGCCTGCGGCGTCGAATACACGCCTACGGCCGTAGCCAACGTTCGGTTTGCATCCACCACTGCCTCGATCGCCAGACCCGTCTTGCGAAAACCATCGATAAGATTATCGGTTGAGTCTTCCTCGAGCACCGCCACGATGTTCACGCGATCACCGTAGGTGCGCGTCAACTCCCGAATATGATCCAGGTTAAAACGCGAGCACGGGCACTCGGGATTGAAAAAATGCAATAGGAGCGGACGCGAGGGGTCATATTTCGCCCCGCCGGGCAATACTTCGGCCACCGACATCACCATGCCCAACGCCGGTTGCTTCAAGGCCTCTGGACGCGGCGTCGGTAATGAATATTGCCAATCCTGGTACCAAAAAACGGCGATAACCAGAGTCAACAGCACCGCGGCACACCCCGCGGCCAGAATCGGTTTACCGTGCGGCCTCATGCGCCCTCCACCATCCACAAATTCATGCACATTTCACAAAATATCGGGATTTCTTTTCCCGAATCTTAGCACCGATCGGTCGTGGATATCGGTTTCTAAGTGTGTTTTGAATCTGCGCGGGCGATGGTACTGATGGAATAGTAGCAAGGGCGGGGTACAGTTCTACCTACGCCTGTTAGGGTCTTGCCCTACGGCTTCCAGTCCACCGTGAACAGATTGAACTCGTAATTACTCTTGCTCTGATAGCTCGACGAGAAAATCAGCTTCTTGCCGTCCGGTGAAAATTCGGGGAACGAGGTGAACTTGCCATAGTCAGTCACTTGCTCCAGGTCCGACCCATCCAGGTTCATCAGATATAACTCGAACAGGCTCGAATCACACTTGGCTTTGTTCGAGGCAAACAAAATCTTTTTGCCGTCGGGCGTGAACGTCGGCGCAAAGCTGGCGCAGCCGTAGTTGGTGATCTGCTTCGCGTTGGAGCCGTCCGCGTTGGCCAGCCACAGCTCCATCTTCATCGGCGTCGTCAGATTCTGCTTGAGCAGCGCCTCGTAGGCCGCTTTCTTCTCGGGTGTATCGGGGCGGTAAGCGCGCCACACCATTTTGGTGCCATCGCGCGAAAACACCGCGCCGCCGTCGTAGCCCTCCGCGTGGGTGATTTGCTTCTTACCACTGCCGTCCTCGTTCATCGTCCAGATCTCCAGATCGCCCGACGCCATCGAAGTGTACAGGATCTTGTGGGTCTTGAAATTCACCGTCGCTTCGGCGTCGTAGCCCGGCGTGTCGGTCAGCTTCTTGACGATCTTGCCGTCCAGGGTGGCCATGTAAATATCGAAGGTTGGGTGCACTGCCCACACGTAGCCCTGGCTGTGATCCGGCGGCATGGGGCATGAGGGGTTCCCCTCGTGCGTGGACGCGTAAAGGATGTGCTGGTTATCGCTCAGGAAGTAGCCGCAGGTGGTGGCGCCCTTGCCGGTGGAGACCATGTGCTGGCCGGAGCCGTCCGCGTTCATGACGTACTCCTGATCGCAGGAGCGCCCGTCGCGCGTGGATTGAAAAATAATCCGCTTGCTGTCCGGCGACCAGTAGGACTCTCCATTGGAGCTCCCCGTGGTGAGCTGTTTCATGTTCTCGAAGTGGCGCGGCTGCTGCGCCAGCAGCAGAACGGGAACCAGGCAAAGCAGAAACGTCTTCATACACGATCATTTTAGAACGTGCGAACATTAAGAATGAAGCTCGGCATCGATTTCGGCACCACACGCGTCATCGTGGCTGTGGTCGATCGCGGGAACTATCCCCTGGTTCCCTTTGAAACCCCCGACGGCACTTATGATTGGTTTCCTTCCCTGGCCGCTGTGCGCCGCGATTCCAACGGCATGGAGCGCCGGTTTGGCTGGGATGCGTGGGAGGTTCAGACCGACCCCGGATGGACGGTTTTGCGTTCCCTCAAGCGTTATCTCGAGAATGCGGGACCCCAGACGCTTCTGGCTGTCGACGGCGTAGATATTCCTTTGACGGAGCTGCTCGGCGGGCTGACCTCCGCGCTGCACCAGGAGCTGGCCGCGCGATTCGGCAAAACCGAGCCGCTCGAAGCCATGCTGGGCGTACCCGCAAACGCCAACAGCAACCAGCGATTTCTGACGGTCGATGCTTTCCGCCGCGCCCGCTTCTCCGTACTCGGCTTGTTGAACGAGCCTTCCGCCGCCTCGATCGAGTTCGGCCATCGCCAGAAGGCCAAGGGCCGGATTCTGGTCTACGATCTAGGGGGTGGCACCTTCGATGTTTCGCTGGTTTCTCTCGAAGGTGGAACCCACACGGTGATGGCTTCGGAAGGCATCTCAAATCTGGGCGGAGATGATTTCGACCTGATTTTGGCTGAGCTGGCGGCCGGGAAAGGCGTGCTTTATTCCCTGACGCTGTCGGAAGTGTTCCGGCTCGATGAGGAATGCCGCCGCCAGAAGGAGGCGCTCCATCCCAACTCGCGCAAGATCGTCGTCGATCTCGATGCCGCCCGCGAGGGCCTGGGCCAAGCCACGGTGTCCGTCGCGGATTTTTACGAGCAGTGCCGTCCGCTGCTCGAGGAATCGCTCCGCGCCACCGCGCGCCTGGCGGAAGGACAGAACATAGAGGTCCTGTATGTGACCGGCGGCGGGAGTGAGCTGCCGCTGGTGTCGCGTGTGCTGCGCGAAGAATTCGGCCGCAAGGTCAAGCGCAGCGAGTACACGCGCTCCGCGACCGCGATCGGGCTGGCCATTCAAGCCGATGCCGCCTCCGGCTACAAGCTGCGCGAGATGTTCACGCGCAATTTCGGCGTATGGCGCGAGAGCGAGGCCGGCCGCCGTATGATCTTCGATCCGATTTTTCCCCGCGGCACCCGGCTTCCGGGCGCGGGCGAAACTCCACTCATGGCCCGCCGCGCCTATCGAGCAGCCCACAACGTCGGCCATTTCCGGTATATCGAGGCCAGCGAAATTGGCGCCGACTGCCAGCCCGCGGGAGATATCGCCGTTTGGGATGAGATTCTGTTCCCGTTCGATCCCGCGCTCGCCGGGGCACGCCAGCTGGACGGCGTTGCGGTGGAGCGCTCCGGCGACGTCGAGCAGATCGAGGAGCAGTATGGTTGCGATGCGGCGGGCGTCGTCACCGTGACGATCCGCAATCGTACGTCCGAGTACGAGCGCGAGTTTCGACTGGGCCGCTGGAGCGAAAAAGCGGCCGTCGTCTCGCCGGCGCCTCGCAGACGCGTGCGAAGAGCCTCGTCGTAGAGCGATTACGGAAGCTTTTCCTGATGCGGCTGGGCGCGGTTCAGGTGTGCGTAGAATCCCAGGTCGCCACCGGTCAGGAGTTTGGTCGCGAACATGATCTGGAAGGCGTGTCCGGCGAAATGCTCGACCACGTGATAAATCGCCGCGAGCACACTTCCCTCGTATCCCTGCGGCCGAATGATCTGGGTGAGCCGCTCCGGGGGCAGCGTCCGGATCAGCGCCACCGCCTCCTCCACAACGGATCGCAGCTCGGCCTTGAGCTCTGGAGCATTGACGCCGTTTCGAGCCGCGAATTCGCTGTCCCGATTGCGATGGTCAGGCGCGGCGCCCACGCCCGTCAAAATCCACTGCCGCACGTTACCCGTAAGGTGAAGCATCAAATTCCCGACGGCGTTTTGTTGCTCGGAGCCACGCGCCCACAGTTGCTCCGATGTTAACTGGTCCGCGCATGTCTCGATGCGGTCCAGCAACTGGATCAGTTTGTCCACCGAAAAGTTCAAGAACTCCGATTCAGTGCTCATGCGCGCTCGCTGCTGCGTTCTTCCATGCGATCCGCCCACTGCAGGAACCGGAGCAGTTCCCGGCGATGGCTCCAGCTAAATCGCCAGAAATCGCGCGAGGTGATACGTTCCGCGCGCCAACCGGCGTAGGTTTCAATACGCCAGCGAAGATAGGGGCTCTTCCACGGGCAGAGGCGATAGCCCCTGGAAAGACGCCACATCGCACGAAACATTACTTGGATTCGCTGGACTTAGGCGGGGCCGCGGAGGGCTTGGGTTCGGACTTCGGCGGCGCCCCTGGGGATGCGGAGGTGCTGGCATAATAACCGTTGCGCGTGCGCACCGTGAGCCGGCCCGGCGCATTCACATTCACCGTAATCTTGCGGAACGTGCCATCCATCGCCGCGTTGGTCGGCGTATAGGCCAGCGTGTACTGGTTGCGAATCTCGTGCGCCACCTCAGGCGTGATTTTATCCACCTCGGCCAAGTCCTTCGGATAGTAATCCAAGCCGCCCGAAGCGATACCAAGGTCGTGCAAGGCTCGCTTGGCCTTGCGGGCCTCACGCGGCTCCTCTTCGCTCAAGATTCCGATCGAGTAAATCAGCACGTCGCTTTGCTGCGCTTTGCGAACCAGTTCTTCGAGGCCAATGTTGCTGGTATTGTCGTTGCCATCGGTCACGACGATCAGCACCTTCTTGTCTTTCTTGCCCTTGTCTTTCACATAATCGATGGACATGCTGATAGCGTCGCGCATGGCGGTGCCGCCCTTGGAATCGATCCGCTCCAGAGCCGTTTCGAGCTTCTTGACATCGTTGGTGAAGGGCTGGTCCAAGTAGGCGTCGTCGTTGAAATTCACGATGAAGACCTCGTCCTGGGGATTGGAGGCTTTCACCAGGTCGAGCGACGCGGCCGCCACCTTGGCGCGCTTGTCCCGCATGCTGCCGCTGTTGTCGATGATGATGCCCATCGACACGGGGATGTCCTCGCGACGAAAAATCTTGATGGTCTGCTCGACGTTGTTCTCAAGCACCTTGAACGCCGACTCGGGTAACGTGGTGACCAGCTTCCCTTTGCTGTCGAGCACGCTGGCATGCACGACCACCAGACGCGTGTCGGTCGTGAATACAAATTCGTCCAAAGCGGGGGGATTCGCCGGCGGAGCGCTTTGGCCGAGCAGTACAGTCGCCGACAACGCGAAGGCGCTCCAAAACCTATTGCGTGGGAGCATAATATCCGGTCCGGAACATCGGCCTGAGCTGCGGCAGACCCGTGGTTTTCACGAGCTTTACTTGAACACGGCGGTACTTCCCGTCGCGTACCGTATTTTTCGGAGTATAGCCGAGCACGTATTCGTTACGCAATTCGATCCCGATTTTCGCCGCAACATCGGGAAGCTCGGCCAGATTGTCGACGGCGAAGGCGCGGCCGCCGGTCTGCTCCGCCAGCTCGTTGAGCAGGCCCGGGCCGTTCAACTCCTCAAGCGTCCGGCCGCGGGCACTGACGGCCTCGAAAATTCCGATGGCGTAAATCTGGACATCCGCCTCGCGCACCGCGTTCCTTACTTCAGTCTCGGTGTAGCGGCTCGAATTGTCGCCCCCATCGGAGATAATCAGCAGCGCCTTGCGCGGGTTCTGCGCCTTTTTCATTTGGCTCATGGCCATGTAGACGCCATCGAGTAGCGCCGTGCGGCCCTTTGACTGCGTGAACGTCAGGTGATTTTGGATTTCCTCGGTTTCCTTCGTGAATCCCTGAACCAACTCCGGCCGGTCGCTGAACTCGACCAGGAAGAATTCGTCCTGCGGGTTTGCGGTCTTCATAAACTGCGTGACCGCCTGCCGCGATTTTTGCAATTTCGCGCCCATGCTGCCGCTGGTGTCGAAGACGATCCCCACCGAAAGGGGTGCATCCTCGCTTGAAAACTGGCTGATCTCCTGCTCAATCTTGTCTTCGTACAATTTAAAATTGTCTCTGTCGAGGCCGGTCACGAACCGGCTCATGGGGTCGGTGACCGTCACCGGGATCAGGACCAACGTGGTATCCACTCGGATATCGGCGCGGCGCTCGGTGATCGATGCCGCGTTGTCCGGGATCTTTTCGCGCACCCGCGGCGTGATGGAAACGTTGGGCTGGGTGCTGTCCTGGGCCAGAAGCACCGCTACCGGAACAATAACGACGAGGCCGGACACCAGACGCATAGTCCCAATAATCTCGCCCTTAGTATAACGCTTGAAGGTGTCTCCGAAACAGGTGCGCCCGAAAAGAAAAAAGCCGGTGAGTACTCGGAGGAAGATACTCACCGGCCGGCTCACCACTTCCCTAAGGTCGTAGTTTGCCGAACTTTCGGGCGGGTCCCCTGACGGGTTCACCATCCCTAGAAAAAGAGACGCTGTGAAACACAAAAGGTTCCACAACTGGACGAAACAATGTTAACACTCCTGTAAACCATTTGTACAGGGGTAACGTTGTGAACTTGCCAAAGATTTCGGGGGCAGGATTACTTAGGCAGGTCGTTCAGGGCGCGGCTCGTGGCTCCCAAGTCGCTCTTCTGAAATGTTAGTTCGTTTTTACCCTTCTAAAAAGCGCGGTCGGATGTTCGCCAGAGCCGGCTCCCGGCCTGAACTGTAAACATCTGATTTTTAAATCGCAAAGTTCTGCTCCGCTGACTTCACCAGGTTAGAATCGGGGGGGCAGGATGGAAGAGATCGGATGGCGAAAAAGAAAAATGTCGCCCGGATGGCTGAGCCTCCGGCGAAGCAAGCCCCGTGGCTCGCCTCACAACGTCTGCTTTGGCCGGGTTTCGCGCTCGCGCTTTTGATTTTTTATTGGACCTTATTTGACGATCAGGCAACCATCCAATGGGACACCGTGGACGTGCATTACTCGGCACAGAAATATTTTGAGCAGTCCTTGGCGCACCACTGGACTCCCGCACTGGACGCCCTTCGAGTTTTCGGGGATGCGCTTCCTGGCCGATCCTCAAACCGCGGCATCCATTGCACCGGCCGTTTTTCCTGATCGGCATCACGCCGCGGGCGCTCGAAAGATTCCGGTCACGATGGGTGCCAGCGGCGATCCTGGCTGGGGCGATCCCCCCGAAGTTAGGTTTGCGCCGAACGCCGCTGCCGCCCGAGCCGCGTTGAGCACCCTCGATCCGGCGCGGTTCGCGATGGTCGAGTCTCCGGCCCGCTCTTTGACGCCAGGCAACTCGCGCGTTCAAATCCTGAACTATCAGGACATTTACCCCCCGTACTTCCCGGGATGGGCTGCGGCCATCGATGGGCGCGCGGCGGAGGTGGTTTCCATCGACTATGCTTTAAGCGGCGTTCTGGTTCCTGCCGGCGAGCATGAGGTCACCCTTTCAGTGCCGTTCGCGCTGGTTCCGGTTGGGAGCGATGGCGAGCCTGGTCACCGCGTCGGCCTGCCTAAAATTCAACCTGGGCAGAAGCCAGACAAGCGCGAAATTCCGATTTGTTTGAACGCGTGGTTTCCGTAATTTACGGACACGGAAATTCGGAGGCGGTCCCCTGCTTTCCGTAGGCAATCGTCAAATATGCGATCCTAATTAGAGGAAATAGAGTGTCGAATAGGCTGTCGAGCGAGGATGAGTAGTGATTTTCCAGGCAAGGGCCTGCATCGTGATCTCGCGCTTTCACGCGTGGGGGGCGATCCGGAGTTGCTCAAAGAGATCGCCGCGCTTTTCATTGAGGACTATCCGAAGGTTCTCGCCGAGATCCGCGCGGCAACCGCGCGCGGCGACGCCCTGGGCGTGGAGCATGCTGCCCATGGGCTGAAAGGGGCCGTCGCCAACTTCGGAGCACAGGCCGCGGTCGAGGCCGCATTTCAACTTGAACAGATGGGGCGCGCCGGGGATCTGAGGCGCGCGCGCGAGGCCCTCGACACGCTGGCTCGCGCTCTCGACGCACTCCATCCCGAACTGGAAGGGCTTTAATTTTCGCGTCTGTAACCTTCGCGCGGTGGCGGGGTAGCGGGTCAGATCGCAGTTTTCATATTCGGATCGTGGCGATCTGATTGCTCAGCTATCTCTATGATATCACGAAGGCAGAATCCTCTCGCCCGGAGTCGGCATCAAATAGCTGACTGCATGACACTAAGATTAGTATACAGTAATACACTAACATGTTATACTAACTCGTAAGAGGTTACCAGAAATGGACTTCAATCGGTTCACAGAAAAACTTCAAGAGGCATTCCATGCCGCCCAATCCCTGGCCAGCCAGAGGGGCCAGCAGCAGCTCGATGTCGAGCATCTCCTGGTGGCTCTGCTTGAGCAGCAGAGCGGGCTCGCCCCGTCTATCCTTTTCAAGGCTCAGGCGAATCTCGAAACCATCCATGCACGCCTGATGCAGGAACTGGAGAAACTGCCGCGCGTCTCAGGGTCGGCAACCGGCGCCGATCAGGTGTACATTACCTCCCGTCTGCAAAAACTTCTGGATAAGGCGCAAAGCGAGGCCAAGCGCCTAAAAGACGAGTACGTTTCGGTGGAACACATTCTCCTGGCGGCGGCCGATGAGAAGGTATTCAAGGAATTGGGGCTGACGAAGGAGCGGCTGATGAGGACGCTGCAGGACGTGCGCGGCTCGCAGCGCGTGACGTCGCAGAACCCGGAGTCGACCTACGAGGCCCTGGAAAAATATGGGCGCGATCTGACCAAGCTGGCCGGACAGGGCAAGCTCGATCCGGTGATCGGGCGGGACGAAGAGATTCGCCGCGTCATCCAAGTGCTTTCGCGGCGCACCAAAAACAATCCGGTGCTGATCGGCGAGCCGGGCGTCGGCAAGACGGCCATTGTCGAAGGGTTGGCACAGCGCATCGTGCGGGGCGACGTGCCCGAGGGTCTCAAGGACAAGCGAGTGGTTTCGCTCGACATGGGCGCGCTGATCGCAGGCGCGAAGTTCCGAGGCGAATTCGAGGAGCGCCTCAAGGCCGTGTTGAAAGAGGTGCAGTCAGCCGAGGGCGACATCATCCTTTTTATCGACGAACTGCACACGGTAGTCGGGGCGGGGAAGGCCGAAGGCGCCATGGACGCCGGCAATCTGCTCAAGCCCATGCTCGCTCGCGGCGAGTTGCATTGCATCGGCGCGACCACGCTCGACGAGTATCGCAAGCATATTGAAAAGGACGCGGCGCTCGAACGCCGTTTCCAGACCGTGCTGGTCGATCAGCCCTCCGTTGAAGACACCATCTCGATTCTGCGCGGTCTGCGCGAGCGTTACGAGTTGCACCACGGCGTGCGCATCAAGGATTCCGCGATGGTGGCGGCGGCCGTGCTGAGCAACCGCTATATTTCGGATCGCTTTCTGCCGGACAAGGCCATCGACCTGGTGGACGAGGCGGCGGCCAAGCTGCGCACTGAGATCGACTCCATGCCGGCTGAACTGGACGAGATTCTGCGACGGCAGATGCAGCTCGAAATCGAGCGTGAGGCACTGAAGAAAGAATCCGATAAAGCCTCGCGCGAACGGCTAGCCAAGCTTGAAAAGGAGTTGGCGGAGCTGAAGACCACTTCGGCCAGCCTGAAGGCGCAATGGCAGGCCGATCAGGAAACGCTTAAGAAACAGCGCGATCTGCGCGCGCAGATCGAGCAGACCAAGCTCGAGATCGAGCAGGCCGAACGCGCCTACGATCTCAACAAAGCGGCCGAGCTGAAGTACGGTAAGCTGACCAACCTCGAAAAACAACTCGAATCCGGGAAGCGTGAGATCACGCTACTTAAGGAAGAGGTGGATGAACAGGACATCGCCCAGGTGGTGAGCCGCTGGACGCGCATTCCTCTATCGAAACTGCTCGAGGGCGAGATCCAGAAACTGACGCACCTTCCCGAGGAGCTGCACCAGCGCGTGGTGGGGCAAGAGGAAGCCGTGGATGCCGTGGCGGACGCCGTAATGCGCGCCCGGGGTGGATTGAAGGATCCCAAGCGCCCCATCGGCAGCTTCCTGTTCCTGGGTCCGACGGGAGTCGGCAAGACCGAGCTCGCTCGGGCGCTGGCGCAATTTCTGTTTGACGATGAGCGCGCCATGATCCGCATCGATATGTCCGAGTATCAGGAGAAGCACACGGTTTCGCGCCTGGTGGGCGCGCCTCCGGGCTATATCGGCTACGAGGAGGGGGGCCAGTTGACCGAAGCCGTCCGGCGGCGGCCCTATTCGGTGGTCCTGCTCGATGAAATCGAAAAGGCCCACCACGACGTGTTCCACGTGTTGTTGCAGGTGCTCGACGACGGGCGTCTGACCGACGGCCAAGGCCGCACGGTTGACTTCAAAAACACCATCGTGATCATGACCTCCAACGCGCCGAAAGACGAATTGCCGCGCCTGTTCCGCCCGGAATTCCTGAACCGCGTGGACGAGATCATCGTCTTCCACCGGCTGGACGAGGAGCAGTTGAAGAAGATTGTCGACATCCAGCTCCAGGGACTTCGGGCGCGGTTGACGGAGCGGCACATTGAGTTGACGCTCTCCGACGGGGCGCGCGAGCACCTGGTGCGCGTGGGTTACGATCCGGCATATGGAGCGCGGCCCCTGAAACGGGCGATTCAGAAGGAGATTGAGACGCCGCTGGCGCGCAAGCTGGTGGCCGGCGAAATCCGCGACGGGCAGAGCGTGCACATTGATTTGAGAAATCATCAACTCACGTTCGACTCTGAGTCCGCCGTGCATGCTGACGCATCCTAAATAAGAGAAAGAGGCCATTATGTCTGATATCGGGAAAATTCGCACGCTGCCGTTGCTGCCGTTGAAGAATTCCGTGCTGTTTCCGGGCCTGCTGATGCCCTTGTCGGTGGGCAGAGCCAGTTCCCTGGCGGCGGTGGAATCCGCGCTGGTTACCGAAGAGAAGGAAGTCGTGGTGGTGGCGCAGCGCGATGTCTCGGTCGATTCGCCCGGCGCATCCGATCTGTATACGATCGGAACGCGTGCCTCGATTCGCAAAGTGGCCCGGCCGAAAGAAGAACACATTGACGTGCTGGTGTACGGCGTCGAGCGCGTCGTGATCGTGAAAGTGGACGATGATCATGGGCACTTGGCCGGGCGCGTGGCGCCTTTGCCGCCGCCGGATGATTCCAGCCGCGAGACCGAAGCTCTGACGCTTTCGATCATCGAGATCGGCACGAAATTCGTGGGCCTGATCCAGGCGCCTCAGACCACCCCGCAGGAACTGGCGCGGATGTTTACCTCGCAGGAAGATCCTCTGCGGCTGGCCTATATGGTGGCGTCACTGATGAGCCTCGACGCCGTGAAGGAACAGGCGCTGCTCGAAGCTCCCACGCGGCTGGAGGCGCTGCGAATGGTCCACGGGTGGATGTCACACGAGCTCGCCGTGCTGGAGCTGCGCAACAAGATCACCGAAGAGGCGCGCGGGGAGATGTCGCGCGACCAGAGAGAATACATCCTCCGCCAGCAGAAGAAGGCCATTGAACAGGAACTCGGCGAAAAGAATCCCGAGCAGGCCGAGATCCAGGATCTGCGCGAGAAGCTGGCCAAGGCCGACGTGCCGGAGGAGGCGCGGAAAGAGGCCGAACGCGAGCTGGGGCGGCTGGAAAAAATGCCGTCGGCGCAGCCCGAGTACAACATTCTTCGGACCTGGCTGGAATACGTGATCGAGCTGCCCTGGAACAAGCGCAGCGAGGATATTCTGGACCTCGCCCGGGCGCGGCAAGTGCTCGACGAGGATCACTTCGGACTCGCGAAAGTGAAGGAGCGCATCCTCGAGCATCTGGCTGTGCTGAAACTGAATCCGGAAGCCAAGGCGCCTATCCTGTGCTTTGTGGGCGCGCCGGGCGTGGGCAAAACCTCACTCGGGCAATCGATTGCTCGCGCATTGGGTCGGAGGTTTGAGCGCATGAGTCTGGGCGGGCTCCATGACGAGGCCGAATTACGTGGCCACCGGCGCACCTACATTGGCGCGCTACCTGGCAGGCTGATTCAGGCCATGCGGCGGGCCGGTTTCGCGAATCCCGTGATGATGCTCGACGAAGTGGACAAACTGGGGCGCGATTTCCGCGGCGATCCGGCCGCGGCGTTGCTCGAGGTGCTCGATCCCGAGCAGAACAAGAGCTTCCGCGATAACTATTTGGATCTGCCCTTCGATTTGTCGAAGGTGATGTTTGTCACTACCGCGAATTCGCTCGACACGATCCCTGCGCCGCTGCTCGACCGCATGGAGATTTTGCGGCTGTCGGGTTACAGCGAAGAAGAGAAGACCGAGATCGCCAAGCGGTACCTGATTCCGCGGCAGCTCAAGCAGACGGGCTTAAGCGCCGAACAGGTGCAGATCACCGATCCGGCGCTTAAGAAAATCATTTCGGCGTACACGCGCGAGGCCGGCGTTCGACGGCTGGAGCAGACTATCGGGCGCGTGATCCGGAAGCTAGCGTTGAAGTTCGCTGAGGGCGCGCCTCCGCCGTTTGAAATGAAGGTGGACGACATTACGGAGCTGCTCGGTCCGGAGCCGTTCTCCCAAGAACAAGCCCGGCGCGAGTTGCCGGCCGGAGTGGCCACGGGCCTGGCCTGGACCGAAAGCGGTGGTGACGTGTTGTACATTGAGGCGACCCTGCAGCCTAACGGCAAGGATCTGACAATCACGGGCCAACTCGGCGAAGTGATGCAGGAATCGGCCAAGACGGCGCGCAGCTACGTGTGGAGTCACGCTGGCTCGCTTGGCATCGATCCGAATCTGTTCCTGAATTCGGGCCTGCACATTCACGTTCCGGCGGGCGCGATCCCCAAGGATGGCCCCTCGGCGGGGGTGACGATGACCACTGCGCTGGCCTCGCTTTACTCCGGCAAACCGGCCCGCAGCGACACCGCTATGACCGGCGAAGTGACGCTGACGGGCCTGGTGCTGCCCATCGGCGGCGTTAAGGAAAAGGTGCTGGCCGCACGGCGCGCCGGCATCAAGCGCGTGGTTCTGCCGCGCGCCAATCAGAAGGACCTGCGCGACCTGCCCGAAGAGGTACGCAACGAAATGCAGTTCGTGTTCGCCGACCGCGTCGAAGATGTGCTGGCCGCGATGGTGCCGGATCTGGTGATGACACCGGCCAAAGCGGCATAAAGGCATTCTAGGAACGGGCGATGTAGGCCGTGCGCTCGGCAACGCTTTCATCGCCACCGGCCAGGAGGTGAAGATGAGCTCGCGCGAAGCGGCCAACGAAAGGCCACCGCGCGGGCGAAGCAGGCTGGCCCCCGAGCTTCGGCCGGCACGTTTGCCGACGCCGTGAAGTTTGCTGACATCGCCGTCAGCGCGACGGCCTGGAGCGGGACCGAAGGCGCATTGCGAATGGCTGGATCGCAAAATTTCGCCGGGAAGCTGGTCGTCTGACGCGACCAATCCGTTGAAGTTTACTCCCGGAGCCGGCGCTCGGCCATACCGATTCTGCTGGCGAGCAGGTGCCGCGCTGGCTCCCCTCGGCGCGCGTGGTCAAGGCCTTTAACACCGTTGGCTACGGCATGATGTTCAAGCCCGACCTTCCGGGCGGCCCTCCCGTCATGTTCATCGGCGGCAATGATGACGCCACGAAGAAGACCGTCGCGGAGATCCTAAAATCGTTCGGATGGGAGACCATCGACATCGGCGGCATCGAAGGCGCGCGCCTGCTCGAGCCGTTGTGCATGCTGTGGCTGGGCTACGCGATGCGCACCGGCACCCGCACTCAGCGTTCAAGTTGCTGAGAAAATAACAGGCTGGGGCGTGTAAGATGGCGTCTATGAGGACGCTTCGCTTATCTGCCGCGCTGGCGATCTTTGCGGCGGGGCTTTTCGCCGCCGGGCCCACCGTTCAGGAGGCCAAGAAATTCCTGGACGACGCCGAAAGAACACTGCTCGCGCTGGGGACCGAGGCCGGACAGGCCAGTTGGATCCAGTCCACATATATTACCGACGACAGCGAGGCAATTGCCGCCAAGGCGAACGAACGGGCCATCGTGGAAAGTGTTCGCCTGGCCAAGGCCGCCACGCGCTTCGATCATTTGAAGCTGCCGCCGAATATGGCGCGAAAGATGATGCTGTTAAAGGTTGGCCTGACGCTTGCGGCGCCCGCCGATCCGGCTGAGAGCGCCGAAGTCACGCGGCTGGCGGCGTCACTCGAAGGCGCCTACGGCAAGGGAAAGTATTGTCCGGCTGAAGGCAAACCTTGCCTGGACATCGAAGCGGTCACGCGCATCATGGCCACCAGTACGAATCCGGCCGAGTTGCTGGATGCGTGGCGCGGCTGGCACACCATCTCGCCGCCGATGCGCAAGGATTTTCAGCGATTCGTCGAGCTGTCGAACAAAGGCGCGCGCGAGCTGGGATTCAAGGACACCGGCTCGATGTGGCGCTCGAAATATGACATGCCGGCTGACGATTTCTCAAAGGAATTGGACCGGCTCTGGGAGCAGGTGCGGCCGCTCTACTTGTCGTTGCACGCTTACGTGCGAAACAAGCTGCGCGAGAAGTATGGGGCCGACGTGGTCCCGGCGAGCGGGCCGATTCCGGCGCATCTGTTGGGCAACATCTGGGCGCAGGATTGGTCGAACGTTTACAAATTAGTCGCCCCGGCCGACACCAATCCGGGGTACGATCTGACCGAGATTCTGAAAGCCCGCAACACCCAGCCGCTCGACATGGTCCATTACGGTGAGAATTTCTTCAAGTCGTTGGGATTCGCGCCCCTGCCGCAGACCTTTTGGGACCGGTCTCTGTTCGTGAAACCGCGCGACCGCGATGTGGTGTGCCATGCCAGCGCCTGGGACGTGGATAGCGTCGACGATCTGCGCATCAAGATATGCATCGACATTACCGCCGAGGACTTCACCACTATCCATCATGAGCTGGGCCACAATTTCTACCAGCGGGCCTACAACCAACAGCCCTACCTGTTTCGCGACAGCGCAAATGACGGGTTCCATGAGGCCATCGGCGACACCATCGCGCTGTCTGTAACGCCCGAGTACCTGATGAAGATCGGGCTACTCGATAAGACCCCGGATGCGTCGAAAGATATCGGGCTGCTGCTGGCCCGCGCGCTTGAAAAAGTGGCATTCCTGCCTTTCGGCTTGATGATCGATCAATGGCGTTGGAAGGTGTTTTCGGGCGAGATTCCGCCGGACAAGTACAACCAGGGCTGGTGGGACTTGCGGCTGAAGTACCAGGGCGTTGCGCCGCCGATTCCACGAAGTGAAGCGGACTTCGACCCGGGGGCCAAGTATCACGTGGCGGCCGATGTCCCCTACACTCGCTATTTCCTTTCGTTCATCATGCAGTTTCAGTTTCACCGCGCGCTGGCTGCGGCGGCCGGATGCCCGGCGCAGGGCAGCAACACGCCCCTCGATCGATGCTCAATCTATGACAACAAGGAAGCCGGGCGGCGCCTGAATACCATGCTCGCGATGGGACTGAGCCGCCCCTGGCAGGACGCGATGTTCGAACTCACCGGGCAGCGCCAGATGGACGCCACCGCGATTCTGGACTACTTCGCGCCGCTGAAGAAATGGCTGGATGAGCAGAATCGGGGCAAGCCAGTTGGCTGGTAAGAGACAATAAAAGATCCAATGAAGGGTTCCGAAGTTCGTCAACGGTTCTTAGACTATTTCTCTGCCCGGGGTCACCGCGTGGTCCGAAGCTCGTCGTTGGTGCCCGCCAACGATCCGACGCTGCTGTTCACCAACGCGGGGATGAACCAGTTCAAGGATGTTTTTCTGGGCGAGGAGAAGCGCGACTACTTGCGCGCGGCATCGTCGCAGAAATGCGTGCGCGCCGGCGGAAAGCACAACGACCTCGATAACGTCGGCTATACGCGCCGCCACCACACGTTTTTCGAGATGCTTGGAAATTTTTCGTTCGGAGATTACTTCAAGCGCGACGCCATCGCATTCGCCTGGGAGCTGATTACCAAAGATTACGGGCTGCCCAAAGACAAGCTGTATGTCACCGTGTTTCGCGAGGACGACGACGCCGAGAAGCTGTGGCAGGAGGTAGCCGGCGTCCCCCAAAACCGTATCTTTCGCCTCGATGAAAAGGACAACTTCTGGCAGATGGGCGAGACGGGGCCGTGCGGTCCGTGCTCGGAGATCCACTACGACCTCGGCCCGGAGGCGGCCGCGCCAGGCAGGGAGCACGAACGGTTCCCCGACGACGGCGGCGGGCGGTTCGTCGAAATCTGGAACCTGGTCTTCATGCAGTTCGATCGCGATGCGAGCGGAAAGCTGACGCCGCTGCCGCGCCCGTCGATCGACACCGGCATGGGGATCGAGCGCATCACGGCCGTCATGCAGGGAGTGCTGTCGAATTACGACACCGATTTGCTGCGGCCCATCATCGACCGGGCGGGTGAGCTGATCGGCAA
>Ga0070733_10001546_pt1 | contig 17018 bp, 10 predicted proteins | sample Coa_R1_9_FD_66450 | JGI IMG/M metagenome (GOLD analysis project Ga0070733, IMG submission 66450) | Surface soil microbial communities from Centralia Pennsylvania, which are recovering from an underground coalmine fire - Coalmine... | ecosystem: Environmental > Terrestrial > Soil > Unclassified ... | reverse complement strand
ACCACCTGTCGAGTTTGTTGTATGCCCGGGCTTTGAGCGAAGGCCACGTGTATCCGTGATGAAACGCGACCCAGGGCGCCTGCTTCGGAAGCCCGGCCAACCGGGTGAGGAAATGAGACTTCACGGCATGGGTCTGAATCACGTCGGGGCGAACGCGCGCCGCCAGCGCGCGCAGCGAGCGGACGGCTTCGGGATCGAGCGGTCCCCGTTCCCGGATCGTTTCGAGCGTTATGCCCGGATGTTGGCTCACCAGGTCGTGGACTGCCTCAGTGAATGGATTCTCCGATTTTTCGCGCGTGAACGTGGCGATGGTTGTGGTTACGTTTTGCGCCAGTCCCCGCTGTGCAAACTCCAGGAGATTCTTCGCCGGCCCCGTGATGGAGTATGCTTCAACGATCGCGAGCAGGCGCAGGGGAGTCATCGCTTCAGGACACTATCGCGGGGCGCGGCACAGCGACAGCCATGTCATACTTAGTGTCCTGATGGACCTGAGAATGTCTCGAGGAAGGGGTTTATGGATCATTTTTGCATTCTCACTGGCTATCCTCGGCACGTACATAACATTGGATCAAATCGCCCCCGCCGGGCGAAGGCTCGTCAAGATTCGCGGCGAGGATCCGGTGAATTATTTCGGGATCGCTCACTCCGTTCTTTTCGATCATGATTACAACCTGAACAACGAATACGAGCACATGCCGCCGGACGGAAGGTTCTGGACGCGCAACCAGCCGGGGACGGGGCTTCCCGGCAGTCCCTGGGGCTTGGGTTATTCCTTCCTCGAAATTCCTTTACTGGCGCTGGGGACCGGGATTGACGCCATGGCGGGCAATCCCGCCGACGGTTACTCGCATTGGGCGGTTTTCTTTTACTGCATCGGTAGTCCCCTGATAGCGGTATGCGGGTTGGCGGCGCTGTTTCTGCTGCTTCGTTCCGTGGCGGAGTACTGGGGGATCATACCGGAGGACCACCAATCGGCATATGCGCTTTTCGTTACCCTGGCGATCTTCTTCGGCACCAATGTCGGGTATTACGCGTTTTCGCAGATGTCCCACTCGTCGACCTTCCTGTTCGCAAGTCTCTTTCTCATGATCTGGTGGCGGGTACGGGAGTCGGAATCGCGCCGAGGCTGGGTAATACTGGGCCTCGTTGGCGGGTACCTTTCGATTTGCCGTTGGCAGGATGTGCTGTTTCTGGGCGGCCCGCTGCTCTATGACCTGTTTGGCGGGGATTGGCTGAAGCGGCCTGCCTGGTGGCGGAGCCGGTTGCTCTACGCTTTGGGCATTGGGGTGTGGTGGGTCCCGCAGGTGATGGAGTGGAAGGCAATTTACGGAAAATATCTGACCATTCCGCAGGGTGGTGGGATTTTCTCCTTCCCGCCTCCGCACGTCCTGCAGGTGCTTTTGTCGAGCCAGACCGGGTGGTTCATCTGGACGCCGATTACGCTCCTCGGAGCAGCCGGTTTGGTGGCGGGAGCGATCCGGGCAACGCGCATCTATCTTCCGTGGGTCATCGTCCTCACGCTGCAGGTTCTGGTTGTCGGATCGGTCTCGTTCTGGAGTGGCATCGAGTCTTTCGGCGCGCGTTATATGCTCTCCAACACGCCTCTGATCGGGCTCGGCATCATTACGATTTTCGGTATTTCCGCGGTGTGGATAAAGCGCGGCGTGGCGGTGGTTTGCGCCGTGTGCTGTGTCTTCACTTCATTGTTCGCCATCCAGTTCCGTCTCGATCTGGTGCCGACGGAAACGCCCCTCACGTTTGCCGAACTGGTGACGGATAAACTGCGGATGCCCCAGGTGAGGCAGCGCAGGGCGGAGGCCAGGCAGGCAGTGGAATTGATGGCAAAGGGCGATCCAAACGGAGCCGTGCGGATACTGGAAGATGCCGAGAGACTGGGCGAAGACCGCAACGTCGACATGTATCTGGCACAGGCATACCGGGCAGCGGGCATGGCAGATCGAGCCGATGCGGCTGATTTAAGATACAAGAAGCTTTTGGAATCAAGGCTGTTTTGACTGGAGGTTTGTGGATCGCTCGACGCCGGAGTCCGCAGGCGAAAAGACACCGGCAACGCTCGCCGGCAAAGACCAGTTGGAGTTCCTCCCGCTTGCCGTCGATCTGGATGGAACGCTGGTTGCCACGGACACGCTGTTCGAATCCGCGTTGGCGCTGATCCGGCAAAAACCCTGGTCGATCCTGCTGTTTATAGTCTGGCTCAGCCGCGGCAAAACCGTTTTGAAGGCCGAAATTGCGAAGCGCGTCACGCCGCACGCCGAAAGCCTGCCCTACCGCCGCGATCTGGTGGAGTATCTGCGGGGCGAACGCAATAAAGGGCGCACGATCGTGCTCGCGACTGCCGCTCACCGCACGATTGCCGAGAGCGTGGCGGCCTCGCTTGGTATTTTCGACGTGGTCCTGGCCAGCACGGAAGCAGTGAATCTTAAAGGAACGTTGAAGCGCGACGCGCTGGTGCAGCTCTATGGTTCGAGGGGCTTCGACTATATCGGCGACAGCAAGTCGGACAAACCGGTATGGGCCGCCTGCCGCATCGGACACGTAGCGGGGCGGATGCGCCGATTGCCCGAGTCCATCCTGGCGGCCGGCACACAACAGGGCGAAGCGTTTCCCGCGCCAATACCCAGCCTGAAGACCTGCCTGCGTGAAATTCGCGTATACCAGTGGGTCAAGAACCTTTTGGTATTTGTTCCGGCGCTTCTGAATCATTATGTGGACTGGGAAATCCTGAAGGCGCTGGTCATCGCGTTTTTGGGATTTTCGTTCCTCGCTTCCGGCACCTATGTCGTCAACGATATCTTCGATCTGGAAGCGGACAGGAGACATCCGAGGAAAAGCCGGAGACCACTGGCCAGTGGACAAATTTCCATTGCGCTCGGAATCCCGATGGCGGCCGTCCTTCTGACGGGGGCGATTGTGCTGGGCCTGACGAATCTGCAGTTGGGCGCTTGCCTGTCGATCTATCTCGTCCTGACTTTGCTCTACAGCTCCTATATAAAAGGCAAGCCTATTATCGACGTGGTTGTGCTGGCGATGCTGTATACGTTGCGGGTCTATGCCGGCGGGCTGGTGAGCCGGGCCTACGTTACTCCGTGGTTGTTCCAGTTTTCGATATTCCTTTTTTTGAGTCTCGCCTTCGTGAAACGCTACTCCGAGCTGCAAAGGTCGCGCCTCCAGCCTTTGGTGGAAGCCCACGGGCGCGGTTATGGGGTAGAGGATCTGAGTATCGTCGGCCAAGCGGGGTTGGGGTCCGGTTTGATTGCGGGCCTGGTGATGGCCCTTTATGTGAACGGGCAGGATACCGTAAAGGTCTATCCGCACGCCGAGATGCTATGGGGCGTCTGTCCTTTGTTTGTTTACTGGATCATCCGCGTCTGGCTGATCGCGCATCGCGGAAACATGCACGAAGATCCGATTCTGTTCGCATTTCGCGACCGCGTGAGCTACATCGTCGCGTTTCTGATTGTGGTCCTGGTCTTACTCGGACTCTCGCCCCATGTTTAGCCAGGTGCAGAATTTTTCGCGCTTCCCGCGGTCCCGCTCGATCCTCATTCCGGTGAATTCACGGGACCAGGAAATACCGTTCGACCAGTTCGACGTTTCCTTTCTTCCTCACGGGATGGGGCGCAGCTTGGGAGACACTTGTCTCAACGACGGCAATGCGCTGCTGACGACGCGCGGCCTCAACCGGATTATCGCCTTTGACCCCAAAAGGGGCCGGCTCATCGCCGAAGCGGGGATCACTTTCGACGCGATCATGCGTTTCAGCATCCCGCAGGGCTGGTTCCTGCCGGTCACGCCGGGAACGCGTTTTGTCAGCCTGGGCGGGGCCGTGGGGAACGATATCCACGGCAAGAACCATCACTGCGCCGGGACGTTCGGCGACCACGTCGTACGGTTCGAATTGCGGCGAAGCGACGGAAGCCGCCTGCTTTGCTCGGCGGACGAGAACCAATCCTGGTTCCGGGCCACCATCGGCGGGCTGGGATTAACGGGGCTGATCGAGTGGGTGGAAGTACAGCTGAAGCCCATCGTGAATTCGTCGATCGACAGCGAAACGATCCGCTACGGAGGCATGGACGAGTTCTATGCGCTCAACCAGGAGTCAGTGGCGGGAAACGATTACGTGGTTGCGTGGACCGATACTCTCCCGGGCAAAGGGATGGGGCGGGGACTGTTTTTCCGCGGAAATCACAATCGGGACCCGGAGCGAAGGGAACGCAAATCTCCGGGAGGCCCCTATGTCGGCGTACCGGGAGTGCTTCCGGTCAGCTTGTTGAATCGGGGAACGCTCAGGGTTTTCAACAGCGCGTTTTACTGGGCGCGGCCCAGCCGAAAGAAGGCGATCGAGCCTCTACGGCCATTTTTTTATCCGCTCGACTCGATTGGCGCGTACCATCGGCTTTACGGTCCCGGAGGAATGGTTCAGTGGCAGGGACTCATCCCGTCGCGGGAGGCCGTCGGCGAAGTGCTTTCCGCTTCCGTGGAGGTGGGCGGTTCCTTCCTGACCGTGCTGAAGGTGATGGGAGATCGCGCGCCGGCCGGGCTGATGTCGTTCACCGGCAAAGGAGTGACGATCGCGCTGGACTTCCCGTACAGCCGGAACGTAATGGAGAAACTGCCCCGTCTGGACGATATCGTGGCGGCGGCCGGAGGGCGGCTGTACCCGGCCAAGGATGCCCGTATGTCGGGAGCGAACTTCCGCCGGTACTTTCCGCAATGGCAGCAATTGTTGCCGTTTATCGACCCGCGCTTCAGTTCATCGTTCTGGCGGAGGGTGACCGCTAAGTAGGGCAGCCCCTTAGCCCCACCGTTGTACAGCTCGAAACGAGAATTTTGCTCTTGTTGCATTGCCGGCCACCGAGAGGGACATGCCGGAGGGAGATCAAGGGTGGAGCCCGGGGGGACCGTGAATCTCTATTTCCCCCGCGTTTCGGGCCTGCCGGCCGATGCAACCTTTATCGTTGACAGCGATTGTCGATTTATATTTCCACTGAAATCTGTTGGATGCCGGGTTGATATCGATGGCACGACCGCGCGCGATGGCAGGATGAGACCGGATAAGCGAGTGAGCTTCTTCAGAGCCAAAATCGCGCCAGCAAGGAAGTGTCATGGTTCGGAAACCGCAAGTACGCCACCGAGGCGGAGCCGCCGCGCTCTTTTCTCGTCGCAGAGCCGCCGCGCTCTTTTTGTTGTATATGCTTCCCATCGCTGTTTTGACCGGCCATGCGTTTGGCCAGGGCACACAGATCAGTGGCGCCCAGATGCGCATCGTAACAAATGCGCAGACCGGAGTATCGTACACGGTGGTCCCATCGGACTGCGGAAAGCTGCTCAGCCTGGCCAATTCAGGCACCGTGGCTGTAACCGTCCCGCAAGCGGGCGCGACCGGTCTTCCGAACGGCTGCTGGATCGATATCAGGAATGCGGGACCGGGCCCCGCCAACGTTACTACAACCGGCTCGCAGATCGACGGAGCCGCCGGGTTTACTCTCACGTCGAATCAGGGTGTGCGGCTGTTCTCGAGCGGCACGGCGTATTTCACGCAACGCGGCCAGGGTGGAGGGGGCAGCGGAGCTGTCACGGTCGAGTATAACGGGACGCCCATCGGATTACCCCGCCAAACGATCAACTTAATATCCACCGCCGGTATTGCGAACACGATCACCGACACGGGCACGGCAATTAATGTCAGCCAGGGCACGGACCCGACTGTCATCCCTACCAAGTCGTCTCTTCAATCCGGCGCGGCAACTACCATTACGGTAACGAGCAGCAGCCCGACAACATATATCGGCAGTGTTATCCCTGCCCTCGCGACTTACACGGGGGCTGTTCTGACGTGGACGCCCGGTACCAACTGCACGCCGGGACCGGTAACCATCGATATCGGCGGCTTGGGAGCGGTTCCCGTAGTGGAGGCGAACGGCGCAACCAATCCGGTTGCGGCGGACTGCGCGGCGTCAAACATCGATACCATCGCTTACGACGGAACCGGGTTTCGAATCATCGCGGGCGGCGCCAGTCTTGTGAATGCAACCGGGGCGACCGGCGCGATTCAGTCCAACAATGGGACAGGCGGCCTGCAGGCGACTTCCATCACCGACAATGGAACGACCGTCGAAACCTTTGAGCCGCTTTCCGCCGGCGGATTCACCAGTACGGCCGACGTTCAGGGTACGCTCTCACTTCCTTACGCCGTGAACGTGAGTGCGCCAGTCGCCAACTCGTGGGGATGGATGAGCCGGAATCCTATAACGACGCCGTGGTACGGATGCGCGCCTAACGCCAACCCGTCCGCCAACCAGGTCATGCTGTTTCCGGCGCCCACCACCGATACGGGCGGAAAAGCCGTATCCTGCTGGACCTGGACCGGCTTCACCAGCACTAATCTGACGGATACGGCGAACATTACTTACCTGACGGCGACGCAGACTCTTACAGGCAAAACGTTCGATACAGCCGGAGCCGGCAATGTCTTGAAAGTCGGCGGGAACGCTCTGTCGGGAGTGCAGGGCAACACGGCTGCGATCCAATTGGCCGGGACTAACAGCGGGGCAGCCGGCGCCGGCCTTTGCAACGACGCTAACGGCAACGCGACTACGAGCGGATGCTCCGGAAGCTCCGCAAGCCCTCCACCGAATTATTCCTGCGGTGGAGTCAGTAACGCGATGACGGGATCGGACGTAACCATGTGTTCATTCCCTGCCGTTTCCCTGGCGGCAGGAGCATGTCTCACGTTTCAGGGTATGGTCGAGGCAGCGCAAAACTACGTTCTTAAGATCAACGCCGGATCTACTACCGTATCCATCCCGGTGGGCAGCAACAACACCTGGGGTGGCTACTACATTTCGTGGGCTACGATGTACTGCAACAATCCTGGCGTCCAGAATGCGCAGACACTAAGCCCGCTGTGGGGGTTCTATCAATCGAATTACGGCTACGGACAGTCTCCGACTTCCTATTGGGCTGAAGATCTGATCGGAACCGGCCCTTACCCCTGGACTCCGACAGCCGTAAACTGGGCTACGGCGCAAACACTCTCCGTGTCCATGAATGCCGCGAGCGGAACGGGCACCGTTTTTGCCTTCAAGGTTTACTGACATGCGTACCATTATTCTTTTGTCTCTAAGCGTTGGCCTCGTGAGAAGCTGCCTGGGGGGTGAATCCATCGTATTGTCGACGCAGTATGTCTATAACTCGTCGATTCCCGCACAAGCCACGAACGGACCCTGCAGAGCGGAGTGGTCCATCCATGGTTGGGGATCTCCCGCGGTCGACTATCATCCGGCTTCACTGGATTCCTGCGACTTCCTTGTCTATTGGTCGTTCGGCGGCACTACGCCGGCGCTGTCTATTTACAGCGGTCATGAAACCGGCGGTACAGGAGCGTGCTTCATACCGCTCTCCGCCGTGACTTTTGCCACCATCCGGTATCAACGTATACCGACCTCGGCGAGTACCGGCTCCGATCTGTGTCAGGCGTGGGACAAGAACGGGAATATGTTTATAAACTCGTCGATTGCCTACACCGCGGTTTTGCCGGGTTCCAACGCAAGGGGTATGCTTCTCGGCAACACAACGACCTCACTGGCCACCGCGTATCTCCGGGAATACTCCACCCTTGTCCCCGCAAATGCGGCGCCGCCTACCACCGCCCAAAGTCTTGCCGGATGCCTGGTAAGCTGGAAATTCGATTCGGGAAACGCCATTGGCTCTCTGGCCGACTCGTGCGCCGGTTACAATGCGACGATCTCGAGCGGGTCCCCCGTATATGTGAATACGCCCTATCAGGGATCGCCTTATTCGCCTACAGCGATTGCCATGACCTGCGGCGCGCCGTCCTGGACTCATTGGCTCAGTTTTCCGGTGGGAGGGACCGGATGTCTGGACGGAACCACCAGCTACTCCCAGGCCGATGCAAGCCCGGCGGTTACGTGCCGGTGGTCAAACGTAAGCGGCGTGGCTACGCCCATCATCGATTCACCGTCGAGTTGCACCTCGAACATTACGGCAATCAGCGCTTTTGGCGGCTATACTTTTGGGCTCCTGGCGACCGATTCGGCAGGGAATACGGCAACCGTCAACCTGGAACTGGGCGCGGTTTCCATGAACTCCGAGGGAGTCGTGCAGCCATCGGATCCAAATGTAAACAAGATTTTCAACGGCCCTTTGATCGCATTCGGCCGGAATCCGTGGCAATACGAAGACGAGCGCAACTATACGGCAGTGAATCTCCAGATGGCGAGCAACGCGTATTACTCAGGCCAGGCGGCGTTGTGGTCGGTGCCGGGGCAAGGAACCGTATCCTATCCGTTCGCCGGAATCGGTCCCGGTCCGGGGCAGACAGGCGCGACACTCAGCGGTGGAATTTCCGCAACCGCGACAAGCATAGCCATATCGAATGCACAGACTCTTCCCAGTCTGCTGACGCTGCCGGCTTGTCCGAATATAACCGGAACGCCCGTCGGGATTCTCATAGGGAATGGCATCGGAGCACAGGAATTGGTGCGCGTCGCCTGCACAACCGCGACTTCCGGCGCGGCTACCTTGACTGTCGCTTATGACGGCCGTGGTATTGCAAGTACTCCGTGGGGAAACGCCGGCGTTGTCCCCGCTCAGGCATGGCCGGGCGGAACGACCGTTGGCGAAATGCACCTTACCGGTACGGGCACCTTGTTCGTAAGCGATCCAAGTCGGCCTCTTTGTCCCGCTGGAGCCCCAGGCCCGATGGGCCCGATAGTCTACAACGCCGGATATGTCCAAATGATCCCGAACTCCACTGCCATAGCCGGGATAGGAACCTCGTGGGCGGGCCTGTGGGCCGCAAGTCACGCCTATGCGACAGGCAATCAGGTGGTGGATGCGAATGGGAATCTCCAGCAGGTTACAACCGCGGGAACTTCCAGCAGCAATATGTACCCTTTGTGGAGCAACGCCGTGGGCGGAACGACGACCGATGGAGGCGTAACCTGGACTAATGAAGGCGTCAGTGCCAGCGGGGCTATTCAGGATACCTACATGATTCTCGTTTTTGCGACTCACGGAGGAGGAACGCCGTTCCATTGGTGGGCGCAGATCAATACAGTCGGCGGCCTTACTTCGATTACGGCCGCCCGCAATGCCCCTGCCGACGTGGACGCGGGGAGCAATTTTTCTTACGCCATTCTGGGCCCGCGCTGGCTGTCTTTGGAGTTCAACAGCTGGGGCGGCATGCAGCGGCTGCTGCAGAACGGAATGTATTGCGAATCCGAAACCTCGGCCTTTGCGGTCGCGGCACACGACGTTCCCGCTTTGGACAAGACCAATCAGAGCGGCCGTTATTCCTATAAGACGGCCATCGGTTGCTGCTCGGCGTTCGGACCTAATTTCTACGGAACCGGTCTGGCGATGCGCGAGTTTTACTACAGGTCCGGCTATACGCCGGCGCTTACCGCCGCCAACCTGATCGACGATTATTGGATACGGGACCCGGAGGTCGCGTCCGGTTATGGCGTCGGAGAGACGCTGCTTTATGGCGGAGGTTATCAGGGCGGCTTTGCCGACTTAATGCTGAATCCATCCACCCCGCTTGCATGGTCGGATGTTCGCCAATTCGCGCAGAACGGGATCAACCTCTTCACTGAGTACAGCGGGTGCAATAATACCGGCGGCGCCGACATTCGCGATCAATCCTACAACCAGTTGTTTTTGACCAACGCCGCGATCTACGATCCCGACGCAACGTATCAGGCCAAATGGCTCGCCGCGCTCGGGTCGGCGGGCGGAGGCTCGGGTACGCTTGGCCGTGACACTGTATGCAGGCGAGCGGATTATTCGTTCGCAGTCCCGGTTATGACTGCCGCGGGCACGAACGTGCTGCATCTGACGAACGGCAGTACAACCGCTACGGGTACCGGCCTCAACTCCATAGGAGCCAGCGGGGGCAATGTCTGCTCCGGTGTCGCTTCAGGCACAATAACGGTAACCAGCGGCAGCGCGTCGGCCACTCTCGTGACGGGGTCTCTCGGAAATCCCGCGACCAACTTCAACATTGCCATCTGGGACACAACCAGCAGCCCGAACTATGTGGGCTTCTTTGAGTTGTCATTCAGCGGAAGCGCCGTCCAGCTGGGAGGATTATGGCCTGGAGCATCGGGTACATTCTCTTTTGTCGTGCAGAGCAGTTCTCAGGGACTTGGCGGCAACACCGGAGGAATCACGGCGATCGGCAGCGGCGATTTCAGCGACACCGACAATATCCGGCAAACCGAAGGATGGGCCTGCACTCAGGTCAGTTCCACGCAAATCACGCTCAACAGGCCTTGGAACGATGCCGTGACCGGCGGGGCAATCCACCCGTCCGGGACCTATACGATTTACCCGGCGGCTAACTACGGCGTGGGGCCGGCAGGTTATTACACACAGCCGTTTATGTACGGCATCAAAACCTACGTTGTCAGTCGAGCGGCCAATTTCGCTCCAAACCTTACGGTTGCGAACGGGTATAAGGCTTTTCTCGGCCCGATGGGAAGTTGGTATCACAACGTAGGATTCGATACGAACACGGCGGGTACTTACTACGCCCGCGTGCAGGGGACCTGCGAACCGTTCGTCGCCGCGAATACGTCCACTTTGTTCAATACGATTCATGGCGGATTCGGCACGGAGCCCTGCGATCTGGCCGGACTGCTGGGCGATCAGCCAGGGGCGCCAGCTGATGAATTTCCGTCCCGCGTCGATACTGTCGAGGCCTTCGCGGCCGTGATCGAATATTACAAGGCGCAGTGCCTTCTCGGCGTTTCTCAATGCAACGCCGCCAGGGCCTTCGGCGATCTGGCTTATGGGGCGATTTACGGCGAACCTTCCCTGACGACGGCCGGATTTTACTCTGACAGCCACTATGTAAACACCGCGGGCGAACTGAGCAACGGAGCTCTGGGCGCCTACAAATGGATTGGGTTTTTCTTCGGGATGGGCGGTATGTCCAGCAACAGCTGGCCCGCTATCCGCCTGGGCCCAACATACGCCGGGTCCAGCCTGAGTGGCACACTCAACGGGAATTTGCAGTAACGACCACCGCGCTGGCTATCTGACCGCTGTGCGAAATACTCAGCGCATGAGGCAGGCGAACGCGGCCAGCCGGAGTTATCGACATCAGGTAGGGCCTTCCACCAACGTCGTGGGCAACGGCCGTGGTCGCGAAGCCGGTTCCGGCAAACGCCGGATCGCACTTGCGGAGCGCCTCTTTGGCGCACCAGAAACCAGCCAGATGGGTTCGCGGTTCCGGCTTGACAACCGCGTACGCGATCTCCGATTTGTCGAAGTTTTCCTTGTAGAATTCGTGATCCCAGTAATCGTCGGCTGACGGAAGGGCGCCGATGTCCTGCACGTCGAGGCCGACCTGCAATCCTCCGGACGAATTGTTTGCCGGCGTAGCTGCGGGCACTGAAACCGTTTCAGACAACGCCGGCACCCCCGTGTTTCCATTGAACGCGAGTTCCAGATCCCGGAACGTCGGCGGAACCGCGCCGTTGGGCAAGTTGGGCAATCGCAGGCCCGCGCGTTTCAGGGCCAGCGCGAGCCTGGCGGATCCCAGTGAAGAATCGAGCGATTGCAGCGACGTTTCCGGCTTCAGTTCACCCGGAGCTAACATCAACAGCGTTGTAACAATCTCCCTCAGCTGATCCGATTGGCTCATAACCAACCCGCAACACAGATCGAACATACAAAGCCGGAGGGCATCTCCGATTTAAGCAGGATTGCCCTGATGCCGGCGAGCTCCTGTGGACCCCGGTGACAGAGCACGCAGAATGGTTCAGCCGCGACGGCGGCATCAGTTTCGAGTGTGGAATGTGCCTCCAACCGGTCGCGTAACTCGGTTAGAAATCGCGAGGCCGTCCGGCCCTCGGTTAGCTGATGATCGAACGCCAGCGTCAGGTAGAAAACCTCTTCGCGTTGGGATCGGTCGCTGCCCACGCCCAATATGGCGGATTGCCCCTGGCTGATCAAAGGTTGAAAGAAACTGATTCCATCGCCGGAGAGATCGGTAACCGTGAAAGTCCCCCCGGAAAAATCGGCCGGGGCAAGCGAATCCCCGAGGTACCCCTCGAGCTGCTCCTGCATCGCAGCGGCGATCTCGGCTATAGTCTTCCGGTCGGCTTCGCGCACGACCGGGACGACGAGCTTCGCTCCTCCGTCGATCGCCCATCCGACGTTGACCTCGCGATAGCGGCCTATGCGGGATCCATCGAATACGGCATTAAAAACGGGATATTTGCGCAGTAACCGCGCCGATTCAAACACGATGAGAGCATTGAACGCCACCGCCCCGAAGCCCATCTTCGCGGTCCGGGCGCGCAGACCCGGGGCTCTGCAGACGGTGCTGACGAAGCTGGAAACCGACGACGCCTGTCCCGCGGCGAGGTTGCCGCCTTCGACGATCTTTCTGCGTGGAAGCTCTTCCCAGTCGACCGCGCCGCTGATAATGCGTGCAGTTTTCGCCGGAACGCGTGCCGGAGCGGAAACACGCTCCTCTTCGCGAGGTAATCTACCCGCTTTTCGCAGCACGTCCTTCTGGCGCACCAGGGTTCCCGGTGCAAATTCCGAAATGTCGACCCCGAATTCCGCGGCCACTTTGAGCGCCAAAGGAGTCAGACGGGCCGGCTCGAGGCTCGGAGGAAGCAGCGAGCCCTGTGAACGGCCGTTAGTCGATGCATGCCTGAGCTCAGCAGGAGGGGCCAACTGCCCGTCGGGAAAAATTTCACAGATCGGGTCGCCCACCGGCACCTCGTCGCCAACCGACACGGCATAAATCAGCGTGCCGCCTTCGGGAGCATGAATCTCCATCACGGCTTTGCTGGTTTCCGCCTCGCAAATCAACTCGTCTTTCTGCACCTGCGAGCCCGAAGCGAATCTCCACGAAAGAATCCGAACCGTTTCGTCATTTACCGTCTCATGCGGAATCGAGACGACTACAGGGTCAGGCATTTCCCACCATTTCGACGCAGCTTGCCACGATCGAGTCCATCCCCGGCAGGCATTCCATCTCGGCGGGCTTGCAACACGGCAGCGGATGCGGAGCCGGGCTGAGGCGTCTGGCTGCAATGGGCACGCCGAGCGAAGCTTCGTAAATACCGGCCAGCACTTCCGACCCAAAGCCGCAGAATCCCTGCCCCTCTTCAACCACCAGTATCCGTCGGGAACTCACGGCGGATTCGAGAATCGGCGCCATTTGCAGCGGATAAATCTGCGTCGGGCAGATGACCTCCGCTGCGATTTCATACTCTTCAAACAGACGGTCAAGCGCTTTTTCGACCTCGGGCAGACATCCGCCATAGCAGACGATCGTGATGTCCGGCCGGACGCTGGAGCGAATACGAGTCGTAGGGAAACGGTCGCCGGTATGTTCACACCAAAAGCCGGCAACAGTCCGATGAGTGACGTATTCGCCGTAGAGGAGCTTGTTTTCGATCACCAGGGCCGGCCGGTCGAGACCGGCGAATAAACGCTGGTAGAGAGCATGGGGATCGTACCGATGGTGCAGCGCGAGCACGATCGTGCCGGGGATGCCGAGGAAATGTTTCTCGAGGCACTGGCTGTGCGTCGCGCCATATCCCCGCCTTCCTCCCATCGGCGTGCGGATCACTAGCGGCACGTTTACCTGGCCGTTGTACATCCATTGAAACTTCGACGCGTGATTGATAATCTGATCCGCCGCCAGAGTCAGAAAATCCCCGAACATGATTTCGCACACCGGCCGCATGCCGGCGAGGGCGAGTCCGTTGCCGATGCCCACGACCGCGGCCTCGCTGATGGGTGTGTTGCGAACCCGGCCTGGGAAGAGAAGGCTCAGGTCTCGGGTGACCTTGAAAGCCCCTCCATAAGGGCCCTCGATGTCTTCGCCGAGAAGAAACGTGCGCTGGTCTCGCTCCATCTGTTCGCGGAGCGATTGATAGATCCGGGAAACAACGCGCTCTTTACCTTCTATAGCGGTGAGATGCCATGAGAGAGGATCGTCCGCGGCCGATTCGGCGAGCCCGTTCTGCGAAAAGGGCGCCTGCAGAGCGGTCTCGACCGCGTTCGAAATCAAATTTTCCGCTCTCTCCCGAAGGCTCGCGGACTCCTCCGGATGCTCCGCGGTGTAGCGCGTCAAAGGATCCATCTCCCAGTAACGGCCCACCTCTTCCTGCGGACGATTGTCGTCGCCCTTGGAATGGGCCATCAGCCGGTAAGTGTCCACTCGAACAAAGGCAGGCTTTCGTTGTCCGCGAACGTGACCGACAGCGTCACTCATCACTTCGAGCAATGCCTGCGGGTCCCAGGTGTTTCCGCGATAAGCAGCGACTCCAAAACTGGTGGCGCGCTGCTCCACGTCTCCGGCCAGTGTCTCCGACTGGCTGGTGCTTTGCGCGTAGCCATTGTGCTCCAGCACGATCAGCAGCGGCAGTTCCCACTTCGAGGCGAGATTCAGGGTTTCATACAGAACGCCTTCTCCAAGCGTTCCGTCCCCGATAAAACACACCGCGATATTAGCCGTCCGCGAGAGATTCTGAGCGAGCGCGAGACCGGCCGCGACGGGAGCGATGCCGCCCTGCACACCATTGCTGAACACACCATGGGCACAGATATGCTGGCTGCCTCCACGGCCTCCGCAGATGCCGGTGGAGCGTCCCATGATTTCAGCCATCAGGCCGTCCACGTCGCCCGTTCGCGCGAGGTAGTGGCCATGGCAGCGATGGTTACTGAAGATGAGATCCCCTGCGTCCAGGTGGGCGGCGGCCGCGACACCGGTAAACTCCTGGCCAATGCACGTGTGTACGGTGCCAAACAGCTTCCCTTCCGAGAAAAGCTTCAGCAGCCGTTCCTCAAACGCCCGGATGAGGAATGCCTGATCCCATGGAATCGGTTTCGAGAGACGGTCCCTGGCCACGGAGTGATCGCGTTCGACGTCAATAATCAAGAGCCATCCGTTTGAGACTCATTATCTCATCCGTTTGAGGAGACATCAGCTACACAAAGTTAGTACGGAGGTTAGTCGCACAGACAGCTTTATTGCCGATAAAATGAAATTTGAAGACTTTTCTGAAGGCTATTCTCCAGGCTGTTTTTCTCACGTTAGCTTTTCCGTTGGCATTGACCTCGGGCTTCGGCCGCATCGAGCCCCTCTTCCGGTTCTGGGCGCAGAGCTGTGCTCTGGCGCCTGGCATTCCGGGAGACTATCTGAGGACCGCATATTACCGGCTCACGCTCGACGAGTGCTCGATTGAAAGCCGTATCGAGTTTGGTTCATTCTTTGCGCACCCTCAGGCAAGGGTTGCACACGGCGTATACATAGGCAGCCACTGCGTGCTGGGAAGGACTTCGATCGGCGAACGAACTCAGATCGCGTCGGGAGTACAGATTCTCAGCGGAGGCCAGCAGCATCCGCGGGATGCCGAAGGCCGCATCATGGGAGCTGAGCACGGCATATTCAGGACGATCCGTATCGGAGCGGATTGCTGGATTGGCGCCGGCTCGATTGTGCTGGCGGAAGTGGGAGAAAGCACCACAATCGGCGCGGGATCGGTGGTCGCGTACCCGGTGCCGGCGGATTCCGTAGCGGTGGGAAATCCGGCGCGAGTCGTTCGCCAGACCCACCAGAGGCCAGCATAATCCGCATGTTCGGCCTCGGCATTTACAAACAAGAGGAGTATATGCGAATGGGCAGCGAGCGGCGCTTCTCCGGGCCGAGCGTTGCGTATAACCTGCTGCAGGTCGGCGACAATCCGAGCGAAGATCAGATCAGGCTTTTCGAAGATATCAGCGTCACGCTGCGGACATCGAACGGTACGTTCCGGACTTCGTTCCGCAATCGTTTTCAGGATGTCGACGCAGCGAGTATCGAACTGCTGAAACGGTTTTTCCCGGTGGAATCGGCTATTCGCGTGGAGGACCGGGCGGCATCGCACGGGTTGACATCCTGCGAATGGGCCAAACGGCTGCTGCCGGTTTTTCCCGCGGCGGAAGTCGAGGGTTCGGACAGGCTGCTGCAATTGCTCGAACTGTCGGTAGACGGCAGATTGGTAGACGACAGTGAAGTGTTTATCACGGAAACGGACGGCACTCCTTTGCAGTACATCAAGCCGCCCTTCGTGTTGTCTCTGTATCATCCCGAATCATGGCGCAATCCGCTGCGCCGTTGGGCGGCCGTGTGGGCCAGGAAACGCTTCGCTGGCTTGGGATTGCCGGATGCCTGGTTCGAACAATCGCAAGGACCCGGTTACCGGGTCCGCACCATACCTTATATCCATCCCGAGGCGGCTGCGCTCGCGAAATCGGATCCGCGCTTCACCTTTCGCCACCGCTCGGTCTTCGATCGGAGTCCGATACCGTGCCATGTGCTGCGCACGATGAACATATTCAACCTGGCGTATTTCGCGGCGGAGCGCCTCGAAGAAGGATATCGCGCCATTTTCGACTGCCTTCAGCCGGGCGGCATCTGGATCGTGGGCAGGACTCTCGAGGAAGATCTGACCAACCACGCGACGTTTTTCCGGAGGTCCGCGAACGGTTGGGAGGTTCTGGACCGCATCGGCGGCGGCTGGGACCTGGAAGCAATGGCGCTGGGACTCGCGCGATGAATGCTTCGCCGGTTCGGAAGCCGGTCCGCGTGTTGTTGATTTGCGATTCTTACCCGCCGGTGATGGGTGGGTCGGAGATCGAAGCCCAGCGTGTGAGCGCGGCCATGATCCGGCGCGGGCACGAGGTCCGTGTCCTGTGCGCGGGTGGGCCTCCGATGCCGCCGCTCAGGGATTGGGTCGACCCAGCCGGAGTCCCCGTCACGATCCTGACTAGTCGATCGCGGGGCCGGTGGAAGGATTGGATTTTCGCCGCGGAGGTTTCCCGCTTCATCCGGAGCCGGCACCGGACCTACGACGTCGTCTATTTCCTCATGCAGGGCCTGCATCTTGCCGCGGGACTTCCGCTCGCGCATTTTTTAAAGAAGCCCATAGTTGTGAAGATCGCCGGGAGCAGTGTGATTC
>Ga0070733_10001544_pt1 | contig 17037 bp, 14 predicted proteins | sample Coa_R1_9_FD_66450 | JGI IMG/M metagenome (GOLD analysis project Ga0070733, IMG submission 66450) | Surface soil microbial communities from Centralia Pennsylvania, which are recovering from an underground coalmine fire - Coalmine... | ecosystem: Environmental > Terrestrial > Soil > Unclassified ... | reverse complement strand
CGAGCACATCCTCAACCATGATGCGTCCGCCGGAGCCTGAGCCCCGCACCGCGCCCGGTTCAAGTCCGTGTTCTGCGAGCAGGCGCCGCACGGCGGGACTTAGCCCGGAGGCACCCGGCCCGGTTGGCGGCGGCATCCCGGGACGTGCGCCAGGGGTCGCGCCGGCAGTGCTCGGGACGAGGCTCGCAGGGGCGCGCGCCGCGGCGCGTCCGGGTGATGCGGCGACACCTGCGAACGCGGCGGAAGCCTCGATTCGTCCGAGCAGTTCCCCCGGGGCGATCTCGTCCTGCTCGTGTTTGAGAACATCGCGCAAAACACCTGAGGCCGGGGCGGCAACTTCGACGGTCACCTTATCGGTCTCAATCTCGATCAGCGGCTCGTTCTCGGTGACCGCATCGCCTGGCTGCTTCAGCCATCGCAAAAGCTGTGAGCGCGTCCCTTCGGTCTGCTCGGCCGGAGCCCTGACTTCTATCGGTGTAGTCATACGCGACCTATATGCTGGCCAGCTGCTGGATCGCACGCGTGAGGCGCGCGACATCGGGCACCGCGGCCTCGAGCAACAGCGGGTTGTGGGGACTGGGTATATCGGGCATCGCGAGCCGCTCGATCGGCGCGTCGAGACTGAAAAAGGCTTCCTGCACGAGCGTGGCGGCGATTTCCGCACCGAATCCTGCCGTCAGGTTGTCTTCGTGCACGATCAGGCAACGGTGGGTCTTGTGCACCGAGGACAGCACGGCCGCGCGATCCCAGGGGGACAGGGTGCGCAGGTCCAGGAGCTCGACGTCCACCTGCGACTGCGCCGCGGCCTGCTCGCAGCGCTCAACCATTGCACCCCAGGTCACGATGGTGAGTTCAGCGCCGGCGCGCACCAGGCGCGCCTCGCCAAAAGGCACCACGTATTCGTTTCCCGGATACGGGCGCCGCGCCCAGGCGCCATCGAGCATCGCGCGATGCTCGAAGAAAATCACCGGATCGTTGCCGCGCAGCGCCGCGCGCAGCAACCCCACTGCATCCTCGGCGTTGGACGGCACCGCGACCTGCCAGCCGATGCCGTGTACCCACGCCACTTCGTTCGTCTGGCTGTGCCAGGGATCACCGCACTTGAAGAACCCGCCGGGCATGCGCACCACGATCGGCGCGGCGAAGCGGTTGTGCGTGCGCCAGCGCAGTGTGCCACAGTCATTCAACTGCTCGGCCGCCGGATCGGCGTACTTGCGGAACTGGATTTCCGCGACCGGCAGGAGGCCCGCGAGCGCCATACCGACGGCGCGCCCGATGATGCCTTCTTCCGAGAGACTGGTGTCGAACACGCGCGCGACGCCGTACTTGTCCTGCAGGCCGAGCGTCGCTCCGTGGACGCCGCCCTTGGGGCCGACGTCCTCCCCAAACACCACCATCCGCGGGTTGGCGCTGAGCTCGACATCCAACGTGCGCCGGATCGCGGTCAGCATGTTGATGCGCGTGGCTTCGGGCTGCGCCCGAAGGTTCGAGGGCGGGAACACGTGCCCCTCGGGAAGCAGGCCGCCCTGTAGCTGCAGCGCCTGGTGCCCGTCCGGCTCCCGCCAGAAGACATGTCGCGTCAGCAGCTTCGGATCAGGCTGGGCGCGCGCCAGGGCACCGGTCACTGCCGCCTCGACGTCACGCCGCGCGTCCGCCGCCAGCCGCAGCCACTCGGCTTCCGGCATGACACGCGGGACGAGAAAGGCATGGAGGCGGGTCAGGGGATCGCGTGCGACTTCTTCCTGTACGGTCTCCTGCGACTTGTAGGCCTGCGTGTCCTGTCCCGAATGCCCCGAAAGACGCGGCACGGTCAGCCGCAACATGACGGGGGTGCGCTCGCCGCGCACCGTGGCCACGGCACGCTGCGTCAGCTCCGCGGCCTGCGCCGGGTCGCTGCCGTCCCCTTCCAGGATGGTGAGTCCTGCGAACGAACGCAGGTTGGCAGCGATGTTGCCCCCCGGTGTTTGCAGCACCGACGGTACGGAGATCCCGAAGCCGTTGTCCTCAATGTAAAACAACAGCGGCAGTTTCAGCGTCGTCGCCATGTTGAGCGCCGCCCAGAAGCCATTGGTAGCCGTCGACGCATCCCCGCCCAGCACCACGCCGATACTGCGTTCAAAGCCCGGATCCTTGAGCACCTGGTGCCGGTAACGGATCGCCTGGGCCCAGCCGGCGGCGGGCGTGTACTGCGCACCGACCCCGCCGCAGGCGGGCAGGACGCTCGGGCCGCCGCGCCCGGGAAGATTGAAGACCACGCCGATGTCGCGACCACCGCTGAAAGACCCAGTGCGCGCGAGTGGTCCTGCGGCCGCCTCCTCCAGACTGACCCCGAGCGAGAGCATCATCGGTCGCGAGCGGTAGTAAACCGTCACACCGTCATGCGCATCGGTGAGTTGCAGCCCAAGGAGGATCTGCGCAAAGTCATGGCCACGCGCGGAGAACTGGTACAGCACCTTGCGCTCTGGCACGAGGCGCGTTTCCTCTATGTCATCGAGCGCACGCGAGGCGTGCAGCAGGTGTGCAACACGGCGCCAGTCCGGACTCACGGCAGCTTCACTCACCATTGCAGATCTCACGGCGCCTGCTGCTGCGGGCGGCGCAGCTTAACACCTGGAGGCGGCAGGCCCGCCGGATCGTGCTGACACTCGCAGCTGGTGGTATCGGGCCCCGCAAACCAGAACGCCGACCCGGGCAAACGTACATCCGCGGACTTCCACGCCACACGGAACAGGTCCGCGGTCCGCGCCGCCGCGGCGCTGTTACCCTGCGCCCGCAGGGCGGCGGCCAGCCCGTACAACGCCCAACCGTTGCCGGGATTGCGTCTCAGGTCCTCACGGTAAACGCCTGCCGCCTGTGCCGCCTCTCCTGCCTGCAGGAGTTCGGCCCCAAGCAGATGGCGCACCGGGAAAAACCAGTCCGGTGGTTCGCTCAGGTCAAGTTTGTCTTGCGCTGCGACTGCCCGCCGCAGCAGCGTGACAGCCGCATCCGGGTGGCGTTCTGTTGAAGCGATACGCGCCGCCACAATCGGCATTGCGACTTGCATGACGGCGGCAAGGCTGTTGGTTGCGGCGCGCGCTTCCGGCGGCGTGCTCGCGGCGTGGTGTTGCAATGCCTGCAGCACGGCACGCGCATCATCAACGCGGCCGCGCGCTGCCAGCGCAACCCCGCGGGCATAGAGATAGCCTGCGGTGAGCGCTCGCGCCCGCGGATCCGGCGCCGGCAGCGCCAGCATCTCGTCCCACAGGCCAAAGCGCACCAGCACCGCGTACTGCTCGGTGAGCTCCCAACCGGAGTCGGTGGCGCGCAGATTTTGCACGGCAGCCAGCGCCTGCGCTTTGTGGCCCGCCATCGCCGCGGACCACGCCACGAGTGCGGAGTGCGGTGCCGGTGCCTCGGCCGCCGCCGCGCAAGTAGCCACCCCCGCCAGCACCGGCGTGAGCAAGGACAACGCCGCCGCCGCGCCCCATTGCCGCATGAATTCGCCGTTCCTGCGCATCAGGTCCCGCGTTCAGGTTTTCCTGGAATTGGTCCAGCCTTGCCCGGAGCGCGCGAGGCGCTCGAGCAGGGGTGCCGGAGCCCAGCGCGCACCGTGCGTGGGCGTGAGACGGCGCATAGTCTCGACCACGGCCTGCAGCCCGGTCTGCTCCGCCCAGTACATGGGGCCGCCGCGCCAGGCCGGGAAGCCGTAGCCGTTGACATAGACCACGTCGATGTCGCTGGCGCGTGCGGCAATGCCTTCCTCGACAATGCGCGCACCTTCGTTAACCAGCGGGTGCAGCAGCCGGCCCAGGATCTCCGCATCCGGAATCTCCCGCCGCGTAATTCCGAGGTCGCGCGATACAGCCTCAATGAGCGCCGTCACCTCGGGCTCTACAATGCGTGTCCGCCCCTCGTACCGATAGAATCCCTTGCCGGTCTTCTGACCCAGGCGTCCAAGGGAGACGAGGCGCTCGAGGATCGGGGAATAGCGCTCATCGGCCGGGAGCTTCCTGCCCTTGCGAATCATGAAGCCGATGTCGTTACCGGCAAGATCACGCACCGCGAGCGGCCCCATGGCGAACCCGAAGCCTTCCATGACGCGATCGATCTGTTGCGGGGTCGCACCCTCCTCCAGCAGGAACTCCGCTTCCAGGCCGTAAAAGCCCAGCATGCGGTTGCCAATGAACCCGTCGCAGTTGCCGGCGAGCACGGCGACCTTGCCCAAGGTCTTTCCCAGCGCCATGACTGTCGCGAGTGTTTGCGCCGAGCTTTTGGCGCCACGCACGTTCTCGAGCAGCTTCATGACGTTTGCCGGGCTGAAAAAATGCGTCCCGACGACCTGCTGCGGGCGCGAAGTCGCGGCGGCGATGGCATCAATATCCAAAGTAGAGGTGTTGGTGGCGAGGATCGCATGCGGCGCGGCAACCTTATCCAGACGTCCGAAGACCTCCCGTTTCACCTGCATATCTTCGAACACCGCCTCGATGACGATGTCCGCATCCTTGAGCGCCTCGTAACTCGTTGCCCCGCGCACCAGCGACACCGCCTGGTCAGCGCGCGCCTGCGTCAGGCTGCCGCGTGCGACGGACGTCGCGTAGTTCCTGGCGATCACCGCCAGCCCGCGCTCGAGCGCCTCGGCCGACAGATCCAGCAACGTCACCGGGATGCCGGCATTGGCGAAATTCATGGCGATGCCGCCGCCCATGGTGCCCGCACCGATGACCGCGGCGCAGTGGATCGGCAGCGGCTCGAATTCTGTCGTGAGGCCTGGAATGCGCCGCGCTTCGCGCTCGGCGAAGAACACGTGCACGAGCGCGCGACGTTGCGCACTGTCGCGGCATTCCATGAAGTACTGTCGCTCGAGCCGCAGGGCTTCGTCCGGGGGTTTCCCGCAAGCCGCCTCGATGCTGTCCACGATGCGAAACGGCGCCAGCTGTCCGCGGGCCTTGCCCTCGAGCTTGCGGCGAAAGTCGGCAAACAGCGCCGGGTTCACATCACGGATGCGCTCCGTCAACTCGCTCGCGACGCGCAGCGGCTGCTTTTCCGCGACTAGACGCCTGGCCAGCGCCAGCGCGGCGCCGAGCGCGTCAGCCTCGACAACGTCAACGAGCCCGAGCTCCAGCGCTCGTGCGGCCGGGATCTGCGCTCCGCTCGTGATCGCCTCCAGCGCCGCAGCGGGTCCTGCGAGTCTGGTGAAGCGCACCGTGCCGCCCGCACCGGGCATTAACCCGAGCTTCACTTCGGGAAGGCCCACCTTCGCCTTAGGGTCTGCCGTGCGAGCGTGGCAGGTGAGCGTGAGTTCGAAGCCGCCACCGAGCGCGCTGCCGGTGATCGCGGCGACAATGGGCTTGCTACTTGCCTCGATCTGCGCCTGCACATCGGAAATCATCGGCGCCGTGAGCGCCGCACCCGAAGCGATTTCGGTGATGTCCGCGCCGCCGGAAAACATGCCGCCCGAGCCGCTCACCACCAGCGCCGTCACCGCCGGGTCCTGTGCCGCACGCTGCAGATCCTGCAGCAGGCCCGCGCGTACCGCGAGGCTGAGCGCATTCACCGGCGGACTGCTGATCGTCAGCACCGCAATCTCCCCGTCCAGGCGATAGTTCACGACCGGCACGGTCCTCTCCTCCCCAGCCGACAGCGGCATGAATAGCGCCATTGTACGACGCTGCGAACGCCGTGCGAGCAGCTACACTCTTAGTCAATGGACAACGTGGAGGCGGTAGTGCTCGGGGCCGGCGTCGTCGGCCTCGCCGTGGCGCGGGAACTGGCGCTACATGGCCGCGAGGTGTTGATTCTCGAAGCCGCCGAGCGCTTCGGCAGCGGCGCGAGCTCCCGCAACAGCGAGGTGATCCACGCCGGCATTTACTATCCGCGCGGCTCGCTGAAGGCCCGGCTTTGCGTCGCGGGCCGCGAACGCCTCTACGAGTTCTGCCGCGACCGCGGCATCGCCCATCGCCGCTGTGGAAAACTCATCGTTGCCGCGAGCGAACCCCAGCTGGCGGCGCTGACTGCAATTGCCGCCGCCGCACACAGCAATGATGTCCAGCTCACGAGCTTAAGTCGCGCGCAAGCGCTGGCGCTGGAACCTGAGCTAGCCTGTACCGGGGCGCTGCTCTCACCCCTTACCGGAATTATCGATTCCCACGCCTATATGCTCGCATTGCTGGCTGAGGCGGAAAATCACGGCGCAACGCTCGTGTGCGCCAGCGCGGTGACGCGGCTCGTACCCGCGGGGGAGTCAATCCTCATTGGCGTGAACGGCGGGCCGCCGTCGCTGCGCGCGCGCATCCTCGTCAATTGTGGCGGCGTGCGGGCCCCCGCGGTGGCGCGCCTCATTGAGGGCTTCCCGGCGGCGCACCTGCCGAGGGCGTGGTTCGCCAAGGGCAGCTACTTCAGCTTGAATGTGCGCGCACCGTTTCACAGACTTATCTATCCGGTGCCTGAGCCGGGCGGGCTCGGCATTCATCTTACTCTCGACCTTGCAGGGCGCGCGCGCTTCGGCCCGGATGTTGAGTGGATCGAGGCGTGTGAATACAGCGTCGACCCGCGACGCGGGGCGGCTTTCTATGCCGCCGTACGCCGCTACTGGCCGGGGCTAGCGGACGGGACGCTCGAGCCAGGCTACGCCGGCGTGCGGCCGAGGATTTACGGTCCGGGTGAACCCGCCGCGGATTTTCGCATCGATGATGCGGCCGTCCACGGCGTGCGCGGCGTGGTCAACCTGTTTGGCATTGAGTCGCCAGGGCTCACGGCCTCGCTGGCGCTCGCCAGCGAGGCCGTGTCCCGGATCAGCTGAGCGTTGCTCGCGGCGGGTTAGTTTGCCCGGACCGCCTCGACCTGAATGGCCAGCTTCACGTCCATCTTGAATCCGTACTTGTCCCCGTAGCTGATGCCGTAGTCAGCGCGGTTAAAGCTGCCCGAGGCATCGGCGCCGCAGTGTTCCTTCTTATCCGGATAGGTCATGCACTTGAACGTGCGGATGGTGAGGGTCAGCGGGCGGGTGACGCCGTGCAGGGTGAACTGCCCGTCGACCTGGGTCGGCGCACCGTCCTTGAAGCTCACGAGGGTCCCTTTGTAGGTCGCGGTCGGATACTTCGCCACGTCGAGCATCTCGGCGGAACTCGTGTGCTCGTTGAGTTTCGGCATACCGAAGTCGATCGAAGTCGCATCCACGGTTACATCCACGGTGCCGGTGCTCTTGGCCTTGTCCAGGACTATAGTCCCCGAACTGTGGTCGAATTTGCCGCGCCACACCGACATGCCTCCGAAGTGATCCGTTTCGAAGCTCGGATAGGTGTGGGACGGGTCGATCTGGTAGGTCACCGGGTCGGCCACGGCGTAACCTGCCGCGAGGGTCAGCATGGCCGCCGCCAGGGCAGTCTTCATCATGGGAAACTCCTTGGAGTGTTGATTCTCGGGTCGGGTAGCGTAGCGGCAGCCGGGGGTGTTCAGCCACCCCCTTTATGGGGAGCCGTCAACACAGCGGTCCCGCCCTGCGGGTCAGCGCCGGCGCTGCGGCCGCGCTGCTGAAAGGCGCGACCCAGAGCGAGCGCCAGCACGGCCCACAGCGCCGCAATCCCCGCCCCTAGCCAGCCGATCGTCGTCGGGCTCGCACCGAGGCCGTGGGTGAGCCCGCGGTAGAGCGAGCCGCTCAGCGCATCCCCGCCGCGATACGCAAACGTGTCGATGAGGCTCTTGGCCTGATACTTCTCCTCCCGGCTCACCACGGTAAACAACGAGTCGCGGCACGGACGGGTGATGGAGTAGTCGGTGACGCGGCGCACGGCGTACACCACCACGAGCACCATGAAGAGCGGAGCGAATGCGAACAACACGTAGCCGGCCACCATGATGAACGGCACCGACGCCAGCAGCGTGCGCATACCGAACCACCTGAACAGCCGACCGAACAGCAGGAACTGGATCGTCAGTGCCGCGGCCTGCACCCAGAAGTCGATGCCGGCAAAGAAGCGCGTGCGCTCATCGGCGTTGGCGAACACCTTGGCGACGAACGCCTGCTGCTCGAGGTACAGGAACGTCGACACCCATGTCATGAGGAGTACGAACAGGGTGATCCCGAGCAGGTACGGCGAGCGCACCACCTGTCCGAAGGCGGCGAACACGCCGCCACCAACCCCGCCGTGTGAGTGTGGCGCGACGCCGCTATCCCGCGGTGCGGCTGCGCTTTGCAGATGCGCGGCTTGGCGGCGCTGCCAGCGAATCACCACTGCCATGAACACCAGCGACAGCAGCAACAAACCCGCGGAGAGCGGCAGGAGATTGATGGCGCCCAACGGCACGGCGAGCTTGCGGTCGATGAGCGGGCCGAGCAGCCCGCCGGTGCTGGCGCCCGCCCAGATGAAACCGAACAGGCGGCCAGCCTGCTCGCGAGTGAATACGTCCGCCATCAGGCTCCAGAACGCCGCCACCACGAACAGATTGAACACGCTCACCCAGACGAAATAGGTGCGCGCGATCCAGGTGTGATCCGCCTGCACGCGGAACCACACCCAGAAGATGAGCAGGTTGAGGGCGAAGAAGCCGTACACCCACGGCAGAAACACCGAGCGCGGGAAGCGCGAGGTGAGCCAGCCGTACACGGGCTGCAGCAGCAGCATGACCACGAACACCCCCCAGAACAGGTAGGGAATGTTTTCCAACCCCGAGGTGATGCCGAGCGCGTCGCGCACCGGGCGCAGGATGGTGTAACTCGCGAACATGCACAGCAGCGTCAGGAACGACGCCAGCAGCGCCGGCGCTTCACCGGACTGCAGGACGACCAGGCGCCGCAGGAATTGGTTCATGACATTTCACTTCGATGTTGTGACGGTCGAAATTGAGCGGCTGGATGGCAACGCCTCAAACACCGCGTCATTGTCGAAGAAGACCCGCATACTACTCAATAGTCCCAAGAGGAGTTATCCATGAAAACCTTGTTCGCGGCTTGGTGTGGGGCGGCACTTGCAGCCCTGGGCCCTGCCCATGCGACGACGGTGCTGATCACCGGATCCGATCGCGGCCTGGGGCTTGAGTTTGCCAGGCAATACGCCGCCCGGGGCGACACGGTCATCGCCACCTGTCGACACCCTGAAAAGGCCACGCAATTGCAGGAGCTCGCCGCCGCAAAGAAAAACGTCGCGACGGAGACGCTCGACGTGAGCGATGACGCCAATATCCGCGCCCTCGCCGCCAGGTACCGCGGCAAGCCGATCGATGTCCTGATCAACAATGCCGGTGTGCTCGGCGCTCATGACGACCAGACGCTCGGCACCTTCAGCCGCAAGGCTTTCGCGGAGGTGATGGACGTGAACGCTTTCGCTTCCCTTGCGGTCACGGAAGCGTTTCGCGACAACGTCGTCGCCAGCAAGGAGAAGAAGGTCGTGGCCGTAACGAGCGGCTTAGGCTCGATCTCGCGTGCCGGAAGCATGCCCAAGGGGCCCTACTACTACCGCATGAGCAAGGCGGCGCTGAACATGGGTCTGCAGGCCCTGGGTGCGGACCTTAAGGCGCAGGGCGTCACCGTGGCGGTGGTCTCCCCCGGCGCCGCGGACACCGAGATGCACACCGAGTACCGTACCGAGTATCTCGGGCGGAAAACCGCCCCCAATACTCCCGCGCAAAGTGTCAGTGGCATGATCGAAGTCATCGACAAGCTCGACCAGACGAAAGCCGCACAGGGAATCCTCAACTTCGACGGCAGCGTCACATCCTGGTAGACCGGCGGCGGACCTTATTGATCTTCATCCACAGTTCCGTCAGACCACCTGCGCACCGGGACAAAGAACAGCGTCGGGTCCTCAGCACCCCCCTCTTTCGCAGACACTGGAGAGTCCGGAAGATTCGCGCCCCAGGCGGCGGCGGCGGCACGGGACTGATAAAACATCAGATGCGGATGCCAGTGTCCGGCGGCGTCGGATAAATGTCCCTGCCGTGACATCATGTAGCTGAATGAGCCAGTCGCCGGTGCCGTGTTCGCCGTGGCCGAAGCCTTGCTGCGATCGAGTATCTCGGCTTTGGAACGACCCGCCAGCACCCACCGCGTTCTTTCCAGACGGGCAGGGAGCACGCTGCGCACGGCGGCCGGGTTGAAGCATGTTGGCGAGCGAACTTTGAAATTCCAGAACTCGGGATCGTTGAATTGGGCGCCCCAGGAACGGTCGACGAGACACACGAAGCCGTTCTTGCCCTTTACCGCCGTTTCATAACCACGGTCACCCAACACCATGACGTCCGCGTCGTTCGCGATCGACGCGGGCGCGGCGGTGCGCGCCAGGGCAATCTCCTCGGCTCGGTTCGCCATCCGGTATTGCTCAAGCGGAGCCCCACTCGGGTGAGAAGCTTTTGCATCGAGGCCGTCGGCCGGCCCGATCGCGGTGAACGAGAAAGCCAGCCCGCAGGCTGCTGACGCTATCGTTGGCCCGAGCTTGCGCAAGATCGTCGTGAGGCCGTGACGGCTGCCCGGCCCGGCGCCGCTCATCGTTTGTCTGTACGTCCGCATGACTCCCTCCTGCTGTCGCCCGGCTATTGTCGCTTAGAGCTTCTTGCCCAACAGGCTCTCCAGAGCGAACCGGTAGTTACGACTCAGCTGCAGTTCCGTGCCATCGCTCAGCACGACGGTGAATTCTCCCTTCGACAATTGCAGCAGTTCTCGCACTCGGCAGATGTTGACCAATGTGAAGCGATGTATGCGCACAAAACCCGAAAGTGCCAGACGCGCTTCCGCCGCTGCGATCGTCTCGCGTAGCAGCCAGTTCCTGGCACCAGCGTGCAGCAACACGTAGTTACCCTCGGCCTCGACCCAGTCGATATCGGTCACGTTCACGATGAACCGTCCCTCGCGCCGGCCCGGCGGACATCCCGGGTGCCTGGCGAAACGGCAGGAAAAACATTACGACGCCGAGCCACAATTACTACTTGCATACCGCAACTGGTAGTAATGTGCATTCGGCTGTGTAAAAATGCAAGTGGCGAATGTCGGCAGGAACGGGGTGATTCGCGATGCGGAATACGCGGCGCTCAGGGTGCCCGATCAACCTGACCCTGGAGATGCTCGGCGACCGTTGGAGTCTGATCGTCATCCGCGACATTATGTTCGGGAATCGTCGGCACTTCGGGGACCTGCAAAGGCTCTCCGAGGAAGGAATCGCTTCCAACATCCTGGCGAGTCGGCTGCGGCGCTTGGTCTCGGCAGGGCTGCTGTCGCGAGCGGACGACCCGACTCACAAGCAAAAGGGAATTTACAGCCTTACCGAGACGTCCATACAACTGGTCCCTTTGCTGGCTCATATGGGAGCCTGGGGACGACGGCACACGCCAGCTTCCAAACAGCTCTCAGTCCGGGCACAGTTCCTCGAGGAGGGTGGCGCACGGATGTGGCGAGCCTTCATGGCGGAACTGCGAGGCATTCATCTTGGCGCCCCTGCGCCCCGACGCTCGGTATGCGCAGAACTCCAGGCGACATTCGAGTCTGCGATCAAACGGCAACACGCCCGCCGTCGGCCCGCGACTGGCAGGGCATAGATCACAGACCCGGCCCGGGTCTTAGTAGCCGCGCTCCAGCTCCACCACCGCGAGCATCGGCTCCCCGGCGGTATAGCGGCGCAGATTCTCCCGCAGCAGCGCGGTGCGTTGTTGCGTCGTCACGGAAGTGTCGGCCGAGACGTGCGGGGTGATCAGGACGCCCGGCAGATGCCACAAAGGGCTGTCCGCCGGCAGTGGCTCCGGATCCACCACATCAAGTCCCGCGCCCGCGATCCGGTGTTCTCTTAAGGCCGTGACCAGGTCCGCGGTGACCACGCTCTTGCCGCGCCCGACGTTCAGGAAGTAGGCGCTCGGCTTCAGCGTCGCAAAGAACTCCTGGTTGAAGATTCCCGTGGTCTGCGGCGTGAGCGGCGTGCAATTCACGACGAAGTCGGCTTCCCTGGCGAGCTTGAGCAGTTCATCCGGCAGCCCGACGTAGCTCACGTAGTCAGGCCCGGTGCGCCCGCTGGCACGGGTGGCGATGACCTTCATGCCGAGCGCGTGCGCGCGTTTGGCCACCTCGGTGCCGATGCCACCGAGGCCCACCACCAGCACGGTCTTGCCTTCAAGATCGGCGATCTGCGGGTTCTCGTCCGCCCAGTGGCCCTGCGCCTGCTCCTTGAAGAAGTAGTCCAGATGGCGGCTCAAGGCCAGCATCAGCCCGAGCACGTGCTCGGCCATGCTCGGAGCGGCGGTGCGCTGCATGTTGGTCAGAAGCAGGTGCCGCTCGCGCACCAGCGGCTGCGTCACGCAGCGTTCGACGCCGGCCGCCAGCCACTGAATCCACTGCACGCGGGTAGCCTTAGTAAGAATGTCCTCCGCGCACACGCCGAGCGTGGCATCGGCGGCCGCGATGTCACGCGCCGTGGCGTTGGTCGCTTCGATGAGTCGTACGCCCGGCACCGCGTCCTGCAGTTGCGCCAGCTCGTCGTGCAGATTGGAGGAGACCAGGATCAGCTTCGGTGCGCGCCAGCCGGCACGCTCGCGTACCGCGTGCGCAGCCGGTTGCAGGCCGAGCGTTTCCAGGGCCAACGTATCCGTCGGTGTCGTGGCCCCGTGGGAGCCGCCGGCGGCGATGAGCATGATGGCAGCGCACGCCGTGCGCACCGGGGCCGACGAAGACCTCACCATTGACTCCCCTCAAAACGCGCCGCCAGGTCGCACGCCTTCAGCCGATGAGCCTCATTTCCTCTGCGGTTAGTTTCAGCTGCGCGGCGGCGACGTCCTCGTCCAGATGTTCAACGGACGAGGTGCCGGGAATCGGCAGCATCACCGGCGATTTCGCCAGCAGCCACGCGAGCGCCAGCTGCAGCACGCTCACCCCGCGAGCTTTCGCCAGCGCTTCAAACCGCTGACCGCTCGCATCGCGTTCAAGCCGATCCGATGAACCGCGGGCGATCGGCGCCCATGGGATGAACACGATCCCGTCGCGCGCGCAAACGCCCAGTACGTCCTCCGAGGCGCGGTCCGTGACGTTATACTGGTTCTGCACCGAGACTACTGACACGACTTTACGCGCCCGGGCGAGTTCGTCGACGTTGAAGTTCGACACCCCGACGTGGCGGATCTTGCCTTCCTTCTGCAGTCGTCCGAGTTCCCCGACCGACTCCTCCAGCGGCACGTGCGGATCGATGCGGTGAAACTGGTAAAGATCGATGCGCTCGAGCCGCAGGCGCTTGAGGCTCGCCTCGCACGCTTCACGCAGGTGCGCGGGGCGTCCGTCCGAGGTCCACTGGCCGGCGCTGGACCGCATCTGGCCGCCCTTGGTAGCAATCACCAGTCCACGCGGATACGGATACAGCGTCTCGGCGATCAGCAGTTCACTGACATAGGGACCGTAGGCATCCGCGGTGTCGATGAAGTTGATGCCCAGCTCGAGCGCGCGGTGCAGCACGCGGCGCGCTTCCGCCGGTTCCTTCGGCGCGCCCAAGATGCCGGCTCCGGTAATGCGCATGGCGCCAAAGCCCATGCGATTCACGATGAGATCGCCGCCGATGCTGACGGTCCCAGAGGCGGCCGCGGGCGTCGTATTAGCGGCCGCGCGGATTTTCCAGGGTGCTAACCAGGCGCCGACACCGGCGACACCACCCGCCAGTACCTGCCTGCGAGTCACAGGTGGAGTGTTCATCGTCCGATGCTACAACCGCGCCTGCATCGGCGCCATCCAGAAGCTGCCGTGCAGGCGGCCAAGTCCGAGGTTCCGCACACGCGTGGTGCCGGACGCGTGCCGCTCAGGCCGCGACCGGATACGCCTTCAATCCCAGCGCCTTTGCGACCACCTCGTGGGTGATCTGTCCGGCGTGCACATTGATCCCCGCGGCCAGCCCCGAATCGCGCTTGCACGCCTCCCGCCAGCCGAGGTCAGCCAGCGCGCGCGCGTAGCGCAGCGTCGCGTTGGTGAGCGCCAGCGTCGAGGTGCGCGGCACGGCACCCGGCATGTTGGCCACGCAGTAGTGAATGACGCCGTCGACGACGAAGGTGGGTTCGGCGTGGGTCGTCGCTTTGCTGGTTTCGAAGCAACCGCCCTGGTCGATGGAGATGTCGACCACCACCGCGCCGGGCTTCATGGTTTTGATGGTGGCGCGTGTCAGGAGCTTCGGGGCTGCAGCCCCGACCACGAGCACCGCGCCCACCACGAGGTCCGCATCCTTCACCAGGCGCTCGATGGTCTCGGTGGTGGAGTAAGCGGTGCGGATCGAGGAGCCGAAAATGGTCGCTAGCTCCCGCAGCCGCTCGATCGAGCGATCCACCACGGTAACGTCAGCGCGCAGGCCCACGGCCATCTCGGCCGCATGCGTACCGGCTACTCCGCCGCCCAGGATGATCACCTTGGCTGGCGGCACGCCCGGAACCCCACCCAGCAAAATGCCAAAACCTCCGTTGGCCTTCTGCAGGCTGGCCGCGCCGACCTGGATCGACATGCGACCGGCGACTTCACTCATGGGTGTCAGCAACGGCAGCGAGCCGTTGGGCGCGGTGACGGTCTCGTAAGCGATGGCGGTCGCGCCGGATTTCATCAGCCCCTGTGCCTGCACGGGGTCCGCCGCCAGATGCAGGTAGGTAAAGAGCAACTGGTCCTTGCGCAGCATGGCGCATTCGGCGGGCTGCGGCTCCTTGACCTTCACCACCATATCGGCGCGGGCGAAAACCTCGGCCGCACTCGCCGCGATGGTTGCGCCCGCGGCGCGATACTGCGCGTCGTCCACGCCAATGCCATTGCCGGCGCTGCTCTCGATCAGAACTTCGTGACCGGCCGTGACCAGCTCACGCACCCCCGCCGGCACCAGGCCAACGCGGTACTCATGCACCTTGATTTCCCTGGGAACGCCAATGCGCATACGCAATCCCTCCAGTAACGAGTCGTCTTCTAGCGCGAGCGGGCGTACGCCGGCAAGCCCTGCGCGAACTCGCGCAGGGCGCCGATGCCGCTCTCTTCCGCGCCATTACACCACTCGCGCAACTGGGTTAGCGCGCGCGCCTGGCTGACCGATGAGCCCTCCCACATCTGCTGCAGGGTGTCGCGATACTCGACCACGCGGCGCAGCACCTCGTACTGCTCCAGCAACTCGCGCAGCTTGCGCCGCGCCTCCTCTGCCAGCAGCGCCGGGTGGCGGATCAGGAGTTTCGGCGCGATGCGTGGCAGCGCGCCTTGCGGCGCGTGACGCGCGAGGTCCCGGCACACGGGCAGTACTACCCGGCGTGCATAGGCGCGCAGCACGTGCATGCGGTTGGTGAACAGCGCCTTCACGGTGTCGTCATCCAGTTCATGGCGCCGGCGCTCAAGGTGCGGGCGCGGTGCGGCCCAGCGGACCTTCGCGAGCCCCAGGGCCCTGAAGAGACGGATCCACAGCCAGCCGATGTCCAGCTCCCAGGCTTGCACGGCAAAACGCGCCGAGCGTGGAAAGGCGTGGTGGTTGTTGTGCAGCTCTTCGCCACCGAGGAACAAACCCCAGGGGACCAGGTTGGTTGCGGTGGAGGGCATCTCAAAACTGCGGTAACCGACCGCGTGGCCGAGGCCATTGATGACGCCGCCGGCGAAGAACGGCTGCGCCACCAGGTGCACGGCGATCATGATGATGCCGGCGGCGCCGAACAGCAGCACGTGTGCCGTGATGAAAAGCACGAGCCCGAGGTACGGGTGCGCCGTGTACAGGTGCCGCTCGAGCCAGTCATCCGGTGTGCCGCGGCCGAAGTCCTTCAGCAGTTGCGGATTGCGGGTCGCGTCCTGGTACAGCTCGAAACCCTCGAACAGCACGCGCCGCAGTCCGAACACGACCGGGCTGTGCGGGTCGCCGGCCTGGTCGGCGTGGGCATGGTGACAGCGGTGTACCGCGACCCATTCCTTGGTGATCGCCCCGGAGCTGAACCACAGCCAGAACCGGAACACGTGGCGCAGGGCGGGATGCAGGATCAGACCGCCGTGCGACTGGTCACGGTGCAGGTAGAGCGTCACCCCGAGAAACATGGTCTCGATGGTGAGAAAGGTCACCAGCACGTAGCCCCACCACGGCAGGTGCACGAGTCCAAACGGTACGAGACTCATCCTGACGATCTCCGCCGGCTGTTACGCGAGTCTGGCGCGGAAGGGTACGGCAAAACCATCACGGCAGGGCGAATTTCTGTCACATCACCAGCACGATCTTGCCGATGTGGGTGTCGGATTCCATCAGCTTGTGCGCGCCGGCGGCGTCGGCGAGTGGAAAGCGGGCGTGAATCACCGGCCTCAGACCCCGGGACGCAAACAGGGGCCACACCTTCTGGCGCAGCGCCGCGGCCAGCCTGCCCTTGGTCTCTCGCGATTGAGGCCGCAGGGTCGAGGCGCTCAAGGTCAGGCGCTTCACCAGCAGCGCGCGCAGATCGAGCTCCGCTTTGTTACCGCCCTGGGTTGCAATCACGGCGATGCGGCCATCGACGGCCGCCGCGGCGATGTTGCGCGCGACGTAATCTCCTCCGACCATGTCGAGAATCACATTCGCGCCCTTGCCGTCGGTGGCGCGCAGTGTCGCCTCGACAAAATCCCCCTCGCGGTAGTTGATCGCAAGCTCCGCGCCCAGCTCGCGACAGGCGGCACACTTTTGCGCGCTGCCGGCAGTGACGATCACCCGCGCACCGGACGCCTTGCCAAGAAGAATCGCGGTGGTGCCGATGCCGCTCGCGCCGCCATGCACCAGCAGCGTCTCGCCGCTGCGCAGCCGCGCGCGCTCGAACACGTTCAGCCACACGGTGAAGAAGGTCTCCGGCAGCACCGCCGCTTCCTCGAGCGTCAGCGGCGCGGGCACCGGCAGGCATTGCACGGCCGGTGCCGTCACGTACTGGGCGTAGCCGCCACCGGCGACCAGGGCGCAGACCTTATCGCCCAAAGCCGGCTCACGCACCCCGGCACCGCAGCGCACCACCTCGCCAGCAACTTCCAGTCCCGGAATGTCGGTGACGCCAGCCGGAGGCGGATAAAGGCCCTTACGCTGCAGGACGTCCGGCCGATTGATCCCGGCTGCCGCGACGCGAATCAACACCTCCCCGGCAGCCGGCTCGGGC